>AATN01000151.1_pt1 | contig 17808 bp, 14 predicted proteins | sample 270648 | NCBI WGS metagenome assembly AATN01 (sample SAMN02954269, study PRJNA17659) | bioreactor sludge metagenome | biome: terrestrial; feature: bioreactor; material: sludge; isolation source: Enhanced Biological Phosphorus Removal (EBPR) bioreactor sludge | place: Australia: Brisbane, Queensland
ATCGAGAAACACAAGCTCGGGGGCGACTGCCTGAATACCGGCTGCGTACCCTCCAAGGCGCTGATCCGTTCGGCCAAACTGCTATCGCACATGCGCCGCGCGCAGGAGTTCGGCATCCGCAGTGCGCGCGCCGAGTTCGACTTCGCCGACGTCATGGAGCGCGTACAGCGGGTGATCAGAACCGTCGAGCCGCATGACTCGGCAGAACGCTACAGCGGGCTTGGCGTCGAGGTCATCGAGGGAACGGCGACGATCGTCTCGCCCTGGGAGGTCGACATCGTCCGCAACAGCGGCGAGAGCGAACGACTCAGCGCGCGCAGCATCGTCATCGCTACGGGTGCCCGCCCCTTCATACCGCCGATTCCGGGCATCGAGGCGGTGGGCTACTTCACCTCCGATACCGTCTGGGAACTGCGCGAACTGCCACGCCGCTTGCTGGTCCTCGGCGGCGGCCCCATCGGTTGCGAGTTGACGCAGGCCTTCGCGCGTTGCGGTGCCAGCGTCACGCAGGTGCAGCACGGTCCACGAATCATGGTGCGCGAGGATCCGGAAGTGTCCGAACTGGTCATGCAGCGCTTCCGCGCCGAAGGCATCGCCGTACTGGTCAATCATGAGGCCAGGAAGTTCGTCATCGAGGACGGCGAGAAGATCCTGGTCGCCGAACACCAGGGCCAGGAGGTGCGCATTCCCTTCGATGCGCTGCTGGTCGCCGTTGGCCGGGTGGCCAACATCGCCGGCTATGGCCTTGAAGAACTGGGCATTGCGGCCGGCCGCACGATCGAGACGAACGACTTCCTGCAGACGAAGTACCCCAACATCTATGCCGCCGGCGACGTTGCCGGGCCGTTTCAGTTCACGCACACGGCCGCGCATCAGGCCTGGTACGCCGCGGTCAATTCCCTTTTCGACCCTTTCAGGAAGTTCCGCGCCGATTATTCGGTCATCCCCTGGGCGACCTTCGTCGAACCCGAAGTGGCTCGCGTCGGGATCAACGAGAGCGAGGCACGCGAGCGCAACATCGCGCACGAAGTAACGGTCTACGGAATCGACGACCTCGACCGGGCGATCGCCGACGGCGAGGCGCACGGTTTCATCAAGGTGCTCACCGTTCCGGGCAAGGACCGGATCCTCGGCGTCACCATCGTCGGCGAGCACGCCGGCGACCTGATTGCAGAGTACGTGCTGGCCATGCGCCAGGGCATCGGTCTCAACCGCATTCTCGGCACCATCCACATCTACCCGACCCTCGCCGAAGCCAACAAGTACGTCGCCGGCAACTGGAAGAAGGCGCATGCCCCGCAGAAACTGCTCGCCTGGGTCGCCCGCTTCCACGCCTGGCGGCTCGGCCAGGCATGACGCGCATGCGCAAACTCGTCCTCGGGCTGCTGTTGATGCTCAGCGCCACCGCGGCCACCGCCTTCGACCACAGTCATACGGCGTGGGACTCGCTGCTCAGGAAGCACGTCGTCCTCACCCAGGGCGGTAATGCGTCGCAAGTACGCTACGCCGGCATGCTGAGCGACCGCAAGCTGCTGCAGGCTTACCTCGAGAGCGTCTCGAAAGTGACCGAGGCCGACTATCGCAGCTGGCCGAAGGCCCGCCGGCTGGCTTTCCTGGTCAACGCCTACAACGCGTGGACGATCGATCTGGTACTCGGCAGGTACCCGGATCTCAAATCGATCAAGGACCTCGGCAGCGTCTTCCAGTCGCCCTGGAAGCGGAAATTCTTCATCCTGCTCGGCCAGGAACGCTCTCTCGACGACATCGAACACGGCCTCATCCGCGCCCCAGGCGCCTTCGACGACCCGCGCATCCATGCCACCGTCGTCTGCGCGTCGGTCGGCTGTCCGATGCTGCGCAATGAAGCCTTCACCGGCGAACGCATCGATGCGCAACTCGACGACGGCATGCGTCGCTTCCTGGCCGATCGCAGTCGCAACCGCTTCGAGCCCGCCACCGGCAAGCTGCAGGTGTCGAAGATCTTCGACTGGTACGGCAAGGACTTTGCCAAGGGCCACGCAGGTTTCAACACGCTCTCCGGCACCTTCGCCCGGTACGCCGCATCCCTGGCGGACACGCCGGAGGCGCAGGCACGCGTGCGCAGCGGCGACTACAAGCTCGAGTTTCTGGAATACGACTGGTCGTTGAACGATGTGCGCTGAGTGTGCGCGAATCAGTGCAACGGGCGCAGGAGCATGGCGATCTCCGCCACGTCCGCTTCCGACAGGACGCCAGCCGCCGCCTTGAGCTGCAAGGTGCTGACCAGAACTTCGTAGCGCGCCTGGAAAAGATCGCGCTTGGCCCCGAACATCACACGCTCGGCATCGAGGACGTCGGTGTTGGTGCGAATTCCGGCCATCATTCCGCGCTTGCTGCCTTCGACGGCGACGATGCTGGCGTCGACCGCCTTGCGGTACGCGGTGACCTTGCTGGCGCCTGTTTCGACGGCCAGGAATTGGCGCGTCACCTCGACGAGAACGTCGTTCGCCGCGGCATCGAGTTCGGCCAGTGCGCGCTCACGGTTGGCAATCGCCTGGTCGGTGAGGGCCGAGACCCTTCCGCCCGCAAACAGCGGAATGTTGAGCTGGACGCCCACGCTATTGATCGTGCTCTTCTGGTTGAGCGTCGAGATGGTCTCGTTGTCGGCTCGCGTCGACCGCGCCACCAGATCCAGCTGCGGCATATGGCCGGCACGATTACGATCGACTTCCAGGCTTGCCAGTTCATAGGCCTTGCGCCGTGAACGAATCTCCGGGTTGTGATCCTGCGCCAGGGCGACCCACGCGTCGAGACGGCCGGGCTGCACGCCGGTCGGCATGAAATCCGGACGCAGGATCCACAGGGGTCGCACCGGCTGACCGGTCATGGCCTCGAGCTTGCGCATCGCCACGGCCACCCGGTCAAGGGCGTCCGCCCGCCCGGCGCGGGCAAGCTGCAATCTCGACTCGGCGTCGGCGACATCGGTGATCGTCCCCTCGCCGCCCTTGCGGCGCCGTTCGGCCAGTTCGCGCTGCGCGCCGTAGGCGGCAATCTCGGCATCGGCCAGCGCCAGTCGATCCATCGAAAAAAGGGCGTCCAGATAAGCGGCGGTGACTTTTACCGCCAGCTCGGCCTCCTTGCGGTCGAAGACCGCATCGCTATAGGCCGCCTGAACACCCCCTTGCTGGTAGCGTACGAAGCTGTCGTAGTTGAAGAGCGGCTGGCGCAGGATGACCGCGCTGACTGTGTCCCGGTAGTCGAGATTCTGCGTCACGTCAACCACCGTTGACTCCCGCTCGCCCTTGTTCTGCGAGTATGAACCGGTGATCGAGAGATTCGGCAGCAGACCGGCGCGACCGATGGCGATGGCGTACTGACCGGCATCCCGCTCGTAGCGCGCCGCCCGAAAGGTCGGCTCATTCTGCCGTGCCGCCTGGTAGGCGTCGATCAGCCCGGCAGCGCGCGCGCCGGCCGACAGTAATGGCAGGCTGCAGGCGACGAGCAGTGTGGCAAGCGGTTGCCACATGCTCATTCCTCGGTCAAGGCGGACCGCATCCGATCCCCCAGCGGCTTGAAGATGTAGTTCAACATCGTTCGCTCGCCGGTCTTGATGAATACCTCGGCGGGCATTCCCGGCTTGATCTCGTGCGCTTTCAGTTTCTTCATGCCGTCCGCAGTCACCACCACCTGCCCACGGTAAAACGGCGGGATCCTCCCTTGCGGGTCAGTGGTCGCATCGGCGGCGACCTGAACGAATTCACCGGCAATCTGCGGCGTCGTCCTCTGGTTGAAGGCCGGAAAGGAGATTTCCACCGGCAATCCGGGCCTCACCTTGTCGATCAGCGTCGTCGGCACCTGGACATCGACGCGCAGAGGCTCGTTTTTCGGCACCACCTCCATCAAGGGCGTTCCAGCAGCGAGTACGCCACCGACAGTGTGTACGCTCAGCCCGACGATCACCCCCTCCGAAGGGGCGCGCACTTCGGTATTGGCCAGTTCGAAGGCCAGTCCCTTGAGCCGACTATCGAGGGAAGTGGCCTCCTTCTGCGCCTCGGCGAGACCATTCTCGACCTCCTTGTCGTACTCCTGCTGGCGCGCCAGCATGCGCATCCGGATCTCGCCGATCGTCTGCTGCGTGCGGCCGAGATTGCCGAGATCCTCGGAGATGGCACCGCTCAGTTGCGCCAGCAGGCGCTCCTGCTCGGACAGGCGATTGCGCGGCAGATAGCCTTCGGCGGCCAGCTCGCGCAAGCCCTTGAGCTCATCGAGCAGCAGTTTCGTTTGCTCTTCCTTCGCCCGGCGAGTGGCCTCGAGGCCCTTGACGGAGGACTGCAGGCCTGCCAGCGTATTCTTCATGGCCGCCAGTTCGGCCTGCAGGCCGGCGCGCCGGGAACGCAGCAACTGCGTCTGTACGGACATCGCGCTCGCCGCCCGCGGATCGTCACTCTCCCGCAACAGATCGTCCGGAAAGACGATCTCCGAACGACCCTCGACATCGGCCAGCAGCCGCGCCTCGGCCGCCTTGACGACCAGCCACTGGCTACGTGCCACTTCGTACTGCGAGCGCGCCATCGTCGGGTCAAGGCGCAGCAAGACGTCGCCACCTCTGACCTCATCGCCGTCCTTGACCAGGATCGCCTGCACCATTCCCGGGGCCAGGTTCTGCACGGCCTTGCGGTTACCGGTCACGACCACCTGGCCGCCGGTCGGCACACCCTGGTCAAGAGGTGCAAGACCTGCCCACAGCAGGAAGCCACCAAAGCCGAAAGCGACCACCAGCCAGCCCAGCCGGGAAGCCCGGCGGTGATTGATATCGACCGCCGGCCCGGCCGGGCTCACGCTTTCCGCTGCCACGTCCGTCACGTCGGTGATGTCGTCAGCGCCGCCCTTCTTTCGCTCGAAGATGTTGATCGTCATCCAGCGGTTCCTTGCGTCAGGTGCCGAGCGCAGGTGACGTGGGAACGCCACCGGCCGACGTCCCCGACGATGCCGGGCGGACCACCTTGTCCGGCTGGCCGGCAGGCGCCGCATTGCCCCCGCGCATCGCCGCCAGCACCTGGTCGCGCGGGCCGTGCGCCTTCACCGTCCCTTCGTGCATGACCAGAATGCTGTCCGCCACCGCCAGCGTCGTCATCCGATGGGTGATGATCACCACCGTGCGCTTGCTCGCCTTCAGGCGCCGGATCGTTTCGGCGAGTGCTGCCTCGCCCTGGTCGTCAAGGTTGGAATTCGGTTCATCGAGGACGATCAGTGCCGGGTCGCCGTAGAGCGCCCGCGCCAGACCGATGCGCTGCTTCTGACCGCCGGAGAGCGCGCTGCCCGCCTCCCCGAGCGGTGTGTCGTAGCCGCCCGGGAGCAGCAGGATCAGCTCGTGCACCCCGGCCGCCTGTGCCGCAGCGAGGACCTTCTCGGAATCGAGCTCGCCAAAGCGAGCGATGTTTTCGGCAACTGTGCCGCCAAACAACTCGATGTCCTGCGGCAGATAGCCCAGATAGGGGCCCAGCTCGTCCTTGTTCCACTTGAAGGTCTCGGCGCCGTCGAGCCGCACCGATCCGGCCAGAGCCGGCCAGACGCCCACCAGCAGGCGCGCCAGGGTCGACTTGCCGGAAGCGCTCGGACCGATGACGGCGACCACTTCGCCGGCCTTCAGCTTGAAATTCACGTTTCGCAGAATCAGCGTCTTGCTTCCCGGCGCCGCGGTCGCCGCGTTCTCGACGCTCACTTCGCCAAGCGGTCGAGGCAACTGCATGCCGGCGACGCGCGCCGGATACATTTGCAACAAGGCGGTCAGCCTGCCATAGGCGGCGCGTGCGGAGACCAGTTGTTTCCAGTTGGCAATCAGCATCTCCACCGGCGCCAGTGCGCGGCCGACGAGAATCGAACCGGCAATCATGATGCCCGCGGTAACCTCGCCATTGATCGCCAGCAAGGCGCCGTAGCCGAGAGCCAGGGACTGCATCGAAATGCGCGCGAACCGGGTCAGCGCGTTGAGCATGCCGGCGCGGTCGCTGGCCAGCGCCTGCTGCGCCAGAAACTTCCGGTGCAACTCGAACCAGCGGCCACGAATCGCCGGCAGCATGCCCATCGCCTCGATCACTTCGGCATTGCGCAGGTGGTTGTTGGCTTGCGCACTTGCCGCCATGCCGAGCTTCTGCGCTTCGCCCAGCGGTGCCGCCGACACCCGTTCATTGGCTATCGCCAGCCCTACCAGCAGCACCACTCCGACCAGCGCAAACACCCCCAACTGCACGTGCAGCATGAAGATCACCACCAGGTAGATCGGCATCCACGGTGCGTCGGTGAGGGCAATCAGCCCGGCACCGGTCAGCGTCTGCCGCATTGACGACAGATCATTCAGCGCCTGCGCCGGATTCTGTCCGGCTTGCCGCAGGTTGCGTTCGAAAGTGGCGTTGAAGACGCGTGTATTGATGTCGAGATCGAGGCGTGCGCCAATGCGTACGAGAACCATCGACCGGATCCACTCGAGCACCGACATCAGCGCGAACAGCCCGAGAGTGATCAGAGTCAGCATCAGCAAGGTCGTCACGTTGCGACTGCCGAGCGCGCGGTCATAGACCTGCAGCATATAGATGGCCGGCGCCAGCATCAGCAGATTGATGAAGAAGCTGAAGGCGCCGACGGTCATGAAGGCCTGGCGAACGGAGCGCAGCGCCTCATCGAGCTCGAGGCGCTGCCGGGAGGGGTCAGTCATCCATACGCTTTCTCGGAAATCATCGCATCCCCGTCGGTCGCCGACCACCGCCGACGGTTGGACCAGTTGGCGGGGCGAAAGCACGGGTGCCGCCGGCACCTCGTGGAAACCCTGTTGAAAGGGCGTGATAATGACATAGGCCACGCCAGTAATCCAGCGCGGCAACCGCACATGGCGGAGCGTCGGCGCCAGCAGCACATGGCAAACTACCGGCGCGGATACGGTCAGCGATTGACGGCAAGTCGCGGACGCGTGGATACTCCCGGCGTGCAGTCGAAGCAGATGCCGCGTGCCACGAGTCGGCATCCTTGACAGGAGACCCGCTATTGGCTTTCAGTGAGATCCCCATCTTTCGCCCCTTGACCGGCATCCATGAGCCGTCGGCAATCCACCAACTTGCCGACGGTCGCTTCATCGTCGTCGAGGACGAGCAACGGCACCCGCTCAGCCTGGTCAGCGTGCATGCCGATCACAGCGTCACCAGCACTCCACCACAGATGCCCGAGGCGAGCGAAGCTGGCGGGCAGTTCGCGGCACTCGACGACCTCGAAGGGGTGGCGGTGGACCCGGCGGGATATATCTACGCCACAGGCTCCCATTCGCGGAACAGCGCCGGAGACGAGAGCGCTACGCGCGAAAAGCTCGTTCGCTTCCGCATCGAAGGCAACCGTGTCATCGAACCGGTCGTGTGCACGCGATTGAAGCCTGCCTTGACGGCCGCACACCCGATCCTGGCTGCGGCGGCCGCGATACGAGAGGTGAAGCAGAAGGGCGGGCTGAACATCGAGGCGCTGGAGATGACTCCTGATCAGCGTCGATTGATGGTCGGCTTCCGTAGCCCGCTAGAGAACCGGCGAGCGATCGTCGCCTTCGTCGAAAACCCGCAGGCAGTTTTCGCCTCGGGGGCCGAGCCGCGAGTGGCCACCACTCTGGCGACCCTCGATCTCGAGGGCAACGGCATCCGCGGAATGGCCTACATTCCCATCCTGGAAGGTTACCTCGTCATTGGCGGCCCGGTAGCTCGCGAGCAGGTTCAGTTCACGCTGTGGTTCTGGCGCGGCGGTCCCAGCGACCCGGCGCGGCGTGTAGTCGTCCCCGGGCTCCCCGGCTTCGCGCATGCCGAAGGGGTAAGCCCGGCACTGATCGACGGCCGGCAGCGGATCATCATCGTCAGTGACGACGGCAGCCGGAAGGAGGGACGCTGCGCACGCTTCCTGATCATCGACCCCGAACAACTGCAGATCGCAAGTTGAAGTTGTTGGTTCCGGCAGTCAACCAACTCCAGCTTGCGTCGTTAAGCGAAGTACGACGCAGCCGGAACAAAGAGCTCCGCAACAAAACGTCGTAGCAACCATACAAACCAAGGAGAAACCTCATGCGCACCATCACCACCCTGATCATCGCCGCCGCCTTTGCCGCTTCCCCCGCTTTCGCCCAGAAGACCGAAGTCAAGGGCAAGACCGAAATCGACGCCAAGCAGGAAAACGTTGCTGCCGTCGCCATCGGCAAGGACAACACCGCCAAGAACACCGCCGGTGCCATCAAGGGCGACACCAAGGTCCAGGGCAACACCAAGATCAAGGCTGAACAGAAGAACGCCGCCGCTGTCGCGATCGGCAAGGGCAACACCGCAGCCAACGAAGCCGGCGTGATCGGCGGCAAGTAAGCTCCCGTCACAACCGACTCAGCATCCCCAGCAAATCGTTCATCATCATCCATCTAGGAGAAACCTCATGCGCACTATCGCCACCCTGATCATCGCCGCCGCCTTTGCCGCTTCCCCCGCTTTCGCCCAGAAGACCGAAGTCAAGGGCAAGACCGAAATCGACGCCAAGCAGGAAAACGTTGCTGCCGTCGCCATCGGCAAGGACAACACCGCCAAGAACACCGCCGGTGCCATCAAGGGCGACACCAAGGTCCAGGGCAACACCAAGATCAAGGCTGAACAGAAGAACGCCGCCGCTGTCGCGATCGGCAAGGGCAACACCGCAGCCAACGAAGCCGGCGTGATCGGCGGCAAGTAAGCTCCCGTCACAACCGACTCAGCATCCCCAGCAAATCGTTCATCATCATCCATCTAGGAGAAACCTCATGCGCACTATCGCCACCCTGATCATCGCCGCCGCCTTTGCCGCTTCCCCCGCTTTCGCCCAGAAGACCGAAGTCAAGGGCAAGACCGAAATCGACGCCAAGCAGGAAAACGTTGCTGCCGTCGCCATCGGCAAGGACAACACCGCCAAGAACACCGCCGGTGCCATCAAGGGCGACACCAAGGTCCAGGGCAATACCAAGATCAAGGCTGAACAGAAGAACGCCGCCGCTGTCGCGATCGGCAAGGGCAACACCGCAGCCAACGAAGCTGGCGTGATCGGCGGCAAGTAAGTCTCCGTCCGCAAGCAGTAACAGGCAGGCCCCCGCTGACGGTCATCGTCGGCGGGGGCCTTCTGCTTTGTGGCAGCGCGGCGTGACTGGCCGCCTTTCAGACGCCGGCGATGTCGGAACAGGGCGATCGCCTACCCGCGCCATCGTGCTCTGCCGCTTCAAGCGTTTGCCGGCCGGCCCACCAGCCACTCGAGTGCGGCCCGCAGTTCCGCGTCGGCCTTCTCGCACTCGCCCAGCAGTCCGGGCAATTCACTTTCAATGGCGCGACCCGCTTCGGCCTTGGCCAGCGCTTCAATCCGCGAGGCCAGCGCGGCAACCGTCGGCAGACCGACCATCGCACTCGACGACTTCAGGCTGTGTGCCGCGCGCGTGACTTCCGGCCAATTCCCCGCCTGAAGGCCGCTGCTGATGGTCGACGAGAGTTTCGGCGAATCCGTCAGGTACTGGCCGATCACTCGCTCCACCAGATTCCCGCAGATCGCCCGGGTGAAGCCGGGATTGTCGAGCAAGGCGCTGCGATCGAGCAGGGACGTCACTTTCGTGACCTCCGGCAAACCCTCTGTGGCAGGCGGAAGGGTATTCCCGATCGTCGGCGATCGGGTGGATGAACCGACACTGGCGGGCAACCAGTGGGCCAGGCAGGAGGCCAGCGGCTCGAGACCCACCGGCTTGCTCAGATAGTCGTTCATGCCGACGTCCAGACAGTGCTGGCGGTCCGCAGGCAGCGCGTTGGCCGTCAGGGCGATGATCGGCACCGCCGCTTGCGGGCCCGCCAGCGCCCGGATCGCCGCGGTCGCCGCGTAGCCATCCATGACCGGCATCTGGCAGTCCATGAGCACCAGATCGAACGCCGACTGCGCGACGAGTTCGACCGCCGCCGCGCCATTGTCGACGATCGTTGCGGTGATGCCGATTCGACTCAGCATGGCCTCGATCACCGCCTGATTGACTGGGTTGTCTTCGGCGACGAGAACGCGGCCGGCGAGTGTGTGCTGGCTCGGATCACCGGCAGCGCGCGCGGCAATAGGCGCGGAGGCCTCGGCAAAGGGTAGCTCGGCGGTGAACGTACTGCCCTGGTTGACGGTGCTATCGACGCTGATCGAGCCGCCCATCAACTCGACCAGCTGCTTGCAGATCACCAGCCCCAGCCCACTGCCACCGAACCGGCGCGTGGTGGACTGGTCGGCCTGAACGAACGGCTGAAAGAGGCGCGCCGCTGCCTCGGGAGCGATACCGATGCCGGTGTCGCGAACGCTGAAACGCAACCAGACGCGTGCATCCTCGGGGCGAGAAGCGAGCCTGACGACGTTCAGCGTGATGCCTCCCCGTTCGGTAAACTTGACGGCATTGGTCAGCAGGTTGGACAGGAGCTGGCGCAGCCGGGTCGGGTCGCCGCGCAGGCATAGCCGTGCGACACCCACGAAATCGGCCGTCAGCGACTTGCCACTGGCCGAGGCCAGTTCCCGGAACGTCTCGGCCAACTGGACGAGGAGCGACTCGAGGTCGAAATCGATGTCTTCGAGGACGATCTTGCCCGCCTCGATCTTGGCCAGATCGAGAATATCGCCGAGGAGCCCATGCAGCGCCTGGCCAGCGCTACTGATGGCGCGCAGGTAGCGCGCCTGCTCGTTGTTCAGCGGCGTCCGTTCGAGCACTTCGGCCATACCCAGGATGCCGTTCAACGGCGTCCTGATCTCGTGGCTCATGTTGGAGAGAAACTGCGACTTGGCGGTGTTGGCCGCTTCCGCGGCATCTTTCGCTTCGGCCAGATCCGAGTTGCGCCGAACCAGGCGATCGGTCAGTGTTTCCAGCACCTCCACCACCGCCTGCACTTCGTTCCCCGAATCGGCGCTGATACCGCTACCGGTGAGTTCCATGGCCGATGCCTCGGCCTTCCGGCGCAAGGAGCGCAATGGATTCAACAGCCGGCGGAGCAGCAGAAAGCCGAGCAGCATGCTCACCAGCACGATCGCCAAGGTGTAGAAAGCAGAGCGCTCGCTGGCCTCGGCCAGCAGTTGGTAGGAACGCGTACTGTCGAGCGTCACGATGACCACGTACGCGTTGTCAACGATGGTCAGCGGCAGGTACGCCCGCGTCTGGTGAGACGCCATTTCGTGCCGGTAGATCGGGATCTTCTGGGTCAACGCCTCCTGGATCGCCGCACTGTCGCGGGCATTTGGCGCCTCTTCCGATGTCGCCAGCGTTGCGCCGGCGCTGGAGACAAGAACCAACTCGGCGCCGAGGTCCTGGCTGAGGCTCTTCAGCAAGTCGGAGTCAAGCCGCACCCCCGCAGTGAGAGCGCCGACGACCCGGCCCTCGGCGCGAACCGGTTCGATGGCCAGCAGGCTGAGCCCCGCCTCGTCAAGGGAACTGACGATCACCTCGGCGCCCTCCAGAGCCTCGAAGATGCCCCAGGTCGCAGACTGGTCGCCATGGCGCTGCGGGTCGTGTGCGCGATAGACGACGATCTCCCGGTCGTCGGCAAGTTCCATCAGATCGACTTCGGTGGCGGGCAGTGCCCCATCCAGCACCGCCCGCCAGGTCTGCTCGCTATCCGCCTGCCGCTTCGCCAGGCTGCGGCCTAGGCCATTGCGCGCCGCCGTCAAGCGGGCAGCCAGTTGGCTTCGCCATGACTGTTGGGCAATGAGTCCCGTCACCACTCGACCGACCGTGCGTACCTTGTCTATCTCGCGCGCTTCGACCGTAGTGCGCAGCACCTGCTCGGACACCTGGAAAGCCGTCCACTGCGCGATGCCTGCCAGTACTCCGAACAGGAGAATCAGCGTGAAGGAAAGCGAGAAACGGCGTCCCACGGAAAGGATGGCGAAGGGGTCGGTCAGCCGGCCTTGGCGGGAGGCAGGATGCCGTGCTGGCGGAGGATGCCGTTTCCTTCCGGCGAGCGGATGAAATCGACGAAGGCCCTGGCAGCGGGGGTCAGCGTATTCGCCTTGTGGATCAAACCGAGCTCGACCCAGGCCGGGTAGCGTCCCTTGTCCACATTCTCGGGTGTCGGAGCGACCCCATCCAGCGTCAAGTGCACAACCCGGGTGGTACAGGCGGCGAGGGCCGAGCGATTGAGGAAGCCGAGACTGGTCGGATAACGGTCGAGCAGCGCGATGAGATGCGGATCCAGATTCACTGTCTTGATCGCCGGCCCGAAGGTTACGTCCTTGAAGGGCTTGATGATTCGATTCAGCGCTTGGCGGCTGGCGTCGGAGTTCTCGCGTCCGACGGCGCGAATGGGCGCCGGTTTGCCACCCAGCTCGCTCCAGTTGCTGACCTTGCCGGAATAGATGTCGACCAACTGGGTCGCCGTGATGTCGCGAACGGTGACGCCCGCGCCGGCAGCGACGACTACCGGATCACGCCCGAGTGGAATGAAGATGAAACCCTGCCGGCTTTCGTCGTCCTTGAGCGGGCGCCCCACCCGCCCGATCGGCGAGATTCCCTCACCGACGTCGCGCAGCGCACCCGCAGTACCCGTGGACGGCGGCACGACCACGCGGTGCTGCGCCTGCCGGGCGTTGAACGCCTTGGCGAGTTGCGCGAGGACGTATTCCGGATTGCCGCTGCCCGGGATCACCAGGTCGTCAGCAAGTACCGATCCGGCCAGCACCAGGACCAGCGCCTGGGCCAACAGCCCGCGCCACAAATGGCGCCAAAAGTTTGCAGTCATCATGTCACTCCCGGTCATGGGCAGGATCCCTCGCCGGCTGGCCTTGCCCGTGCCAGCCACGGCCAGGGTCGCCGCGATGCCTCGCTGGCGAGGCTCGCCACCACCCGGCCGATCACTTTCTGCTTCGTCGCCGGGGCGACGCGAGCCCGCCACGACGTCGGCAAGACGGCGGCCACCTAGGCCTTGGGCAGGCGCCCCATCACGAAGAACTCGTCGTTGGGACGCATCGAACTCATGTTTGCCAGGCGGTTCGACATCGCGAAGAAGGCGGCAACCGCGCCGATGTCCCAGATGTCCTCGTCCGTAAACCCGTGCTCGCGCAGGGCGGCCAGGTCGGCCTCGCCGACCTCGGCCGAGCGCAGCGCGACCTTGAGCGCGAACTCGAGCATCGCCCGCTGCCGTTGCGTAAGGTCCGCCTTGCGGTAGTTGACGGCCACCTGATCGGCGATGAACGGATTTCTGGCGCGCACGCGCAGGATCGCACCATGCGCCACCACACAATACTGGCACTGGTTGGCGCCGCTGGTGGCGACCACGATCATCTCGCGCTCGGCTTTGCTGACCCCGCTCTCCTTCTCCATGAGCGCATCGTGGTAGGCGAAGAAAGCGCGAAATTCGTCCGGTCGATGCGCCAGAGTGAGGAACACGTTCGGCACGAAGCCGGCCTTCTCCTGAACGACCAGGATGCGGTTACGGACGTCCTCCGGCAGCTCGCCGAGCGCCGGAATGGGAAAACGACTGATCGGCGGCTCCATCGGTCAGGTCCCTGGCGTCTGGCAAGACACGTCCAGGCGGCGTTCAATGCCGGCCTCGCCCGAGCCGCTGCACGGCCAAGCAATCGTGCTGCCCTGCCTGTCTATACGCCCGCCAAAACCGGCTTTCAGCTCTTGGACGTTGTCGGCGCCAAGTGAATTCATCAGGATCTCCGGGGTCAGAGGTTTTCAGATCGTGGCATGATACACAAGATACACAGAAACCTTCACCCCTCCAAGGAGAAAAGCGTGACCGCCACTGCCGATTTTGACAGCCTCGTACCCGCCCATCCCCTGAGCCGGCGCCAGTTCATCGTCACAGCCCTGGGCGCCGGCTTTGCCTTGTCGGTGCAACCTGTGGCGGCACAGACCGTCATCACCACCGACAGCGTCGGACTCAGCGCTGGCGAAATCAAGGTCGCCGCGGCCGGCGGCGACATGCCAGCGTATCGCGCACAACCGGCGACCGGTAGCCAGTGGCCAGTGATCCTTGTAGTACAGGAGATTTTTGGTGTTCACGACTACATCAAGGACGTCTGCCGTCGCTTGGCCAAGCTCGGCTACCTCGCCATCGCGCCCGAACTTTACGCGCGCCAGGGCGACCCTCGGCAGTACACCAACGTCCAGGAGTTGCTCACCACTGTGGTGAACAAGGTTCCCGATGCGCAGGTGCTGGCTGACCTCGACGCCTGTGTCGCCTGGGCTGCTGCCAACGGCGGCAACGCGGCACGACTGGGGATCACCGGCTTCTGCTGGGGAGGAAGGATCACCTGGCTTTATGCGGCACACAATCCGCAGGTCAAGGCAGGCGTCGCCTGGTACGGCAGAATCGTCGGCCAGGCCAGCGAACTGACGCCAAAGCAACCGATCGACATTGCCGGCAGCCTGCACGGACCGGTGCTCGGACTCTACGGCGGCGCCGACCCGGGAATCCCGCCCGAAACCGTCAGGCAGATGCGCCAGGCGCTTGCCGTCTCCGCGAATCGCGCGAGCAAGGGATCATCGATTCACGTTTACGAAGGCGCGCCGCATGCTTTCCATGCCGACTACCGGCCCAGCTACCGCAAGGAGGAAGCCGAAGATGGCTGGCGCCGGCTGCAGGCATGGATGAAGCATCACGGCGTCTGATCCTCCGGCCCGGGGGGTCAAGCCTCGACCAGGGTTCGCCGCTCTGGCCTTCGCCCCGGCACACGCGATCAATCGCCGCCGCCACCGCAGCCGCCGCCACCACAGCCGTCGCCTGACGACCCCCCGCTGTCGCCACTACTGCAGCCGCTGCTGCCGCTGCAGCCGCCGCCGCAACCGATGTGTCCGGCACAGAAGCCTGTGCCGGCGCCGGCTTGTGCAGCGGCAAGACAATCGAGCTGATAGACAAAACCGCCGGCAATGCCCAGCAGCGCGTCGAGCGCAAAAAGCCGCGGCAGCGATGCCGGCTTGCGGGGATCGATTCCCTCGCGTTTGCAGGCCAGCCGCCAGGCGCGCTTGATGCCGTCCTGCGCGTCGGTCGGCGCGCGCATCGCTTCTGCCGGTGTGTGGTGCAGGAAGCGCCCCAGCCCACGCTCGCAGAACTGCTGATACTGACGGGTAAACAGAATGAATTCGTGCCAGGCGTCATCGACCACCTGCGAGGGCATCGCCACCAGCCGATTTCCGGCCTCGCGACAGAGCTGAAAGTACTCGCGCAACCCCTCGAAGACCAGCGTTCGCTGCGCCGCGCTGAGCTCGGGCCGGCGCGCCGCCAGGCGCTTGTCGAGAAACTTCGCATAGGGGTAGCGGTCGATATGATCGGCACGCTGCCTGAGCAGCGCCCGCCACCAGACGATCGCGGCGACGATCAGAGCGACGAACAGCAGCACGATGACCAGCTTCATCTACGGCCACCTCCGTTTCACAGCGTGTTGAAGCACAGGTACTTGATCTCGAGGTACTCGTCGAGGCCATGCCGGGAGCCTTCACGACCGATTCCGGACTGCTTGACGCCGCCGAATGGCGCCACCTCGTTCGAGATCAGGCCGGTGTTGACGCCGATCATGCCGTACTCGAGCGCTTCGCCGACGCGCAGGCAGCGCGCGATGTCGCGCGCGTAGAAGTAGGCGGCCAGACCGAACTCGGTGTCGTTGGCCATCCGGATCGCCTCGGCCTCGCCCGCAAACCTGAACACCGGCGCCACCGGTCCGAAGGTCTCTTCGCGTGCGATGCGCATGCTCGGCGTCACGTCGGCAAGAACCGTCGGTTCAAAGAAGGTGCCGCCGCGCGCGTGCCGACGGCCGCCGGTGATCACGCGCGCGCCCTGAGCGACGGCGTCGGCAATGTGTGCCTCGACCTTGGCGACGGCAGCGGCGTCGATCAGCGGTCCCTGGGCGACGCCCTCCTCGCCGCCCGGACCGACCTTGAGGGACTGCACGCGGCGCGCCAACAACTCGACGAAGCGATCGTAGATGCCGTCCTGAACCAGCAGCCGGTTGGCACAGACGCAGGTCTGCCCGGTGTTTCGGTACTTGGCGACGATCGCCCCGTCAACCGCCGCGGCGACGTCGGCATCGTCGAAAACGATGAACGGTGCGTTGCCGCCGAGTTCGAGCGAGAGCTTCTTGATCGTCGCCGCGCACTGCGCCATCAGCAGGCGACCGACCTCGGTCGAGCCGGTGAACGACAGCTTGCGCACCAGCGGGCTGGCGGTCAGCGCGCCGCCGATCGCCAGCGGATCGCCGGTCAGCACGTTGAACACGCCGGCCGGCAGACCCGCGTCGTGCGCCAGCAGCGCCAGCGCCAGCGCCGTCAGCGGCGTCTGCTCGGCCGGCTTGACGACCACCGTGCAGCCGGCGGCGAGCGCCGGCGCGACCTTGCGCGTGATCATCGCCAGCGGGAAGTTCCACGGCGTGATCGCCGCACAGACACCGACCGGCTGGCGGATCGTCAGCAGGCGACGATCGCTCGCCGGCGACGGGATTGACTCGCCGTAGACCCGCTTGCCCTCCTCGGCGAACCATTCGACGAAAGAGGCACCATAAGCGACTTCGCCTGCCGCCTCGGCGAGCGGCTTGCCACACTCGGCGGTGATCAGTTGCGCCAGGTCGCCGCCATTGGCGACGATCAGATCATGCCAGCGGCGCAGGACGGCGGCCCGCTCCCTGGCCGTCTTCCCCCGCCAGGCAGGCAGCGCGGCAGCGGCGGCGGCGATCGCCCGCCCGCTCTCGACGGCGCCCATCAGCGGCACCTCGCCGATGACGAGCGCGCTCGCCGGATCGCTGACCGCAAGCGTGCGGCCGTCATCGGCGGCCTGCCAGCGACCGTCGACGTAGCATTCGCCGCGCAGCAGGCGCGAATCGGCCAGATCCATGGTTCTTCCCTCCAAAATCCCGAAAGTCGCAGTCTACCCGGAATGAAATACACTTGCGTGCGTGACGAATATTCGGGAGCCAGGAGTGGCTGGACGCATTGGCGAACGCCGCCAGATGGTACGCAGTGTCTGCCAGCATGCTCCGTCGACGGCGCCCGCAGGGCGAGCAGCAGCCGGTCGAATGGCCTGCGGGCGCCGGACTGGAGTGCGATGGTCAATATTTCCGATGCGGCGATCGACGCCGTCAAGAGCACCGGCCGCAATGGCTGACTGGGAGCGCTCGCCGCCCACGAACAGTCGGCCGCTGCCCTGCTCGCCCGCACGCGTCGACCGCTGGCCGAGTGGGTGCAGTCCGGCCGGATCGATCTCGTCTGGTCTGCCGAACACAGCGGCATGGCGGCGGCGCGGATTTGGACCGAAGCACCCTTCGCGCCGCCGCAAACGGTGCAGGATGCAGGCTGAGATGATGAACGACGGGCGCTCCGTGGTCGCCAACCTCGGCGAACTGGCATGCGCGCCGCGCCCGCCCATCGTCATCGGCAGCAGCATCGATCGACGCGACGGCAGGCGATCTTGAACGCAATCCGCAAGACCGTCGTCCTGCACGACGTCGATGGCCGCATCCCGAATCTGGCCTTGCTCAAGCTGAGCACCTTCCATCGCCAGCAAGGCTGGCACGTCGTTCTCAGCCGGGCGCGCGACGGTGCGCGGCCGGCGGCCAGACTCGACGCCGACAAGCATCTGGCCAGCGTGGTCTTTCGCACCCCGGTTGCGGCGCGAGCGGTTGAGCAACTGCAGGCGCTCTACGGCGACCGGATCGAGTTCGGCGGTTCGGGGGTCGACCTGGGCAAGCGCCTGCCGCCGGAAGTGGAAGCTGTTTCCCCGACTACAGACTGTACGACCACAAGCTTTACGCCCTCGGATTCCTGACGCGCGGCTGCAACAAGCGATGCGATTTCTGCGTCGT
>AATN01000152.1_pt1 | contig 17597 bp, 17 predicted proteins | sample 270648 | NCBI WGS metagenome assembly AATN01 (sample SAMN02954269, study PRJNA17659) | bioreactor sludge metagenome | biome: terrestrial; feature: bioreactor; material: sludge; isolation source: Enhanced Biological Phosphorus Removal (EBPR) bioreactor sludge | place: Australia: Brisbane, Queensland
AACCCGTTTAGCTTGTCTAATCCCCCGTTTACTCCACTAAGCATCTTTATCTTAATCCTATAGACATAAAAAAAGCTCGTGTAAGTATTTACGCGAGCTTTCCTGTTGTAGTTTCACTTTCCTTGTGAAGACCACGAACTTATTCCATTAACACACAGGGGGCGACCTTGCCCAATCCACAACGGAGTTTAAAAGTTTGCAGCCGGTCATTACATCTGAAACCAAGATAGGCGGTTGAAAACCGGTTACCAACTAAAAATTCGTCTGCCATCTGTCTGTTAGACAGTGACAAAATAAAAGAAACTTATAAAAATACCCTGCATAAACAATAATACTAAATGGCTCAAACCCCTGCGCCCTTGTTAATTGTCAACCACAATAACTAAGTTTGGACAACCAGAAGTATAATAAAATGAGTGCAATCCAATTTAAGCATGACATTGTGTGGAAGTGCGTTATTCCACTGGTGCTAGCCACAAGCTTCAGCCAAACCGTATCTGCTGATATTTATATGTATACTGACAAAGATGGTACCCGTTGGTTAACCAATGGTTCTGTTGCCGGTAAAAACGCCAAGCTTATTGCGCGTACCCCTAAATCCAAATCTAAAAAATATGCCGCTTCTAATGATTCCTTAGAGGGTATTGAACCTCTACGTGTGAGCGGTCGTGCAGGTAGTTGTACTCGGCTGAATCATCATCAAGTCGAACAACGAACAGCACCTCACATAAGTACTATTCGTAAATATGCTGAATATTACGGGGTGGAGGAAAATTTAATTCGCGCAGTGATGCGCCAAGAGTCTTGTTTTAATGAGGGTGCACGTTCCCAAGTGGGTGCTACGGGCTTGATGCAGCTCATGCCGGGTACTGCTGATTTATTAGGTGTCGCGAATATCAATGACCCGCGCCAAAATATTAAAGGTGGTGCTAAGTATTTAGCACAAATGCTGAAGCGCTTTAATGGGAATAAGCAATTAGCTTTAGCTGCTTATAACGCTGGCCCTGGCGCTGTAGAAAAGCATGGTGGGGTTCCACCTTATCGTGAAACTCGCGATTATGTAGTGAAAGTATTATCTGAATACAAACGTTTAGAAAAACATCAACAGCAAAATGAGTTTGTTCAGGCTAATTATTATGTGGAACAACCACAACAAGTTAGGCGTAGCTCTACACAACAACGTCCACGCAATAGCTATTCACGTAGTGGTTATCAATTAACGAGTTTCTCTCGTAGCCAAGGTGAAGATTTTAGCGTCTTTACCGGGCGTAACCCTAATCAGTATTAAGCATCTGCTTGTTTCTCTTGGCCTTACTTTTTCTAGGTAAGGCCTCTTTTTTCACACAAGTCTGGCGTGTTTTTCATAGGCCATGCTATCCTTTTTGGCTAATTTCATTATTCACTACGGGAGTAGATTGCAATGTCAATGGCAGATCGTGATGGCGTAATTTGGCTGGACGGTGAAATGGTACCGTGGCGCGAAGCTAAAACCCACGTCCTGACGCATACGTTGCATTATGGTATGGGTGTTTTTGAGGGGGTGCGTGCTTATAAGGCTGAGCAGGGTACATCTATTTTCCGTTTAAAAGAGCATACCGATCGCTTATTTAATTCTGCGAAAATTATGCGTATGAGCATTCCTTACAGCAAAGAAGATCTCAATGAAGCACAACGTCAGGTCGTGCGTGAAAATAAGCTAGAAACTGCTTATTTACGTCCTATGTGCTTCTATGGTTCGGAGGGTATGGGTTTACGTGCGGATAATCTAAAAACGCATGTCATGGTCGCTGCTTGGACTTGGGGTGCGTATTTGGGTAATGAGGCGATGGAGAAGGGCATTCGGATTAAAACCTCTTCCTATACACGTCATCATGTCAATATTGCAATGTGTAAGGCTAAAGCGAACGGCAACTACATTAACTCGATGCTGGCGTTACGTGAAGCCTTAGATGATGGTTATGATGAGGCTTTACTATTGGATGTTGAAGGCTTTGTCGCAGAAGGCAGTGGTGAAAACTTCTTCGTGATTAAAGATGGTGTGATCTACACTCCTGATTTAACCGCTGCTTTAGATGGGATTACACGTCGTACCCTATTAGCAATGGCGAAAGATTTAGGCATTGAAGTACGTGAAAAGCGGATTACTCGTGATGAGGTCTATATTGCAGACGAAGCCTTCTTTACGGGTACTGCTGCTGAGGTAACACCGATTCGTGAATTAGATCGTCGTCCGATTGGAGAGGGTGTGCGTGGACCGATTACAACGCAATTGCAGCAACTATTCTTTGATATTGTGCATGGGCGCAATCCGGCTTATTTAGCTTGGTTAACACCGGTGGCTGCATGAAAACACCGGAGTTAAAGGACTATAAAAGTCTGAATGCTACGCGAGAAGTCGTAGTTAATGCTCAGGATTTACCTTTGCATTGCCCAACCAATGAGAATGCTCTGTGGTGCGCTCACCCTAAAGTGTTTTTACCGATTGATACTTCACCTGATAAGACCTATCGCTGCCCTTATTGTGGGACTTTATATCGCTTAATGAATTAAGCTGGACAAGCTCAAGCAGTCGTTAATGGCTGCTTGAGCCAAACCATTCAAAACATACTTTGATTCAATAGCATGTGAGCACCAATACTGCCGAAATAGCCGAGTGCAATCACAGGTGTCCACCTCAGGTGACTCATAAAAGTGTAATGACCACGCGCTTGCCCCATTAAGGCTACCCCTGCCGCAGAACCAATCGATAATAAGCTACCGCCAACACCGGCGGTTAAAGTTACCAATAACCATTGCCCAACGGGCATCTCAGGATTCATCGTTAAAACCGCAAACATGACGGGAATATTATCTACTACTGAAGATAATAGGCCGATGGCGATATTGGCATAAGTAGCACCTAATTGGCCATAAAGCAGTTGTGAAGCCATTTCTAAATAACCAATAAAGCCCAGCCCACCTACGCACATAACTACTCCGTAAAAGAACAACAAGGTATCCCATTCAGAGCGGGCGATTTTGTCGAAAATATCAAACCCTTGTCTAGTGGTGGGTTGCACATGCGCCATGTTGGATTCAAAGGGGTCGAAATAGCCACGAATCCGCGCCCGATGATAGGTTTTCTTTAAGTAATAGCCATAAAATTGGAGTAAAGCCAAACCTGTAAACATTCCCAATACCGGTGGCAAATGCAGTGAGTTATGGAAGGTAACAGCTAGCGCAATGGTGAAAATAAACAGAGCTAAAATGGCAAAAGCCCCGCGTTTGACCGGAACGGGGCGCGAATCAAGAGTCTGTGGTGCGCTTTTGGAAACGGTAAAGCTCATGATTAAAGCCGGAATAAACCAGTTGAGGACAGATGGGATAAACAGTGCAAAGAACTCCCAAAATTCTACTACACCTTTTTGCCAAACCATCAGGGTCGTGATGTCGCCGAAAGGGCTAAAGGCGCCACCTGCATTCGCAGCAATCACGATATTGATACAAGACACTGCAATAAAGGTGTGATCATCCCTTCCCACTGCGAGAATGACGGCACACATCAATAAAGCCGTGGTCATATTGTCGGCAACGGGCGAGATAAAAAAGGCCATTACCCCAGTTAACCAGAAAATTTGTCTTAGATTAAAGCCTTTATGCAGTAACCAAGAGCGCAAAGCATCGAAGATACGTCGCTCTTCCAAAGCATTGACATAGGTCATCGCGACTAATAAGAATAAAAATAACTCTGCGTATTCTAATAAATTATGCCGTGCTGCTTCAGCGGGTAAACCACTTTGTCCACCATAAGCAAGCGCAATGGCGACCCAGATTAAACCTGCTGCTAAGATGACAGGTTTAGATTTACGTAAATGTGTATATTCTTCTAAAACGACTAAGGTATAAGCGCTGAGGAAAGCGATTAGAGCAAAATAACCAGCGGTGTGATTGGTTAAATCAAGGCGTGCCTCGGTGGTAGTTGTGACTGCCCAAGCAAGCTCTGGTAGAACGCTCAAACAGCAGATGAGTAACCAGCTTAAAGATCTATATGGCATAAGCGCCTCCTAGCACTGTGATGTTGAAGGGAGACTAGATTTTATGATGAAAGAAGCACTTAGCTTCGCTTTTGAATCTCGCATCTTCTCTAAAATGAGTCTAGTCTTTTTTGGTAAACTATCCATTTAGATGGATTATTTTGCCCCCACAAGCCAGCAATGATATATAGACCAAAATTTTTTCAAAAAGGGCATGCTATGAAACAGTTGTTATTATTAGGATTGGCAAGTTTATTAGTCGCTTGTGGTGGCAAAGAAGAACCCAAGGTATCTAACACCACTACAACACCGCCAACAGCGTCTACACCGCTTGATAAAGCTGCTTTAAGTGAGCAAGCTAAAAATGCAATCAAAACGTATGGTGGTAGTTTAAAAGCAGAGTTGCAAACGGCGATGCAATCGGGTGGTCCGGTCAATGCCATCAGCGCTTGCCAACTAAAAGCTCCAGAAATCGCTAAAACGGTCTCTGAAGCTGAGCAGTTACAAATTTCGCGGGTTAGCCTGCGTAATCGCAATCCAGTGATGGGTGTACCGAATGAATGGCAAACTCAAGTCCTGAATGATTTTGAAGCTCGAAAAGTAAAAGGTGAAGCGCTTGAATCCTTGGTATATTCTGAATTGGTAGAAAACGGTGGGAAGCAGGAGTTTCGTTTTATGAAAGCTATTCCGACAGAAGCGATGTGCCTAACTTGCCACGGTAGCGAAATTAGCCCAGCAGTCATGACTCGCCTAAAAGAACTGTATCCGCAAGATAAAGCGACTGGTTTTAAGGAAGGTGATTTACGCGGGGCATTTGCAGTGGTAAAAAATTTACCTTAACCCCAAAGGATAGGCAGTTTAGGTTTGAAAAGCATGTTATCCAATGCCTTGGAGCTTTATATCACGGCAGCCCATGAATGCCCTTACCTCGCAGAGCGTAAGGCAACTAATCTGCTTGTCGATCCGGCTTATGCTATGGATAATCGCACCTATAGCCATTTGCTAAATAAAGGTTTCCGTCGCAGTGGAAGCGATGTCTATCGCCCTTGCTGCTACCGCTGCCAAGCGTGTATTTCCACTCGCATTCCGGTCGAGCGCTTCCAACCTTCCCGCAGTCAGAAACGCACTTGGAAACTGAATCAAGATTTGATAGTGCGCATCAATCAAGACGGCTACAAGGATGAATATACTGAGCTATATTTAAGCTATGTACGCTCGCGGCATACTGGCGGTGGGATGGACGATGATACACCCAGCACCTTTGCAAGCTTTATCCTAACGCATTGGTGTCAAACCGTACTGATTGAGTTTTGGAAAGATGAGGCTTTATTGGCGGTAGCAGCGACGGATTGGCTGAAGCAAGGTCTATCCTCGGTTTATACCTTTTTTGATCCAAAGGAGGGAAGTGAGCGAGGTTTAGGCACTTTTGCTTTGCTGTGGCAGATTCATTGGGCAACTGAATTAAACTTGCCTTATGTTTACCCGGGCTATTGGATTAAAGAATCGCAGAAAATGAATTACAAAGTACGCTTCCAGCCTATAGAGGGCTTTGTTAATAATCAGTGGGTACAGCTTGAGAAGCCAGATTAGGAAGCTAACATGGATTTAAGCGACGAGCAACTCTTGCGCTATAGCCGCCAAATTCTCCTCCCACAATTTGATGTTCAAGGCCAAGAGCGCTTACTAAAAGCCTGTGTGCTTATTTTTGGTTTAGGTGGTTTAGGTTCTCCGGTATCTTTATATTTAGCCGCTAGTGGTGTTGGTAAACTTATTCTAGTTGATCCTGATCATGTCGATTTAAGCAATCTCCAACGGCAAATTGTCCATAGTGAAGCAACAGTCGATCTGCCAAAAGTCAATTCGGCTCAACAGCGTTTACAGGCTATTAACTCTACTATTCAAATTGAAACGCATCAGCAAGCTTTCATCGGCGAGNAGTTGGTCGCTTTGGGTGAGCAGGCCGATTTAGTCCTCGATTGCACCGATAATTTAGCCACCCGCTTAGCGATTAATGCGGCTTGTGTGCAGGCTAAAAAGCCCTTGGTGTCGGCCGCAGCAATTCGCTTTGAAGGGCAGATTGGTGTGTTTCAAGCTACTGAAACTTCACCTTGTTATCAGTGTTTCTATGGCAAGGTGGCAGACTTGCCACAAACCTGCACGACTAATGGTGTGTTAGGGCCAGTGTTGGGTGTGCTTGGGAGTATGCAAGCGATTGAAGCGATTAAACTGCTTACACAGATCGGTGAACCTTTGGTAGGACGTATGCTGTTATTTGATGCGCTCAATATGGAGTGGACAGTGATTCGTGTACCTAAGCGAGTTGATTGTCCCATTTGCTCCTAAACGGGCTTTTTTAAGTTAACCACCACCGCGACGATAGTAAAGGTCAAATTGCGTCAAAAACTGCTTGATCTCAGTGTCGCTAAGGTCAATGAACTGGATGTGCATCGGTAGGTAGGGAAGCGCGAGTAAAGCAATTCTGCGTACTTGCTCAGCTTGCAGTTGAATAGTCACTGAGCCATTTGCAACAACAACCATGATCAGATCATCACTCGTTTGATAACTATAATTGCGCAACGCAGAGGGCAGAATTTGCATGAATTCTGCCCGTGTAAAACCCATTTCTCGATATAAAGCTTGCAGCCTAACCTCCTGCAACGGGTGGCCAAATAGCCACAGCATCATTAGGTTTTAGCGCAAAGGCTTGATCACGATCCCTATCACAAACAAATACCCCATTCACTAGTACCAAATGTGCCATTGGCCGAGGTATTTGAAAGCGGTCGATTAACTCATTTAAGCTAATCGATTCTGGGACTTCGATCTCAGCCTTATTGTGCTTAGCACCTGCGGGTAGCAAATCGCCAAGATGAGCGTAAAGCTTTAAGGTAATCTGCATGGTTAAGCAACGCGTTGCCGTAAATAAGCCTCCATAAAGCGGCTTGGGTTATCCATCAAATGGTCTTTCCACTTACCTAAGCGAGTACGATTTTGAATTAAACCCCGCAAAGCACCAATATGCTGTGTCATACCTAAAGTATTCGCGCCTACCAAACGGTCACCTTTGAACTGCAGGTTGATGTAGCGATAATGCTCAGGGTCATTCAAAGTTGCTGACTCGCCATTTTCGACACCTTGCCATAAGCCAAAGGATGCTGAAATCAGTCCCATGGTATCCAGCACGTTCATGTTGACGCTGCCTTGGTGTAGATAATTACCGCCCGACATATTCGTTGCGGCAATAAAGCCATGCTCCACTGCAGTTGGCTGAATCGCTTGCACACTGTAATCGCCGGTAGAAAAGTCCCTACCTTCTGCTACATCACCGGCTGCAAAGATGTCAGGATGGCTGGTTTGCAAACGTCGATTGACTAAAATACCGTGCCCCGTTTGGAGCCAGCCTTTAGCCAATTCGATATTTGGCCTTACCCCTGTTGCGCAAATCAGTAAATCCACTTGCATCGCGGGCTGACCCTCCAGTTCAACACCGAGCTTTTCGCCTGCTGCACTCACTGATTTCACTTTAGTGGAAGTGAGCACGCGCACACCTTGCTGCTCACACCAGCGCTTCAATAAGCCACCGGATTGCTCATCCATCATACGTGGCACCATGCGGTTTTCCATTTCCACCACGGTGAGATTGACGCCACGCTTAGCTAAAGCCTCCAGAATGATACAGCCGATAAAGCCTGCCCCCATGAGAATGACATGATCACCTGCATTTGCTTTGGCAATAATTCGGCGTGCATCCGCTAGCGTCCAGCAATTAGTTACCCCTGGTAAATCCATACCCGGAATCGGTGGACGCACTGCTCGCGAACCCGTAGCAAGCAGCAATTTGTCAAAGTCTAGTTGGGAACCATCTGCCAAGGTTAGCTGATGATTATCCGCTTGAATATTGCTGACATGCTGTTGAATGCATTGAATTCGCTCACGTTCAAAATGAGCAGGTGCTTTGCGTAGATGCGTCCCTTCTTCTGCAATATCTCCGATCAAATGATAAGGGATAGCCATGCGTGAATAAGGCAACTCTGGCTCGTCACCAATTAAGGTAATAGCCGCTGTAGGCTCACGTTGTCGCAAAGTTTCAGCGGCCACGACACCGGCAGGGCCGGTGCCAATGATCACATAATTCATAGGCAAATCCTTAACTAGGTAAGCCGTAACGTTGCCGAGTTTCTGGGGTTAGTTGACCTTCAGGTGTCCAACCACGCAGTTCGTAGTATTTCGGTAGCATTGCTCCTAGATCACAAACCTTGCCTTCAGCAGGGCCAACATTCGCGGCGTCCTTCAATAAGCGCTTAGGTAAGGTGTCATCAGCACCTGTTAAACCTGCACGCATATTGAAATCACGTTCAAGTTGCCAAATCCGCGCACCAACTTCAGCGCATTTCTCGACTGACCAATCCCCTTCACAAGCAGCATCGATCTGAGGAGCAATATTGTCCAGTGACCAAGCGAAAGTAGAGAAAATGCATAGGCCAGAGGAATCTACGGCTGCAGTCGCATCTTGGAATGCAATAACCAATTCTGGTTTACCATCAGTCGCTAAAGGATCGGTTTTGACTGGAATCCCTAGTACCTCAGAAGACACCGTATAGCTACGTAAATGGCAAGCCCCCCGATTTGAGGTCGCATAAGTTAACCCCATGCCTTGAATACCGCGTGGGTCATAGGCTGGAAACTCTTGACCTTTGACAGTCATCGACAGTTCTGGACGGCCATATTTTTCACACAGACGCTTAGAGCCTAAACCGATTTCTTTACCAAAACCTTCCCCGCGTGCCGTGAGTTCAGCAATCTGCACTAAGGCTTCAGCGGAGCCAAATTTTAGTTCAATACCACCTGTCTGCTCAGTGGTAATGACGCCATCCTCAAATAACTCCATAGCAGCGGCTACGGTAGCACCAAAGGAAATCGGGTCAATGCCATCTTCATTGCATAGGAAATTTACATACGTCAGTGCATCCAGATCGTCTACACCAGTATCAGGGCCTAGCGCCCAAGCCGCTTCATATTCTAAGCCACCAGAATTGCCCCAGTATTGGGGTTTGTCTTTCACGCTAAAATGAGTACGGTCAACACTCGAAATCCGCCCACATGCAATTGTGCAGCCAAAGCAACCACCATTGCGTGTAAGGTTTTTCTTACCATCGGAAGCACGTGGCTCATGCATGGCTTCACCCGAGACACTATGTGCGCCCTCAAAGCGCACTTCACGCATATTACGGGTTGGTAAAGCACCTAATTCATTAATAACATTCATCAGCACTTGCGTGCCATAAGTAGGTAAGCCAGCCCCCGTGACTGCATTCGCGGCTAAGACTTTTTTATGCTCAAAGGTCGCATCCATGAAACGCTTGGCATCTTTGATGTTACCCACACCGCGTGTACCACGCAAAGCGACTGCTTTGATATTTTTCGAGGCTAGTACTGTACCAACCCCCGAGCGTCCCGCTGCACGGTGTAAATCATTCACCACAGCAGCGAATAAGTTGCCGCTTTCAGCCGCACGTCCAACACAAGCAATCCGAATCTGTGGGTCTTGATGCTTTTTATGAATTTCTTCGTCGGTCGCCCAGACTGATTTCCCCCAAAGATCCTCAGCAGGAATGAGGCGTGCTTGGTCGTTTTCTACATATAAGTACACAGGAGTAGGAGATTTGCCTTCAAGGATAATCATATCCCAGCCAGCATTTTTCATTTCAGCACCAAAGAAGCCACCAGAGTTCGAGCAAGCAATCGTGCCCGTTAAGGGGCTTTTAGTGATACAAGAATAGCGCCCACCTGTAGAAGCCATCGTGCCAGTCAGTGGGCCGGTCGCCATAATAAATTTATTATCAGGGCTTAAAGCATCAACCTGTGCATCCACTTCTTCCACAAAATAGCGGGTGGCTAAGCCACGTTGCCCCAGATATTGCTGCGCCCATTCCATATTCAGGGGTTCAGCACTGATTACGCCATCCGTTAGATTGACGCGTAGAATTTTTTTAGTCCATGCCATCTTCTAATCCTCTTTAGGCGTGTGTTGAAGCTTGAGTATCAGTTTTTGCAGCCCACATGCGCATGCGCTCTAAACCCGTTGCATTCGCATCAATGTAGGTGATCGCACCCGTTGGGCAAGCTTCAGCACATTTAGGATCACCACCACAGAGATCACATTTAATGACTTTACCAGTAGAGGTATTGTAATTAACTGTACCGAATGGACAAGCAATCGTGCAAACCTTACAGCCGACACAACGATCATTCAGAATATCTTTAGCACCTGTAACAAAGTTCAGAACGATTGCGTCTACAGGGCAGGCTTGCATACACCATGCTTCATCGCATTGTGTGCAGGTATAAGGCACAAAGCGGCCTTCATCGTGGAAAGTAAAAACTTTAATGCGGGATTTAGAGGGGTTGAAAACACCTTCATTCTCATAAGAGCAGGCCATTTCACATTGTAGACAGCCGGTACATTTTTCCGGGTCGATATGTAATGATTTTTGCATCGATCATCCTCCGTTAACCGTGACAAGACAGCATTTTTTAAAATAGCTTATTGGCTGCTACTCATGATTAAAGCATAAGGTTGGTTTAAGGTTGGTGTTTAGTAGGGATATTGTCTAAGCACTCTTGAGTTTGGAGTGCTCAGACCGGTTAAATGAGACGTTTGGCTTAACGGAAGTTATCAGCTTTGTAACGAGTGGACATGAAATCTTGAAGATTAGATACGACTTCAAAAGCGTCTTTGAGGTGACGCCGCTCTAACGCTGATAGTTCTTCAGGGGGTACATAGTTATTCGGCTTTTGACCTTGCTCAATTTGCTTGGCTTGATGCTGTAACCGTACCATGCTAATGAATTCAAAGGCATCTTTGAGGTCGTCGATATTTACTTGAGTAATACCATTACTAGCGGCAATCGCATCTAAACGCTCCCAAGTATTGACCGCATGTAAACCCCCGGCTAAGGCGTAAACACGTGCTAGGTCAATGACTGGCACCACACCGCGTTTTTTCATATCCATGCCTTTTTCATCGCTATCAACACTTTCTTTATCCAGTACGAAACTACGGAAAAAGCCAATCGGTGGGCGATGACTTAAAGCATTACTTGCCATGAAGGCTTGGAAAATAGTTCTTGATTTAGTTTTAGCTAAGAAGTCTTCTTGTAGGGATTCAAGTAAGCTGCAATCACCGTATAGACAACGTAAATCAAAAAAGATACTGGCATTTAATAAAGCTTGGCCGTTGGGTGTGTCGATCCAATTATTAAAATAACTGCGCCATATGGCTAAGGGTTGTCGCCATTGCTCATTGGTTGCCATGATATTGCCCGGGCAATACACATAGCCACATTCATTCATGCCATCACTGACAAATTTAGCCACATCTCGGAAATATTGCCCATGTTCGGCTTCATTATATGTATCCGACAAAATCATGCCGTTATCTTGATCAGTATGCGCAGTTTGCTCGCGACGTGCCATTGAGCCTGCCACAATGAATGCGTAAGGAATGGGTGGTTTACCAAATTGTTGCTCCGCCATTGCGATTAAGCGGCGCACAATGGCTTGCCCAATTGAGGTAATGGCATGCCCTATATCATAAGCAGGCAAACTTTGCTTGACTAAACCAACTAAAACTTTCGGTAAGTTTTTACTGAGTTCGCTTAGACGCGCTACGGTTTGTGCACAGTAAATATCCGCTACTAAATAAATAGCGCTATGCGTTTGTCCACGTAACAGATCAGTCGCAGAAATCACCCCTACAATCTCGCCTTTGTCAATGACTGGGACATGACGAATATTCCGGCGTGCCATTAACAACAAAGCTTCAGAGGCTTGGTTGTTGGGAGCTAAAGTGAGGGGTTCTAGAGTCATAATTTCTGTGACGGGCTGATGGATATCTAAGCCATGCGCGACAATCGAGCGGAAATCTGCATCGGTTACAATCCCAGCCAAATGCTGCGTTTCATCCACTACGAGAGCGGTGCGCGAGCTATGTTCATTCATTTGCTGTGCGACTTTTTGAATGGTCGTGGTTTTGGAAACTAACATCGGCTGCTTCATCAAATCACTGACATGTAAGGTGATCATGGCGTGATTATCAGTATTGCGTAGCTCTTGTAGGGCATTACGCACGCGATCCGCTTTATGCTCAGAGAAATAGCTGGCAAAGCGCTGATAGCTTTCAAACAGCCGCATAAAGAGAGTACCCGATAGGGTATAGAACAGAGAGTCTTCTAAAGCACGGACGGTTAAATTAACCTCACCTCCCCGTATGACAGAGCGATGGCCAAACCAGTCGCCTACTCCAAACCGCCCATGCAAAATCCCATCTTCACGCACTAATTCGACTGCACCATAACGAATTAAAAAGACATGATCATTGGTTTTGCCAATGCGCATAATCGTTTCGCCTTGCTCAGCGTTGATTTCTTCAACAGAGGCAGCTAATTCATCAAGAGTGGCAAGAGGAAGACCTTTTAATGGCATGGTTTGTGCCAGATAGTCGCGGATTTCTAAGGTTTTTTTGTCCATGAGAGAGTTCCAAGCTAAATTTTAGATCTGCGGTGCGCAAGCTGATTGCTGCACTGCAACAGATAGAAGTGTATAGCTTTTAGCTTACTATGAATTTGATATGCAGCAAAAACTACGCGGATAGCTTGTTAAGCAATACGAGAACATCTAACTTTCGACTTTGCTCACAAAGTTGTGTCTATTGAGCATGCAGGACAAGACTGCATGCTGAGTTGGCGGATTATCCTGCAATATAACGTTGCAGCTCGGCAATCATGAAGCGTTGTTCATCCATAATGACCTTCATCACATCTCCGATCGAAATAATCCCAATCATGTGACCTTCACTGTCCGTAATGGGTAAATGACGAATCCGCCGCTCGGTCATAATGGACATACAATCATGGACGGTTTTATCAGGTTGAATCGTAACTAGTTTAGCGGTCATGATGTCCTTAACCGCAGTTTCCCGTGAACGTTTACCTTGTAAGATGACCTTACGAGCATAGTCACGCTCTGAAATAATCCCAACCAATTCTTTATTTTTAACCACAGGCAAGGCACTTAAATTACGCTCTGCCATAATAGTGAGTGCATGATACACCGTATCATCAGGTGCTACTGTTGATAAAGTCTGATTGGCACTGTTTAAAAACTCCCTGATTGTTCTCATATCCTCTCCCTCGTAGGTTTTTGGTTGCGTAAAACTAACTTGAGTGATGCTGCAGTGCACTATAGCATAGGACTATCTTTTCGGCATTTCTGAAGAGTGCCATAGTTTATTGAATGGGTAAACTATCCCAAGATAAAGATATGTGCATACAGTTGGCTATTTATTTTTGATAAGACTCGGATAGAATAGAAAGTTTTCCAAAACTTCCTGTAAGGAATATTGAACATGGCACGTGTTACCGTTGAAGATTGTCTACCTTACGTAGAGAACAATTTTGAGTTAGTACTAAAAGCAGCCAAACGCGCACGCGATATCTCTCATGGTGCCCAACCTTTAATTGACGAAGAAGGGGACAAACCAACTGTGATTGCTTTGCGTGAAATTGCGGCTGGTTTATTGAACAAGAAACGTACCCAGGATTTTGATGTGGGCTAACTAACCACAAGGCAGGGGCGATATGTTGAGGGGCTTAGCAATGAACGACTCAGTACCTCCGAATGATTTTTTTCGCGCGAATGATCTGACACGGACGGTCGAGCGTTATATGACCCCAGAAGAGAGTTCGCGAGTCTATGACGCTTTTTTGTTGGCAGCACAGGCACATGCAGGTATCACGCGTAAATCTGGTGAACCCTATATCACGCATCCTTTAGAGGTCGCACGTATTTTAGCAGATATGCATCTGGATGCAGATGCAGTCTGTGCGGCTTTATTGCACGATGTTTTGGAAGACACGGATTATAGTTATACCGATTTAGAAAATCGCTTCGGTAAAGTAGTGGCTGATTTAGTTGAAGGTGTGACTAAACTAGAGTCCGAGCAATTCACTGATAAAAACGCAGCTTCAAAAGCAAGTTTCCAAAAGTTTATGCAGGCCATGTCGGATGATTTCCGCGTGGTCATCATTAAACTGGCAGATCGCTTACATAATCTGCGTACTTTAGGCTATAAAAAGCCTGCTTCACGCCGTCGTATCTGCAAAGAAACGTTAGATATCTATATTCCATTGGCGCATCGGATGGGGATGAATGCTTTGCGCCGTGAACTACAGTCTTTAGTTTTTGAGCATTTATACCCTTGGCGTTATTGTGTTTTAAGAGCTGAATTAGATCGCTATTTAGTATCCGTTAAAGAACTCAGTGAAACCGTCGAAAATACAGTCAGTCAACGGCTAAGCGAAACTATTGCCAATCCGCTAGTCTTTATCCCTGATAAAAATCTTTACCGTATTTATGACAGCATGAAAAACGGTGAATCCTTTGATGAAGATAAAGAAGTCATTGAATTGCGCGTGCTAGTTGGTACGGTGGACGAGTGTTATCGTGCTTTAGGCATTTTGCATGCTACTTATCGCCCACGTCCCGGCAAATTCTTAGATTTTATTGCTACCCCGAAGTCCTATGGTTATCAAGCTTTGCAGACTATATTGATTCCAGCCGGGCAGCGTCGTCAAGTAGCAGTGAAGATTCAAACTCGTTCGATGTATCAAACGGCTTTGTTTGGCATTACCGCCCAATGGCGGTATCCAGGACAAAATGCAGGGCAGCGTTCTTTATTCACTCAAGAGGCACTCAAGCGTTGGCAAGAGCAAGTACGCGATTTAGATTCTAAGGCGGGCAATGCGTCTGAGTTTTATGATGATATGCAAGCTGATTTATACCGTACTGAAATTTATGCTTTTACGCCTAAAGGAGAAATGAAAGAATTTCCACGGGGTGCTACGCCTATTGATTTTGCCTTCGCGATTCATACAGAAGTGGGCTTACACTGTACGGGTGCGAAAATTGATGGCAAAGAAGTTCCTTTGCGCACCCGCATTCCTGATACGGCAACTGTAGAAATCTTGACAGATGACAAGGCTGTACCTCAACCCTCTTGGTTAAATTATGTTGTTACTGGACGGGCACGGGCTACCATTCGCAATTGGTTGCGCCAGCAAACCAATGCAGAGCAATTAGATTTAGGTAAGCACCTATTGGAGAAAGCTTTGCATGATCGTTCATCGAGTTTGGAAAAAATTAGCCCTAATATGTTAGGTGAGTTCTTGAGAGTCTCCAATTATCAAGATCTGGACGAGCTATATATGGCGATTGTGCATAATGACCAGTGTTCACGCTTAACAGGGCAGCGCCTAATTAGTATGGAAGGTAATTCAAGTAATAGTTTCCTTGCGACGGGTGATAATGATACGCCATTAGTGATTAAAGGCACTTCAGGCTTAGCAATTCATTTCCAGACCTGTTGTTATCCCTTACCGCAAGAGCCAATTCTGGCTACCTTGACGTCTAAGAATGGTTTAGAAGTGCATCGGGATGGTTGTGCAGTTTTACATGCACAGGCAGAGCCGCTTGATATTTTATCGGTGGCTTGGGCTGAGCAGCAGTCTGAGGAAAAGTGTTTCCTTGCAGGGATTCAAACCCATGCCCATAATGTGGTCGGCGTGCTACACCACATCACTCAGTTGATGCACCGCTTAGATGTCAATATTGAGGCCGTCAATACGAGTGGGGATCGTCGGGTTAAGGAAACAAATTGGGTGTTATGGGTGCGGGATTTAGCCCACTTAGAGGAAATTATCCATCAAGTTGAGCGTGTACCCTCTATTCTTAAAGTGAAGCGCTTAGAAGCAGCTGATAAACGCAAGCCAACGAGCCTCGACGATTAAACCGTAAGGCTGTCGCGGCAGCCAAACAGGAGAATCAGCGTCATGTCGAGTATCTTGGCGAACGAGCAGCGGATTGCTGCCGTTGATTTAGGGTCAAATAGTTTTCATATGATCGTGGTAAGCGTCGATGCAGCAGGCAATGTACGCATCCTAGATCGCTTGCGTGAGCCAGTGCGTTTAGGTAGTGGCTTGGATGAGTTGGGCAACTTGTCACTGGAAGCGAGACTACGCGCACTGGATTGTTTACACCGCTTTGGCGAGCGCTTGCGTGATTTTTCCTCCACAGAAGTTGCTGCGGTGGGAACTAACACTTTACGTATGGCGCGTAATTCACGCTCCTTTCTTGATTTAGCGGAAGAAACCCTCGGCCACCCGATCGCTGTGATTAGCGGGCGCGAAGAAGCGCGTCTAATCTATCTAGGTGTTTCCCATTCTTTAAGTGCGACTGAGGATCAAACGGCACGTCGCTTTGTAATTGATATTGGTGGAGGCAGTACCGAGCTTATTATTGGTCAGGGCTATGAGGCGTTGTATACAGAAAGCTTACGGATGGGCTGTGTGAGTAATACCCGCCGCTTTTTCCCGAATGGATCTTTAGATAAAAATTGTTGGAAAGAAGCGATTACTGCCGCCCATTTAGAGCTAATGCCGATTCAAAAAAGCTATCGAGATATTGGTTGGGAAGTAGCAAATGGTGCTTCAGGGACGATCAAAACGGTAGAAAAAGTCATCCAGCAAGCAGGTTTAGCAAATTTTGGCATTACCCTTGAACAGATGTACGAAATCCAAAATCGGATGATCGCGGCCAAATCGATTGATAAGCTGCAATTACCTGGTTTAAGCGAGGATCGTAAACCCATTTTTGCAGGGGGGTTAGCCATTCTCATCAGCGCTTTTGAAGCGCTACAGATTAAACAGATGTTGGTGTCTGAAGGAGCCTTACGTGAAGGCTTGGTCTATGAGCGACTTAATCGCCTGCATCAAGAGGATTTACGTGGCAAAGCAGTCCTAAATTTACAAAGTCGCTTTCAAGTGGATGTCATGCATGCGCAAGCGGTACGCAAAACTGCTTTAGAGCTGTTTGATGCTTGCCAAGTTGCATGGAAATTATCCACAGAATTGCGTGAAGTGTTGTCTTGGGCCGCTGATTTGCATGAGATTGGTTTAGCCGTATCACATAGCGGCTATCATAAACATGGTGGCTATTTATTAGATCATTTTGATTTGGTGGGCTTTTCAACCGAAGAGCAACATTGGCTCAGTTTATTAGTGCGTACCCATCGGCGTAAAATTTTCCCTCAACTTTTTGAAGGTTTAGAGGCCAAACGCTCGCAACAAGCAGTGTATTTGAGTGTAATTTTACGCTTAGCTGTACTCTTACATCGCGATCGTAGTGGGCAAACTGCTTTGAAGATTGAAAAGTTAGAAGCCAGTGAGCAATTACTAGATTTAACCTTTGAAGATATTGAGCGTGACCGCCCCTTATTAGTGGCTGATTTAGAAGAGGAAAAGAAATTCTTAAAAGGGATTAGCTTTCGCCTGAAATATTCGATCTAAGCACTTAGCGCCCCTTCACTTTTGGTGTAGTAGGCGCATACGCTTCTTCAGCCTGTGTGACCATTTCATTCACAAATTTCAAGATATTTGGAATTTGTACCTCAATCGTGGCATCCAAATGGGCGCTTTGTTTCACTGGTAACTCAATACCTAATTGCTGCAAGGCTGCTGGAATTCAACC
>AATN01000153.1_pt1 | contig 17566 bp, 10 predicted proteins | sample 270648 | NCBI WGS metagenome assembly AATN01 (sample SAMN02954269, study PRJNA17659) | bioreactor sludge metagenome | biome: terrestrial; feature: bioreactor; material: sludge; isolation source: Enhanced Biological Phosphorus Removal (EBPR) bioreactor sludge | place: Australia: Brisbane, Queensland
GAATCCGGCGCGCGGGCACGGTTTCTATGCGGCATGGCGACAGAGTGCCGGTCGCGACTGGGCATGGGAGCTTGACGAAGTTCCCTGGGCGCGGCATGACATCGAGCAACTGCCCGAGGATCCGCTGCAGGCCATTGCCGGCGAACTGCTCCGGCTCGGTGTCGAGGAGTCGCAGTGGTGCGCCTGCTTGCAGCGACTGGCGCTGGAGTTGCCGGGCTGGGCGGGGATGTGCCGCTGGCGCGAGGCGCACCCGGTGGCTGGCGACCCGCCGGTCGGTCTGGCTGACTTTCTCGCTGTGCGGATCGTCCTCGAACGCCTGTATGGCGAGCAACTCGTGCGCCGCGTCTGGGGTCTGCCGCTGCGGCTGCCGGCGCTCGGCGAGCATTTCGTCCGTCACCCGGCCGAACTGTCGGTGCGGCACGCTTGCGGCAGCCGGCAAGTGCCGGAGGAGATACTCGATCTCGTCTGGCCGCGCCTCGCCCTGGCGGGCGGGGAAGGGAAAAGGGATGACTGGCAACGGCTCGCCGCGCAACTGGTCGACGCGCGCCGCGCTGCCGAAGCGGCGGGCGATCGTCAGGCGCTGGCGGCCTGGCCGCTGTTCTCGCTGGCGCAAAGGCTGGGACTCTGCGCTCGCGAACTGCGGGAAATGGGGGCGGTCGGCGCAGCCGCGCTGCACGCCTGCGCCGTCTCGCTGAGCGCCGACGAGCGTGGGCGGGTCTGGCTGCTCGCCTACGAACACCACTATCGGCAGCAGATCCTGGCGGCCCTGATCGCCAATCACGGCCGGGCGCCGGTGCTCGCGGGCAAGGCGCAGGCGCAGTTCGTGCTGTGCATGGACGATCGCGAGGAGGGAACGCGCCGGCATCTCGAGGAAGTCAATCCGGCTTTCGAGACTTTCGGCGCCGCCGGCTTTTTCGGTGTCCCGATGCTTTGGCAAGGCCTCGACGACGAGGTGCCGACGGCCCTCTGCCCAATCGTCGTACGGCCCGAGAACGCGGTACGCGAGGCAGCGCCGGCCGCGGCCGCGGTGGCAGTGGAACGACACCGGCGGCGGCGGCAGACGCGCCTGGTCTGGAGCGAACGCCTGCACCAGGGTAGCCGGCGGGGCTGGCTGCAGGCCGCGTTGCTGACGGTCATCGCCGCGCCGCCGGCACTGCTCGGACTGCTGGCGCGGACGCTGGCTCCGGGAAGACTCGGGCGACTCCTAGGGCGCTGGCGCGATCGCTTCGAGCAGCGGCCGGCGGGCGAACTGAAGCTCACCGCCGAGCCGGCCGAGGCGGCCCGCATCGCCAGCGCCGCGGCGCCACGACTGGGTTTCAGCGAGGACGAGCAGGTGGCGCGCGCCGCCGGCTTCCTGCGCACCATCGGTCTGGCCAAGGACTTCGCGCCGCTGGTAATCATCGTCGGTCACGGTTCGGACAGTCGCAACAACCCGCATCTCGCCGCCTACGATTGCGGCGCCTGTTCCGGCCGGCATGGCGGGCCGAACGCGCGCGTGTTCGCGGCGATGGCCAACCGGCCGGCAGTGCGCGCCGGACTGGCGGTGCAGGGAATCGTCGTCGGTGACGGCACGCACTTCGTCGGCGCCGAGCACAATACCTGCGACGAAACCTTCGTCTGGTACGACGTGGACCGGATCCCCGGTAGCCACCGTGAGGCGTTTGCGGCGCTGCGTCGTGACTGCGAGCAGGCCGCGCGGCTGCATGCCGTCGAGCGCTGTCGGCGCTTCGCTTCGGCACCGCGCGATCCTTCGCCGCAGCGGGCGCAGCGGCATCTCGCCGACCGCCGCCAGGATATCGGGCAGGCACGGCCCGAACTGGGGCATGCGACCATTGCCGCAGCCTTTGTCGGTCGCCGTACGCTCAGCCGCGGCGCCTTCTTCGATCGGCGCGTCTTCCTGATCTCCTACGACCCGCTGCCCGATGTCGAAGGACGCGTGCTCGAGGCGACTCTGCTGGCGGCGGGCCCGGTTGGCGCCGGCATCAACCTCGAATACTACTTCTCGACCGTCAACAACGAGCACTTCGGCTGCGGTTCCAAGGTCATGCACAACCTGGCCGGCCTGTTCGGCGTGATGCAGGGCGCCAGCTCCGACCTGCGCACCGGCCTGCCCCTGCAGATGGTCGAGATCCACGAGCCGATGCGCCTGCTGGTGATCGTCGAGCAGACACTCGAGATCGTCACCGCCGTCTATCAGCGACAGCCGCCGCTGCAGGAGCTGATCGGCAACGGCTGGATCGTTCTCGTCGCCAAGCACCCGGAGACGGCGACGATTCACCTCTTCGACCCGGCCAGCGGCTGGCAACTCTGGAACGCCGAACTGCCGGAGCCGACACCACCACTGGCCGAGGTCGAGCGCTCGATCGACTGGTTCTCCGGTCACCGCGAACTGCTGCGACCGGCGTTGCTGCGCCGCCCGGTAATCGCACGATGAACGACGCACTCGCAACGCTTTCCGGCGCGCTCATGGCGTCAAGCCGCTTGATCTGGCTGGTGCCGGTGTTGCCGCTGCTTGCTGCGGCGGCCATCGGACTGCGCCGGCTGCTGCGCCGCGGGGGTGGTGACGCGCAGGAGCCGCGCACCGCCGGACTGGCCAGCGGCGCCTCGCTCGGCGCGTTGCTGCTGCTGCTGGTCATCGACACGGCCGCGCTCGCCGGGCTGTCGCCAACTTCGGTGGTGGCTGGCGAATGGTTGTGGATCGGTGCGGTGCCGGTGCGGCTATCGTTCGTCGTCGACGTCTGGAGCCTGCCGATGGCGACGTTGGTTGCCTTGATCGCCTGGATCGCCTTGCGCTTTTCGGCCACCTACCTGCATCGCGAGAGCGGCTTTCAGCGCTTCTTCTTGGGCATGAGCCTTTTCCTGGCCGGCATGCTGTTGATCGTCCTCGCCGGCAACGCGGTGTTGGCCTTCATCGGCTGGGAACTGGCCGGCTTCAGTTCCTGGCTGCTGATCGCCTACGCCTGGGAGCGGCCGCTGGCCACCGGCAATGCCCTGCTGGTGTTTCTCACCAACCGGGTCGGCGACGCCGGCTTCCTGCTCGGCATCGGCCTCGCCGTGTGGACGGCGGGCAGCGTCGAGTGGGCGGCGCTGGCCGGCGACGGGACCATGTCTACGGTCACCGCACGCCTGCTGGCGCTCGGTTTTGTGCTCGCGGCGCTGGTCAAGTCGGCGCAGTTGCCGTTCACACCCTGGATCGCGCGTGCGCTCGAAGGGCCGACGCCTTCGTCCGCCGTGTTCTACGGATCGCTGATGGTGCACGCCGGCGTGTGCCTGCTCTGTCGATTGCAGGGCCTGCTCGTGCAGGTGCCTGACATGCTGGCACTGCTGCTTGTCGCTGGTGCGGCGACCGCCCTGTACGGCGGCCTTTGTGCGCTGGTGCAGAGCGATGTCAAGTCGGCGCTGATCTTCTCGACCGTGACGCAGGTCGGGCTGATGTTCCTGCTCTGCGGCCTCGGCCTGTTCTGGCTGGCCGCCTGCTATTCCGGGCTGCATGCGGCGTGGCGCGCGTATCAGTTCCTGCTGGCGCCGGCGTACATGCACCTGGTGAGTCGCCCGGCGCGCCCGGTACCGCGCTGGCTGGCCAGCCAGCGCTGGCTCTATACGGCGACGCTGCAGCGCTTCTGGATCGAGCCGCTGGCCGCCAGCCTGCTGACGCGACCGACGCTGGCGCTGGGGCGCGACGTGCGGGCGCTCGATGACCGCTTCATCGATCCGCTGATCGGCGCGCCGCGCGACGACGAAAAGGCGACTGGCAGCGCGCCGCATGGCGCTCCGACCTTACTGGCGGGCGAGGCGGCGGATACGCTGATTCGCGGCCACGGCGTCGCCGGCCGGGCGCTGTTTGGCTTCGCCAACCGGCTGCAGCGCTTCGAGGACCGTCTGCTGCTCAGCGGCGACGGCGTGCTGACGCGCGGCCTGGAGCGCGTCGGACACTATGTGGATGTGATCGAGTCGCTGCTCGAACAACCGCGCTATCTGATGCTGATGGTGATGGCAACTTTCGTGGTGATCCTGTGAACGAGGTGCTCTGGGCGGCGCAAGCCGGCTATCCGCCGCTGGCGACCCTGCAGTGGCTGCCGCTGGCCGGTGCGCTGCTGCTGCTGGTCATGCGCGAACAGGATCTGGCGCTCATCCTCGGCCGGGTTTTTGCCGTCGGCGAACTGGTCGTCGCCATCGACCTCTACGCCCGTATCGACGTGTCGACGAGCGTCCTGCAGTTCGCCGAGCGTGTCGATCAGCTCACCTATCACGCGGCCGCCGACGGCGTCAGCGTGCTCTTCATCCTGCTCACGGCCCTGCTCGGGGCCCTGCTGTCGTTCTATGGCATGGCACGCCAGCAGATCCCGCCGGTGCGCCTGCTCAGCGTCCTGCTGCTCACCGAAGCGTCGCTGATGACGATGCTGACCACGATGAACCTGCTCTGGTTTGCCGCGGCCTCGGCCGTCCAGTTGGCACTCGTCGGCTACCTGCTCTGGCGCTGGGCCTCGTCGCCGGAAGAGAGCCTCGCGCTATCGCGCTTCCTCCAGTATCAACTCTTCGGCTGGTGCCTGTTCGTGGCCGGCGCCGTCGTCCTCGCCTGGAGCCACGTCGATGTCGTCGGCGGTCACTGGAGCTTCGACCTGTTCGAGATGCTGCAGACGCCGCAGATCGGCAAGTACCAGTCGGCGGCCTTCTACCTATTGTTCTACGGGCTGGCGGTGCGCACGCCGCTGTTTCCGCTGCACGGCTGGTTGCCCAACTCGGCCGGTTACGGCCTGATCGCCGTCGGTCCGGTGCTGCTGCTCGGCGTCAAGGTGGGGATCTACGGAATGGCGCGCTTCCTGCTGCCGCTGACCGCCGATGCCGTGATGCTCTGGCAGCCCTACGTGGTCGCATTCGCCATGGTTGGCGTCTTTTTTGCGGCGGCAATGGCCTTCCGGCAGGCGAACCTGCGCCGCCTGATGGCCTTTGCCGTAGTCAGCCACACCAGCCTGATCGTCATCGGCCTGTTTACGCTGCATCCTGCCGGGTTGCAGGGCGCCTTGCTGTTGGCCGTCAACTTCGGCCTGGCGATCACCGTCATGCTGCTGATGGTCGGCTATGTGTACCGCCGCACCGGCACGACCAGCCTCGACCGGCTGGGCGGCCTGTTCGATCGCGTGCCGTTCATCACCGTCGCTTTTCTGATCGGCGGCCTGGCCATCCTCGGCATGCCCGGGACGCCGGGTTTCGACGCCGTGCATCTCGTCCTCGAGGCGTCGATCGAAACCTTCGGCGCCTTGCCGACGATTGCCACGGCCTTGGGTAACGTCGCCGCTGCCGGTTTCCTGCTCTGGGCTTTCCAGCGCGCCTTCCTGGCACCGCGGCCACGCGACGTACCGGCGGCGAGGATCGCGCGTACGCGGCCGATGGAGTACTTCGTCGGCGGTGCGACGCTGGTCGTTCTACTCGCCGCCGGCTTCTGGCCCGAGCCGTGGCTGAAGCTGACCGATAGCGCGACGCAGGCACTGTCGGCCTATTTCCAGCATGGCTGAGCTGAACTCCTGGCCCTTGCTGAGTGCGCTCCTGGCGCTGCCGGTGCTTGGCGCCGTGCTGACGGCGCTGTGGCGGCGCCCGCCCTGGGCGGCGTGGGCTGGCGCTCGCCACGAGCGTGCTGACCTTGCTGCTGTCGCTGCTGATCGTGTCCGCTTTCGATGGCAGCAATCCCGACTTCCAGTTCCTGGAGTCGGCGCAGTGGATCGCCGGGATCGAGGTTCGCTACCTGGTCGGCGTCGACGGCATCTCGCTGCTCTTCCTGCCGGCAACGGCACTGCTTTTCTGCGGCGCGGTCGTCGCCGGCTGGCGCGTCACCGCTGCGGCATCGCCTCTGTCGCCGGGCTTGTATTTCGCCTTGTTGCTGCTGCTCGAAGCGGCGACGCTCGGCGTCTTCTGTGCCCTCGATACGATCCTGTTCTTCTTCTGCTGGGAGTTTACTCTGGTTCCCTTGTACTTCCTGGTCAGCCTTTGGGGCATTGGCAACGGTCGGCAGGCGGCGGCGGTGCGCTATTTTCTGGTCATGCTGGCCGGCGGCGTGCCCTTGCTGTTCGGCTTGCTGGCCGCCGTCTTCGGGCAGGCGAAAGGCGGTTCGCTGGCTTTCGATCTGCCGACGTTGCTGGCGACACCGCTGCCCGAGGGCGTACAGTTCGTGGTCTTCCTGCTGCTGCTCGTGGGTTTCGCCGTCAAGGTGCCGTTGGTGCCGGTGCATACCTGGCTGCCGTCGATCGCCATGGGCGCGCCGGTGGCGGTCACCGCACTGCTCGTCGGGCTCAAGCTCGGCGCCTACGGGCTGATCCGTCTGGCCATACCTCTCGCACCGCTGGCGGCGCGCGACCTGCACTGGTTGCTGGCGGGCCTGGGTACCCTGGCGATCCTCTACGGTGGCGTCGCCGCGCTGGCGCAAAGCAATCTGCGTGGCGTGCTCGCCTATGCGAGCCTGTCGCACGTCGGCCTGGTAGTGCTCGCGCTGGCTTCATTCTCGGTTTCCGCGCTGCAGGGAGCGCTGCTGCTGATGCTCAATTTCAGTGTGTCGACCGGTGGCGGGTTCCTGATCCTCTCCTTCCTGCAGCGCCGCACCGGTTCGACGGACATCGCCCATCTTGGCGGCGTCATGCGCAGCATGCCGCTGCTGTCGGGCTTCTTCCTCCTCTTCGGCCTGGCCGGCATCGGCCTGCCGGGAACCAGCGGTTTCCCTGCCGAACTGCTGATCATCGTCGCCGCGCTGCACAGCCATACCGGCGCCGGACTGGCAGCGCTGTTCGGCACGGTGCTCGCGGCGGCGGCATTCCTGGCACCGTTCCGGCAGGCGTTTTTCGGGCCGGTGCACAATTCCGACGTGGCCGAAGCCGCGGACCTGCTGCCGCGGGAGACGGCGCTGCTGCTGTTGCCGGCGCTGCTGATCCTGGCGATCGGCGTCTATCCGCTGCCGCTGCTCGAACTCCTGCGGCCGAGCGCCGAGGCGTGGGTGGCGGCGCTGGCGGGGCTGCTGTAGTCTGCGCCAGCACCTGTCACCGGTACGTTTCGCGGAAAACCAACTGCCTGGTCACGCCACGACGGTGGATGCTTGCTGGGTAATGACGATGCTGAACACCTTCACCGTTTCGGCAACGGTCGACTTGGCTGTCGCGGAGCCATTCAGAAGACCGCCGTTGGTCTGCTTCGATGGTCGATCCTCTGACGCGTATCGACGTGACTCCCATTCCCCTGGAGTTCCTTGAGGATCAAGGCATCGAGCTCGCGAATGAGCGTCAACCCTGGACCCTCCGTGACGTGGATGTCGGAATCCACCTCCGGGGGAATCTCCAACTCAGCTAGCCGATCGAATACCGGCCGCATGGCAGTTTCGCCATTGCGGTAGAAGGCGCTGCCGCGGATACGCACGAACTGCCACCCAAGCCGTTCGAGGACGGCCTGCCGTGCCATGTCGTCGCCAAGCTTATCCATGGGGTGATAGCGATCTCCATCACACTCGATGGCCAGCCGCTTTCCTGCGCCTTCGACCACCATGTCGATGCGGTAGTAGCCCACCGGCCACTGCGACCTGACTCGAAAACCCGCGTTTGTCAGGCGCTTCAGCACATCCCTCTCGAACGGCGACTCGGTCTTGCCGACCTCCTTCTCGTTGGCCCGCCGGTAGGCCAGCGGATCCCGGGCATGTTGCAAAAGCTTGAGCCGCATGTCGTTCGGTTTGAGGTGGTGATCTGGGTCGAAGGAGTGAACCACCCACAATTGATCGCGCGCCCGGCTGGCAGCCACGTTGTAGCGCTTCTTGATCAGCTCGAAGGCGCCTTCACCGGTCGTGTGGAGCATTCCTTCACGAGGCGGACTGTCGACCATCGACAGAAAAATGATATCCCGTTCGTCGCCCTGGAACTCCCCCGAAATTCCTGCCTGGATGCGACGACTGGCAATCTCCACGCCGTCTATCTCCTTGTGCAACAGCGACTGGATGAGCAAGGCCTGTGCTTCGCCACGCATCGAGATCACGCCGATGGTCTTGCCAGCGTAGGTCGAGTGCCTGAGCATGGCCCTGATCGTGTCGATGATCCGTCGCGCCTCGGTCTGGTTGGTGTCACCTTCGCGGATACCATCTACGCGACAGGCCACGCACGCAGGCTTGATGTCGGTCGAGTTCGACTCGCGCAAGGGACGGATCGTGCCTTCGTACGAGAGCTGGTTGCTGAAGGCGATGATCTCCGGCACGCAGCGGAAATGCTCGATGAGGCGGATCGCATCGCCGAATGACTGCCGGCCGATGTCGTAGATCGAGGACAGGTGGTCGAATAGATGCGCGTTGGGGATATCCTGCAGCATGGACTTGCGCAGGTTGTGAAGCATCGCCTGTCCTTTGCCGACGCCCAGCGGCGTTACCTGCTCGTGATCGCCAACCACGATCACCTGCTTGCCGAGGTAGAGTGGAATCAGCGCATTGAGATCGGCCTGGCTCGCCTCGTCGATGATCACAACGTCGAAGCGCGTGGAACGGGGATCAAAGCTCTCGGCCATAATCGAGATTGGCATGATCCAGACTGGGACCGCCTCGGCACACTGCTTCATCGACTTCCGCGCTTCCAAGAGCAGGTCTTGGCGTCTGTCCAGTTGGCGGGTTGAAACGAGTCGTCTGGTCGTATCCAGCCAGCCGACCAATGCCTGATGGATCGAGTGATCGCCCTGCAGCCGTTCGAGTTGCTTGCCCCATGCCCTAGCGTCGATAAGCTCTTGGGTGACTTCCCGAAGTCGCTCGCGATAGTGGTCGATCTGCCGCTGCAACTCATGCGCATCCAAACGATCGCGCTCGCCCAGGGTGTCGTGGAGCTGTCGCCACGTCCACGCCATGCCGAGATCGCCCGGAATCGTCCCCGTGTCGTGTGGCGGCACGCGCTGGGTGATCAGCTCGGCCCAACCGGCTGCGACAAGCCGAAGTCTGGCAGCCAGTTCGTCACGTTCGGTTATCAGCGGCTTTACCACATGCAGGCGTCGAGCATAGTCCAGTGCCGTGGCGTAAGCCTGAGGGCTGCGCAAGCGAACGGCGTCTGTGATTTGGCCGAGGCAACCCTGGTTAGCCGCCGTCGGATCGACCTGCGTCGTCAGATTGGCGAGGCGCTTGAAGCCCAGCTCGCACTCGCGCAGTTTGCGTCGCCCCACCTCCGCCACTAGCGTCGCAGGCAGAATCGACGAAACCAGGCGCTCGATCGCAAGGTATTCAGAAATCGGACTGGCCTCTCGCGGAATCCGCGCCAGAAGCTCGTCCAGATTCAGTCCCTCAGACTTCAACCGAGCGGTGAGTGGCAACCAGACCACGCTATGCCACTCGAGGCAGCGACGGATCTCGGAAAGCAGGGAGCGACACGCAAGTTCCGGCGCCTGTCCAAGGCTAGCGAATGCGCGCTGGCCATCATGCTGGCCGATCATCGAATTCCAGGGCATCTCAAGGTGCAGACGAGAGACCTCCAGTTCGGCAAGGCGCGCCAGCGCCGAAAAATGCTCAGGGTGGTTGGGTTGCCCGGCCATGACCCGTGCGGTCTTGATGAACTCCCGCCATTCCGAGCGAGTGGCGAGCTGCAGGAACCCCAGCTTGCCACCGGCTGCGATGTGTTCGCCGATCTGGATGGCAATTTCAAGTTGCTTGGCGACAGACAGGGTTGGTGCAAGCTGCGGGCGTTGATCAAGCACCAGGGCGTACCTCGAATTGGCCGCTACCGCCCGATCGATCTGCGCGACCAGCCGCTCCCAGACTTCCCGCTCGTCGCCACCATGGATTCCCGCAGTAATTGCGTACGGACGCCACGCCTGGCGGCGCAGTCCGTCGGAAAACTCGGCGGGCAACCCGTTCGCCAGGTCCGCCAGGACTTCGCTGCCGCCATCGGACGGTAGCCAGCGATCGACACCGAAAGTCAGATCCTGGGTGAGCAGGTGTTGATACTCGGACACCATCACCGCGAACTGCCGCTCGGAAGGAAGCGTTGCCAGTTCGGGTAATGGGAGTTGTGCATCGCGTTCTTCAGCGGCAGTACAGGACGTGCCGAGGGCATACAACCGTGCCAGATCCGGCGCGGACACGCTCAGGTCGGCACCCAGTCTGACCGGCTGAGGAATCCAGCCATGCGCTTCGCTGTGCTTCGCAACGAATCGGGCACCCTCGGAAGGCGTGAAATGCCGATCGCCGACGACGATGTCGCGATACTCGTTTTCGAGAGCCTCACGTAGTTGCTTGGTCGCCTGCCTTGATTGGGTCAGCAACTCCTGCCGTTGCGCCTCGAACCGCAGCGCCCTCTGGAACAGCCCCTCGGCGTTATCGCTCGTCAGACGTTCGGTGATCGATCCAATCGCCGATTCCAGGTGTTTGCGCGCATCCTGATCGCTGCCGAGAACCGAGACGGCCAAGGGTCGAAGGATCTCGGGCACCTTGTCGCGTACGACCCGCAGGGCTTTGGCGGTTTGCGCGGTAACCAGGATGGACTTGCCCTGCGCAAGCAGGTGCCCGATCAGGTTGCCGATCGTGTGCGTCTTGCCAGTCCCGGGCGGCCCCTGGACGATCACCGACCCACTATGTTCCAGCCGGCGGATGATCTGCAGTTGCTCGTTGTTGGCTTCTTTCGCGAGCAGGATGTCGTCGTCGCCGAACCCTGCGGAGAGGCCGTTCCCGCTGGCGCCGTTGCCGAGGCGAACAGCTTCCCATTCGCCCATCGTGCCGGTGATCTGCGCAAGAGCTGGTGGGAAGACTTCCCGGGTTTCGATGTCGTCGATGATCGCGTCGACGGCATTGGCGATGCCGGCGACACGCTTTCGCAGAACCAGCAACGGGTCGCGGTAGAGACGTGGCGTGGTGCTTGGGCCCTCGCGCGGCAGCGCGCCGAGAAATTCTCCATCGAGCGGCGAAACCGTCTGGATAAAGGCTTGCAGGAAGGCTGCGGTGTCGTGCCAGCCGAAAGGGTGACAGCCGCAGGCTTCGAGTTCTTTCTTTCTGTTGGCTATGGCCGTCGGAGCGACGTCCTGAAGATCAACGAACAGGCTGCCATAAATCTCGGGCTCACGATCGGTCTCGTGGATCGTGAATTCGGGGACCGAGGGCTCGAAGCGAAGGTCGACGCGCTTGAGCAGAACCGGGTGGCTAATGGTGACTGCACCGTCGACGCTGGACGTGGCCTGCCAGAGAAAGTGGCCGTCGGCCGCGAGCAGTTCCAGCTCCTCGCCGTCCTTCTCGATAAGCGAGTAGATATCGTAGAAGACTTGGAAAAAAGTCATCGCCTTCCGTGCGGCGAGTTCAGGTTCGACCCATGCCTTGCGTTGTTCAAGCCAGGCATCGAAATCCGCACGTCGTCTGCGGTCGTCATCAAAGGAAACCGTGACCGTCTGGCCCTCGTCGGTGAGGTTTTGACTCTCTGCGACAGCGGCCGCTTGTGTAGGGTCATCCCAGTTCGGTAGCAGCCAAGCACCGATCGACGCAGGAGGTGCGGGACAGCGCGTGAGCACCGGGCGCTTCACGCGCAGCAGGGTATCCGGGACTTCCGTATTCGTCTCGGTCTGCACTGGGCGGAAGATCTGCAGAGCCGGATGATTCGGCATGTCGGACAACCTCACCACTCGCGGCTGCTCTGCAAGAACTCGGACAGGCCGAAACCGCAGCTCGTTGGCGGCCTTCAGGAAGTGGTAGAGCTGCAGGACTTTGCTCTTGACGCTCACGAGAGACGCCCCAGTGACTTGGTCTGCGCATGGCCGTAGCAGGTTCGGTTGGACGATACTACGCTTTCGTTCGGCACATGCCCGCGCAGGACAGTGAGCCGCTGTGGAATCACAAGTTGACCGGTGGCGATCTGCTCGAGAGTCGTCGTCACGGCAACACCCGCGTGCCGGATATCACGATGTCGTCGACCCGCTCGAAAGCCGACTGATCGCCACAATACTGATTCCATCGAGCCCCGTAGACGCCGGGCGCCAGCAGGCTGATGTCATCGGTCTGCGCAGGATTACCCTCGTCAAGACCCCAAGCCAACCGGACTCCACCGCGCTCCGTGAGAATGTAGCGATTATGAAGCCCGTCCCCGCCAACTCGCTCTCGCCAACGGACTACTCTCAGCGACATCCCGTGTGGAATCCTTCTCGGCAGTTGTCGCTGACACTCTCCAAAAAAATCCGGAGTCGCTGGTTTGAAAGCGGTGTGGAACTCTACCCTCGGCAGGGCGTGATCAATCCGACCATCAAGACAAGCCTTCAGGAAGACGGTGAGGGTGTTTCGCGCTCTCGGTTTGTAGGGGTCAAAGTGGGGATCAACAAGAATGACAGATTTGGCGATTCGCAGGATCGGAGATACCGCGCCGGCCAGCGAGATCGCATCACGAGATACGACCTTCTCACGCGGCACTGCCCATAGCAGGGTGTCCTCGCTTAGATCGTCATAGGTCAGGACGCGATCGTGCTTACGTTGGTTTGCGCCAGCGACAATCGCATGAAACGGTTGCCTTGCATGTTCATCCTCTGCATTCGGCAACCAGCTCTTTGCGCTATCCCATACCGCAGGCTGCGCGCGCACCTGCATTTTCTCGTCGATACGCTGCAAGCAAATCTCGATTTTTTTTCGTTCGATATCCCCGACGCTCTCTAGCCCATCGTAGACCATAGCTTTCCAGCGCTTTGGAAACTTGGAGATCAAGCGTCCGTGACAGACGCCAAACTTCTCCGTCAGGTAGCGAAACCGCTCCCAGTTGTTCAATAGTGCGGGATCAACAGCAAACTCGTGAATCATCCAAAAAGCTCCTCCGCACGTTCGTCGAAGAAACCCCTCGGCCACTTTGTGGAGAACTCGCCGGTTTCGTCTATCGGAAGCGGAAGCATCTCTACCCCTTTACTGCTGGACTGCACATAGACTACGCTCACGTCGTCAGGCTTGAGCGCAACACTTGCAGCGGTCAATTGTCCTTCCGTCGTTTGGCGAATCCGCCGCAAGAGACGAAGCATCAGGTGTTCGCTGTGCGTCTCGATGAGAAAGCTCATCCCTCGTTTGGCAACACTCTCGACGAATAGATCGCCCAGGGCTACCTGCATTGCTGGGTGAATATGGAGCTCGGGTTGTTCGACTGCCACCACGCTCCCGCCAGGTAGCACCGCACCAACAACAATTGGCAACACCTGTGAAATGCCGACGCCGACATCGGAAGGGTCGAGTCGGAGGCCGGATCGCATCTCAACGAGCTTGATTTCCGTGCTCTTCGGGGCTTCCTTGAACAGGTCGAGAAGTTGCGCCGGATCGAGATCGCCCTCGAAGGCATTTCGAAAAGCGTCGGCATCCACTTGAGCCAGATGCTTTCTCTCCAGTTCATATCCAGAGTTAAGGCGATCTTTGCCGGCAAGCCACTGACTCACTTCGTCGATCAACTCAGTCGAGCTGTCTTCGTCTTCCAGCGCTTTCCACGCGGCGACTCCTTCGGACCAGTCGCTGAGTTCGTCAGATGGAATGCCCTTGCGCGGCGGTCGGGCTCGCAACGGACCGATGTAGCGCAAACCTTGCAACCAGTCCTGCACCAGCTTTCCCGGCCCGAAAATCAGGCGGGCGAGAAATTCCGTACCCTCCCAAGCCCGCATTTTCGCAACCTCAACGTAATCGTAGTCGGACTGGCCGTAGCCCCCCGTTCTCTGCTCCCAATCCGAGTTGGCTTCCGGCAGGTTCAGAGTTTCCATGACGGCAAAATCGGGTATTGGATCTTGGTGCTTGCGAAGCCAGTTCTTCTCGAGGCCGAGGAAGCCCGAACTTTTTTTATGAAACCGCGGCAGGATGCCAAGCAGGCGTGACACCGGTTCGTTTTGCTCCTCGGGAGTACACGCTCTGTCTTCCGCGAGGTCCCACGACCTCCACCGCCGCTCTTCGTCGGTGGGTGGGCGACTGACTGCGGGATTGCACCAGTCGAGCTTGGCAACCTTGAGCTTCTCACCTTCCCGCTCAATGCGGATCAAGTCCGAACCATTCAAGCTGACGGTATAAGCGAAGGCAACGGGCTTACGCGACACTTCGTCCCATCGCACCTCGATCGCGACTTTCACCGACTTGATCGAATCCAGGATGTCTGATTGTGCTCGATAAAACCGTTTCACCCTGTCTTCCGCTGCCGTTGAGAGGCTCGATGGAAGCTCGTACATGGGAGCCATCGCAGGCAATTCGCCGCCAGTCAAGTCCATGGATAAGGCGATCCAGACAGTCCGATCGAGATCCTGCCCATGCACAAAATTCCGGAACCCACCCAAATCCAGAGCCCGTCCCGAAACCGGCGTCGTGATGGCGTCCAGATTACGTCGCTCCAGCACGTCCTTCATGTAAAGCAGCGCATGCAGGATAGTGCTCTTGCCGGCGCTGTTGGCACCGAACAGCAGGGTGATCGGTTTCAGGTCCACGCGCACGCGGTCCGAAATGCCCTTGAAGTTCTCAATTTCTATCGCGGTGATGCGCATTTCGAATCCTTGTTCGCCAATGTTGAAGTCGCGGTGAAAGTGCTGTCTGACTTGCCGTGTTAAGAAATCCCGACGTACATCCAGCAGCAACTACCGTGCCAGATCAGTACTACCGCGCGCCGTTCACTTCTCAGGGTGCCCGACGCCATAGCGGTTCATCCAGTTGGTGAAGGTCTGGTAGCTGCCGAAACCCAGCAATCTGGCGGCTTGTGTCTTGTTGTTGCGGGTGTGGGCGAGCGCCCGTTCGATGTAATGCCGCGCCACTTGAGCCATCAGCGCTTCCAGCTCGACGCCAGAGTCGAGCCGTCGGTTCAGGATGTCGTGCTCACCGTGCAACACCCGCGGCGAGAGCAAAATTGCATCGCTGATCGCCTCCAGGCTGATGGTTTCGTCGTCGGACCAGACGGCGGCGCGTTGGAGGGTGTTGAGCAACTCGCGAACATTGCCCGGCCAGGGATGCTGAAGCAGAAGATTTCTTGCGGCAGCAGAGAGTTTCTTGTGCCGAATGCCCAGATCCGTGGCGGCACCGTTGACCTGTTGCAGGAGCGCGTCGATCAGCAACGAGAGATCGCCGGCGCGCTCGCGCAGTGGTGGCAGCCTGATGATCGCTACCGCCAGACGGTAGAAAAGGTCTTCGCGGAAATTTCCCTCGGCAACCTCGCTGATCAGGGTGCGGTTGGTGGCAGCGACGACGCGGACAGCGACTTTCCTGGCTTCGCTGGAACCGACGGGAGTGACTTCTCCTTCCTGCAAGGTGCGCAGCAGCTTGACCTGAATCGCCTTCGGCAGCTCGCCGATTTCGTCGAGAAACAGCGTGCCGCCGTCGGCGCGCTCGAAGTGGCCCTTGCGGTCGCTCACCGCTCCGGTGAAAGCGCCCCGGCGGTGACCGAAAAACTCGGCCTCGACCAGTTCGGGTGGGATGGCGCCGCAATTGACCGTGATGAAGGGCTTCGCCGCACGGGGGCTGGCCTGGTGGATGGCGCGCGCCATCAATTCCTTGCCGGTACCGCTCTCGCCTTCGATCAGGACCGGGATCGATCGGATTGCCACGCGCCTGGCCAGCGCGACGACGCGTTTCATCGCCGGACTGCGATGGATAATGGCCGCAAACTCGGCTCCTTCGTCGGGCACTCCTTGCGCGAGGGTGGCCAGACGCTGATCGGCTTGCCGCAGCAGCTTGGGAATGAACTCGGCGGCGATATCGAAAGGGACTTCCGCTTCCTGCACGCCAGCTTGGGGAGAGGACTGAATCAGCCGCGCCGGATGAGTCGTTTTCGCCAGCAGGATCCAGACCGACGCCATGGCGGGCGTGCCGGGGCTGAGGTGATACGTCAGGTGGGTCTTGTGGCGGTCGATGGTTTCGAGTGCCTCGACCGCGCGCTGATAGATCTCGCCAAAATCGATTGGCGAGGAGAGCTTGACCGGGCGCATTTGAATGCTGGCAGTGGTCCGCGAGCCCAACCACCTGATGTAGGGCTGGGCCTGATCCGGCGGGAAGTCGCTGAGCAGGAGGATCTCGTCGTAATCGCCGGCCTGAACGCCTTGCGCCAGCGGCCCAAGGCCGGCTTCCGATTCGCCCGCCGCCGCCTTGAGATCAGTTCGGCCTATCCAGGCAACGAGGACAGCGTGTGGCATGCCAAAATTCTTGTACGAGGTAAGCAATGTTATGCCCTCGTGGCCAGAACTACAAATGGACGGCCGTCGGGAAACCGTTCCCGGGATTGCGACGGCCAAGCGGTTCAGCGCCCTGCCGCGCTCTTTCTGGCGGTGTGAAGCCGTGCGTCGACCGACCCCCAAGCTTTGAGCGGGCGCTGTTGTTCAGCCGGCCGCTATGCGCTCGTTGGCTTGCGCGGGTGTGCTGATAGGGATGCCCTGGAAGCGCGTGATCGCTATCAGATCGTCATCGCCGGAGACGATCAAATCGACCTGAGCAGCGAGAGCCAGGGCGAGGACGGCATCGTCATCGGGGTCGCGGCAGACTGGAGTATCCAGACGTGGCGGTTCGATCACCTCGGCCAATTGCCGCAGTTCTGCCAAGGCGATTTCGCGCGAGGTGTTCGAGCGTGCGAGGATCACGTCAAACTTAGGGCGGGCGATGACATTCTCCAACTCGGCCATGATCGCGGGACTGCTTACCAGGCCAAGCGTGCCCGCGCGGACATGCTCGAGCAAGACGTGCGGCGCGCCGTGCCAGAGCAGGCCAGAGAGCATTACATTGGTGTCAATGACTACCCGCAGCACGCTGTCGGCGCTCCGCACGTGTCGCCTTGACCTCCGCGTTGATTTCTTCCATCGACATCGGTGGGATACCCGCTGCAGCTACACGATCGGCGATGGACAGCAGCGCATCGGCGGCCTGTTGGCGACGGATGGCCTCGTTGAGCAGACGCTCCAGAGCCTGCGTCGTCAGTAGCCCCGCATCGCGCGCCGCCTGCACGGTCGCATCGGGCAAATCAATCTGAATCGTGGTCATGTCAGGCCTCCTTGGCACCGCAGCGTTACTTGACTTTCTCGCGACCGATGTCGGCTGCCCTGAATGCTCGTGCCGGGAAAGGGCGGCTTGCGCCAGTGGTCCCCGGCGTCGATGGCGATGCAATTAAGCAGGCGTGCGGTCATTGATAGGGCTCGTCGACGTGTCGTGACGATACTAAATGAAAACGCTGCAGCGCCGCTAGCATGGCTTCGTCCCCCTTTGGCGCCCCGCGTCTGGCTCGTACTGCCATTGCGGCGCTTGCCACCGCGCGGGTCGGACGGCGTCTCTTGTTCCGCGGGTTCTGCCGGGCGCGGGACCGTAGGCCACCACCATGAAATCGCTCCCCGAACAGCCGCACCATCTGCTGCCGACAGTGATGGTGAGGGCCCCCTTCGTGGTGATCCTTCGTGTGAACGAGGTGTGCTGGGCACCGCAGGCGAACTACCGGGTGCTGGTGAGGAATTGGCGCAACGCCAAGCGCCGGCAGAGCTCGAAGTTCCCGGCGTGCTAACATGGTTGGGCGGCACCACCGAACAGACGAACCACTGGAAGTGGCCGCCGGGCAAACCTGCCAAGAAGCCGGCGAGGAAGCGAATGCTTACCACGATAGCCTACGAACTCGACGCCGATCACTATGCG
>AATN01000154.1_pt1 | contig 17469 bp, 17 predicted proteins | sample 270648 | NCBI WGS metagenome assembly AATN01 (sample SAMN02954269, study PRJNA17659) | bioreactor sludge metagenome | biome: terrestrial; feature: bioreactor; material: sludge; isolation source: Enhanced Biological Phosphorus Removal (EBPR) bioreactor sludge | place: Australia: Brisbane, Queensland
AGCTGCAGAAGATGATTGGATTAAAGACCTAGAAGAAAAGCGCCAGAAATTCAGAGATCGCCAACAGCAAGAAGATAGAGAACTGCTCACGACTTTCGCAGATGTTAAACAGCTAGATGAATCGCATCAAAGTCGCCTCAAAATGCTACAAGATAGCCGGAAGCAAATGGAGGTATTGCGTGATAAGCTCAAGCTAGAGCTTGTGGACTTGCAAGCTGCCTTAGCTAAATCTAAAGGTGCTGAGCAAAAGCGAGTTCAAGGTTTCATTGATACTAAGCAAAAAAGTATGAGCGACTATGAAATGGCTATCCAGCAAAGTTTGGCGGAAGAAAAGCTCGCTGAGCTAGCTTTTCAAAAACAACGTAGTCGTTTTATCGAGTTACTAGATAAACAGAAAGCGCGCGAGTCTGGCGAAGCCAGCTAAGCTAGACTTAGCTGCTGTACAATAGCAGTTGCGTCAGTATAAGAGTGTTGAATTCTGAAAATTCTATCCTGAGTTTTTAAGACTAAGCTAGGGAAACTGTGCGCGCCTAATTGATCGGCTAAAGCTAGGTTGTGTTCAAGTTGCTCTTGTATTGCCGTTGAATTTAAATCAGAAGCAAAGCGTGCTGCATCCAAGTCTATTTCAGCAGCGAGTTCAATCAAAGTGCTTGCATCCGAGGGATTACGTGCCTGCTGATAGTAGGCGTTTTGAATAGCAGTTAGCATTGCTTGGCCAGCTTGAATAGTTTGCGCTTCAGCGGCTAAAACTGCGCGGCAGGCAGGATAAGTTGAGCGGCGTGGTTGGCAACTCGTCCAAAAGCTAAAATTAAACTCTGTACCCGGTACAATTTGCATAATCTTATACCAATTTGCTTGCACCATAGTTTGTGTAGTGAGCGGCATCGGTTCGTCAGTGTCAGGCGCTAAGCCACCTAATACCATTTGTACGCGAAGATGTGCAGGTAATTGTTGTTGGACTTGCTGCCAAACTGGACGAAATGCATAACACCAACTACACATCGGATCGTAAACATAATAAAGCGTTTGTTGCCTTGTAGTTGTGCTTGAAGTTTGCATGGGCTCTATCAAGATTCTATAGTCAGCCTAAAGCCTAGCATAAGGAGTGAAGGATGTTAAAAACTCGTATTCCGCCACCGATCTATGCTGTATTAACTGCTTTAGCGATGTGGGCGCTAGACAGTTATGTGCCTATCTTCCAGCTTTTAGCTGCACCTTGGCATCGTTTCGGTTTGGGCTTAATAGCTTTAGCTCTATTAGCAGATTTGTGGTCTTTATGGTTATTCTTGCGCGCAAGAACCACGCCAAATCCGATGAAGCCACAAAACAGTAGCCAGCTAGTTACTGCGGGGTTGTATCGTTATACACGTAATCCCATGTATCTTGGGATGCTCATCATGCTAGTAGGCTGGGCGATTTATTTGGGTAGCTTAAGTCCTTGGCTAATGTTGCCGCTGTTTGTTTGGGTGATTAATACGCAACAAATCTTGCCTGAAGAAGCGTTTTTAGCGCAGAAATTCGGAGCTAGCTATCAAGCTTATCAGCAGTCAGTACCTCGTTGGTTATGGCGCTAAAAGTAGACACTCATGACCTAAATTAATCAGAGCTTTTTCTACTGCCGGTGACCACGGCTGCGCGCAATTAATGCGAATACAGTTGGTATATTTAGCGCTGGCCGTAAACAAGCATCCGGGTGCTATGCTGACTTTATGTTCAATCATCCGATGGGTAAGAGCGAGGGTATCCAAATGATAGGGTAATTCTACCCACAGCACGAAGCCACCTTTCGGTTGGGAGATGCGTGTGCCTTCGGGTAGATATTTATTCAAAGTTCGCGCAAACAAGCTGACTTGCTGTTGATATTGCAGTTGAACTTGGCGTAGATAACGCTCATGTCCGCCATGTTCTAAATAATCTGCTATTGCAAGCTGAGATAAAGTAGGGGCTGCAAGATTGGTCACATATTTAAAATACGTAGCCCGTTCTAAATCTTGTGGTGGCAGCAACATCCAGCCTAAACGCAAACCTTGCGCTACCGTTTTCGAGAAAGATGAACAATAAATGACCCGTTGATGAGTATCGAAACTATGCAAAGAGCGGGGGCGTTCACCGTTGTAAGCTAAATCAGCGTAAATATCATCTTCAATTAAAGGCACTTGATATTTGTGCGCGAGTTTTACCAAGGCTTGTTTGTGAGTATCACTGAGCAGGCAGCCTAAAGGGTTATGAAAATTCGGAATTAACACACAAGCTTTAATCGGCCATTGTTCTAAGGCTAATTCTAAGGCGGGTAAGCTAAGCCCGGTTTGGGGATCGGTGGGGATTTCTAGGGCTTTCATGCCTAAGGAATCAATGACTTGCAGTAAGCCATAAAAGGTCGGGGATTCAATCGCAATAATATCGCCTGCCTGTGCCACGGTACGCAAGGCTAAAGTGAGTGCTTCGTGTCCACCATTAGTGATCAGAATATCCTCAGGATGAACGCGATCACCACTGGCTAACATGCGCCGCGCAATTTGCTGTTGCAGGTTCGGCAAGCCTGGTGGAAATGCATAATTCGCCGCACGATTATCGTAAGCCCGTACCACTTTGTTTAAGCTACGCTGTAAGGCACGCATGGGTAGGAAGCTTGCATGGGGAACCGCAGCACCCAGTTGAATGAAATCGGCTTGATTGACGACTCGTGCTAAATGTAAGGATAGTTCTTGCCCTGTTACCGGCATCGGTCGTTGAGGTGGGCTAGAGGGGGAGGGGAGTTCGGGCTTGATCCACTGACGCTCACAAATATAGTAACCGGAACGTGGGCGTGCTTCTAAACTGCCCTCATTTTCTAGTTGTCGCTGGGCTTGTACAATGGTGGAAACACTTACCCCAAATTGCTGGCTTAATAAGCGTACCCCTGGCAAACGTTCACCCGCGTTATACACACCCGTTTCAATCTGTTGATGAAGCCGATTAGCAATATCCTGATATAAAAGCGCCATAAGGATTCACACGCACCAAAACAGTACAGCTCGTTAAGAGTAAAACAGTACAGTTGTAATTAAAATAAAACTGTGCTGCTTAAATAAATTTTTTCTAAATCTGTACTGCTAGCCTAACACACTTTATTCTGAGCGCACTATAAAAACCTGGATTAGAACATCATGGAGCTTCAATTAATTTTAGCTATGTTTAGTTTTGCCTTGGTCACTTCGGTGACTCCGGGGCCAAATAATTTAATGCTCTTAGCATCTGGGGCCAATTTTGGCTTTAAGCGTACAATTCCCCACATGCTAGGCATTGGTTGCGGTATGATTTTGCTCTTATTCGTGACTTTGCTAGGTTTAGGCGAGATTTTTGTGCGCCTGCCGGTTGCACAACTAAGTTTAAAAGTGGTTGGTGTGCTGTATCTGTTGTGGTTAGCTTGGAAAATTGCCAGTGCACCCGTAGCAGAAACCGATGATAGTACCCAGCCTGCAGCGGTGAGTACGGCTCAACCGATGCGCTGGTGGCAAGCGGCTGCTTTCCAATTTGTAAACCCTAAAGCGTGGATGATGGCGTTGGGGGCAGTGAGTAGTTTTACCCTAAGCGGTGAGCAGTATTGGCTATCGGGTTTAGCCTTAATGAGCGTATTTTTTTTAGTGAATCTGCCTTCTATCTCACTGTGGGCGGGCTTTGGTGTAGTGATTCAACAGTTTTTATCCAGTACGCGGCGCAAGCGTCAATTTAATATAATCATGGGCTTGTTGACCGCAGCTACCGTGTGGATGATTGTTGGTGTATAAAAATTTTGGAGCAAAAGAAATCATGTTTGAACATGCGCGTTGTTGGGTAAATGGCAAATTAGTGCCTGCAGAGCAGGCGAGCGTTTCAGTTTTTGATCATGGCTTTTTATATGGCGATGGTATTTTTGAGGGCGTGCGTTTTTATAATAAGCGTGCTTTCCGTTTGCCGTTACATTTAAAACGTTTACAACGCTCAGCAGCAGCCTTGCAACTAAAGCTTCCTAGTGAAGAGGTCTTTACTCAAGCGGTGTATGCAGTGATTGAAGCCTCTGATTTAAACGATGGCTATTTACGGATTATTGCGACTCGCGGTGTGGGTGTGTTGGGGATTAATCCCGCTACTTGTAAAGATCCCGGTGTGATTGTGATTGCGGATCAATTGCAAATGGTTAGTGATGAAGAGCGGGCTAAGGGTATTCGCGCGATTATCACTTCTACTCGTCGTTCGCAGCCGGATCGTTTAGATCCACGCATCAAAAGCTTGAACTATTTGACCTCTATCTTTGCACGCATGGAAGCAAACTTCGCCGGAGTCGAAGAGGGCATTTTACTCAATGATCGCGGTTGTGTCGCAGAGGGGACGGCAGAAAATATTTTCATTACCCGGGATGATGAGTTACTCACTCCAGCACCCACTGAAGGCGCTTTAGCAGGGATTACTCGGGGTACAGTGTTAGAATTAGCCGCAGAATTAGGTATCCAAACGCGCGAGACAGTATTGACCCCGTATGATTTATATTCAGCCGATGAGTGTTTCTTCACTGGAACGGGTGCACGTTTAATCCCCGTGCGGGAAATTGATGGGCGCGTGATTCAAACTTGCCCGGGCCCGGCTTATCAGCACCTAGCCGCAGCTTTTGCTGAGTTAGTTCAGCGAGAAACGGCTGCCTAATAAAGTACTTAAGCTAGGTGGTTAAATGATTTTGGCCACTTAGTACCTCTTCTGAATAAACTTACACTCTCTAGGGCTGTGCGATATACTTTCAAGTTAAAGCATAAAATTCATGAAATTTTCTTAGAGTGATGGCACTAGCTAGATAAGCTACTTAAAGGGAGGAGGGGTATGCAGCAGTTTTCAAGCACAGGCTTAGCCAAACGACGCAGGCTCATCGAATTCCAATGGAGTCAATTTGTTGCGGGCAGTGCGCCTTTAAGCAGTGAGGCGATTCGCCGCGATATTATGGGTTCATGGCAACGCAGTGCACAGATCGCTTCTATCCAGCAGGGGCAAGCCCCTGTTGATGATGCCTACACAACTTCTACGCTCTGGAAAGAATCGATCCTCCGCCAAGCCGCTGAGCGCGAACAAGAACAAATTATTCAATTAGCCCGTGAAGGTGAGTTAGTCGCCGCAATTGCCGATGCCTCTGGGCGCTTACTCTGGACTTATGCCAGTCGACATATGCAATCCAAGGCTGAAGCGGTGAATTTTACTGCAGGGGGACATTGGGATGAGCGCTCAGTCGGTACTAATGCAGTGGGGCTATCCTTAAACCTTAAATCAGCGGTGACGGTGTTTTCCTCAGAGCATTATCAGCCCTTTGTGCATGATTGGGTTTGTTATGCAGCGCCGATTATTCATCCACACTCAGGTGAGTGTGTCGGCATTTTAGATCTATCCACCACGTGGAAACGGCACACCCCGTTAGGCCAAGCAGCGGTAACAGCATTGGCACGTTCGATTGCGCGCTGCTTACCAAATCATTTACCACGTGCTGAGTTAGAAATTCACGCCCTTGGTCAGCCGCGAGTCATTTATCGGGGTAAACCTTTAGCTTTACCGCAGCGCTATTTAGAAATGCTCTGTTTATTGGCTTTGAACCCACAAGGTTTGAGTTTAGAAGCTTTCCATGCTGCTTTATATGGTGATGCGCTGGCTTCAACTGCGACTTTGAAAGCTGAAATTTCTCATTTGCGACGCAGCCTTGATGGTCAAATTGGTTCGCGCCCTTATCGGTTATTAATTCCAATCTGGGCAGACTTTATTCAAGTTTGGCAGGCTTTGCGTGAGCAAAAAACTAATGAGGCTCTAGCTTTGTATCGTGGGCCTTTAATGCCGCAATCAAATGCGCCGGAGCTGAGTGAATGGCGTTATTGTATTGATGCGGTGATGGATCAATTGCTAGATACTTGTGCTGAACCTAGTATATTGGTGGATCAAATCTGCCAGAATCCGGCAGGCAGTGAGTTAGTGCGCGAACGCTTAGCGGAATTGATTGCCAGACCGCGCTTACGTTGGTGATGCATAGCTTGCTAGATAACTAGGCTCATAGCTTGCTAAAGCGGCTTTTAAATCTGCCGTTTCAATCAAGGGTGACAGTGCACGCGCTAAGATATTGCAATTCCATAAACCCACTACAGGCTGTTCAGCGAAAGCATAGCGCCCTTTTTCGTCAGCGGAACTACTTACAAAATTAGGTTTACGCTCAGGATTAAACGCACTCTCTCCTAAATCTAAACTAATGCCAAGAATTGATTGGTTATCGGTATTCATCATCCCATGCACGAAACCGACTCTTTGCCAGTGTGCAATGAGCTGAGCAGTACGTTCAACGACTGCTTGGAAAAAGGCAGTATAAGGCTTTGACTGGTTCAAACAGTCTGGGTAGTAATGCTCAATGACAAAATCGCTTAATTGCTGAAGCGCTAGGTATTTGCGTTCAAAGTAATACAACTCAAAATGCCCAAAGCGAATAAAGCTAGGTGCTAAGCGCGTTAAAATAGCAGCGGGTTGAAAACCTTGGCGATAAACTAAGTTTTTCCCAGCACTTAAAGCCAAACACTGTACCGTAGGTATGCCTAAAGCGGCTAATTGTGCGCTCATATTGTATTCATGCAAGGCTTCATTTAATCCCGCCAAACCATCGGCGTGGCGCGCATAAGCAGTTTTGCCAGCCCCTTTGAGTTGCCATTCTAGATAGTCTTTAGTAGTTTCAATGCCGCCTAAAAGGATGCTGCGGCCATCACCTAAAAACGGATTGAATTTACCCAGTTGATGCCCTGCATAAGCTTGTGCAAGTGGCTGCATGCCTTTTAGTATTAAGTTACCACTACAGATTTTTAAGGCTTCAGCACTGGAAAAAAAGCTTGAATCCAAACCAAGTTGTTCAGCTAACACCTGATTTGCACGGATCAAGTAAGGTTCAATTAAACCTTGTGGTGTAATAGAAGTAAAAAAATCCGCCCCTAAGCTATAGAAGCGGTTAGAAAACACGAGATCGGACAAGGACTTCTGCATAAAATCGAGAATTGCAGGCTGATGCAATTCCCGAACACGAGGAGGAAACTTAGAAGAAACCTAATGGATTGATGTCGTAGCTCACTAACAAGTTTTTAGTTTGTTGATAGTGATCGAGCATCATCTTATGAGTTTCACGGCCAACGCCTGATTTTTTGTAACCACCGAAGGCAGCATGAGCTGGATAGAGATGGTAGCAGTTAGTCCATACGCGACCGGCTTGAATACCACGACCCATGCGATAAGACAGGTTCATATCACGTGTCCAAACACCTGCACCTAAGCCGAATTCAGTGTCATTGGCGATAGCTAAGGCTTCAGCTTCATCTTTGAAGGTAGCGACTGACACGACTGGGCCAAAGATTTCTTCTTGGAAGACGCGCATATTATTGGTGCCTTTTAACAAGGTGGGCTTAACATAGAAGCCATCTTTGTAATCACCGTCTAATTGCTCAACTTCACCACCCATCAGGACTTGAGCACCTTCTTCTTTACCAATGCTGATATAACTTAGGATTTTCTCAAACTGTTCTTGAGAAGCTTGAGCGCCAACCATGACATCAGTATCTAAGGGATTACCACGCTTAATCTTCGCGGCACGTTCAGCCACCATACCGATGAACTTTTCATAGATGGACTCTTGAATCAGTAAGCGAGATGGGCAAGTACAAACTTCACCTTGGTTGAAGAAGGCTAAGACTGCACCTTCCACGGCTTTACTGACGAATTCATCTTCTTGATCCAAGACATCCGCGAAGTAGATATTGGGTGATTTACCACCTAATTCAACGGTGGACGGAATAATGTTTTCTGCTGCATAACCCATAATCAGTGAGCCAACAGGAGTAGAGCCTGTGAATGCAATCTTGGCAATTCGCTTGTTAGTTGCTAAGGCTTTACCTGCTTCTGCACCGAAACCATTGACGATATTCAAAACTCCCGGAGGTAATAAATCGCTAATTAGCTCGGCAAATAACAGAATCGAAGCAGGAGTTTGCTCCGCAGGTTTTAGCACGATGCAGTTGCCAGCGGCTAAGGCTGGAGCCAGTTTCCATGCAGCCATCAACAGTGGGAAGTTCCAAGGAATGATCTGGCCAACAACCCCCAATGGCTCATGGAATTGATAAGACACAGTATTGTGATCAATCTCACCCATCGTGCCTTCTTGAGCACGGATACAGCCTGCGAAATAGCGGAAGTGGTCAACGAATAAAGGAATATCCGCATTTAGAGTTTCACGCACGGCTTTACCATTGTCCCAAGTTTCGGCAACGGCTAATTTTTCCAGATTAGCTTCCACGCGATCCGCGATTTTCAGCAGGATATTAGAGCGTGCGGTGACGGAGGTTTTGCCCCAAGCATCTTTGGCCGCATGGGCGGCATCTAAAGCTAATTCAATGTCTTCAGCGCTAGAGCGTGGAATTTTAGTGAAAGCCTTACCATTCACGGGAGAGATATTATCAAAGTATTCACCTTTAACCGGAGCAACCCACTGACCACCGATAAAGTTTTCATACTGTGATTTGAAATTAACGACTGCGCCTTCAGTATTGGGATTGGCGTATTGCATACTCCTAGCACTCCTCTTTGCAATTTGAATATGATGTTGGTTCAGGCAAGTGTTAGCCTGTTGACGCAAGCTTAGAGCAAAGAGGGTAGGGAAACGGTAGGCTTAAAACCTACCTTTTACCAACGTGTTTCGACTTCTTCTGGCGGATAATAAGGAGTGAGCTGCTGTTCTTTCACCTCAGTTTGTGCCCTTCTGGTTAGTGCTTGTTTCGGTTTAGGAGGTGGCTCAAAGCTAGGTATTGGCAGCTCTGGCGGTAAACGAGCAGGCTCTGGTTCAGCGTGAGGAGGCTCATCAGTTGTCAAAGCTTGAGTAAATAGCTGCACTTCTTCAGCCGTAGGTGGTGCATAAATGTCACGTAATCGATGCAAGGCGTCTCGCAAGCCTTGCGCATGAGAAAAGCTCATAACAGTTCCCTCACAGAACCAACAGTAGGCTTAGTTTACACCCAAGGTTTGCGTGCAATAAAGGCCGAGACAGGCCGCCCATCTTCTAATATTTCGATCTCATCTAATAGCAATCCAAAGCCTTGAAATTGCTCAGCTAATTCATGCGGCGCTAATAAAAACTTAGGGTTGCGGGGACGCCCAATCGCGGTCTGTTCACAACCCCGCATGAAGGTTTGATAGATAATAACTCCGCCCGGTTTTAATAGCTCAGCTAGCAGTGGAAACAAGGGTCGATGCAAATAACGGGCAACACAAATCAAATCAAAACTAGCGGGTTTAAATTCAGGTAAAGGTTCAGCGTCGGTTTCTAAATCACGCAAGAGAGTAGTGATATTTAGGTTTTGGCTCATAGCCAATTGCTGCACCCGCTGCAAAGAGTCTGCTGACCAATCGACCCCTGTCATTTGCCAACCGTGTTGCGCTAAATAAATTAAATCTCGTCCCGCGCCACAAGCTAAATCCAAACCTCGTCCCGCAGGAATTTGATAACTTGGCATGAATTCCTGCACAAAACGCCGTAATAAAGGAGCGGCCTGCCACCATTGTTTAGATTGTAAACCCACTTCCCACTGCCCTGTTGTTTGTAAATGTTCAACTAAGTGTTCAGTCCACACCAGATCGTCCAGCAGTTTATAACCACGCTCTAGTAAAAACGCCCGTGCTATTTTTAAATCCTCAAACTTGCCACAGAGTTGTAAGGGTTGTGAGCGTTTGGGTAGCTCATGTAGACGCATAAAAAGCTCTTGAGCAGGCAATGAACAAGCCCCTACAGTATGGCCAAGTTGGTATTCAGCAAGGGAGCGGCAATCGATTAAAGCAATAGTTGTCATAGTTAGTTAGCGGGTGTAGTGGATTTGGGTTTTAAAATATAAAAGCGTGTTTTTTGTTTCATATGTCCGGCCCAAGTTTCCGCTTGTTGGCCTGTGCCAAAAAAGAAATCGCCACGTAAATCGCCTTTAATCGCCCCCCCTGTGTCTTGCGCAAACATTAAGCGTTGCAAGGGCTGATTAGTGTCAGGGTAGGTAGTATCAATCCACATTAAGCTACCTAAATCAATCACTTTACGATCCACTGCTAAACTACGCCCTGCCGTTAAGGGCACTCCCAAAGAACCTACTGGCCCTTGCTCGATATTTTCACGCAGATTGAAAAACACATAACTTGGATTTTCATTAAGCAGCTTATCGGCTTCATTGGGGTTATCGCGTAGCCATTGCTTAATCGAAAACATATTAATCGTGCCAGCTTTCAACTTACCCCATTCTTGCAAGCGTTTACCGATAGCGACATAAGGTAAGCCATTTTGATTGGCATAAGCGACCCCGACCACTTTACCATCCGATAATTGCACTCGTCCTGAGCCTTGAATATGCAGAAAAAATAGGTCTTCTTTATTATCTACCCAAATAATTTCTTGGCCTGCTAAGGGCTTAGTAGCGCCATCAATAGTAGCGCGGTCGTAATAAGGTACTACTCGGTTACCTTCAACTAAGCGCCCACGCACCCGCTTATCTTTCAATTCTGGATAAAGCTCGGCTAGCTCAATCGTGAGCATATCTTTGGGGGGGCTATAAAGCGGATATTGAAAGCGTTCAGTTGGCGTGTAACTACCCTGCAACAAAGGCTCATAATAGCCAGTGAGCAAGCCTTCAGCCTTTAGGTTTTCTCCAAATAACTGATAGGGTGTGAAGTAATGCTCAAAGAACAACCGTGCACTCGCTGCATCGCTAGCAGGATTAGCTTGGGCTGCTTGGCAAACGGTTTCCCAAAAAAACTCTTTCTTTGCCATCACTAGGCAGTTATTCAACAAGGCAGGCCAAACTTCTTGTGCTTGATCTTGATTCCAACCCGGGAGTTGATCCCAAGTTAGGGCTTCACTCGTGATTGGGCTGGGTGGCTTAGCAGATAATGGGGTGGTTTTTTGATCATCACAAGCGCTTAAAACTAAAGCAGTGGCTAGAGCTAGAGTCGGTGAGAGTTTCCAGTGAGAGCAAGCATTAAGCATCACGTGATCCTTGATTTGCAAGGCTGGCATTATCAGGAAAATTACGATTAACTACAATTTAAGCCACGGTATTGTAGAGTTTAACATCGCTGTTAATTTCTGCCTGCGCGCTGATTGCAGCAGGGCGTGCTTATGTATAAAGTAAGTCGCCAAGTTTAGGGGTATTTTACAGCTTAAATTTGTAGCTTAGTCCTACAGATGATTATTCAAGGATCGAGATTCGGGCTTAACATTGATGAAAAAATTCCTTCAAACCACGCTATTTATGGCTTTGGCGTGCAGCTTGTCATTGGCTCAAGCAGAAACCCAACCAATTGCTAAAAATACTGCTGTTACAAAGCAAACTGCTGCTCTTCCAAGTGATGTACGTTTAATTCCAATGGAAAACAAAGCACAGCCTTATGAGTTAGCGGCTAAGTTGCAATGGAACCCGCATGATAAACGCTGGGATAAGGTTTTAGTTTTATATAATGGCGCAAGTAAACCTCCTGATGATCATCCCGTTTGGGCTTATTTCAAAGCCTTAGTTTTACCTGATCGTGCACCAAGTAAACCGGGGGAAAATCTAGCTTATCGGCCTTTTCATGCGAATGCTTATTGCGATGGCAGCACGCCTTTAACTAGTGGTAAGGCCATGCGGGTTAGCTTTGATGATGATGAATTAGGCAGTTATGGGCAGAAAGACTATTTCCGTGATTGGAATTGCCCACAATGGGGAATGGGCTTAAAAAACCTAGCGATTGTGAATGGCAAGGAGTCACGTACCGGTAAAGATAAAACCTTGCGCATTAAGCTCTTAAAAGGCCTAGCAGGCTGTGATAATGAAGTCAGTTGTATTAATTGGAAACCGCAAATCGGCCAAAAATTCGATAGCTTGTATTATTCTTATTGGGTGAAATTCCCTGAAAATTTCGATCCGGTTTTAGGGGGGAAATTACCGGGGATTGGTAATGATAATGCGCGTACTGGCGGTGGGAAACCCACCGGGCATGATGGTTGGAGTGTGCGTGTCATGTGGGATCGACACGGCAAGTTAGGCCAATATGTTTACCACATGGATCAGCGTAGCCACTTTGGTGATTTTTTTGAATGGAATGGGGTAGAAATTCAAAAGGGTAAATGGCAGCAAATTAAAACCTTTGTGAAGCTGAATTCTGCCGGTAAAACGGATGGCGTGATTAAAACTTGGTTGGACGGTAAAGAAGTCTTAGATAAGCATGACTTACGTTTCCAGTCCGGAGATAACTTGAAAATCGAGCGTTTCTTATTTTCGGTATTTTATGGAGGCTCAGGGCCAGAATGGGCACCGGCTTTCGATAATGTCATCTATTTGGATGACTTTATAATTTCACCACAATCATTTTAAAAAACTACGTTGACTATCAAGGGCAATAATAGTCATTACTAATTTTTACATAGGTATTCTGTCCCTGTACCACTAGCCAATTTTTAGTGTTGCTTGAAGGTGTCGCATGATAAAAAGTGATGATTAAGTTTTTGTGCTTGAAAGAGGCATCTTATGGACGTAAGGATCGGTCAGGGGAGTAGTCAGAGCTAGCTAACAGGTGTTTTAGTTTAAATTAATCATTTCGCGCGTGCATACTCTACTAAAGCATACGGGCTGTGCAGACCTAGTTTGGTATAAATATTTTTTCGATGCGCTTCTATGGTACGTGGCGATAAATCTAACTCGCGGGCAATATCTTTATTGGCTAATCCTTTTACCAAGAATTTTAGAACCTCTGTTTCACGGGTTGTGAGATTGGTTTCAGAGCGTATGGTTTCATCTAGACGTGACGTTGAGATTGTTTCCATGATGGGAAGTGGGTTAGGGAGCGATGCTGATTCCGGTAGGGCGCGTGTGAGTTGGCGTTTTTGAGACCAACGCCATAGTCCTGCCATGAGCAGTGTAATAAGTATTAGCAGCAATACATTGAACAGTAGGCGTGCTGTCGCTAAGTGATCACTGCGACTCATCCAATGTAAAGCTTGTGTAAAACTGTCAGGGGCGGGCAATAAAGCCTGCGCCGCTGCTTGTGCTTCAGACGATGCAATCCAAGTATTAAGCAACTCTATTAGTTCGGGTGAATTATAGGAGACTAATACATACTCTTCACGTGAGTAACCCTGTAGGGGTGGTTCAATCCGATAATTAGCACGCTGTTCCAGAGGAATATCGGCATTTAGCATGTTATATAGAAGTACTTCATCAGTTGCATAGGCATCTAAAGCCCGCTGATCTTCAGCCGGTAGTGTTAGATATTGCACCGCTTCAGTGCGATTAGCTAAGCCAATAAACTGTGCAGTGGCAAATACGGCTTCAATTAATTCAGAGGTGACAGGTACTCCTCCTGTTTTAGCTTTGAGAATCCCAATGCGTAGAGTTTCTGGATTTGTGTATAAAGAGTCTAATTTATCTTTGCGAATTAATAGTTTAGTGCTAGTGACCAAAAAGGGTTTAGAGAACGCACCTGTGTAATTAGCGCCTGCTAAGTTTAAAGCGGCTTCGCGTGTACGTGTCTTTGAGCTTGGGCCACATTGTACTCCAGCTTTGCCTTCTAGGGATTGCGCAAACAGTGCAAAGCGTTGATCAAAGTTTAGCTCCCGAAAACTTAGTTGATAACCTTGTTGTTGAAGGTAGTCTGCTAATTCTCCGCAGTAACCTAAAACCTTGCCAGTTGGATGGCCTTGAATGATTTGTGTGGAGCTAACAGGGCTACCGTCAAGACTATAGCCAAAAACCAACTCCTGAGCAGCAACAGGTAGGCTTAAAGTCAGCCATAACCAAGAGCTAAGTAAGTAAATACGCATAAACACTCCTAGCCAAATCCAATCAGAGCAGCTAGGAGTTTATCGTAGACATCGGTTTAAATTACAGCAAGATTTTACTATTAACCACCCCCCGAGCCTCCACAGCCCCCACCTGAACCACCGCCACCCGAACCACCACCTTCGCTTTGTTTGCGCCATTCCTGATGCCCACAGCGGTTACAGCGGTATTCGATCTCTTCAGGGTGATTTGAAATCACCGCTCCGGTTTTGTAAAAGGCGTGTCGTTGTTTACAAACAGGACAGCGATGGCGATTCCTGATTGCACGCACCACTGAAAAGATAATCCAAGCTAATAAAATCAGCCAAAGCCAAGTAAAATTAGCCTCTTTTAAGAAGTTACTTGCATCCGCTTTGGATGTATAAATAAAGACTAGACCGCCTAACAAACTTGTCCAAGTGAGCCATTTAGGAGTTTGCAGATGGGGTTTAGGTAGCAACCAATAAGTACGTGTATTGACTAAGCGCAAATAGGGCGTATCACGCAAACGTTTAGCAGGAGCTACCCAAATATCTGCAGGGGGTACTTCACCAAACAATTCCCAATACTTTTGTAAGGTTTGTGCATAGTCGCGGTAAAAACTAGCAGTTTCTATTTCTCCCCCAGGGGAGGGCACATGATGTAGGGGTTTACCAAGTAAATCGCGGCATAGGTCATTCCAATAAGAGCGGGTATAAATCAAATGGGTATGCCAGATTTGATCCACATCTTCTGCAGGACAAATAAACTGTTGGGTAGTCGCTAGCATAAACAGGAAGCGTTTATACTCGAACCAGACACGCTCAGTGTAAGCAGAACTCCAGCCATGCTCACGCATCAAGCGCTGGTGAAAACTTAAAGGGACGTGATCATAACTAGCAACCGTAAAAGTTTGTAAGCGTCGATAAAGCTCTACCCAATGGGGGTGGTGTTGCTTAAGCGTTGCAGGTATGACTACAACAGGGGCTGAGTGTGTAGCTTGAGATTGCATCATCTGCTCCTATGACTTGACTAGTTACGAGCTTGTAGCGTTCAAGCTCTGTCTTGTAGCATGGAGACAGATAGCCTTTAAAACTATTCGGATAAATACGGAGCTAGTTGGATTTTCTACCTAGGTAAGCACGAATAACATTACCTAAGTAAAATTACCTAGGGGCGTTCAAACACCGACTAGCACGTCCTTCCGCGTATTGCGGCAAGTCATCACTAATCAAATCCCAATCCGCTTTTGAGCCGACATAGATATGCGCATCCGGTAAGCGCTCTAAATCAGAATCTAAACTGCCTAAGCTAATTTCAATCATCTCAACTGCATCAGCAGAGGGTGCAAAGCTTAGGCTAGAGCCGCAATGTTTACAAAAGCGGCGCACCGTTCCATTGGGGGCTTGGTAAGCGACTAATTCGCTTTCACCGTGCACCCAGTGGAAATTTTCGCGTTTAACTGAGCCGAAACTTGCAAAGGCAGCACCATGAAATTTGCGGCACATCGAACAATGGCAATGTGCCATGTTGGTTTCAAATTGCGTTACCTCATAACGCACTTTGCCGCATAAGCAGCCCCCTTGATACCGTTTAGCCTCGTTTTGCATCTTGATTCCTTAATCCGTTGTCCAGCGGAAGCCTAAAGCGCCAATCGCTAAAAATACTACTGACATGGCCACTAAAACTAACAGATGCGGTGCGACCTGCCAAAGCGTTGCACCATCTAACATAATCGCGCGGGCAGCCGTTAGTGTATGGGTTAATGGAGAAAGTTGGCTTAAGCCTTGCATAACAGGGTTGGTTCCTTCCATTGAGAACCACACACCAGAAAGCAACATCATCGGCCAAGTCAGCAGATTTAATAAGCCATCGGATAATTCTTCACTCCGCACGCGGCTGGCAACCAGTAAACCCATCGTGATTAAAGTAAACGTGCCCACTATCAATACGACTAACAAATCTACATAGCTACCTTCCATCACAAAATGCATGAACAAATTCGTCAAGGTAAAGACTAAGGTGCTGACCCCCACCACTAACACCATGCGGGAGACGATTTGCCCTAGCAGGAATTCAGTCGCGGTCAAAGGGGTAGCATTCAATCGCTTCAGATAGCCATTTTTGCGATAACGTACAATCACATAGCCCACGCCCCACAAGCAACTGAACATCATATTCATGCCGAGAATGCCGGGGATTACCCAATCCACATAGCGGATTTGTTCGCCCTGCACCTTTTCTTGACTGAGCTTGGCTCCCTCACTGCCTTTAAGCAGTAGCTCTAGAAAATAGCCTTTGGGTGATTCGGTATTCACCCAATAATGCAATTGACCCGCCCGTAAATCCATCAGCATATCAACTTGATGTCGCCCCACTTTCTTCACAACGGCTGCTTGTTGATCTGCAGGCACGCTATAGAAATCAATATGTTGAGTCCTTAAAAAAGGATGAAGGCTAGGACTAGGTTCAGTATTGACGGCTAGATTGTCACCAATCACCCCGACTTTAAATAAAGGTTGCCCTTCGCCGGAAAAAATGAAAGCTAAGCCTATAACCATCACGATTGGCATCACGAAGCTCCACGACAGGGCCGAGCGGTCACGGATAAACTCAAGGCTACGGGCATAAATCACGGCCCCAATGCGACGCAGATTCATGACCGTAGCTCCTTGCCGGTTAATTCCAAGAATAAATCTTCTAAAGTGCGCTGCCGTACTTGTAAGCCCGTGAGCGAAGCCCCTGCTTGCAGCAATTCACTAATCGTTTTATTCACATCTTGGGTGCTGATTTCAATACTCGGATTCACTTTCGCTAAGCGTCGATGTGGAATAAATTCAGCCGCTTGCGGGAAGTCTTGTTCAGGTAATTCAATGATCACGTCTTTGAAATGTTCGCTGAGTAGCTGATCAGGTGAACCCTGTGCAATAATTTTGCCGTGATCCATGATGGCAATCTGATCACAGAGGTTATAAGCCTCTTCCATATAATGCGTGGTGAGGAGAACGGTTTTGTTACGCGCCTTAATCCGATTAATCAGCTCCCAGAAATTCAACCGCGCTTGCGGATCAAGGCCGGTGGTGGGTTCATCTAAAAACACGATTTCAGGGTCATTCACCAAGGCAATCGCTAAGAGCATCCGTTGGCGCTGCCCACCCGACAGTTTGCGTGCATCCCGATCCAGATAAGATTCCAGCGCGCAAAGCTCAATCAGCTCATCCACCGACCTATTTTTCGGGTAGAGCTTGCTGAAAAACTTCAGATTCTCACGCACGGTGAGAAAATCTTGCAAAGCGGTGGATTGAAACTGGATGCCAACTTCATTCTTAAAGCGCGGCCCCATCGCTTCGCCTTTATAGAGAATCTCGCCAGCACTGGGGCGAATAATCCCTTCCATCATTTCAATCGTGGTGGTTTTACCCGCCCCATTCGGGCCGAGTAGACCAAAGCAAATGCCTGTCGGGACGGTAAAGTCTACGCCATCGACCGCTTTAACCTTGGGATAATGTTTGCGCAAAGCGCGCACTTCGAGAATGGGTGTAGTGTTCATGGAGGCATTAGAGCGGATTGAGGGGGTGGCTGCAAGAGGGGGAGATTTACATCAGCTAAGCGCTTAAATAATTTTACTCTCAATACTTACCCTCACCTAGAAAAT
>AATN01000155.1_pt1 | contig 17415 bp, 17 predicted proteins | sample 270648 | NCBI WGS metagenome assembly AATN01 (sample SAMN02954269, study PRJNA17659) | bioreactor sludge metagenome | biome: terrestrial; feature: bioreactor; material: sludge; isolation source: Enhanced Biological Phosphorus Removal (EBPR) bioreactor sludge | place: Australia: Brisbane, Queensland
ATTGCACCTTCTGCGTCGTGCTTACACCCGTGGCGAAGAAGTATCACGCCCCTTTGATGATGTCCTAGCGGAAGTCGCACAGTTAGCCGCACAGGGTGTGCGTGAAGTCAATCTATTGGGGCAAAATGTAAATGCTTATCGGGGGGCGATGCACGATGGTGAAATCGCGGATTTAGCGCTATTAATTCAGTATGTAGCCGCTGTCGATGGCATTGATCGGATTCGTTTTACAACCTCACATCCGAATGAATTTAGTGAAAATTTAATTCATGTGTATGCGCAAGTACCCGAGTTAGTCAGTCATTTGCACTTGCCAGTACAGAGTGGTTCGGATCGAATTTTGGCGGCAATGAAACGCAATCACATGGTATTAGAATATAAATCCAAGCTGCGTAAATTACGTCAACTGCGCCCCACCATGAGTATGTCGTCTGACTTTATCGTCGGCTTTCCCGGGGAAACAGATAAGGATTTCGCCGATACCATGAAGCTGATTGATGAAGTCGGTTTTGATCATAGTTTCAGCTTTATCTATAGCGCTCGCCCCGGCACACCGGCAGCGAATTTGCCAGATGACACGCCGATGGAGATCAAAAAGCAGCGGTTGCAAACTTTACAAAGCCGGATTCTGGCAAGCGCGCATGCAATTAGCCAAGGTATGGTGGGGACGATACAGCGTGTATTAGTCGAACGTCCTGCAAAGAAAGATCCCAATCAATTAGCGGGGCGCACCGAGAATAATCGGGTAGTGAATTTTGATGGTAATGCACGTTTGATAGGGCATTTTGTTGATATTCAAATCACGGAGGCTTTACCGAATTCCTTACGGGGGCGCGTGGTGGCGGTCGAGCGTGAGGCAGGCAGCATGGATATGCAGGCTCTTTGAGCTTTGTTGCAACTTCCCATTTTATATCAAGACGACTGGCTGGTAGCGATCAATAAACCAGCCGGCTTGCTCGTTCATCGTAGCTTAATTGATAAGCACGAAACCCAATTTGCCGTGCAATTATTGCGCGATCAAATCGGCCAAAAAGTTTACCCTGTACATCGCTTAGATCGTCCTACTTCTGGCGTGTTGCTATTTGCTTTAGATGCGGCTATGGCGCGTGCTTTAACGGAGCAATTTACCCAAGGCTTAGTTTTGAAAACCTATATCGCTTTAGTGCGTGGTTTTTGTGAGCCAGTAGGCGTGATTGATTATGCGTTAAAAGAAGAATTGGATGAGATCGCGGATGCCAAAGCTGATCCTAACAAACCTGCCCAAACTGCCATTACCTATTACCGGACGCTTGAACAGTTTGAACTACCTTTTGCTTCAGGCAAACACCCGACCAGCCGCTATTCACTCTTGGAGCTGCAGCCAAAAACGGGTCGCAAGCATCAATTACGTCGCCATTTGAAGCATATTTTTCATCCGCTTGTGGGCGATACCACACATGGTGATGGTAAGCAGAATAAATTATTTCGAGAACAATTTAGTTGTGAGCGTTTGCTGTTGCATGCACAGGCTTTACAGGTACAACATCCTATAAACGAAGCAACTTTGAGTTTGGAAGCACCGTTAGAAAAAAATTTCTCTGCTAGTTTAAACTATGTTAAAGCCTTTTCTGTCATGAAAAATGCTTAATCTAAGAGCTTTAAAGTTTTGAGAAGTTTATAATTGGCATTTTATAAAGTAGTTAAACACTAATTATTTTCATGAACTCTAAAAATGTAGGTTTTTTCGTTCGTTTTGATGAAAGTCGTCATTCTGACTTAATTAAAAATATAGATTTAGACTTATATGGTGAATTTTCTGATGCATTAATGGTTAATGATTGGCCTGTAGGTTCTTTATGTGTGACAGTGATTAGCTTTAGTACACAATCTATTGATTACATAGGTTTAGCGAAAAAAGGTAAGAAAGTTGTAACATCAAAAAATCGTATAGATTTTTATTCTCTAGTTAACTTAAAGAGGATCTCTTTAAGTTTAATCAAATCAAAGCTCGAGTTGGCTCAGGATAAACAGTTTTCGCGTGTGGTAAAAAATGGCATAGGTTTTGTTGAACAAACAGTTTGGGATAAGGTGATTAATGTTCTTAAAGAAGAAAGGCCTGAATCAGCAGAGGAATTGATCGTCTTTTATCGTTACAAAAATACGCTGGCTATAGCTTACATGGTTGGGTTGCGGATATTTTTCTCCAGGAACGTGATGCGTTAGGGATGGCGCTACAAATTTTTGCTGGTAATCATCAACTACGCAAGCAAGTTTTAAGTGAATGGGCGCCTGATGCTCAATCAGTAGTTCATATAGATGATAAAAAGGCTACTGCAGATTTATCTTATAGAGAATCTAGACACTCTTCATTTATGAGTGGCATCGCAAAACGGTATTTACAAGAAGAGTCAACAATTCAACATGATCTTTTTAATTGGCCTAATGCAACTCCAGTTCATACTGCTGGTGTATCAGTGTTTAAACAAGGTCAGCGAAGGCTAGAGGTTCATTACGCAAATAGAAATGCCCTTGAAAAGACACTGGGCGTTGATTTGATTTATTATAATGAACAGTTCCAACAGTTCGTCTTAGTACAATATAAGCTCATGCGTGAGGAGTCTGGTTCGCATGTATATAGACCTGATGAGCAAATGTATAAAGAGCTTAGCAGAATGGATCATATCTATATGAGTCTTCCAAAAGATAGCCCATTAACCTCTCATTATCAGTATCGACTGAATGATGACGGTTTTATGTTCAAGTTAGTACCAGCAACAGGTTTAAGCCCTGCGACTGGGGAGTTGATAAAAGGAATGTATATTACAAGGCAATATATGCATTTCCTTTTAAAAGATTTCTCTTGCAGAGGTATTAGAGGTGGAGTAGGTATTAATTTCAATAACTCTCCTCGCTATCTTACTAACTCACAGTTTGCAGAAAATGTTTATGCTGGATGGATTGGTTCCCACACCATTCAAACTGACATGTTAGGGTGTTTGATTAGAGGTTTTTATGAGTCGGGGCGGGCTGTATTACTTGCTTATGAGTCTGAGAGGACTTTGACTGATACATCTTTTTATTAAAATCTTCTTATTAAGGGTAGTCTATGTATGTTCCTAAATACTTCGAGCAACTCGATCAGCACGCCTTGCAGGATTTAATACATTCAGCACCCTTGGCAAGTGTAGTCACTTTGGGTGCACAAGGTCTAAATGCTAATCCAATTCCACTCTATTTTGAAGCGAATGAGGGGCTAGGTTTATTGCAAGGGCATATAGCGCGGGCGAATCCGCTTTGGCGTGATTTTGACACTCAATTTGAGGCTTTAGCGATTTTTCAGGGTGGCGATGCTTATATTTCGCCAAATTGGTATCCATCCAAAGCTGAACATCACAAAGAAGTACCGACTTGGAATTATATGGTGCTAAATGTATATGGGCATTTGCGCGTACAGGATGATCCGGTTTGGTTGCGGAGTTTTTTGGAAAAGCTCACGGCTCAGCAGGAAGCCAAGTTTGCTCACCCTTGGCAGTTAACCGATGCGCCGGAAGATTATTTACAGAAAATGCTCAAAGCGATTGTTGGGATTGAGCTAGCCATCACGCGCTGGGAGGGTAAGTGGAAATTGAGTCAGAATAAAGCTAGCCCTGAATACCAAGGGGTGATGGCAGGTTTGAGTGAAACCCAAGTAGCAGAGTCGATGGCTTTAGCCGCTACTATACAAAACCTCAAGCCTGCCCATTAGGAGGATAGGCACGGTAGTTGGAAGGTTCTAAGCTTAAAACTTTCCTCTAAGTGTGGAGCTGTGATGCCTGAGCAAACCTTGTCACAAGAGCGGCGTATTTTGATAGCACTGCGCAAAACTTTGGCGAGTATTGTGCGTGATTTGACGCCGAAGGATCCACATCAGCCTTATCCCCTTAGCACTGCGACGGTTGAAGATATGAAAGCCTGCTTTGATTTAATTGCCGCGCGTGAGCGAGAGTTAGCAGCCAAAGAGGGTTTGACCACGCAGGAATTACCGCGTTTTACCGATAGCACTTCTACCGTGCAAGTGATCTCCGTGGCACAATTAAAAGCTAATTTGAAGCGAGTGAGTGAATGAGCGTGGTCGATCCTAAAACGTTTGCAAGCTTGCAGCAGCTAGCGCAGTGGGAGCTTAGCCCTGAGCATATGGCATTAATTTTAGGTTTGCCTGCTGAGATTAAAGCGCGTCACTTAAGTGCTTATTTGCGCGGCGAGCGCGCTTTACCAGAGTCTCTCGATTTGGCTGATCGGCTGGATCATATTCTTGGTATTAGTGAAGCACTCGCCACTACTTTTCCATTTAGCGCACAAATGCGTTCAGTTTGGTTGCATCGCCCCCATCGACGTTTTCAAGGGCGCTCGCCTATAGTGGTGATGCTGGAAGAGGGTGTAGAAGGCTTGCAGAAAGTGCGTATGGATGTGGATTGCGCTTATAGCTATGCGATTGCGGATGCAATGGCAGCGCAGCAAACTAAAGTATAAGCGCACAAGATTTTCCTTGTTGTTCATTCAAAGGTCTTGCTTGAAGTTCCAGCTACCTACTGACTCAATCCTAGCTCCATTCTCAGTAAACTCCACATAAGCCATTTGCCGCATCGGCACAAATAGACGGCCAAGACTTCTATTTTGCTTATCAAAAATTTCCACGAATACGGGTAAATCGCTGCTTTGCCCCGGCATTCTTGGTAGAGCACTATCTATGCGGCGTGCGCTGGTTTCAATTCGATAATTGCCGCTTGGGTCCATCCTTGTATCAATGATTTCTGTTTGAAACAAATAAAAAGCGCCCCCTGTGCCCAATAACACAATGCCAGTTAGGATAGATAAAAAAATGCGTTTCAGTAGAGTTAACATATGTTTTTCTCAAACCCGGTAAGGTATTGAGTATCTAAGGCAACCATGCAAACCACATGTTGAGACTTAGGATTTATTGTGCAGGTCGGGTTTGTACTAAACTCAGTGTTCAATCTATTCAGGATTAGATTTATGTATTACCGTATTGTTAAACACAAACTTAGTACAGCTTTTGAGGGGTTAAATGCAGGCGATATTCAAGCTGTGCTTAAAGAGTTGAGTGATCAAGCAGAGCATTATTTTGTTGGTGAACATGCCCTTAGCGGTACACGTCATACTCGCATGAGTATTCAACAGTGGTATAAGCGCTTGTTGAAAATCTTTCCTGACATTCATTTCACTTTGCATGAGATTCAAATTAGCGGTATGCCGTGGAATACTTTAGCGACTGTGTATTGGACTGAGGTTAATCATGGTACTGATGGTGTTCGTACAGAAAATACGGGTGTCAATCTCATTCAAATTCGTTGGGGTAAAGTAACTAGTATTCGGATTTATACTGATACGGTGAAATTAACTAATGCCTTAAAGCGTTTAGCTTCAGCAGGCAATGTAGAAGCCAGTAAGCCAGCGATTGAATCTTAAAAGAGGCCACCAAGCCCCCCGCTATTCCTGTACAAATACCCCTAATCTAGTATCCCCCCTTCGCTTTTGCTACATTACCGCCTTTCTTTGATCTGAGAGTATCCCCTCATGGCAAATCCAAGTGTATTTTTTGATGTGTCTATTGGCGGCCAAGCGGCTGGGCGTATTGTTTTTGAATTATTTGAAGATGTTGTGCCAAAAACGACAGAAAACTTCCGTGCTTTATGTACTGGCGAGCAAGGTTTTGGTTATAAAGGTTCTAGCTTCCATCGCGTGATTCCTGAGTTCATGGTGCAAGGTGGCGATTTCACCAATCATAATGGCACAGGCGGCAAGTCGATTTATGGCGCGCGTTTCCCAGATGAAAATTTCAAGTTAAAGCATGATCGCGCTGGCTTATTATCGATGGCTAATGCTGGCCCAAATACCAACGGTTCACAGTTCTTCATCACTACCGTGGTAACACCTTGGTTAGACGGCAAACACGTTGTCTTTGGTCAAGTTACTGAAGGGATGGATGTATTAAAGAAAATTGAAGATAACGGCACGCGTAGCGGTAGCACCAAAACAGCGATCAAGATTGAAGATTGCGGCCAACTCTAAGTTGGGTCTGTGATGCTGATGCCGGTCACGAATCGGCATCTTACCCCACCTCATTCTCTTCTAGCTCTCCATTCACCATGCAAGGTTTAAACCCTCAACAACAGGCTGCAGTCGTACATCTCGGTTCCCCTCTATTAGTTCTAGCCGGTGCAGGTAGCGGTAAAACCCGTGTGATTACCCAAAAAATTGCCTGGTTGATTCGTAAAGCTGAGCACGAAGCCAAAACTATAGCGGCGATTACCTTCACCAATAAAGCGGCGCGGGAAATGCGCGAGCGGGCAGGGCAATTACTCAGTAAAGAAGAGTCCAAGGGTTTAACTGTTTCCACCTTCCACACTTTAGGCCTAACGATTCTCAAGCAAGAAGTGAAAAAATTGGGATATAAGCCCGGCTTTTCGATTCTAGATGCGCAAGATAGTGATTTAGTACTGCGTGAATTAGCGCTTAAAGAGGATATTGGTGAAACCGATGATATTCGCTGGCAAGTTTCACGCTGGAAAAATGATTTTTTAAGCCCTGAACAAGTCATGCAACAAGCGACTGATGAGTTAGGCCAGCGTGCGGCGCGGTTATACGCACAATATCAACGCCAAATCAAGGCTTATAATGCGGTTGATTTTGATGATTTAATTGTGCTGCCCGTACAATTATTTCAGCAGTATCCCGAAGTCTTGGAAAATTGGCAAAAGCGTTTACGCTATTTATTAGTGGATGAATACCAAGACACCAATGCCTGCCAATATCAATTGATTCGTCAACTTGCCGGAGTGCGTGGTGCTTTGACCACCGTGGGGGATGATGATCAATCGATTTATGCGTGGCGTGGGGCGCGTCCAGAAAATATTGTGCAATTACAACGTGATTATCCGACTTTAAAAGTGATTAAGTTGGAGCAGAATTATCGTTCCACCAAACGTATTTTAGATAGCGCGAATCATCTAATTGCCCACAATCCGCATATGTTTGAAAAGAAATTATGGAGCACCTTGGGCGAAGGGGATCCAATTCTAGTCATGCCTTGTCGTTCGGTGGAGCATGAAGCGGAAAAAGTGGTGGGCGAGATTATGAAGCGCCATTTTCGCGAGCGTGCAGAGTACAAAGATTTTGCGATTTTGTATCGCGGTAATCACCAAAGCCGGGTATTTGAAACCTTGCTACGTCAGCAAAATATTCCATATCAAATTACTGGCGGCACTTCATTTTTTGAGCGCACTGAGGTCAAAGATATTCTGGCTTATTTGCGTTTAATTAGTAATCCGAATGATGATGCTGCATTTTTGCGGGTGATCAATACCCCACGCCGTGAGATTGGTACGACAACTTTAGAAAAGCTTGGTGATTATGCGCATGAGCGTAAAAACAGTTTATTTATTGCTGCCCAAGAAATGGCTTTTGCTGAGCGCATTACTACTAAAGCACGCCAGCGCTTAGAACATTTTAGCGATTGGCTGAATGATTTAATTGAGTTGAACAAAACCGAGCACCCAGCAAAGGTGGTGAAACGCATTATTATGGATCTTCATTATGAAGATTGGCTCTTGCAAAATTCTAGTTCGCCAAATATGGCTGAAAAGCGCATGGCTAATGTGCATGAAGTCGTCGATTGGGTGAACAAACTGTATGACGATGGCATGGGCAAAGAGACTCTCGCAGAAATTGTTGCGCACATGAGTTTGGTGGATTTGCTAGAACGCAATAGTGAAGAGGCTGAGCAAAATGCAGTCACTCTAATGACCCTGCATGGGGCTAAGGGCTTGGAGTTTCCTTATGTCTTCCTGATTGGCGCAGAAGAGGAAATTTTGCCGCATTTGAACAGTATGGATGAGGCGGGCATTCAAGAAGAACGGCGTTTGGCTTATGTGGGGATTACGCGGGCGCAAAAGCATTTAACAATTAGCTATGCGAAAACCCGCTCACGGTATGGGGAGAAGATGGCGTGTGATCCCAGTCGATTTTTAGCAGAACTGCCCGAAGAGCATTTGCTCTGGGAGGATCGAAAAGTCAGCACACCTGAAGAGCGCCAAGCCACTGCCAGTGCTTATATTTCAAGTCTGAAGGATTTATTGGGCTAGCTGGACTGCCTTAGGGGTAAGACTTGTTATTATCTAATTGGCCCCCATCTTATTTAGCCTAATTCCCGGAGATTTTCTGTATGGCTATTCGTCCTATTCAGCAATTAATCAGAGCGCAAGCAGTCCGTGAAGGTGCAGGTGTGACCGTGCATCGTAGTATTGGTACACAATCTTTGCGTCATTTAGATCCCTTTCTTATGCTCGACCATTTTGGTAGCGATAACCCGAATGAGTATATCGCAGGCTTTCCAGCTCACCCGCATCGTGGGTTTATTACCTTTACCTATATGCTGGACGGGCATATGGAGCATCGGGATAGTATGGGGAATCGTGGCGAATTAGACTCCGGTGGTGTGCAATGGATGAAGGCGGCCAGTGGGGTGATTCATTCCGAAATGCCTCGTCAAGTTGATGGTTTACTCCGTGGGTTTCAATTATGGATTAATTTACCGGCTGCTGAGAAAATGTCTGACCCTGCGTATCAAGAGTTTCCCGCGAATAAAATTCCCGAAGTGGAAACGGCGGGGATTAAAGTGCGGGTTTTAGCCGGTGAATATCAAGGCCAAACGGGGGTGATTAAAGACCCCAATACCCAAGTCTGTTATTTGGATGTGCGCTTGGAGGCTCAGGCTAGTTTCGAACTTTCTGTACCTAAAGAACATCAAGGGTTTATTTATGTATTTGAAGGCAACGCTACGAGCCAAAGCCAAGTTTTACCTTTGCACAGCTTAGCGGTATTGGGGCAGGGTGATGCAGTGGCTGTGACAGCAGGGGAAAGTGGAGTTCGCTTTATTTTGGTGATGGGTAAACCGCTTGGCGAACCTATTGTACAATATGGCCCCTTTGTGATGACTACCCGCGAGGAGATCGGTCAAGCGATGGTGGATTATCAAAATAACCAATTGGTCAGAAAAAAAGCAGCTTTTAATGTTTAATGGTTGAAGTGGCTTTACTCGAACTAGCTAAGGTATCGCTAAAACGACAGCTATATCCAGTAGCTGTCGTTCAATAGTTATGCTAGTTATTAGCAGGTTTGTATACTTGTGCAAGTGCGGCTGCTTTCACATGCCCAAAACCTTTAATACTATTCACTGTTTCTAAGCGTGCTTGAGCTTGCGCTAAATTATCGGCTTTCAGTGATTGTGCAACTTCTTTAATTAAGTTCGCATAGGTTTTAATTAACTCGCGCTCTTGTTTACGTTCCGCTGTATAGCCAAATATATCTAGTAGCGTCCCACGTAAACCTTTCAATTTTGCCAAATATGGCATGAGTTTAAACATCCACTGTCCATACTCACTTTTAATCGGCTTACCTTGGCTGTCATATTTAGGAAATAGCGGGGGGGCGAGATTCAGTTTAATGCTATAGTCTTGCCCCGGTTCACCCGCAAAGTTTTTGCGTAACTGCTCGATGAACTCGGGCTTGGAATACAAACGTGCTACTTCATATTCATCTTTATAAGCCATGAGGCGTGCCAGATTTTGCGCGGCTATCCGTGTCAACGGTAAAGATGCATCCGTACCTAATTGCAATTCGGCGTGGTGTAAGGGTTCTAAGCTTTGCGCATAGCGCTTAGCATACGCGGTATTTTGGTAGTCCGTGAGCCATTGCTTATTAAAGCTTAGAATACTGTCTAAGCTGGCTTCAGGTTTAGGTGCGAGTGGTGTGGTTTTGAGTAGCTCTTGCGCATTGCCAAAGTGCGCAAACTGACAACCCCATAAAAACGCTGCCTTGTTTTTCTCCACTTGTGTACCATTCAGTTCGACCGCTTGCATCAGACTGTCGCGTTGCAGCGGAATCCAGCCTTTTTGCCAAGCAAAGCCTAAGACCATCATATTGGCAAATAAGGTATCACCTAAGAGTTTCAAAGCTAGGTCATTAGCATTTAAAAATTCACAATGACTACCAATGCTGTTTTGCAGGTCATAAGCGATGGATTGTCCGGGGAAGCTCCAATTGCGATTAGTAATAAATTCCGCAGTGGGTGTTTCACTCGTATTCACAATGGCTTGAGTTTGCCCATTTAAGGTCATGGATAAAGCTTCTTGTGAGGCCGAGACAATCGCATCGCAACCTAAAAGTAAATCCGCTTCACCCGTCGCAATTTTACTGGCATTGAGTTGGCTAGGCAGTTTCGCAATTTGCACATGCGAGAGTACAGCGCCCCCTTTTTGTGCTAAGCCTGCCATATCCAGCACCGTCACACCTTTGTTTTCTAAATGCGCTGCCATGCCTAATAAGGCACCAGTGGTGACAATACCGGTGCCACCGACGCCAGTAATTAAAATTCGATGCGGCGTTTCCAACGCAGGTAATACTGGAGGAGGCAAATCTTCGTGGCTAGGTTGGGCAATTTTAGCCGGTTCGGGTTTACGTAAACTCGCTCCTTCTAAACTCACAAAGCTCGGGCAAAAACCTTTCACACAGGAAAAGTCTTGGTTGCAAGTAGATTGATTGATTTGCCGCTTAATGCCTTTAGGCGTTTCTACCGGCTCAATCGATAAACAGTTGGAGGTTTTGGAGCAATCACCACAACCTTCGCAGACTTCGGTATTAATGAAAGTGCGTTTTTTTAGCTCAGGCATAATCCCACGCTTACGACGACGGCGTTTTTCGGTGGCACACATTTGTTCGTAGACTAAAACGGTAGTGCCTGTTGTATCGCGCAGGCGCTTTTGCACTGCATCTAATTCATCACGATGCACAATTTCAATTGAAGTAGGTAGGCGATTTTCCACCAATTTATATTTTTCTGGATCGTCAGTGACGACGATGGTTTTGGCAACTCCCTCGGCCTCCACTTGATTAACCAACATGGGCAGAGTCAAAATACCATCAATGGGTTGGCCACCAGTCATCGCTACGGCATCATTAAACAGAATTTTATAGGTAATATTCGCTTTGGCCGCGACGGCTGCGCGAATCGCTAATAAGCCAGAATGGAAGTAAGTACCATCGCCTAGATTAGTGAAAACATGCTTATCATTAGTAAAATGCATTTGTCCCAGCCAAGCCACGCCTTCGCCACCCATTTGGCTAAAGGTCTCGGTATTACGATCCATCCAAATAGTCATGTAGTGGCAGCCAATCCCTGCTAAAGCGCGTGAACCTTCTGGCACGCGAGTTGAGGTATTGTGCGGACAACCGGAACAGAACCAAGGTTTACGCTCAGCAGTGACCCGTGGGCGGGCAGTTTCACGTTCTTTGGCTTCAATAATGCGAATGCGTTCAGTGACATGATGGCGAATGTCTTCAGGTAAATCCATCGTCACCAAGCGCTTGGCAATCGCTTTTGCGACAATCGCCGGATTAAGTTCCGACATAGCTGGCAACAGCCAATCACTACGGGGTACTGACCATTCCCCACCATCATGATCCCGTGAGGCAAATTTACCGTAAATATTGGGACGTACATGTTCGCGCCAGTTATAAAGCTCTTCTTTGAGAGCATATTCAAGAATTTGGCGCTTTTCCTCGACTACTAAAATCTCATCCAGACCTTCGGCAAAATCACGCGCATCGTGAGCATTCAAAGGCCAAACACAGCCGACTTTCATTACACGCAACCCAATACGTCGACAGGCTTCAGTATCTAAACCCAAATCATTTAAAGCTTGACGCACATCTTGATAAGCCTTACCGCCAGTGATAATTCCAAAGCGTGCATTGGGCGAATCAATCACCACACGATTGAGGTTATTAGCACGCACATACGCCAATGCGGCGTACCATTTGTAATCCATGACGCGGGCTTCCTGCACGAGAGGTGGATCAGGCCAGCGAATATTGAGGCCGCCTTCAGGCATTTGAAACTCTTCATCACTAGGCAGAATAATCCGCACTCGATCAGGATCAAGCTCGACCGAAGAAGAGGTTTCAATCACTTGGGTGACGCATTTTAAGCCCGTCCAAAGCCCCGAAAAACGGCTCATCGCCCAGCCATGTAGACCAAAATCGAGGATTTCTTGGACATCAGCGGGATATAAAACAGGGATACCTGCTGCCGCCAGTAAGTGTTCGGATTGATGAGCGATAGAAGAGGATTTCGCAGCATGATCATCACCCACTACCATGAGTACCCCGCCGTGTTTGGAAGTGCCTGCGTAGTTGGCATGCTTCATGGCATCAGTCGAACGATCTGCGCCTGGGCCTTTGCCATACCACATACCAAAGACGCCATCGAATTTCGCATGCGGATAAAGGTTGAGCTGTTGTGAACCCCAGACTGCGGTAGCTGCTAAATCTTCATTTAAACCGGGTTGGAAAACGATGTCATGTTCGGCCAAATGTTGACGGGCTTGCCAAAGTTGTTGGTCAAAGCCGGCTAAGGGTGAACCACGGTAGCCAGAAATAAAGCCGCCTGTATTCAAGCCCATGCGCCGGTCATTCACTTTTTGCAGCATGGGTAAACGCACCAAAGCTTGTTGCCCACTCATATAAGCACGGCCTTGTTGCAGGGTGTATTTGTCGTCTAAAACCAGATTGCTGGGTAGTTTAGCGGTCATGGGGTGCTCCTCAACTCTTCTCTTTTATAGATGACTAGCATGCTAAGGAATTCTGTTTGTATCGTAAAATTATTTAAAATGACTTAAGGTATGTGAAAAACGCATAGATAAGACCAGCTAAAAAATACATCAGTTAAGCTCCTAAGCCTTACTAATCAGCAATAAATTAGCTAATAAACATAAACTTGCTAAATTGGCTCTAAGCTTATACTTAGATACTAAAATTCCATGTTTGCATTTATCTGATAGGAATTGAGATGCCAAATTCAAATCTAACTAATTTACAAGACGATCTAGTCGTGCAAATGACAGGGATCAGAGGCTTGCAAATTCCTCTGTGGGGGCTGTTCATCATGGCCGTGTTAGGTGTGTTGTATTTTGCCAAAGCCGTATTTATTCCAGTTTTTCTAGCCGTGGTCTTTTCTTTTGTTTTAATGATTCCCGTCAAGTTACTGGAAAAGCTACGCATTCCCCAAGCTTTCGGTGCCTTGATTGTCTTGTTGGTGACTTTGGGGGCTTTCAGTGTGTTAGCCTATTATATGTATGATCCCGTGAAGGTATGGGTTGAACGTTTCCCGACTGAAATTCAAAAAATTGAAACGAAAGTGGCAGAGTTGCGTTCGTCGTTGAATGACGTGCAAAAAACTACTGAGCAAATTGACCAGAAGATTACTGATTTGACGGGGTCTGCCATTAAAGACTCAAGCACGCAAGAAGTCGTAGTGAAATCAGGTAGCCGTCTTTATACCGTTATGGATACTACCCAAGCCTTTGTGGTGGGGTTTATGTCCTTCCTCTTATTGCTTTACTTCTTGATGGCTTTTGGCGAGTCGATGATCAAAAACTTGATGATGACTTGGAAAGATCGAGCGCATCGAATTACTTTCTTAAGAATTACGCAAGAATCGCAATATCAAATCAGTTACTACCTGTTATTGATTACGATCATCAATATTGGTTTAGGCATCGTGACTGCTTTAGGCATGTGGATGATTGGCATGCCAACCCCTTTACTCTGGGGGTTCTCGGCAACCATACTCAATTATATCCCTTATATCGGCCCCTTGATTAATATGATTTTAGTAACGTTTGTGGGCTTGGTGACCTTTGATCATTTATCCACAGCCATGTTGCCTGCTCTAATCATTCTGGTGCTGAATATTATTGAGGGTCAAATGGTACAACCTCTATTTGTAGGGAAAATGTTCACGATTAACCCTGTCTTCGTGTTTATTTCAGTTGCTTTCTGGGGATGGCTCTGGGGAGTAGCAGGTATGTTTATGGCTGTACCTTTATTGATGATTCTGAATATCTTTGTGCTGAAAATGCGTGAATTAGCTGCTGCGGCTGAAGCTTCGAAAGCCGCTGCAGTCGCTGCTGCAGTTGAAGCTGCCGCAGCCGAAGAGGCAGCGAAAGATGAGGTGAAAATCATCCTGCAATGAAATGATGAGTAAAGACATTAGCCTGCGTCAATTAAGATATTTTATTGCTGCCGCTGAAACCGGACAGCTTTCGATGGCGGCTAAGCAGGTGCATGTCGCTCAATCCACTGTGACTAATGCGATTTTGCATTTGGAAGACTCTATGGGGGTGAGGTTGTTTGAGCGTCATCCTCAAGGGGTTACTCTGACCGCAGAAGGCTATAACTTTTATCATCGCGCCAAACAGATTCAAGAAAGCCTCAATCTTGCTCTAAGCGAACCCCATTTCCAGCGACATCATTTAACGGGTGCAGTACGGATGGGAGCATCTTATGCATTACTCGGCTATTTTCTGCCTCCTTTACTAGCGCGTTTTCGCCAACACTATCCAGATATCGATCTTGATTTACGTGATATGGAGCGTCCAGAGATTGAGGCTGCGGTCTTGTCTGGTGACCTAGAATTAGGCTTAGTTTTAATCTCCAATACTAGTCAACGTGAACACTTTAATCATCATATACTCTTGCGTTCACGTCGCCAATTATGGACTTCAGCGAATCATCCTTTGCTCGCTCAGCCCTTTGCTTCCTTAGCAGATGTAGCACACTATCCGTATATTCAACTGACTATGGATGAAGGTGAACCGGCTACCCAACGTTATTGGCAGTCACAAGGTTTGCAGCCGAATATCGCTTTTCGCACCAAGTCGATGGAAGCGGTACGTGGCTTAGTTGCACATGGTTTTGGTGTCACCATCCTTGCAGACATGGTTTATCGACCTTGGTCTTTAGAGGGTGGAAAAATCGAAACTTTGCCAATTTTAGGTGTGGTGCCGCATTTGGAAAGCGGCATGATTTGGCAAAAAAATCTTGAACTTGCTAAACCTGCAGAGGCCATGCGGCAGTTTTTGATTCATAGTTGTGGCAGTTGATTTGTATGGTCAGTTTTAGAAGAGTTGAAGAATAGCCTAAAGTTTGATGGAGGATATGTGACTAGGGCGAAAGGGCATGCTAGTGTTATTGAGAATTGTATGGAATAGGATCTGTTTATGCTCAGCGAACGCGATCGTAATTTTTTCCAACCTAAATGGCGACGTGTAGCCATTACCGCATTGTGTACTACTTGGGCAGCCTTTGAGTGGTATGGGCAAAATTCATTCTGGGCGATGATTGCCACAGGTGCAGCAATATATTGCTATTGGGAATATTTTTATAAATTTGAGCAGGATAAGAGCGCTTAAGCAGAAGCGCGTCTTTGCCCATAATCTAAAGCGCTGCAGAAACTACAATCTCCACTTGGTAAGCATCGCCTGCTAATTCGGTCACACCTACGGTAGCACGGGTCGGTGCATTGCCCGAACTGACCCAAGCTTCCCACACCTGATTCATTAGATCAAATTGACTCATGTCTGTCAGATAGATAGTAGCAGTTAGAAGTTTAGATTTATCGGTTCCCGCCTCAGCTAAAAGTTGATCAATTTGCTTTAAAATCACACTGGTTTGGTGCGCGACTGAACCACGACTGTCAGTTTCATCGACTTGTCCGGCTAAATAGACAATTTCATTGTGAATGACAATTTGGCTCATGCGAGGCCCGCTGTGGAGACGTTGGATCATAGGAGTTTCCATTTGGTTATTCGGTTGCATGGTTAGTCATGCAAATAAGCTATTATTTAACCAGACTTTTTTATGTCAAGTTTCTTCTTTGCATGGGCAGACTTTTTAGAGCGCCTTAAACAGTTGGTGAGTCTATTGAATCTATTTAGAGTTCATCTGTGCTTATAGCTAGGAAGCCTAGCAACGCTTTCAAAGGAGAGTATAACCTTGTCAAGATGATGAGTTTCCCATGCTTGTTTTGCTATAGCTTCAAAAGCATTTTCTGTTACAACGAATAGAACCACCAGAAACACAAAACCCCTTACAGATTGCGGCCTGTAAAGGGTCTTGGGATGATTTGGAACTTCCAGAAACTATAATTTGGTGGAGGCGGGGGGAATTGAACCCTTGGCTTTTTTCATGTTATCAATTACTTACTGTAGTTCATAATGGATTTTGTGTTAACAGCTCTAATTTTATTAGTAAAAAACTATATAAAATTCTGGTAGTTTAGTCTATATGTGCAAAGCACCTGTAGTAGTTTTTAGGTTAAAATTTAAGGGTTTCTATGGTTGTCAAAGAAGTAAATATTCATCCGGTTTCTATGTCATCTGTTTATATAGAAGCTTTTTTCAATGAGCACAGATTAGCTTCAGCAACTGGTTTCTTTTGTGATAGCGATAAAGGGATCATCCTATTTACTAATAGGCATGTAGTTAGAGGTAAAGATAATTTTACTGATGTGTGCTTTAATAACAAAGGAGCCGTGCCTAACAAATTAAAAGTTACTTATAATAAAATAATCGACTCGGGTTCTAGTGAAAATGGATATGTTAAAGGACCAATACAGAAGTTTTCAATAGAGGTCGAACTCTACAAGGAAGATGATTTTCATCAGCCTTTGTGGCTAGAGCATCCTGTCTATAAAGAACAAATTGATGTTGTAGGTTTAGTGATACCAAATCTAGAGGTAAAGCCACTTACTATCTATATAGATTTAGATTGGTATCGCTTTCAAGTCGACGATAAAGTTAGTGTTATAGGCTATCCATTTGGTTTGTCAGCTCAAGGTTTTGCTATATGGTCCTCTGGGTATTATGCAACTGATCCAGATATAGATTATAAAAACTTACCGGTTTTTCTTGTTGACTGTAGATCTAGGCAGGGGCAGTCAGGCTCACCAGTTATGTCAGAGTTTAGAGTTGGCAGTCACGTACTATATGAGGGTCAATATTTTTCTCCAAAAATTCCACAGTGATCTACCCCATTAAAAGTGGACATATCAAGAAGCGAGTTGTTGGTAAAAATCTGCCTCAAATGCTACCGGACTTTGGTAGTGATTGGCAGAGTGCAAACGAAGCCGGTTGTAATCGGTTTCGATATATTCAAACACCGTTTGGCGTATGGCTTCGCGGGTAGAAAAACGTTCACCGTGGATGGCTTCCACCTTCAGTGAATGGAAAAAGCTCTCGGCACAGGCATTGTCATAGCAGTTGCCCTTGGCACTCATGCTGCCCACCAGTTGGTGTTTTTCCAGCAGTTGGCGGTAAGCGTGGGAACAGTACTGGCTTCCCCGGTCTGAATGGACGATCACCCCGTTGGGTCGTTTACGTTTAAAAACTGCCATTTGCAGGGCATTGCAGACAAGGTCAGCAGTCATGCGTTCCGACATTTGACACCCACGACCTGACGAGAGTAAAGGTTCAGGATGACAGCCAGATATAACCAGCCCTGGTCTGTCCACAGGTAGGTGATGTCGCCCACCCATTTCTG
>AATN01000156.1_pt1 | contig 17357 bp, 20 predicted proteins | sample 270648 | NCBI WGS metagenome assembly AATN01 (sample SAMN02954269, study PRJNA17659) | bioreactor sludge metagenome | biome: terrestrial; feature: bioreactor; material: sludge; isolation source: Enhanced Biological Phosphorus Removal (EBPR) bioreactor sludge | place: Australia: Brisbane, Queensland
TCACCTGGACACTGCCCACCAATTTCGGCGAGGGTCTGGTCATCGTCGCGGCGATCGTCGCCGGCGCCACCCTGCCGATCACGCCACTGCAGATCCTCTGGATCAACATGACGACTGCCGTGTTCCTCGGACTGATGCTCGCCTTCGAGCCGATCGAGCACAACGTGATGCGTCGCCCGCCGCGCCCGCCAGGCGCTCCAATTCTCGACACCGGACTGGTCTGGCGCATCGTGCTGGTCAGCGTACTGCTGCTGGCGGGGTCATTTGGACTGTTCCTGCGCGAGTTGGCGCAGGGCGAATCGCTCGCCGAAGCACGTACCGTTGCAGTCAACGTCTTTGTCGTCGTGGAGGCGATGTATCTCTTCAATTGTCGGTCGCTGACGCGTACGGCGCTGGGTATCGGCCTGTTCTCGAACCCTGCGGTGTGGTACGGCGTGCTGACGATGGCCGTGCTACAGGCGCTGCTGACCTATGTACCGCTGATGAACCGCCTGTTCGCCACCGCGCCGATCGGCCTGCACCAATGGCTCGAAATTTTCGCTGTCGGCGTGCTTGCCTATGTCGTGGTCGGCATCGACAAACAGTGGCGTGCGCGTCACTGACGCCCCTCGATGCAGATCTGGGTCGATGCCGACGCCTGCCCTGGCGTCATCAAGGAAATCCTGTTTCGTGCCGCGCAGCGCACGCGGATCATGACTACCCTGGTCGCCAATCAGATGCTGCGCGTGCCCGCTTCGCCCTGGATCCGCAGTTGGCAGGTGCCGACGGGTTTCGATGTCGCCGACCAGCGCATCGTTCAGGAAATGCAGGCGGGCGACCTGGTGATTACCGCCGACATCCCGTTGGCCGCGCAGGTCATCGAACGTGGCGGCTACGGGCTGAATCCGCGCGGCGAATTCTATAGTCGCGAGTGCCTCGCGATGCGTAACTTCATGGAGGAACTGCGCCGCAGTGGCGTCGCCACCTCGGGGCCGGCGAGCCTCAGCCAGAGCGACCGGCAGGTCTTCGCCGCACAACTCGATCGCTTCCTCGCCAGGCAGCGCTAGGCCTGGCTGCGCTGGCGACCCGTTTCCGTTTACCATCACGCCTCGATCCGAACAGCAAGGAGGAACAGATGGACGTGGAATGGGTGCTTGCTACGCTCAACGATGTCATGGATGCACTCGAAGACGCCGTTGGCGAGTTGGAGAGAAGTCCGCAAGCGGTTGATCTCCTGTTGCCGGAGGTGATGCCGGCAATCTACGCCAAGCTCAACTACGCGTGGAACAGCCGCGAGTTGGGTCCCGAAGCGCTGGACAAGATCGACCACGACGCACTGGTCGGCTTTCCGAAGGACTTGCCGATGTGAGCGTACATCTGCCAACGACGATCGGTCAGGCGAAGCCCGTCTGCACGGCGTCCGGCGTCGACCCGCGCGGCGGTGGCGGGCGCTGGACGCGAAATACGATCCGCGCGATGCACCCCGACGGCTCTTCGCCATCCGCGTGGCGGGTGTTCGGACGCAGGCTGGCTGCCGCCTGATGCAGCTCGGCGATCTCGCGAACGATCGCCAGGCCGAGGCCACTCCCTTCGCCGTCTGCACCCTCCACACGGTAGAAGCGATCGAAGACCTTCTGGGAGTCCTCGTCGGCAATCCCGGGGCCGCTGTCCTCGATCTCGAGCACGGCAAAGTCGCCCTGCGCCACCACTCGGGCCGTCACCCGCCCACCGGCAGGCGTATAACGCAGGGCGTTATCGAGCAGGTTGTTGATCATCTCGCGCAGGAGAAAGGCATTGCCCTCGATGAGTACCGCTCCGGCCGCCTCGTAGCCGAGATCGATGCGCTTGTCGAGGGCCCGGACCACCCAGGTTTCAACAATCTCGCGCAGCAACTGATCGACATCCAGTGGCAACAGCGGCTGCTGCGCGTCCCCGCTGGCTTCGGCGCGCGCCAGCGCCAGCATTTGATCAACGAGGTGAGAAGCGCGATCGACTCCGCTCAGGATCTGCCGGAGAGCGTGTCGCAATTCTCCCGGATCGCTCTCGCGCATGGCCAGTTGCGCCTGCGTTTTCAACCCCGTCAGCGGTGTTCGCATCTGGTGCGCCGCATCGGCGATGAAACGACGCTGCGCGTCGACGTTGTGCTGCATTCTGGCGAGCATGGAGTTGAAAGCCTCGGTCAGCGGCCGCAGTTCCTCGGGGACCCGCCGCAGTGCGATCGGCGAGAGGTCGGCCTCGCGGCGAGCCTGGATGCGGTCTCGCAGACGCGTCAAGGGACGCAAGCCTTGCGACAGCCCAAACCAGACCAGCACCACAGCGAGCGGAATGATCACGAATTGCGGCAGGATCACGCTGGCTATGATCTTGTTTGCCAGTTGCGAGCGCTTCTCGGTCGTCTCTCCGACTTCGATCAGCACCCAACGCGCCGCTGACGCACCCGGCTCGAAGAGATACAGGTAGGCGACGCGCAAGGCCTGTCCGCGATACTCGTCGTCACGAAAAAGAACTTCGCCGTGTTCGCTCCGCGGCAACCCTTGCGGGTGTCTCGGCACAGGCAGTTCCGTATCGCCGACAATCAACGAGCCGTCGGCATCGAGCAGATGGAAGTAAACATTGTCGATTTCGTCAGATCGCAGGAAGACCTGGGCGATTCCGGGCAGTGCAAAATGCGGTTGTCCGTCGACGAAACTCACCTGCCGCGATACGGCAGCGACATGTTCACGCAGCGACTGATCGTACGGGAAACTGGCCACACTATTGGCAAAATAGTGTGTGAAGGCAATGCTGATCGGCCACACGAAGAGCAGCGGCGCCAGCATCCAGTCGAGAATCTCGCCAAACAGCGAGCGCTGGACGTCAGGACTTTGTCTCTTCCGCAGGTTTCTCAAGGTAATAGCCGAGGCCACGCACGGTGATGATATTGACGCCGGTCGCTTCGAGCTTCTTGCGCAGACGGTGGACGTAGACCTCTATGGCGTTGTGACTGACCTCCTCGCCCCACCCGCACAGGTGATCCACCAACTGGTCCTTGCTGACCAAACGTTTGGCGCGCAGCAGGAGGATCTCGAGCAGGCCCAGTTCGCGCGCCGAGAGATCGAGCATTTCGCCATTGACGAGGGCGCAGCGATCGGTCTGATCGAAGGTCAGTGAGCCGCACTGGATCATCCGTGAGGTTCCCGACGAGCGACGGCTCAGGGCGCGCACGCGCGCCTCGAGTTCGGCGAGTTCAAAGGGTTTGGCCATGTAGTCGTCGGCACCGAGGTCCAGCCCCTTCACCCGATCGTCGGTACCGTCGAGTGCCGTCAGGATCAGGATGGGAGTGCTCGAATTCCGAGCCCGCAAGCGACGCAGCACGTCAAGCCCGGGCAGTTTCGGCAGGCCCAGATCGAGGATGACGAGATCGTAGGTGTTGGTCATCAAAGCCGTGTCGGCATCGAGTCCGTTGTAGGCACAATCGATCGCGTAGCCGGCCTGCCGCAAGGAACGGCACAGACCATCGGCAATGATCCTGTCGTCTTCAGCGAGAAGGATGCGCATGATTCGCTGATCCCGGCCCGGCGCACGTAAGCTGTCTGTAAGCCGCTGCTCTTAAGCTACGCACGCTGTTCTCCTTTATGGTCTTTGGAGTTCCGGTTTCGGCCCGAACTCGGGGAGCGCCTGAATACTGCACTGGGCGCTCCCCGCCACTTTTTTGGATGGGGCGCGGCGCGCGAGCCGCAGATCCACGCCGCTCTCGGCGAGCAGCAACGTGCCGGCAAACCGTCAAACGCTGTGAGTCTAGCAAAAAAACGGCGGCCGCCGCAGCGTTCTCCGCGCCGCTCGGCGATCTCCTGCTGTCACCGACGCTCGGCGATCAGCGCGTAGCGGCCGGCATCCCGGTCAGCAGCGGACTGTCGCGGCCTCGCCGCGAAGCGTCGTTGCCACCAGCCTGACCCAATAGCTCACGCCGATCGGCAGGATCTCGTCATTGAAGTCGTAATGCGGATTGTGCAGAGTGCAGCCGCCCGTGCCGGGCCCGTTACCGAGCCAAACGTAGCAGCCTGGTCGTTCACGCAGCATGTAGGCGAAATCCTCGGCACCCATCGACGGGAGTTCGTCTTCACGAATCTTGCCGGGCCCCAGCAGTTCCCTGGCGACACGCCGACATACCTCGGTTTCGCCAACGCTATTGACGGTCGGCGGATAGCGATGATCGAAACGCACCGAGATCTGTGCCCCGAAAGCGCTGGCGATACCATTGCACAGTCGCTCGACGGCGCGCTCGACCAGTTCCTGGGTTTCCACCTTGAAGCTGCGAATGGTGCCGCGCAGGATGGCATCGTCCGGGATGATGTTCCACGCCTCGCCGGCGTGTATCTGCGTGACGCTGACGACTGCCGACTCGCAGGGATGGACATTGCGGGCAACCACCGTCTGCAGCGCCAGAACCAGCTGGCTGCTGGCGACCAGCGTATCGACGCCTTCCTGCGGCATCGCCGCATGGCAGCCGTGCCCGCGTACCGAGATCTCGAAGGCACAGGTACCCGCCATCACCGGACCCGGCATCACGGCCATTTCGCCGACCGGTATGCCCGGCCAGTTGTGGAGGCCGAATACCGCGTCCATCGGAAACTGGTCGAACAGTCCGTCGGCGATCATCACTGCCGCCCCACCTTCGGATTCCTCGGCGGGCTGGAAGATGAAGTAGACGATCCCGTCGAAATCCAGCTCGTCGCGGTGTGCCGCCAAGTAGCGCGCGGCACCGAGCAGCATTGCCGTGTGGCCGTCATGACCACAGGCATGCATTCGCCCCTCGTGTCGCGAACGATGCGGACAGTCGTTCTTCTCCTGCAGGGGCAAGGCATCCATGTCGGCGCGCAAACCGATGGCGCGCTGACTGCTGCCTTTGCGCAACACGCCGACGACGCCGGTCCTGGCGAGGCCGCGGTGGACCTGTAGTCCGTAGCTGGTCAATTCGCGGGCGACCAGATCGGCGGTGCGCGTCTCCGCGAAGGCGAGTTCCGGATGCGCGTGAATGTCGCGCCGAATGGCGACGAGGGCAGCAGCAAAGGAGAGGTCGAGAGTAGCCATGGGCCTGCCATGCAAAGTTGAGACGATAGTGTATGCGAGACTGACTTGTTCCGGAGCGATGCATCCGTTATGCTCCATGACATGCATCTCGTTCTCATCAGCGGCCTGTCTGGCTCCGGCAAGTCAATAGCCCTCAAGGTTCTCGAGGACGCCAATTACTATTGTGTCGACAACCTTCCTTCCCAATTGTTGCAGCCGCTCGTCCGGCACCTGGGGCAACAGGGATACGATCAGGTCGCGGTGGTGATCGACATCCGCGCTGGCGACAGCGTGGCCATGCTGCCCCGACAGCTCGACGCCCTGCGCGCCGCCGGCGACCTCGAGTTGCAGTTCCTGTTTCTCGACGCCCAGGATGAAACACTGATCAAACGCTACTCGGAGACGCGTCGCCGGCATCCCCTGGCCAGCGACCGACTGACCCTGACCGAAGCCATTGCCGAGGAACGCGTTCGTCTCGCCGGCCTGGCGGCTCTCGGACACCACATGGATACCAGCGGCCTCAAGGCGAGCGTGCTGCGGGAGTGGGTTCGCCAGTTCATTGCCGCTGGTGTTGGCGCGGACCCCTGCCAGGGGTTGACCCTGCTGTTCGAGTCCTTCGGCTTCAAGAACGGCATTCCGCTCGACGCCGATCTCGTTTTCGACGTTCGCTGTCTGCCGAATCCGCATTACGATCCGACCCTGCGGCCGCTGACCGGGCGCGACGCGCCGGTCATCGACTTCCTCGAGGCCGAACCCGAAGTGCTGCGCATGCGCGGCGACATCACCGGGTTCATTCGCGCCTGGCTTCCCTCGTACGTGCAGGACAGTCGCAACTACCTGACGGTGGGCATCGGCTGCACCGGCGGCCAGCATCGCTCGGTATACCTGGCCGAATGGTTGGGACGCAAGTTTCGCGGCTGCGCACGCGTCCTGATCCGTCACCGCGAACTGGCTCCGGTCACCGGCGACGCGCGCGAAGGCCAGTAATGCTCTGGCTCACGCTGCTGAAGCCGGGCGACTGGCTGATGATGGCGTCGGGCCTGGCGATCTGTGTCGTCTCGTTTCCCCTGGCCTGGCAGGCGGGTGTCGCTGAGAAGGCCGTCGTCAGGCTTGCCGGCGAGGTCTTTTCCGAACTGGATCTGTCGCGCAATCGTCGACTGGAGGTGCCAGGCCCGCTGGGCATCACGACCATCGTCGTCGACAAACGCCGGGTACGCGTCGCCGCCGACCCCGGACCGCGCCAGTATTGCGTACGCCAGGGTTGGCTGGCGCGCGCCGGCGAGATCGCCATTTGCGCCCCGAACCAAGTGAGCGTCGAGATCCGGGGAAGCCAGCGGCCCTACGATTCCTTGTCTTACTGAATGCAGCGTCCCATACGCTTCCGGGCGACGCACACGGATTTCTTTGCGCAGCAGTCTTGCAGCAACGACTTATCGGTTATACTTGAAAGTCAATCCGAGGAGCGCTGCAGGGCCGTCGATCGACGGTTTCAGGCTCGGATTCCTTAAACGGCGCTCATCCGACCAACCCGTGCCGGGTATGGGAAGATGGGTGGACGCCGGCTGAGAACCTCCAGCCCCCGCATACACCGCGGCTTCGCTATCCCGGTCACAGTCATGATGGAGCCTTACTGTGATGGATGCTATTACCCAGACTCAAGATTACGTGATTGCCGACCTCGGGCTCGCCGAGTGGGGCCGCAAGGAAATCCGTATCGCGGAAACCGAAATGCCCGGCCTGATGGCGATTCGCGAGGAATTCGCCGCTGCCCGACCGCTCAAAGGAGCGCGGATCACGGGTTCGCTGCACATGACGATCCAGACGGCCGTGCTGATCGAGACGCTGACGGCGCTCGGCGCCGAGGTGCGCTGGGCGTCGTGCAACATCTTCTCCACCCAGGACCACGCCGCTGCCGCCATCGCGGCCGACGGCGTACCGGTCTTCGCTGTCAAGGGCGAATCACTGGAGGATTACTGGGACTACACGCACCGTATCTTCGAGTGGTCCGACGGGGGTTACAGCAACATGATCCTCGACGATGGCGGTGACGCGACGCTGCTCCTGCACCTCGGCGCCAGGGCGGAAAGCGATCCTTCAGCACTGGCCAGCCCCTCTTCGGAGGAAGAAACCATCCTCTTCGCCGCGATCAGGGCCAGACTGGCCAGCGATCCGACCTGGTATTCGGTGCGCTTGGCCGCGGTCAGGGGAGTCACCGAGGAAACCACCACCGGCGTTCATCGCCTCTACCAGATGCACGCGCGCGGCGAACTGCGGTTCCCGGCGATCAACGTCAACGACTCGGTCACCAAGTCGAAGTTCGACAACCTCTACGGCTGCCGCGAGTCGCTGGTCGACGGCATCAAACGGGCCACCGACGTGATGATCGCGGGCAAGGTCGCCCTGATCGCCGGCTATGGGGACGTCGGCAAGGGCTCCGCACAAGCCATGCGCGCCCTCTCCGCGCAGGTGTGGGTCACCGAAATCGACCCGATCTGCGCCCTGCAGGCGGCGATGGAGGGTTACCGCGTGGTGACCATGGACTACGCTGCCGACAAGGCCGACATCTTCGTCACCTGTACGGGCAACTACCATGTGATCAACCATGAACACATGCGCAAGATGAAGGATCAGGCCATCGTCTGCAACATCGGCCACTTCGACAACGAAATCGATGTGGCCTCGATCGAAGCCTATCCGTGGGAGGAGATCAAGCCGCAGGTGGACCACGTGATCTTTCCCGACGGCAAGCGCATCATTCTGCTGGCCAAGGGTCGCCTGGTCAATCTCGGCTGCGGCACCGGGCACCCGTCCTACGTGATGAGTTCCTCGTTCGCCAACCAGACGATCGCCCAGATCGAGCTGTTCACGCGCACCGGCGACTACCCGGTGGGGGTCTACACGCTGCCCAAACACCTCGACGAGAAGGTCGCCCGCCTGCAACTCAAGAAGCTGAACGCGCAGTTGAGTGAACTGACCGACCAACAGGCCGCCTACATCGGCGTACCGAAGGCAGGCCCCTACAAGTCCGAGCATTACCGCTACTGATGCCCTATACCAACAGGGGGCTGGCATGCGCCTGATCCTGGTCTGGCTGGTCAACGCCTGCGCGTTGCTCGCCGTTGCTTATCTGCTGCCATCGATCCAGGTGGCTTCATTCGGGTCGGCACTGGGCGCGGCGCTGGTCCTCGGACTGGTAAATACCCTCCTGCGCCCCCTGTTGGTTTTGTTGACGCTGCCGGTCACGGTCCTCACGCTCGGACTCTTCCTCCTTGTGCTGAACGGCCTGATGTTCTGGCTCGCCGGCTCGTTGCTCGACGGCTTCGTCGTCGGCGGCTTCTGGCCGGCGGTTTTCGGCGCCATCCTCTACAGCCTGTTCTCGTCTGCCCTCTCTTCTCTGTTGCCGACCGGTGAGGCCAGGTAACAACCTCGTGATGACCAAAGACACTCGCACCTTCAGCCTCGAACTCTTTCCCCCGCAGACCGCCGAAGGCGCCGAGAAGCTGCGCGCGACGCGCGCCCAAATGGCGCTCCTGAAGCCGAGGTTCTTCTCGGTGACCTTTGGTGCCGGCGGTTCGACGCGGGACCGCACGCTCGAAACCGTTCTCGACATCCAGCGCGAAGGGCACGCGGCGGCGCCGCATCTTTCGTGCATCGGTTCGACACGGGAAAGCATTCGCAGCATTCTCGAGCAGTATCGCGCGCACGGAATCCGTCACCTCGTCGCGCTGCGCGGCGACCTGCCTTCGGGCATGGCCCAGCCAGGCACCTTTCGCTACGCCAACGAATTGGTCGAGTTCATCCGCGCGGCAACGGGCGACTGGTTCCACATCGAGGTGGCCGCCTACCCCGAGTACCATCCGCAAGCGAGGAGCCCGCTGGACGATCTTCTAGCGTTCCGGCGCAAGCTCGACGCCGGCGCGAATTCGGCCATCACCCAGTATTTCTACAATTTCGATGCCTACGCGCAGTTCATCGACCAGTGTCGAAGGATCGGCATCGATGTGCCGATCGTCCCCGGAATCATGCCGATCTCGAGTTACAGCAGTCTGGCACGCTTCTCGGACAACTGCGGCGCAGAGATCCCGCGCTGGATACGAAAGAAGCTCGAAAGCTACGGCGACGATTCAGCGTCGATCCGCGCCTTCGGCCTCGACGTGGTGACGCAACTGTGCGAGAAGCTGCTTGCCAGCGGAGCGCCCGGTCTCCACTTCTACACGCTGAACCAGGCGTCGCTGACCAGTACGCTGTGGCAGCGGCTCGGACTGACCTAGCGTGCAAGACCACTACGCCGTTCTTGGCCTGGCCAGCGATGCGTCGGGCGAAGAGATCAAGCGGGCCTATCGGCGGAAGGCCTTGCAGTATCACCCGGACCGCAACGCCGCCGCCGAAGCGACCGACAGATTCCGCGCCGTGCAGGAAGCCTACGAGACGCTGTCGGATGGCAACCTGCGCCAGGCGTACGACGAGAATCGACGCCGCAATCTGCTCGAACGGCCACTGGAGACCGCTCGGGAGATCTGGAAGAACTACCTTGAAGGAGTACTGCATTGAGGCTGTCGCGATTCTTCGAAGAACTGAGATCGGCCTATGAGGCCGAGCTGGACGATCTGATGACCGATTCCGGCGGGCATGACGTCCTCGCCGAGCGGCTGAAGGCCAAGCGCGCGCAGGTTCCTCTGCTCTTGCCGATGATCGGGTGCAATCCGGAAATGGTCGCGGTCGCCTTCCACGGTGGAATGCGTTTTCACAATCCCGACGTAATGCGCGACCTCGCCGCGCAGGAACCTGAAGACCTTCCCGCGTGGTCGGACCTGCTGAGCGCGGTCGAGCTCGTACCCTGGGCAGAGAAATTGGCCGCAACTGTCCTCCAGAACCCGGACGGCGACCAGTTCCTGGTCGTTACCGCCTGCCTGGAATATCTGCAGGGCAAGACCGGCGCAAACCGGGAGCGTCCGGATCGCCCGCCAACCGACGATGCCGACGAGGACGAGGAAGGCGACGATCGCGATCTCGACGAGGCGGGGGCCGACTGGCTCTCGGAGCAGGGCTTCGATCGCCGAGATCGATTCTCCGGAGATTGAGACCATGAATCATCCTGTACGCCTGAAGGCCGAGAAGCTGATCCGCGCCGGCGACATCGTCGGCGCCGAACACGCCCTGGCATCGCTGGTCGAAACCGAAGGTGATGATTCCCTGGTAGTCGTCCTCGACGATTTCCCCGCCAAGGATCTGCTGGCTGTTCTTCGCGATTTCGATTCGTCGCGGGAATCGGTGGTCAGCTTGCTGGTCTCACCCGAGCAGTTCGCCCGGGCGATCGTGCTCGAAACGCGTTACGGCGATCCGAGTCACGAGCGCCTGCGCGGAATGATCAATGCCGTCATCTTTCGGGCGGGAAGTGACCCCGGCGAGTTCCTCGAAGCAATCGGCAACCTGGACGGTGGCTGTGATGCATTCGCCGACTATCTGTGCGACCGTGGCGAAAGTCTCGAACATTTCTTCCGCAACGGCACCTTCGATCTTTTCGACGAGGGTGGCGGCGATGCGCTGGCCGGCCTGACTGACGCGGAGCGCCTGGACGCCCTGTCCGATCCGGATACCAATCGGCCTGTCCTGAACCACAGTGAGGTCAACGATCATGACTGGATGGAACTGGTCTGGCTGTTGCGCTATCAGCAGCCGGAGGTCTTCCGCGACGTGCTGCTGATCCTGCGCGCACGCGCCAGCGCCGAAAATGCTCAGCAGGCGGCCGCGGATGGCCGACCCGCGCAGGAGCAACGCCCATCGGGCGAGCCAGAGGAAGAGTCTGCCCTGTAGGCCGGGCGTCGATCGAGTCAACCGCCACGGACCTGCACACATGTCAGACCTCACGCCGAGCGACAGCCGCCAGGTCGCCGTTTTCGACGATCGACCGTTCTTCGAGAAGGCTCTGATCTATGGCGTGCGAGAGCGGATCGTCGAGCCGCAGCGACTGGCCGCCATACTCGACGAGGCAGCGAAAGGAATGGTACAGATCGCCGAGTATTTCGGTACCCAGTACCTGCGCCCGAATATCGAGGAAGCCCGTACTCGCATCGTCAACCTCGTCAGCCTCTACCTCGAGGAAGGCTGTGGCGGGGATCTCGCCAAGGCGGCGCGATCCTTGCGCGACAACACGTTTCTCTCGCATTCCCGTGGCGGATCGGAGATGCTCAAGCGTCTCTGGGCAATGCCGGAAGACGGATCGTACGGAATGCTCGTCCGCCAGTCGCAGAAGCAGTTCCTCGCCGAATGGTCGCTACGCACTCCGGCCGACTACCGACAACTCCTCGAACAACGCCAAGGGTATCAGCTGACGGTTTCAGCCGCCCTCTGGTTTGCCGAAGTGCTCGGCGTACCGGCATCCACCATCTCGACCGTCTCTGTGGAATCGATCATTCGTACCGCGCTGCTCGTTAACCTCGCCGGGCAGGCGGCGGCCTCGGTTCCGAACGCCGCCGAGTTCGCAGCCACGCTTGCCGTCATCCGGAAGAAGGGCGTGCCGAGCAAGGGTCGAAAACGGATCCGGGAGGTTTTCCAGAGTCTGCCCGACGCCTATCATGCGGTCGCCGAAGGCGAGTTGAAAAAGCTGGAAGCCGAGGATCTGCCAAAGATCCTTGACGCGTCGCTGCCTATCGAGGAACTGATGCGAGAACTCGAACCGCTCTACTTCCTGCGCGACTTCGGCCCCGAAGATGCAGGTCAGTTGGACGCCATGATTTCGAAGGACTGGCACAGGATCACGCGTGGCAAGACGGACGACAGTTCCTTGCTGACGGTCTTTGTCTGCCTGGCGGCCGATACGCCACCCAGACCGGTGCTGACGCGAACAGCCGCGCGCACCCTGATCCGGAAACTGCGTGCGGACGGATTTCAGCGGCCACCTGTGCTCGTCTTCATCAGAGGCTTTGCTCCCTACGCGATGCAGGCTGACCTCGAAACCCTGTGGAATGAATTCTTCCCCGAGGCAGAAACCTATCTGCTCGATGCCTCCGACACTACGTTCAGCCAGGCATTGGCGTTCCTGAAAGAAAACTGCGTCGTCGTGTAGCGACCGGCGTCTGCCTTGTCAGACCGGGAAGGCAGTTGCCGGGAAGCGCCGGCAGGCCTGCCCGCCAATGCGCTCCCAGCCTGCTCAGCCACCGCTCCGGTCGCTGCCGACGCGTCCCGAATGCAGGCCGGGGCTTGCTGCAAATGCCGCCGCAGGCTAAAGTGCCGGATTGTGAAATTCTCGCGGGAGACAACGTGTTTTCCATCGTTCAGGCTGCTGGTTGGCCGATCTGGCCCTTACTGCTGGCGTCGATCATCGCCGTTGCATTGATCATCGAGCGCCTGGTGGCTCTGCGGCGCGCCAAGGTTGTTCCCCCCGGCCTCCTGCAAAGGGCAGTCGCCGAGTACCGGAAGAACGGTACGACGCCGGACCTGATCGCCAATCTCGAGGCCGATTCGCCGCTCGGGCGCGTCCTCGGCGCCGGGCTGCGCAACGTTGCGGCATCGCGCGAGATCATGAAGGAGGCGATCGAGGAAGCAGGCAGCGTGGTCTCGCATGACCTCGAGCGCTACCTCACGACGCTTGGAACCATCGCCTCGATCAGCCCACTGATGGGCCTGTTCGGTACCGTGGTCGGCATGATCGAGATCTTCGGCTCGCAGGCGCCGAGCGGCAGCAACCCGATTCAACTCGCGCACGGCATTTCGGTGGCCCTCTACAACACCGGGTTCGGCCTGCTCATCGCCATCCCGAGCATGATCTTCTGGCGCCACTTTCGCGCCCTGGTCGACAGCTTCGTGATCGAGATGCAGCAACAGGCCGTGCGTCTGGTCGAGGTGCTACACGGCGAACGCAAGTCCTGACCTGAGGCGCGGGCAATGAATTTCCGACGCGGCCGTGGCGCTGACGCACCCGAGATCAACCTGATCCCGCTGATCGACGTACTGCTGGTGATCATCATCTTCCTGATGCTCACCACCACCTACGCCAAGTTCTCGGGGCTGGAAATCAACCTGCCGACCGCCGATGCCAACAAGCAGCCAGACCCTCCCAGCGAGGTGAACGTGGCGGTGACGGCCAATGGGCAGGTACTGGTCAACAAAGCGCCGCTGACGACTGTCACGGTCGCAGCGATCAGCGAGGCACTGCGCCGCGCTGCGGGTGACGCCAAGGAGCCGGTGATCGTCATCAACGCCGATGCCAAGGCCACCCACCAGAGCGTCGTCGATGTCATGCAGGCGGCACAGACCGCCGGTTATCCGCGGATTTCCTTCGCCACGCAATCGCCGCACTGATGGCGGCTTCCGGGATTGCTCAGCGCCTTCCCGGCTGGTGGTACCAGCGCCGCCTGGCGCCGCCGCTCTGGCCTCTGCTACCCCTGGCATGGCTGTTCGGCCTGCTGGTTGGCTTGCGGCGCACCTTTTACCACTACGGCCTGCTGCGCTCGCATCGCCTGCCGGTACCGGTGATCGTGGTCGGCAACCTGACCGTTGGCGGCAGCGGCAAGACGCCGCTGGTGCTGTGGCTGGTTCGCTGCCTGCGTTCGAGCGGCTGGCGACCGGGAATCATCAGTCGCGGCTACGGAGGCAGCGCCCGGCAAGCACAAGAGGTTGGCGAGGACTCCGCGTTTTCGGTGGTGGGTGATGAACCCGTGCTGCTCGCCAGGCGCGGCGGCGTGCCGGTCTTTGTTGGTCGCGACCGCGTCGCGGCGGCGCGAGCCCTGCTCGCCGCTCACCCCGACTGTGATCTGATCGTCTCCGACGACGGGCTGCAGCACTACCGCCTGCAGCGTTCGGTCGAAGTGGTCGCCTTCGACGGACGCGGTATGGGCAACGGCTGGCTGCTGCCCGTCGGCCCGTTGCGCGAACCGCTGCGGCGCCTGTCGGCGGTATCGGCGATCGTCTGGAACGGTCCCCGGGACAAGGCGCTCGAACATGCTGCGCAGCGCTTACCGCAGTTCGACATGCAACTCGTCGGGGACAGCTTTGTCGCCGCCACCGGCGAACCCCGTCGCTGTGGTGCCGGCGCCTTGCGCCAGCGCCGCCTGCATGCGCTGGCCGGCATAGGCGACCCGCAGCGCTTCTTCCGCCAGCTCAGGGCGCTGGGACTCGAATTCGAGGAGCATCCTTTCCCCGACCACCACCCCTACCGTGCCGCCGACCTCGCCTTCGCGCAAGACGGCGTGCTGCTGATGACCGAGAAAGATGCGGTAAAATGCGCGGCGATTGCCACCGGAGAAGCTTGGGTACTGCCGGTTGAAGCAGCAATTGGCGGACCGCCGGGCCATGCTGGTCTGTTCGAGACAATTCTGGAGAAACTGCATGGACGCACGCCTGCTTGACATTCTCGTCTGCCCGATCTGCAAGGCCAACCTCGAGTACCGCAAGGTCGAGGCGGAACTGGTGTGCAAGCCCTGCCGACTGGCGTTTCCGGTTCGCGATGGCATCCCGATCATGCTTCAGGACGAAGCCCGCCCGCTCGCGGCAGACGAAATCTGAGAACCAGCGGCCTGCGGCATGCGCTTCAAGGTCGTCATTCCCGCGCGCTACGCCTCGACACGGCTGCCCGCCAAGCCGCTGCTCGACCTCGGAGGAAGGCCGATGGTCGTTCGCGTGGCAGAGCGCGCACTGCTGTCGGGTGCCGACGAAGTCCTGGTCGCCACCGATCACGCCGAAGTTGTCGCCAGTGCCGAGCACTACGGCCTGCGGGTGCTGCTGACGCGGGCCGACCACGCGAGCGGCACGGATCGTCTGGCAGAAGTCGTCGAACTGGCAGGCTGGAGTGACGACACGATAGTCGTCAACGTGCAAGGCGACGAGCCCCTGATCGATCCCGCACTGATCGCCATGACGGCAACCCGCCTGGCGACAAGCGGCGCCGAAATCGCCACGGTGGCGCACCCCCTGACCGATGCGGCGGATTTCTTCAACCCGCACATCGTCAAGGTCGTCTGCGCCGCAGGCGGCGACGCGCTGTACTTCTCCCGCGCGCCCATTCCCTACGCCCGCGACCACTTTGCCCGCGAAACCGGCGGTGAGACACTGCCGGCCGATATGCCGGCTTTCCGGCATATCGGCCTGTACGCCTACCGTGCCCGCTTCCTGCGCACCTACTCCCGGCTGACCGCATCACCGCTGGAGGCCCTGGAAGCGCTGGAACAGCTGCGCGCCCTGTGGCACGGTTTCCGCATCAGTGTGGCGATCGCCGATCACCTGCCAGGCGCGGGCGTGGACACTCCCGAGGATGCACGAAGAATGCAAGAATGGTTCAAAAAGGTTTGACCGTGCGCGCATTTGAGGGTAAGTTTCCGCCTGATGATCACGACAACGTGCTGCGACCGCGTCGGACGTGAGCTGCAAGTGTATGAATTACTGGACAAACCTCGGGATTTTGTGTTCTTCGAAAGCAAACCATGAAGCTCATACTTCTCGGCGCGCCAGGCGCCGGAAAAGGCACTCAGGCCCAGTTCATTCGTGAACGGTTCGGCATTCCGCAAATCTCCACTGGCGACATGCTGCGCGCTGCCGTCAAGGCGGGGACACCGCTCGGCGTGGCAGCGAAAAAGGTCATGGACGCCGGCGGGCTCGTTTCGGACGAAATCATCATCGGTTTGGTGAGCGACCGCCTACGGCAGGACGACTGCCAATCCGGTTATCTTTTCGATGGTTTTCCACGCACCCTGCCGCAAGCCGAAGCCATGAAGGCCGCGGGCGTAGCCCTCGACTACGTTCTTGAAATCGAGGTCGCCGACTCCGAGATCATCGAACGGATGAGCGGTCGGCGCGTCCATCCCGCCTCGGGCCGAACCTATCATGTTCGCTTCAACCCGCCAAAAGCCGCCGGCAAGGACGACGTGACCAACGAGGACCTGATCCAGCGTGACGACGACCAGGAAGAAACGGTGCGGAAGCGACTGCAGGTCTATCATTCACAAACCAAGCCTTTGCTCGAGTATTACAGCACTTGGGCGGCCAGCGGTGACCCGCGGGCGCCCAAGTGCCGCAAGATCGCCGGCGTCGGGGGCGTCGACGATATCCGGAAGGCGGCTTTCGACGCCTTGCAATAGTCGCCTGCAGCCCCCGGCACGACTCTTACGGAGGTAACACGACTGGCACGAGAGCCCCCGCGGGAACGCAAAGTTCGCCACGCCGGCGTCTGGCTGCGGTAGCGCCACGAACGCTACCGGCGGCATCCGGCCGTGCCTGGATGGCACGACGTACCTAGTGAGCGGCGGACAGTGGAATACGTTTTGCTGGCCATCGCTTGTTTTTGCAGGTCCAGTTGTGAGGCAAAATCCGACCCCGGGGAACATCCCGAGGGAGCGGGTAACTTTAGAGAGGGAGGTTGCTTATGTCGTCATTCTTGGTCTTCGCACTCGTATGTGCGGTCATTGCGGTGCTCTACGGAGCGGCAATGACGAAGTGGATTCTCTCGTTGCCGGCCGGCAACCCACGCATGCAGGAAATCGCCAAAGCCATTCAGGAAGGCGCGTCTGCGTATCTCGCCAAGCAGTACACGACGATCGCCCTCGTCGGCGCCGTGCTTTTCGTCCTCATCTGGTTTGCACTCGGCAAGTTGATGGCCTTTGGTTTCCTGATCGGTGCCGTCCTGTCCGGGGCCACCGGTTTCATCGGCATGAACGTATCGGTGCGCGCCAACGTCCGGACCGCCGAAGCGGCGCGCAACGGTATTGGCGCGGCGCTCAATGTCGCCTTCAAGGGTGGCGCGATCACCGGCATGCTGGTCGTCGGTCTGGGCCTCCTGGGTGTCGCGGGTTACTACGCATTTCTCAAGGCCTCCGGCGCCGACTTTCAGCATAGCGTTGAACCACTGGTCGGTCTGGCCTTCGGCGGATCGCTGATTTCCATCTTCGCCCGTCTCGGTGGCGGCATCTTCACCAAGGGCGCAGACGTCGGCGCGGACCTGGTCGGCAAGGTCGAAGCCGGGATTCCGGAGGACGATCCACGCAACCCGGCCGTCATTGCCGACAACGTCGGCGACAACGTTGGCGACTGCGCGGGCATGGCCGCCGACCTCTTCGAGACCTACGCGGTCACCGTGGTGGCGACGATGGTGCTCAGCGCGATGATGCTCAAGGGAGTCGCCGGCGCCAACGACAACCTCATCGTCTACCCGCTGGTCCTCGGCGGCGTATCGATCATTGCCTCGATCGTCGGCTGCTTCTTCGTCAAGTCGAACGACGGCGGCAAGATCATGAACGCCCTCTACCGCGGCCTCGCCGTCGCCGGCGTGCTGGCGCTGATCGCCTTCTATCCGGTGACCACCATGCTCCTGGGTAACGGCGTGACACTCGCCGACGGCA
>AATN01000157.1_pt1 | contig 17345 bp, 15 predicted proteins | sample 270648 | NCBI WGS metagenome assembly AATN01 (sample SAMN02954269, study PRJNA17659) | bioreactor sludge metagenome | biome: terrestrial; feature: bioreactor; material: sludge; isolation source: Enhanced Biological Phosphorus Removal (EBPR) bioreactor sludge | place: Australia: Brisbane, Queensland
AATGTTCACGGCAAACCAATCCCGGCTGGAAAGGCTCTCGCCCGCCGCCTATTGGGAGACATAGGCTACAAGAGTCTTGAAGGGAGCCTGGATAAAGCCGCGTCGGCTTATCTTCGCCGAATGTCGGACACGGACCTTGTGGACCTCCTGCTTGCTGATTTCACAGTTCAACGTGTGACCCAGTCACACATATCGGTGTCCGCTTTGCCATGGCGGAGAATCTATACCACCAACTACGACACGGTGATAGAGGAGGCGAGCCGTGAAGCTGGTGGAATTGTACGGAGTTCCATTGATGGGGTCGATGCACCAAAGGATCACTTGAAAAAACCAAATCTGGTTGTTCATCTGAATGGGGCCATCACCCGTCTATCGCCGGATCGTTTGCATGGCAGTTTCAAGTTGATAAGCGAGAGCTATGCGACGGATTCTTTTGAAAACTCAGGGTGGGCTTTCCATTTCAGGAACGATATTCGAACGGCCCCCGCCGTTATCTTCATCGGCTATTCGATGTATGACTTAGACATACGACGCATTCTGTTTAACGAGAATATTTCAGAAAGAACGTTCTTTGTAATTGCGCCGATTACGGACGAAAACCAACTTGATGCTGAAGACCTTGCTGACCTTGGCTATCTAGTTCCGATCGGAATAGACGAGTTTGCAAAAGAGGTTGAGGCGGAAAAGAAGAACTACCTACCGCGTGAGCCAGGATTGCTACTGGATCAGTGGTTCGAGGTGTTACAAGTTAATAGCAGCGAGGCACCGCGAGACTCAGATGTCATTGATTTTCTTACCCTAGGACACCTTCATCCCGCGTTGCTCCTTGAAGCAGGCGGCCCGGACGCTGCAAACTACGTCATCTGGAACAAACTTGTTACTGAGATCGAGACGGCGATCATCGATTCAGACAAGGATGTCGTTCTGGTCGGCGCGCTTGGAAGCATATCCTTATACACAACTCACCCCGGGGCCCGCCTCACGCATGAACTGGAGACCGACGACGCAGTCCATGACGCGCTGCAACCCGATCCAGATGGTTTTGACTCCGGGCTCGCCGTCGCCTTTGCGGGCCAGGAAGCCGCCGAGCATGGCCACCAATCGCAGGACCTGATTGAGCGTGGGTGGGTCAGCCGGAGGCTTCTTCTTGTTGAGGAGATAGGCGGCATGCCATTCATCTTGATCGAAAAACAAGTCGGCGGGCAAGTCTGGGCAGGTCCGGCCGAATCGCATCAGCATCGCAATGCGCCAGGAAACGATCAGGTAGAGCGCGATGGCGCGCTGCAGGCCGTCGATCGTCCGCAATTGCAGGGACTCGATCCGGCAGCCGTTCTTGAGGATGTGGAAGAGGATCTCGATCTCCCAGCGTGCGCGATACCAGTCAATTAGTTCTGCCACCTCGGCGAGCGTGTCGGCGGTGCGATTGGTCAGCAGGCGCCACTCAACCGGGGTGCTGCCGGCAGGGGGATCGATCTCTTTGGCCACCACGCAAGTGGCTCGGATGGTCTGATTCTTGCCATGCGGAAGATCGACGACGCGCGCCCAGAGCTGCTGGCGAACCACGCGAGCCTTCTGGCCATCTCTCGCTGGCAGGGTGAACGAGATTCCGCCGAGTTCCTCACCGGAGGTCACCGTTTGCCACAGCTTCTCGCCGTTGGGCAGCGCTCGATCGTGCTGGGCACGCAGCAACCAGTCGGCCGGGGTATCCAACTCGCCGGCACGCGCCATCAGCTCGATCATGTCGGACTCGCGGTCGGCCACGTAGACCAGCCGGGTGTCCGGCACCTCCGCCGCCAGCTCGGCCACCCGCTCATAGCCCTCGATCCAGCGCGTGCTCTCTTTGATCCCCGGGCGTTGCCCGTTGGCGTCTTTCGGCTCACGCGCCCACATCCACGCATCCAGAACCCCCAAGGGCTCGCGATCCGTACTCACTGCGTACGTCGGATGCACGTACAGACCGCGCTGAGCTTCATAGCTCAAGGGGCCCAAGCCGTCGATGCTTTGCCCGTTGAAGTCCAGTTCGGTCGTGTCCTGCAGCATCAGCACGACCTTGTGGCAGGCGATCCGCGTCCGCGAGCACGACCAATGAGGTCTCAGGATGCCCTCCCACGTGACGGCATCATTGTCCAGGAAGCGGTAGGCCGCAATCGTCTCCGACCAGCCCGAACACGCCGACGGGATACTCAGTGTCGGTTTGGCCGCCAGCGTGTCCAACAACGTGATCGCTCGCTTGTTCAGTCGTCGGTCCCCCAAGTCAACTTCCTTCAGCTCCTCCCCAGCCCAGCCCATTCTGCCACCTTCTCAGAAAAATCGGCAGCTTACAACGAGATGCTAAAGTTGTGTATAAGGATATGACTTTAGGGAGGCTCATATACTCTTGCTCCTGTCGTTCGGTTTCCCATCCTTCAGCGCTGAGGCGCAGCGCCAATACGGTATCACCCTGCCGGGCGCCTTGCCCGATCGTGGCCTGCACGACGCTCTGGTGGTGGCCGTGGCGCATGACGAATTCAAGCGACTGAGCATTGCCAGCCCGCGCCGGCTGGCCAACGGGTGGACGGTGGTTCATGACATCAAGGGGATGTATGGCAAGGACGAGGTTGCAGGCCGCCTCTGAACCACCGGTTGATGCGCCGACTACCTGCGTGCCGTACCGCATTGGTTCTCATCATCACTCGGTTGGCTCTGGATTCGGGACGCCGGCTGGGTGGCTGATGTGCAGCGCCCCGATATCCTCAAAGATCCATTGATCTGACGCAACAATGGAAATTCAAACGACCAGATATGAAGCACAGGCAATACTTTTCTCTGCGAAAATTCCTCGCCTGGCCTTGTTGAATTTGAGTATCGGGAAGTGTCATGATCGATTGCCGACCGTCAATGTATGGAGAAATCATGGTATTGAATCATTGATACCCTTGACGACCCCATTCTTTGATTATCAGGACTGGAAGGTTGATTTCCGGCTTGGTGGCTACGACGACACTCTCATGTTTGGCGCGTGGCAAGCTGCGGATGCCGAAATATTGTGGCTAGATAGCGTCCGTTTCCTTGCCAGTATGTCGTTTGGCGAGTGGCTGGCGTGGTTGGCGCAGCGGCTTGCGGCTCTCCGGGCGATATCCAGAGCACCGATCATCCTGGCGACCTGGACCAATGAGTCGCATGGACCAGAACGGCTGCAGGCGGTGGCGGACGGGCTGCCTGCCGTCTATTTCGCCGACCTGGAGGCGGCCTGCGGCGAGTTCAACGTGCCGCTTCTCGACTCCCGCTCAGCCGCTTTGGCTGGCACACCCTTGAGCAGTTTCGCCCAACTTGTGTTGGCGCGAGCGCTAGCCTGCCACTGGTTGCCGGCGGCTCTCTCGCCACCGATCAAGGCCGTGGCCCTTGACCTGGACAATACCTTGCATGAAGGCGTCCTTGGGGAAGACGGCGTTCACGGGGTGCGGCTGACACCGGGTCATGCGGCACTCCAATCCTTCGTCAAGTCACTGAGGGCGCGCGGCATTTTTCTCGCCTTGGTATCGCGAAACGAGCTATCGGATGTGGAGGCGCTGTTTGCGGCGCGGCGGGACTATCCTTTGTGCTTGGCCGACTTTTCCGCCGTGGAAGTTACCTGGGGCGACAAGGCAGCGGCCTTGTCGCGTATCGCCAGCGCTCTGCGCATCGCGCCTGACGCCCTGGTTTTTGTGGACGATAACCCGGGGGAGCTGGCCAGCGTCGCCATGCAATTACCTCAGGTGCATACCGTTTACGCGCACCCGAATGCCGATCTGACTCGCCGGGTGCTTGCTTTCTACCCGGGTCTTTGGCGCTGGCGGGTGGAGAGTGAAGACACCAAGCGTGTTCAAGACCTTCACGCCAATACCGAGCGGGAGGCGCTGGCCGCAGAGGTAGCCGATCCGGCAGACTACTTTCGACGTCTGCAAGTGAAGTTGACCTTCCGCAGTGATCCGACCGAGCAGCTTGCCCGCCTCGCAGACCTCTGCAACAAGACCAATCAGTTCAATCTCGCGTTGCGCCGCTTCAATCTGGCCGAAGTGGCCGCCTGCGTGGAACGGTGCGATGCCCGGGTCACCAGCGTACAACTGACCGACCGCCTCTCCGACAGCGGCGTAATTGCTGTTATCGTGGCCATGAGTCAGGGGGAGCAGCTCGTTGTGGATGAGCTTTGCATCAGTTGTCGGGCCATGGGCCGACAACTGGAAGACACCATGATTTTGACCGCCCTGCGCGAAAATGCAGCTTTTTTCGGACATACGCAAGTGGCTTTCCGGGTGAGAATCGGCCCACGCAATCAACCGGCACTCGCTTGGCTCGCCCGGCTAATGGGCCAGAGCGATACGCCAGCTGCCGGCCTGCATGTATTGCCGGTCGACAAGCTCCTGGAGTTCCCGCCTGCCGAAGGTGTTGTCATTGCCTGGAATGATCAGTGATGGATTACAAGAGTATCGAAGAGGTGGTATTAAAGGCTCTCGCAGCGGTCTTGAAATGCGAGGTGAGAAGTGATTTTTCACGGGAGAATACCCCGCAGTGGGATTCGCTGAAGCATATTGAAGTCATATTCACCGTGGAGGATGAACTGGACATACAGTTCACCGAAGACGAAATGGGCGGCCTGGACAGCGTGAGTTCCATTGTCGGGACGATACTGACTCGCCATGCGACATGAGCTGTCAATTGCCGGGCCAGCCTTCCGATTGCGGCCCGTCGTCGATGCCGATGCCGATTTTATCCTGGCTCTGCGCGGCAACCCGGCGTTGAATCGATTCCTGCACTCAACCTCGGCCCGCATGTCCGACCAGCTGGACTGGCTGGCCCGTTACTATGAGCGCAGCGGTGACTACTACTTCGTCGTGGAGCGACTTGCCACAAGCGCACCAGAAGGCGTCATCTCCATCTACGACGTCGACCCACAGGCCTCGAGCGGTGAATGGGGTCGATGGTTGCTGCGGCCGGGTTCCCTGGCGGCGGTTGAAAGTGCGTGGCTCATCTACCGTTGCGCTTTCGAGCAATTGAGTTTGCAGGAGGTTTACTGCCGTACCGTTGCCGACAACAGCCAGGTGGTTTCGTTTCACGACTCTTGCGGCATTACCCGACGCCATCCGCTGGCTGGGCATTTCGACTTTGACGGACGTCAGGTGGATGCAGTGGAGCACCGCCTGGATGCGCTGGCATGGCGTGAAGTTGCTCCACGTCTCGAAAAGCTGGCTGGCATGGCCGCTCGAAGACTGAACCATGGCTGAACTGGCAGTGGCGCTCCCGGATCTCCAGGCCGGGTTCGAATTTCATCACGTCGGGTACGCATCGGTGTCCGTGGACCGTGAGCGGGATTTCTTTGCCTTGCTCGGTTATCAGCAAGAGGGAGAAGCGTTTGTTGATCCGATCCAGGGCGTGGCAGGGTGTTTTCTCACGGGTCCGGGTCCCCGCATCGAGTTGCTGGAAAACTTGCCCGAGGCCAAGACGCTCACGCCATGGCTTGCATCCGGGATCAAGATGTACCACCTGGCCTACCTGGTGGCGGATCTGGAAGCATCGCTGGACTGGGCGCGCGGTCAGCGTGCACGAGTCACCGTGATGCCTGTCGCTGCCGTGGCTTTTGGCGGTCGGCGAATCTCTTTTGTTATGTTTCGCAATGGCCTGATGCTCGAATTCATTGAACGATAGGGACGGCAATGCACGCCGGTAGACGATGAGCAGCGAAGAAGAAGAGAAACTGCAGAGGATATCCGAGACATCCCTGTATTCGGCAGGTGTCATGCAGCTGGCTATTGGCTACTGCTTTCGCATCCTTTGCCGCCATCTGCGGGGGGAAAACCTCCTTGAAATGGGGCCCGCAGAAGGTGTGATGACCGAACTGCTGGCCACCACCGGCAAGTCGATGACCGTTGTCGAGGGCTCGGCCCTTTTCTGCAATGACTTGCGAGCGCACTTTCCCCAGGCGCAGGTCATCAACGCGCTATTCGAGGATTTCGAGCCGACTGAGCAATTCGACACCATCATCATGGGCCATGTGCTGGAGCACGTCGAAGACCCGGTGGATATCCTGCTCAGGGCACGGGGCTGGCTGAAGCCTGGTGGTCTGATTTTCGCCGCAGTACCCAACGCGCAATCATTACATCGCCAGGCAGCCGTGATCATGGGCATGCTGCCGAGGGTGGATGCGCTCAACGCCATGGATTTGCATCATGGCCACCGTCGTGTATTCAATCCTGAAACGTTCCGCTTGGCGTTCACGCAGGCCGGGCTGCAAGTTGACATCTTTGGCGGATATTGGCTCAAACCTCTAGCCAATGGTCAGATCGAGAGCCACTGGAATTCGGCGATGATCGAAGCCTTCATGCAGCTCGGTGAGCGCTATCCAGATATTGCCGGTGAACTCTACATAGTTGCATCAGTCCCGTCATGAATAGTCGCTTCAGCGCGTCTTGACGCAAACGAGCCGAAGGCGATCAGATCAACGCCGCTACGCGGTCGCGCCGATCCGATCCGATCCTGCTGGCACGGCATCTTGAGGAAGGCTGTTACGATGCGTGAGCGGACGTCGATGATGACCCTGCGCTGGTGGGCAAGCGTTCTGGTGTTTTTCTGCACGGCTGCCGTGCCTGCCCAGCCGGCGGCAGACTCGGTGACGGTCAGCGGCAGCGCTGCCTATCTGCAGCGCATTGCGATGCCGCCCGATGCGGTGCTGACGGTGCGCGTCGAAGACGTGTCGCGTGCCGATGCCCCGGCACCGGTATTGGCCGAGACGCGTGAGCCCTTCGGCGCGCGCCAGGTGCCGATCCCGTTCTCGCTCACGCTATCGAGCGCCGCCATCGATTCGCGCTCCAGCTACGCCGTGCGGGCAACGATCACGGTGGGCGGCGAGTTGCGCTTCACGACTACCCGCCGCTATTCCGTACTGACACGCGGCGCGTCGAATCAGGTCGACCTGATACTGGACGCCGTGCGGCCGGCGCCGCCAGCGGGCAGCAAGGTGTCGGCCGGTCCCGCTGCCCAAGCGGCGGCGACTTCTCTTGGTTTCGAACTGCCCGCCACTTTCGTTGGGGTCGTGCCGTGCGCGGACTGCCCGGGTATTGCGCAAACGCTGACCTTGCGTGCAGATGGTCTGTACCGCCTGCGGCGCACCTACCTGAGCAAGCCCGAAGGGCCTTTTTCGGAGCTTGGTCGGTGGACCGATGAGGCGGGCGGCAAGGTGTTGAGACTGCGCAGCGGTTCGCAGGCAACGCTCTTCGCCGTGCGCGACGATGCGTCCTTGCGCCTGCTGGATCGTCTGGGGCAGCCGATCAGGTCGCCTGCCAACCTCGACCTGCGCCGCGGCGCAGTGGTCGATCCGATCCGCGAGTCCTTGCGCTGGCGCGGCGAGTTTGTCTACCTGGCCGATGCGGCGACCTTCACCGACTGCGCCAGCGGCCTGCGCTGGCCGGTGGCGATGGCCGAGGGCTACCTGGCCGTGGAGCGCGACTACATGCAATCGCGCAACGCTCCGGGAGCGCCGCTGCTGGTCGTTCTGGATGGCCGGCTCGAATGGCGGCCGGCGATGGAAGGTGAACCGCGAGAACACTTGGTGATCGAGCGCTTCGCCGGCTCGCAGCCGGGAGCGACGTGTGACTCACCAGCCCCCGGCAAAGCCCGCGTGGCGACCAGCCTGCAAGACACCTACTGGAAGCTGCTCGAGCTCGACGGCAAGAGCATCCGCATGACGTCGACGCAAGAGCGCGAGGCTCGCCTGACGCTGTCGAGCGTTGATGCGCGCGTGACCGCTTTTGCCGGCTGCAATCGACTCAGCGGGGCTTATGTACAGGACGGCAACGGTCTGCGCTTCACGCCGATGGCGGGTACGCGTATGGCCTGTGCAGCCCCGCTCATGGAACTCGAGCGGCGCTTCTTGCTGGCGCTTGGTGCCGCCACTGCCTTTCGCATCGAAGGCGAGCAAATGGTTCTGCTCCGGGGCAGTCAGGTTCTGGCGCGCTTCGAGGCGGTCTCGCTGCGATGAATCTGCTACTTGGCTGGCCACCGAGCTTGGGAGTAATCGCGACAGGGGCCTGAAATGGCGAACGCACCTTCGATGTCTGGTCACGTCCTGCTTGCGATGGCGACGTGCAAGCTGCGCTTTGGCGTCGTCGGCCTGCTGGTGGTACTGCTGGCAGCTTGCGCCAGTCCGCAGCGCGCCCCTGAGGCGACTCCGCCGGTGCAGGTCTCGGAGAATGTCTGGTGGCAGGTCGAAAGCGACATCGTCGGCGCGTCGTGGGCCGCGACCGGGCCGGCCACGAACTACGCGCGCGGCTTCATGGAGAGTTGGCGAAGCCGCGTCGCCAGGCGCATCGAGACGGACTTCATTCCATGGTTCTCTGGCTACTGGACACAGCAGTGGCTGGCGATCAAAGTCGCCTGGTACCAACTGAGCATCGGGGAAGGGACGGACCCAGCCACGCTGCGACTGGCCGCCTATCTGCAGGAACAATTCCGCGAGCGTGTGCTGGACCCCGTCGCCCGGGAGATCGATCCCGACGTCGTGCGGGGGAAAGCCACACGGCTCTACATTCAACTGCTCAGTGAGCAGGTTCAGGGAATCCCGCGGCGCTACGGTGTTCCGCGCGACCAGTTCGACCGGCGTCTCAAGGGCATTCCGACGATTGCGCTGGGCCCTCCAGCCGCCCACAACGCGTCGCTCTACGACTTGGTAAACGCCGTCCCGATCGACGCGCTGCCCGCCTACGTGGCGCTCACCGCCCAGATCCGCAAAGGCGGCGGTGGCGTGGGAGAGGGCCCGTCGAGCGCGAGGATATCCCCAGTGGCGAAGCGGGCCAGCGAGAAACTGATGGCCAGGCTCGCCACGAGCGGTGGGGCGAGTGCGGCGGCGGCTGCCGTCGGCGGCGTCGCCGGGATGGTAATTTCCCTCGGCTCGCTCGGTTTCGGCGCTATCGCGCACGCGAACGAGCGGCCGCAAATGGAAGCGCAGCTTCGCGAACACCTTGGCGCTGCGCTGGACGATATGTGGCACGCCCAAATGCTGGATCCAGCAAGCGGGGTGATGGCCGGGGTAAGCTACCTGTCCGGACAGATCGAAGGAAGCCTTGCGCAAACCGTGGTGCGACCCGTCGAGTTCGAACCGGGGCCGCGGGAAGTCCCGCTGTCGATCGAAGAAGATCTCCCGGATGAAGACAGCGGGGATGCCGCTCTGCGCGACGAAGAGCAGGCGGCTGAATGACCCGACGGGAGCGCTGCCGGTCATTCCTTTCCTGGCGTAGCTCGGAAGTGGGCGACTGCCGTCGACCAAGGCGATAGCGGTCTGCAGCGGCGAGGAGGGCAACCAGCGGCGAGGCGGCCCGAGTTTCTTCCCCGTTGAGCGCGTTCAGCAGCGGAAACTCCCGGTTGATTGCTGCATTCGGCGTGCCGCCTCGGCGAGGCGGCTGGCCGCCGCGGCGAGTTCTCCCGCGCCGGCCGAGTTCTCTTCCGCGGCCTGTGCCACTCTCTCGATTTCGTCGGCAATACTCTGGCTGCCGGACTGCTGCGATTGCAGACCGGCGGCAACGTCGCGCATTTCGGCGACCAGGGAATGGGCGGTGCTTTCGATGCCGAGCATCGTTTCGCGCGAGCGGCTGACCGCTTCGGTGCTGACCTGGGCCTTGGTCGATTCCTCCTGCATCATTGCCACGGCTGTGTCGATCCCCGAGCGAATCGCAGCGACCACTTTGCCGATCTGTTCAGTAGACTGCGCGGTGCGCTCGGCAAGTTTGCGAACTTCGTCGGCGACGACCGCAAAACCGCGGCCTTGCTCGCCGGCGCGCGCCGCCTCGATCGCAGCATTCAGTGCCAGGAGATTCGTCTGGTCGGCGACTTCACGGATGACGCCGACGATCGCCGAAATCTCGCGCGAGCGTTCGCCGAGTGCCGCCACGGTCGTTGCCGACGACTGGACGTCGGTCGCCAGTTCGCCGACGATCTTCGCCGTCCGCTCGATCTCGCTCGATCCGGTCCGGCACTGCTCGCCGGAAGCCAATGCCCGCGTTTCCGAGCTATCGGCAAGGGTCGCCATGTGCGCGATGCCGGTCGACATTCCCTCGACGGTCGCCGCCATCGCCGAGACCGCGGCGCTCTGCCGTGTCGAGTTGCCGGCCAATTGCGCCGTCGTCGACGACAGTCGTTCAGCCTCGGCGCTCAGCGAATCGGCGTTGTTGCGAATCGAACTCACCAGGGTGGCGAGTTGTCCCGAGGCATCGTTCATCGCGTTGAGCAGACCACCGATCTCGTCGGCGCGCCGATGTTCGGTGCGCATCGACAAGTCGCCTGCGGCGATGGCCGTGAGGTGTCGGCGTGCGCTGTCGACGCCATCGAGAAGCGAAACGCTGAGGAACCAGGTGCTGCCGACCGCAGTGCCGAGCGTGATGAAGAAGACGACGCCGAGGACGAGCGAGTTCCGGGACGTTGCCGCTGCGGTTTCGGCTTCGACCGCCGTCTGGTGCTCGGTAGCCTGCTTGACGACATCGTCGATCGCCTTGCGGTGCATTTCATAGAGCGCTTCGAGCTTGACCATCGCCGCCTTCGCCTGCGCCGCGTTGTTCCCGGTCACCGCCGGCAGGAAGTCGCTGTGGACCAGAGCGTAGAAGCTTGCCGCCGGTTCATGGGCGTCCTTGAGAAAGCGTGCCTTCATCGCCGCCGGCAAGTCCTGTTTGAGCCAGAACTCGTGGCGTGTGTCGTATTCCTTCTTCAGGATCGCGAGTTTGTCGAGGAGTTCCTTTTGCTGCACGGCGCGGTCCGGGTCGGCAAGCAGCAGTACGGTCAACCACGACTCAATGATGTAGTTGGGCGGCGGCAGGATGTCTGCCACCAAATCCTTGTCGAGCACGATGCGCTCGTAGAGCGGGCCGCCCACCTTCACCTTGCCGAGGCCGTACAAGGTCTGAAAACCGAAGGCAGCGAAGCCGGCGAGAAGCACCAAAGTCAGCAAGAAGAACTGGATTCTCAGTTTGCATCGGGTCATGTCAAAATCTCCCGATGGCTACGTTGTGCGGTGCAAGCGGGTTCTAGACGTATCGAACCTCGTCCGACGTGCCAGGAACGTCAGCGAGGGGCGAGCTGGCCGCGAGGAATGTGCCCGAGGGAAGGACATCGCGACGGAAATAGGGTGTCAGCGCGCCGTCAATGCGGCGTCGGTTGATCATCGCAAGGATGCTGATCAGGACGAGCGACGCACGACCGGCCGCGATCGAGCGCTTGCCAAGGCCAGCACCCAGCTAGTCAGGAGTGCTATTCTTGGCTGATCGGCAGCTTTGCCGCGGCAGGTGTTGCTGGGCGTCGTACGGCGTCTGGCGGCAGCGATCCGGCAGCGGTGCTGGCGTCCTGGACGATGGGCGACCACTTCGCGCCGCATGCCGACAAGACTGCTGGCGACTCGCCATGGGCTTCATTGATACGTACTCGACTTGACCTCACTCGCGCTGCTTCTCATCGGCTTCTCGCTATTCAGCGCGCTCACCCTTGCGCTGACACATTTCCGTCGCGAGCACTATCAGGGCCAGGCGCTGTCGAGAGCGATGGGGCTGGTGCTGCTGCTGGCGTTGAGCGGCTTGCAGTCGGCCCATTTTGCGTGGCTCTACCTCGATCGGCCATGGGTGGAGACAGTCCCGTACCACATGACGCTGTTTGCCGTGGCGCCAGCTTTCTTCCTGTTCAGCCAGCCGCTACTGCGCCCGCAAGTTCCAGGTCGGAACAAGGTGGCGCTGCTCGGGCATGCGCTGCCCTTCGCGGTGTCCCCCTTGCTTCCGGGCGAACTGGTTCTGCCGCTGGCGTTCATCGTGGGCGCCCGATACTTGTCGTGGCTGGGGCGCAGTCTTTATGCGCTGCGTCGCGAACGAGCCGGCTTCCATCAGGAGATGCTGCTGCTCGGGAGCGTCTTCGCGATTGCCGTTGGCGTTTCCGTTCTCGGATTGTCACAGCAGGCGTTGCCGGACAAGCTGTTTTACTGCCTCTATGCGATCTCGATAGGCGTGGCGTTCGTGCTGGTGCAGACGACGCTCGGCCTGCGGCCGCAGCTTTCCGCCGAAGTCAGGGAGACGGTCCAGACGGCCTATGCGAGCTCCACGCTCACCAACGTGGACTGCGATACGCTGCTGGTCAAACTGGCCACGCTGATGAGCACCGACCGGATCTACGCCGATTCGGAATTGAACCTGCGACGTCTGGCAGAACGCCTGGGACTCAGCACCCACCAGTTGTCGGAGTTGATCAATGCGCGGCTGGGCAAGGGCTTTTCCCGGTACTTGCGTGAACAGCGCATTGACGCTGCCAAGGCCATGTTGTGCGCCGAGCCATCCGCCTCGGTCCTGTCCGTTGGGCTCGGCGTTGGCTTCACCTCGCAATCGAATTTCTACGAAGCGTTTCGCGAGATCGAGGGAATGACACCCGGCCAGTACCGCAAGCTGAATGCCAAGCTTCGGACGCCCTGATGGTGCCCTGATCGCGGCTTTGGTGGCAATTCCTGTTCCGAAATGATCTTTCCGGAGCAATAAGCGGTTCCGCTTCGATCGGATCGGAAGAATCTCAAGGCGCCAGTCGCCAAAGTGAAGGCTCCAATTACTGATCAGGAGCCCATCATGAACGATCGTGCCGGCGGTGGAGATATTCACGCACTTCGGCGACCCGCTGGACAGCCGGCGTTGCGTGCTGGAGGCTGCCAGGTGCGGCTTGCCGAGCGGGCTGCATTCGATCGGCAAGCGCCTGGGCCAATTCGTGAAGGCCTGGGAACCGCCCGGGAACGCGGCTTGAACGTGCTGCTTACCGGCGCCAGCGGCTTCATCGGCCGCAACGTTGCGAGCGCTCTGGCAGCCGCCGGTCACCGGTTGAAGCCGGCGTCACGTCGCCACGGCATCGACTATTGCCGCATGCAGGCCGAGGCGGATTGGTTGCCGCATCTCGCAGGAGTCGATGCCGTCATCAACAGCGTCGGAATCATTGGCGAAAGCGGCTCCCAGCGATTTGAGCCCCTGCATCGCACGGCCCCGAGCGCCTTGTTTCGCGCGTGCGCGCAGGCAGGGATTCGCCGGGTGCTGCAGATATCGGCGCTGGGCGCCGATGCGAGCGCGTTCTCTGCCTACCACCTGAGCAAGCGTGCCGCCGACGACTGCTTGCGCAGCCTCGACCTCGACTGGTTCGTGCTGCGTCCTTCACTGATCTATGGTCGGGGCGGCAAGAGCGCCGACCTGTTCATGCGGCTGGCGACATTGCCGCTGATTCCGGTGATCGGCGACGGGCAGCAAGCGCTGCAGCCGGTCCACATCAGCGATGTGGTGGCGACGGTGCTGCAGAGCCTCAGCACATCGACGACACGACAGACGCTGGACGTCGTCGGCAACGAAGCGATCACTTTTGCCGACTGGCTGCAGTCGATGCGTCAGGCCCAAGGCTTGCCGCGTGCCGCGATGTTCCACATACCGTTGCCGCTGGCGCTGGCGCTGGCGCGCCTGGGGCGTCATTTCAGTCCCCTGCTGCAACCCGAGAATCTGCGCATGCTGCAAGCGGGCTATCGGGCCGATGTTCAGCCGCTGACGCGGTTCCTGGGGCGTATGCCGCTGGCCGTCGAAACGCGCCTGTTCTTCTCGGACCTCGTTCCCACCGGGAGGCCATGATGGCCTACACCGCTCTCAAGACACTGCACATTCTCAGCATGGTGTTGCTCTTCGGTACCGGCCTTGGCAGTGCGTTCTACAAGTGGATGGCCGACCGTAGCGGTAACGTCGCGCACATCGCCGCCACGAATCGGCAGGTCGTTCTGGCCGACTGGATCTTCACGACGCCGACCGTGATCTTCCAGCCGCTGAGTGGCCTGTGGATGGTGTATCTGCTCGATCTGCCGCTGTCTACCCCATGGATCGTAGCCAGCTTCTGCCTGTTCGTCCTCGCCGGGGCTTGCTGGATCCCGGTGGTCTGGCTGCAGATCCGCATGCAGAGCCTTGCCGCCGACGCGGTCGCCCACGAGTCATCGCTGCCCGAGATCTACTGGCGAATGGCGCGCTGGTGGTTCTGGTTGGGCGTCCCGGCCTTTACGTCGATGGTGCTCGTCGTGGCGCTGATGGTTTCCAAGGACATACCGGGAGTTGGATCATGAACAGCCTGATGCAGTGTGCACTTGGCGCCGACTGGGACAAGCTGCCAGCGGCCTTGCAGGCGCACCATCGCTTTGGCACGACGCGGGATAGCGGTCACCTGGATATCGAGTATCCGCGATTCATGCAGCCCTGCCTGAGTCTGCTGCGCGTCATCGGAGCCCTCGTCGATCGCGGCGGTCGACACGTGTCCACGCTAGTCGAGAAGAGCGTCGTCGGCGATCGACAGTACTGGCGGCGGACCATCACCTACCCCGATGGGAGGGTGCTCACCTTCGACAGCTTCTGGGTTGTGGTCGGCGGCAATCAGATCATCGAGTTCGTCAATCCGCTACTCGGCCTGCAGATGGCTGCGCGCGTGGTGGGTGGTCAGCTGCATTACTGCGGCGTCAGGTTCGTCGTGAAACTGGGGCCGCTGTTGCTACCGATCCCCGAATGGCTGCTGCTCGGGCGTACCAGCATCGTCGAGGAGGCCGTGGACGCAAGCCATTTCGTCATGGATTTCCGCCTGACGCACCCGCTGTTCGGTCAGGTATTTCGCTACTCGGGAGAGTTCGAGGCGGCCTGAGGATCTGCCCGGAGGAAATCCGTGACGAGGGTGGGTTGAATGCAAACGGCCGGGAAGGTGGGTCATCCAGCGATGCGATCTGAGACCCGCCGGCGCGGCCGGCTCGGCGAGATGCTCAACACCACGATGGGCGAGCCCGAACCGCAGCCTCAACCGGTGGTCGAACACGAGGTCGATCAGCGTATATCGCCTGGTTGGTGGCAGTCTGAAGGCGCCAACGCGTAGCCCTCGAAGCCAAAGAGAGACTGCTACCGTCAGCGCCGTGGGACGACGCAGGCGCTGAACGGGGCGGACGGCGGATGACTTTCCAGGGGACTCAAGCGAGCCAGTCAGAGACTGACGCCGTTTCATGAGGCTCATATATTGTTGAGGTGCCCTGGATTTCCTGTACTTGCGGAGGTGCCCCCATGCTGATCCCTGATTTCGAGACTGTGTTGCCGCGCTTGGTTTCGACCTTTGAATCAGGGCGTCTCGTGCCCTTCATTGGCGCCGGCATGAGTGCTCCGGTCTGCAACGGTTGGCCGGCGTTCATCCTGGCCCTCGAACGTGCGGCCGGGATGGCCGAGATGCCACTTGCCGCCGATGCTCCACGGGAAACCCTGGTCAGGCGCGCCAACCTCGCCGTGCGCATGCTCAAGCGCGCCGCACCCGGGAAGTTCGCGACCGCGGTGCGTGCCAGTCTGCTCACCAGGCCAGACGAGAGTCCGTCGGCGCTGGCACAGACAGACGCTCTGGCGCGTCTCGGCTGGCCGCTGGTCTTGACGACCAACTACGACAACTGCTACGCGGCCGCGTACCAGCGCCTCGCGGCGGGACGTGACCTCGCGGTGCTGGGGCGTAGCGCCGAGGATTGCCAGCGCGTTCTTACGTCGCTGACTAACGCTGGCCGCTCGCTGCTGTGGGCGTTGCAGGGCTATCTGGCCGACCTGCCGCACCTCGGCGTGCATGCGGAGGACCTGACTGCTCTCGAGCAGCAACTCGTGGTTGGCCACGAGGAGTATCGGCGGGTTACCTATCGAGATGCGCACTTCCGGCGCGCGTTCGCCGAGGTGTTCCGCCAGCGCTCGTTGCTGTTCCTGGGAGCAGGCCTGCAGGAAACCTATCTGCAAGAGCTGTTCGGGGAAGTCCTCGAGTTCTACGGGCCCGGTGCGCGCACCCACTATGCCTTCATCCCAGAGGGCGAAGTGGATCCAGAGTTCATGTTGGCGCGCTTCCAGATCGTCGTCGTCGAGTACCCGAAGGGTGAACACGGTCAGGTCTGCGCTCGGCTGAACGCCCTGGCCGACCAGTTGTCGCGGCCGCACCGCACGGCCACAACATGGAGCTGGGGCCGCATCGAAGATGCAGGCACCGAGCACTGGAGGAGCGTTCCCGACCTCGAGGTGATCCGCGGCCCTTTGCCCACCGCCGCAGCCGACGGCGAGTGTCTTGCGGTGAGTGCGGGTGGCAGCGGCGACAACTTCTTCTTCTCGCCCGGCATTCGCAGCGTGCTTTGCCAATGGCAGGCCGTGCAGCCCATGCCGGACCGGCTGCCGTCGCCGTACCTGGGGCAGTTCGGTGCGTTGCCGGTGTTTGCCGTACGGGCGCGCAACGAGGCCGACGAGCGCAGCCTTGCGGAGGTCCGCGACGCTTCGCTCGCGCTGTTCGAATGGGTCACACCGCGCTACCGATGCATCCGCATGCAGTTGCTTGCCACCGGCGGGCAGGATAAGGTGGACCTCGCGCACTGGAAGGTGCGCAACTACCCCGAGCGCTTCTCGTTCGTCCAGACAGTGACCGCTTGGGCGAGCTGGCGGCGCGCGCATCCCCACGTCGACTGCCGGCTCGTGCTGCATGTCGTCGCGGACTCGGTGTTCCGCGAGATCGCAAGCGGCCGCATCGATGTGCTGGAGTTGCTCAGTTGCACGGACAGCCGCTTCTTCGTCGAGGTGGTCGGCGAGCGCGGCGAACTAGAGCGGCGACTATTCCAGACGATGCCGGAAGTATCGCTCGCCCACGTGGCCGAAGACCTGCAACTCGCCCCAGGGATGTGGCAAGCGAAGGTCACGCCGCCACCCGACATCCAGGACGCCTGGCATGCGCTGGATGACGCGACGCTCGAGCGGACTCTGGCGAGCTTTGGCGTGGTTCCCGGAAGCACGCTGCACTTCAGCCGCCGCCCTTGAGTGGCGCGTCGCCAGCTCGCTCCCGCCTCAGTCTGTGCCGCGATCGCAGGATCGCCGACTTTCAGCTCGCTGCGCCAGCCTTGCAGGCCATCGCTTCACCCATGCGGATCGCGCGGGTGGCGGTCCAGGTCGGGTTGAAGCGCAAGGTGTCTCGCGGGAAAAGCATGACCACCGTCGAGCCGAGCAGGAAGCGGCCCATTTCCTCGCCCTGCTTGAGGAGCACCTGCCGGTCGTCGTAGAGCCACTCGCGAATCTGACTGCCGCGCGGTGGGTTGACCGTGCCATGCCAGACCGTCGCCATGCTGCCGACGATGGTGGCGCCGACCAGGGTCAGCACGAAGCTGCCGAACTCGGCATCGAAGACGCAGACGACTCGCTCGTTGCGCGCGAAGAGGCCGGGGACGCCGCGTGCGGTTGCGGGATTAACCGAGAACAACTCGCCGGGAACATGGATCATGCGCCGCAGGCGCCCGTCGACCGGCATGTGAATCCGGTGATAGTCACGCGGGCTCA
>AATN01000158.1_pt1 | contig 17293 bp, 16 predicted proteins | sample 270648 | NCBI WGS metagenome assembly AATN01 (sample SAMN02954269, study PRJNA17659) | bioreactor sludge metagenome | biome: terrestrial; feature: bioreactor; material: sludge; isolation source: Enhanced Biological Phosphorus Removal (EBPR) bioreactor sludge | place: Australia: Brisbane, Queensland
CCACTGGAGAGAGATAGATGGAGAAAAGAACGCCGCCAGCCGCCGATGGCACCGACAGCAGCGCGACCGCAGTGAGCACGGCAGCCGGCACCGCCGAAGCTGCCGCGGTCAAGCCGGCGGGACGAGCACCCAAGGCGCGTGCTTCGGCGTCGCCGCGGGCCGCGCAGCCCCGCAGGGCATCCGCCGGTGACGTGGCGCCGGCGCATACGGCGGGCGGCATGGCGGCCTACGATGTTGCCGAAGCCGCCAGTTCGGCGATCGAGCAGAAGAAGGTCGCCCTGCAGGACATCATCGCCCATGTCAGTGTCGGTGATACGGCTTCGCTGGCCAAGACGCTCGAGGCGATCATGACGGGCGCGTCGCCCGATGACGCGCAGGCGTTGCGCAAGGCCTTGCTGGCCAAGGATGAAGCGCCGGCCGCGAAGCCACCGACCAGCCCCGACGACGAACTGGCGACGAGCTGGCGCGACACGAATTCCTACCCCTACCGCAACCTGATGTCGCGCCGGGCCTACGAGAAGCAGAAGTACCGCCTGCAGGTCGAGCTTCTCAAACTGCAGAACTGGATCAAGGAAACCGGGCAACGCGTGGTGATCATCTTCGAAGGTCGCGATGCGGCCGGCAAGGGTGGTGCCATCAAGCGCTTTACCGAACACCTCAACCCGCGTGGCGGCCGCGTCGTCGCACTGGAAAAACCGAGCGAACTGGAGCGTGGCCAGTGGTACTTCCAGCGCTACGTCAAGCACCTGCCGACTGCCGGCGAAATCGTTTTCTGCGACCGCTCATGGTACAACCGCGCTGGCGTTGAGCGCGTCATGGGCTTCTGCAGCGAAACCGAGTACACCGAGTTCATGCGCCAGACCCCCGAAGTCGAGCGTACCCTGGTGCGCAGTGGCATCCACCTGATCAAGTTCTGGTTCTCGGTCAGCCGCAAGGAACAGCGCCGTCGCTTCAAGGAGCGCGAGGTGCATCCGCTCAAGCAGTGGAAGCTTTCGCCGATCGACCTGGCGTCGCTCGACAAGTGGGACGACTACACCAAGGCCAAGGAGGCGATGTTCTTCCACACCGACACCGCCGAGACGCCGTGGACCGTCATCAAGTCCGACTGCAAGAAGCGGGCGCGCCTGAACGCGATGCGCTACGTTCTCCACAAGCTCAACTACACCGGCAAGGATATCGACGCCATTGGCCCGATCGATCCCCTGCTGGTCGGTCGCCCGCACGTCGTCTACGAACCCAGCGGCAGCGCCCTGCCGGCCGGCGAGCATACGCCGATCCTGTAGGCCGAACGCCTTCCCGTTCCGACAGGTCCAAGGGGCGCCACTGGCGCCCCTTGTTTCTTGCCGGCCGGCGAGGGCTATTCGGCGTCGGCTTGCTGCGCCGGGTGCGCGGCAACGAATTCCGGCAGCTCGGCGCAGCGCTCATTGATGCGCCGGATCGTCGGGTACGGAGTCAGGTCGACGTCGAAACGTTCGGCGTTGAACACTTGCGGCACCAGGCAGCAGTCGGCGAGAGTCGGTCGATCCCCATGCGCGAAGCTGCCCGTCTGCGCGTCGCGTGCCAGGTGTGTCTCGATGATCCTGAACCCTTCCTCGATCCAGTGCCGGTACCAGGCCGTCTTGTTTGCCTCGGAAACCTCCAGGTCGCTGGAGAGATACTTGAGGACGCGCAGATTGTTGAGCGGATGGATGTCGCAGGCAACCATCAGCGCCAGCGCCCGCACTCTTGCCCGGCCAGCCGCGTCGGCAGGCAGCAGCGGCTTCCCCGGATAGGCCTCCTCGAGGTATTCGAGAATGGCCAGCGACTGGCTGATCGTCGTCCCGCCATCCTGCAGGCACGGCAACATGGCGCCAGGGTTGAGCGCGCGGTAGCTTGCCTGCAGGTGTTCGCCGCCGTTGCGGACGAGATGCACCGGCGCGGCTTCGTAGGGCAGGCCCTTGAGCTGCAGCCCGAGGCGCACCCGGTAGGCGGCCGAGCTGCGAAAGTAGGTGAAGAGCTTGAGCATGGTCGTCTCCTGGAAATCGCGTCGCTGCCGGCGGGGCGCGGCCGCGCCGCCTATCCAGCCGCCGGCACAAGCGTCACCGTCTGCTCGATGGCGCCGAAGATGCTGTGCCCGTCGCGATCGAGCATCTCGATGCGAATGCTGTCGCCAGACTTCAGGAAGCCGGTACGTGGCGCACCACCTTCTATCGTTTCGTACATCCGCAACTCGGCCAGGCAGCAATAGCCGACGCCGCCGTCGGCGATGCTCGAGCCGTGCAGGCTTCCCTGCCGGTTCGAGACCGTTCCGGAGCCGATGATCGAGCCGGCGGCGAGTTCGCGCGTCCGGGCGGCGTGCGAGATCAGCCGGCTGAAGTCGAAGGTCATGTCGACGCCGGCGTCGGGTTTGCCGAAAGGCTGCCGGTTGATGTGGACCAGCAGCGGCAGATGGACCTTGCAGTCGCGCCAGGCTTCGCCCAACTCGTCGGGAGTGACGGCGATCGGCGAAAACGCGCTGGCCGGTTTCGACTGAAAGAAGCCGAAGCCCTTGGCCAGCTCGTCGGGGATGAGGTGACGCAGCGAAACGTCGTTGACCAGCATCAGCAGGCGGATGGCGCCCGCACATTGCTGCGGACCGGCGCCCATCGGCACATCGCCGGTGATCACCGCCACTTCGGCCTCGATATCGATTCCCCAGTCCTCGTTCAGCGTCCGTATCGGGTCGTGCGGACCGACGAACGAGTCCGATCCACCCTGGTAGATCAGGGGATCGTTGCGAAACGACGGCGGCAGTTCGGCGCCGCGCGCGCGGCGGACGAGTTCGACGTGGTTGATGTACGCCGATCCGTCCGCCCACTGGTAGGCGCGTGGCAGGGGCGAATGGCACAGCGCCTCGTCGAAGGGGAGGGCGTGACGGGCAGCGCCGTCGTTCAGTGCGGTATAGACGTCGGCCAGCTGCGGTGCACAGGTCGCCCAGTCGTCGAGGGCCGCCTGCAGGGTGCCGGCAATGCCGCCGACCGTCTGGTAGCGGCTCAGGTCACGGCTGACGACGATCAGCGTGCCGTCGCGGCCGCCGGTCTTAAGAGTGGCGAGTTTCATCGGCAGGTACCTCCTGGTGAGCTTTCGACCTCCGGCCGCCGGCAGTTCAGGATGCTCGCGCTCCGGGGTCGGCGGCATTTGCCGTGCGGGGCACGCTCAGCCACCATGGCTGCCGTCGTGCATCCAGGCCGCGTGTTGCGGCGCCCGGCGCGTCCTCGACCATTCATCGAGCATTTCCCACTTCACCGCATCGAGTCGTTGCATCATCTCCGGCGTCGCGGTATCGCAGGCCAGTTCGAGTCGATGGCCGCTGGGGTCGAAGAAATAGATCGAACGGAAGATGGTGTGGTCGGTGACGCCAAGCACCTCAATGCCGTCGGCTTCCAGGCGCCGCTTGATCGCCAGCAGCTCGTCGAGCGACCCGACTTCGAAGGCGATGTGCTGGGTCCAGGTCGGCGTGTTGCGGTCACGGTCCATCGCCGGTCGGGTCGGCAGCTCGAAGAAAGCGAGGATGTTGCCGCCGCCGGCATCGAGGAAGACGTGCATGTAGGGGTCAGCCTCGCCGGTCGACGGCACCTTGTTCTCGGCGATGGCGAGGACGAAATCCATGCCCAGGTACCTGCCATACCACTCGACGGTCTGTTTGGCGTCGATGCAGCGGTAGGCCACATGGTGAATTTTCCGGATACTCATTCCCCTCTCCCCTGGGTGTTGGTCTTCCGCCGATCGCGCGTGGCCGGCAACGACTGCAAGCGAGCGGGCGACATCTGCGGCACGCCACATTTAACCGAAGTCGAGCCCGTATGGCAATGATTGCCCCTACAATCCTGGTGCAGGCAGACGTAGCGGCAAGCGATCGGCCGTGCGACGTCCGCCGGCCCATCGGGAACGCCAGCCGGCTGCCAACTGCCTGCATCAACTTCGGGATACTGTGAACCTTGGCCACACTGCGTCTGCGTCAACTTGTCACGCGCCATGTCGGTCCGATAGATCTGTCTGTCGCTGCCGCCGAGTGCATCTGCATTCAAGGCGCGTCCGGTAGCGGCAAGACACTCCTGTTACGCGCCATCGCCGATCTCGACCCCTGTCAGGGTGAAGCGTCGCTCGACGGCGTGCACTGCGCCAGCGTGTCGGCTCCCGACTGGCGCCGCTCGGTGGCCCTGGTGGTGGCCGAGAGCCAGTGGTGGTCGGAACGTGTGCGCGAGCACTTCGACCACGGGGTCGATCCGGTCTGGCTCGAGCAGCTCGGCCTGCCAGCCGCGGCGATGGATTGGGATCTTGCCCGCTGCTCCACGGGCGAAAGGCAGCGGCTCGCCCTGTTGCGGACGCTGATGCTGCGTCCTGCCGCGCTGCTGCTCGACGAACCAACCGGCAATCTCGATCCGGACAGCACGCGGCGCGTCGAGGTCCTGCTCGACGACTATCGACGGCAGCAGCAGGCGGCGCTGCTGTGGGTCAGTCACGACGCCGGCCAGATCGAACGTGTGGCGCAGCGCCGCTTCGTCCTGCGCAACGGCAGGCTGGAGGAGGGCCAGCCGGCATGAACGTGATCGCCCTGTCGCCCGTCGACCTCACCGTCAGCGCGCTTCTCATCCTTGTCCTGGCCGGTCTGTCGCGGCGCCTGCGGCTCGGCGTCGAACGGCAGCTGCTGTTCTCCGCTGCCCGCAGCACGATTCAACTGCTGCTGATCGGCCTCGTCCTCAAGGTCCTTTTCGACAACGCGCACTTCGTCTGGGTGGCTTTGATGGCAGGGGTGATGATCACCGTCGCCGGACGCGAGGTGATGGTCCGCCAGAAGCGCCGATTCCTCGGCTGGCGGGGATTCGGCTTGGGAACCCTGTCGATGTTCGTCTCTTCATTCACGGTCACCGTGATGGCGCTGGTCCTCGTCATCGGTACCACCCCGTGGTACGCGCCGCAATATGCCATCCCGCTGCTCGGGATGATCCTCGGCAATACGATGAACGGCATCTCGCTTGGGCTTCGACCGGCTGACCCAGGACGCCGCACAGAAACGTCAGATCCTCGAGACGCGTCTGGGGCTTCGGCCAGAGCTGGCAACGGGCAATTTCCGATAGTCGTCGCGGAGGCCATCCGCGTCGGTCTCATACCGATCATCAACGCCATGTCGGGCGGCGGGCGTCGTCAGCCCTGCCGGGGATGATGACCGGCCAGATACTCGCCGGCACGCCGCCGGTCGAGGCCGTCAAGTATCAGATCCTGGTGATGTTCCTGATCGCCGGCGGCACCGGGTTCGGCACCATGGTGGCGGTCAGTCTCGCAGCCCGGCGCCTGTTCGACGACCGCCAGCGCCTGCGGCTCGACCGCCTGAGCCTGCCCGGGAGTTGATCCGCAGCGCCGGCCCGTGCACCATGCAGCGGTTCAGCGGCTGACCGGGGGCTCGATATCGCACGCGTGCTTCTCGGCCTGTTTGGCGGACTTCTTTTCCTGGGGACTCAACAGCGGCTGCTTCTTCTGTTCCTTGTTGCCCTGCCTTATCTTGCCCATGATCGTACTCCTCGTGAGCACCCGCGAACGCAGGTGTCTTTCGAGTATGGGCCGATCGTCGAGCAGAAACCGCCGGTCGGAAAATGAGTTGCGGCCGCAGGGAGACCGTCCGTCGGCGGGCGGAACCTCCCTGCCGGTACGACGGTCTGTCAGTGAGGCCCAAGCGCCCGCAACCTTGGCCAAGGCGAATTTCCCTGTCGTTCGGGCTTCCGGGTGTCATCCACTTCCTTTACCTGCACGGGAGATTGTCATGAGCCAATACCAGATCGCCGTTGTCGTCGGCAGCCTGCGGCGCGATTCGTACAACCGCCGCCTGGCGACCGCCGTCAGCCGGTTGGCACCGTCCGACTTCTTGTTTGAGGAGGTGGAAATCGGCGATTTGCCACTCTACAACCAGGACGACGATGCCGCTCCCGCCGATTCGGTCCGCCGCTTGAAGGCAGAAATCGCGGCCGCACAGGGCCTGCTGTTCGTCACTCCCGAGTACAACCGCTCGCTCCCGGGGGTGCTCAAGAACGCGATCGACCACGCCTCGCGCCCGTATGGCCAGAGTGCCTGGACCGGCAAGCCAGCCGGCGTCCTCGGTGCGTCGGTCGGCGCGATTGGCACGGCGATGGCGCAGCAGCATCTGCGCAACATCCTCGCCTACCTCGACGTGCCGACGCTTGGCCAGCCGGAAGCCTTCATCCACGCCAAGGAGGGTCTGTTCGACGAGGCCGGCAACATCGGCGAGGGCAGCCGGAAGTTCCTGCAGATCTGGGTGGACCGTTACGTTGCCTGGGTGAAGACGCACAAAGACTGATAGCGGCTGGTCGCGGTGGGGAGGGCAGCAAGGCGGCTACCGTGTCCTGTTGCGCCGGCGGCAAGGCCTTGTCCACACGCCTCAGCGCTGACGGTTTGCATGGGTTTGCATGGCCCAGCCACCCGACTGAGGATTGCAATTCAACGCAGGCCCAGGTGCTCAGCGTCGCCTCCGCCACAGGCGCAACTTTCTTGCGGCTGCTCCCATCGGCGACTGAGATGGTGATGATTACCTTTGGCAGGTGGTGGCGGTTTCCGAGAATGTCTAGGTTCGACGCGTCGAGTACTGAGGCCGCCCATCTACGAGACAAGCAGCCAGACAAATAGGCAAACGATCACAGTTACACACAGCAGGGGCAACACGTTTTCCCTCAGTCTGGCGACATGTGATTCGATAAAGTCATCCGGAATATCAACCCTCTGTTTCACGAAAAATCTCGACACGAAGGAAATCTTTCTCAAGCGCGCAAAACATGTTCTTAAACCGTCCTGCTGACTATCTTCTTTCCGCGTCGGAAACACTCGCTTGGCTACCGACTCAAATGACGAAACGACGAACGTGAGAAACGCGGTGGTTGCCACCGCCGCTAGAAAGCTCGCAAAGTCCACCAGCGTGGAACTGCGGCCGCACAGACGAAGCGAGTTTAGCGTACACGTTCCGACGATGAGCGCCGAGCCTGTCACGAAAGGGACGAGAACGTAAACAATAAAATAAAATGTCCAGCTAACCTTCCGCTTTGAACTAATCAACTGAGCCTGGCGAACTTTGTGGGCCGCTTGAATGGCCAAGAAAATGTCAGAAGCCGCTCTCGAAAGTAACCACACTAGGAGCAACAGGAGCAGCCAGAGCGAAGTGTCGCCTATGAACTGCACCCATGCAGATGAGTTGCCGTTCAGCGCCGAAGTCGTTTGCTCGGGTTTCGACTGGGCAGGTGTGCTGCCTTGTTCGGAGGTGGTGGGCTTGAGGCCACCGTGAACATCAGGATGCTCCTTCTCATTCTCTAATAGTTGGTCTTCCAGGCACTTCGCCTGGATCCTGCCGCGCAGGTGCTCCTCGGCGTCAGATTTTCCCTTTCTTTCAGCCCCGGACGACTCCCCAGGCGCAGCCGGTCTCCAGTGCAACTTCTCCTCCTTTCCTGGTTTCTCACTCTTTTCGGCCTGCTGTTTTGCGAAGGCCTTGGCAAGCTCGCCGCAATACTCTCGAACGTCGGCTGAAGTGCGCAGCTCGTTTCGGATTCGTATCCGACGCAGCGTGCGCTCCTGCATAACCAGGAAGTCTTCACTCCAGTCCAGGCGATCGAGGTCCGGCTGGGATGAATCTGCCGATACGAGCGAGACTTCGTCTTTCTCCTTGGCCGTCGATAGGAGGGAATCATGAACCTGAAAAACGACCTGAAAAAAACCGAGTACGGCTATTGCCAACACCAGCCGATTGAGCTTTTGGTCCTGTCGTCGCTGTTGCTCGTCGCGGAGGCCCTCGATTGTTTGAGACAGCTTATCGACGACCGCGTCCCAGTAGCTCCGCCGCTGCTCAACGCCGCGTATTTTCTGTAGTTCGTCGAAGAAAGTCTGTTCCGTGGGGTAGCGAAATACATTCAATGAGAGATGCTTGTGAACTTTCTCAAAGGCGTTCAGGCGATACTTCTTGAATTCTTTCAAGGCGGCACCCAGCTTATAAGCATGTGCCGGTTGCCTTGCATCTCCAAGGTCGGCAAATCCTGTGGCCGCCAGGTTATCAATCAACTGCGTGACCTCGACCTCATATGCTTTTGTCAGCACTTCGTTCTGGAAGCTTATGATGTGGGCGAGAAACACATAGGGACATGTGCCAATCATGCCCCTCCCGCGTGACAAACTCCGCGAGGCGTCAACCAGTTCGAATGTAGTGTGCGGCGTTGCGTAAAGGATAAATCCCTTGTTGAGGTCACGGGAACTGTCTTCAGTGGGGTAGAGCGGGCTGATGCCGTCCTGAACCTCAAGCCAGTCCTGTGCAAAGAAGTCGATGATGTTCTGGAAGAAGCCAGACATGAAGAACAGCAAGAACAAAGCCTCTGAATTCGGGACGCCCCCGAACCTCGCCAGCTCATCATCGTCCGGGTCCTCTGCCTTTAGTTCCTTATGAATGCCATCGACTGTCCAGGGGTGTTTTTCCGCTGATTCGTTAGCGTTAGTTCTTGCATCCGCGGTCTGGATTTGTTCAACGCCGATGTTGGCATCGCATATTCTTTGCGCTGCTTGTTCGATGTATTGCGTATGGATGCCACTGTCTCCCGAGCTTTCCTGTAACTGCCTAACGAGTTGGAAGCAGGAGTGGTCCTGAAGGACCACCAAAAGGCGGCGGTTGTTCCATTGTTTCTTATCAGTCCAAGGGCGAGATTTCTTCGAATTCCCGGTCTCCGGACTTTTGGATGTGTAACACAACATCTGTCCAACGCCAATTCGCCAACTCTTATCGTTGCCGTGTGTTCCGTTGGCCACGGGGAGGGGATTTTGGCGCTTGGCCTTGTTGACGCTCTCGAAGAGGAGGTTGAGTTGGCGTGAGAGTTCGTGCTCTACAAATTCGGTTAGGCCATATTGCTTTTCGCCCGGCGACAGTATCTCGGCTTGCTCGCTAGTCTCTGGCTTCTTCGGGTCGTCTTCTTTCCAGCGCCACGCCTCGATACAGTCATGCTCTTCCGTCTTGGAAATACGGGGAAGGAGTCGATCGGTGAGCTTCATAAGAGTCGCTTGTTCGGACCCGTTTTGTCCGTTAGCTACCAACCATTCTGTATTCTCTGTTGGAAAAATAGCCTTCTGGAAAAGAGACAGTCCGTAGCACGTACGGATCAAATTCGGAAGGTATGAATCGCCATTTTGACGGTCCGGCAGTGGTATTTCAAATGAGATATGAAATGAGAGGGCGCAGTTGGAGTGGGCAATCCAGAAGGATCTGCAAACGACCCCCTCAAATGCGATGCCCTTGTCTTGTTCTCGCGTACCGGCTGAAGAATTGATCGTCCTGTTCACGCCTTCAGTAGCCCAGTGGATCTGATGGGGAAAGGAAACGTCGACCACTCTACTGATATTGCCACAATATTTTCTTGGATAGGGAGCGAAGCGCGCATCTTCGAGCAACTGGCCTATCTCCACTTCGCCCATGCTGTCCGCATCGATCAGGAAGTCCGTGACGAATAAGTTTCGAGACCGGTCAGCGATATCCTCAAACATCGGCTCGATCGAGCTACGCAGCAGGCCAGTGTCGCAGTGGGTCTTCTCAAGGTCCCTGAGGAAATGCTTATCCCATTTCGCCCATTGTTTGTCCTGTGGAAGGCCTGACGTGACGTGAGCAATAAAACCGTCGATCGCCGTGCTATCCATCATGAGCGACAGAGTCAGAGCGGCGAACGCCTGACTGTTCCCGGCGTCCGAGTGGGTGAGCTCGGTCATGCCAGGTATCTCTTGTCAAGTGACGACAGAGCCATCACCAGCGACCCATAGGCCTGACGTCTCGCCGCATCCTGCTGGAAAGGCTCCCAGACGGTGGGTTCCGGCAAGGCCAGCATTCGTAATGGACTACTGATGCCCGTCTCGCTCACTTGCAGCGTCTGGATCTGTAAGCAAGCTTCCTCACTTGTGCTTAGGGGCATACCCTTCAGCACCGAAATTCCGAAGAATCGCGCGAGATGGCGATGGAGCAGAGACCTGGGGATCGCCTTCGCGTCACAAAACAGGATTGCGAGGGCGAGCGTGGCATCAGGAGCCTGTTCGCCCGAGAGGGGTGGCTGGAGATAAGGGAAATCGATGATGCGCGTTGACAGCCGCTTCCAGAAATTCAGGCGAGCGAACTGATCGATACCTGCGTGTGCGCTATCTTCTGCGTACTGTTGCGCAGAGAGTTTGAATGGGTCATTGACTTCCAGGAATATCTCCGGGCGGGGGCAGTCCGGCGGCAAATCGGTGATGGATACATTGCAGGCAGTGGCACTTGCCACCTTGGTCACTGCAGAAATAACCCGCTCGGCAAGCCTCTGCCCCCGCATTTCTGGTACGACAAACAGGTAATTGAGGTTCAATGTGAATGAGTCGTCCTTGAGCCCTCGCTCGGGGCAGTACTGATGCCCCATCAGAAAATTGGCACCGGCAACAACCCCCCCCGTTCCATTATTGCGAACCGCGAGAACAACCTCTCGGAAAGGGCCGAACTCATTCGACAGCCTAGAATACTCCAGCCCATGGTTGAGTGACAGACAATCCACAAACCCGCTACGTTCTTCCTTCTCGTTTTCCAGCACAAATGATTTGTCGTAGGCTGGGAAGAACGCGTCGAGTACGCCATCGCTCGCGGAATCCGTCGCAAGGCAGTGAAAGTCGTCATCAAGAGGAAATGTCGTCGGAAAATTCATATCTGATATACCCAGGGAGAAGATTTTCGGAAGCTAGCCGTTGAAGGAGCAGCCGGTGGTTCGATGCCTAGCGGGAATGGCACGTTAGAACTGGGGAGGTGGATCTGCCACCGCTGGAAAGGCTGTCGTTGAGGAAATTTTGCCACGGAATGGGTTTCGGGTCGAATGGTTGGGGCCGAAGTTGCTTCCTGAAGGACGGCGCCAAATGCGCCCGCTGAACCTGCAACGACTGTCGGCACCCGTGGATGGGAGAGCGCTTGTCCGACAGCAACAACCGCTGGAGACAAGTGCCGTCCGAGTGGGAGTTCGCGAAACTCATTGCAGGGTCGTGTTTGAGGGCGTGACGGCCCCATGGTGTAGAGGTTGAGGCCGCAGCGGCAGGATCTGTTGTCGGCAATGACCGAAGTATGATTCTGAACACCCGTCACGGGCGCCGCAGCTCGACACGCACATTGACCGTCTTGGATCTGCCCACGTATCCTCCTGGTGGGACCGATCGATTTCCCGTCCTCGGGCGCCCTTCCTGTCAAGAGGTGCGAAGCGAACATCTTCTTCGACTATCAGCGCCGCTACGCTGAATTGGCGCGCATCATGCATGCCAGCGGCCGCTCGACCTGTGGCGTGCCGATCGAGGCACGGCCGTGAAGGTGCTCCGCTACGGCGCGATCAGCGTTGCGGCGATCCTCGGCCTCGCCGTGCTGGCGATTGGCGTCGTCGCGCTCGTCTTCGATGCGAACCGCTACAAGGCGGACCTTGTACGCATCGTGCAGGAGAGGACCGGCCGCGTCCTGGCGATCGACGGCAACCTGCGTCTGACCTTCTTCCCGCAGCTCGGCGTCGCCATCGAAGGGCTCTCGCTGTCGGGTCCGGCAGGCGCCGGCAAGTTCGCGAGCGTCGGCGAGGCGCGGCTCGGGCTGGCCCTGCTGCCGCTGCTGACGGGGACAGTCGTCGCCGACCATGTCGAGCTCGCCGACCTTGACGTCGAGCTGGTGAAGCGGGCGGACGGCACGACGAATTTCGAGGATCTGGCGCCGAGTCATGGACACCCGGCGCCTGCCGCGTTGCCCGGCCAGCCCGCCAAGCCGGTTGCCCCGCTGGCCCTGGAGATCGACGCGATTCGTCTGCGCCATGCGACCATCGTCTGGCGCGACGAAGCCAGCGGCCGCTCGCTGCGTTTGACCGGCTTCGATGCAAGGAGCGGTCGCATCGCCCAAGGGGCGCGCGGACAAGTCGAGATCGCAACACGCGTTGAGGCGTCGGAGCCCACGCTCAAGGTCGACCTCAAGGGCTCGGCGGGGTACCGTCTGGATTTTGCGCGAGGGGCGTTCGTGTTCGACGATGTCGATTTGCGGCTCGCCGGTGATGCGTCCGCTGCCGTCGGTCTGGTGGCCATGCTCAGGGGCGATGTCGAAGTCGACCCGGCCCGCGATCTGGTCGACATCGCGAAGCTCGCCGTCGCGTTGACGACCCGGGATGGCCTCGACCTGAAAGCGAGCGTGCCGAAACTGCGCCTGACGTCGACCGGCGCAGTCGGCGAGGCGGCGAGTGCCGAGCTGAAACTGGTTCGGCCGGTGCGCACGCTGACGGCCAGGCTCGAATTGTCGGCGCTGGCGGCCGAGGGGAAGCAAGTCCGCTTCGCCAGGCTCGGTGCAGAGGCCGAAGTGAAGCAGGGTGAGACGACCGTCGTCGTCAAGCTGGCATCGCCGCTGGCCATCGATTACGCGGCGCATGCCGCCGATCTGCCGTCGCTCACGGGCGAATTCCTGGCCAGCGGGCCGCAAATCCCGCAGAAATCGGCGAAGGTTTCGCTCAGCGGCGGCGCACGCGTCGCCTGGGGAAAGCCGTCAAGCGTGAGCGCGGAACTCGCGGCGCAGTTCGCTGACTCGAATCTCAGGCTGAAGATTGCCGTGGCCGATTTCGACCACCCGGCCATCGACTTCGCCGTGAGCGCCGACCGTCTCGACCTGGGTCACTACCTGTCGCTGGTCGGCGCGTCCAGCAGTGGCGTTGCGCACGTTGCGCAGGCCACGGGCGCCGCCGCCCCGGCGGCCGCCGGCGGGCAAGCGGCCGCGCCGGAGAAGGCGATCGACCTGACGGCGCTGAGGAGCCTGAACGCGACCGGCAGCGTGCGCATTGGCGCACTCGCGGTGCGGCACATCAAGGCCGAGAACGTGCACCTCGGTTTGCGGGCCGCTGCCGGCCGGATCGACATTGCGCCGCTCAACGCCAACCTCTATCAAGGCACGCTGGCCGGCAGCGCGAGCGTCAACGCGCACAGCAACCAGTTCTCGATGCGCGAAAAGCTGACAGGTGTTGCACTTGGCCCGCTGCTTCGCGACGCCGTGGGCGTCGACCGGCTTGCCGGACGCGGCAGCGTCGCGCTCGACCTCACGACCACCGGCACGACGGTCGCCGCCTTGAAGCGGGCTCTCTCCGGCAGCGTGCGCATCGACGTTCGCGATGGCGCGGTGAAGGGCGTCGATCTTGGCGCAATCGTTCGCGCCGCCGGCTCGCTGCTCGGCTCGAAGGCAAGCGTCGAGGGGCGGGCCAAGGCCACCGACCAGACCGAGTTCTCCGAACTCTCGGCGAGCTTCGCGATCCGTCAGGGTGTCGCGCGCAGCGACGACCTGTCGGGCCGGTCGCCGCTGCTCAAGGTGACGGGCGCCGGAAGCATCGACATTGCCACGGAGCGCATCGACTATCTCGTCAAGGCGGCCCCGGTCGGGGCGATTCCGATTGGTCACGGCCGCACGCTGACCGTTCTCCGGGGAGTGGCGGTGCCGGTACGAATAAGCGGTGCGCTTGCCGCGCCGGAGTACTCGGTCGATCTGGCTCAGTTGGCGGTCGAGTCAGCGAAGACCGGCGTCAAGCTCACCATCGGCGCGGCGGTGGGCGCTCCTGAAGCCGCCGTGCCGCTGGTCAAGGACCTGTGGCACGGCCTGCGCGGAGAAAAATAGGCGCTGTGCCGGACGCGCCGGCGAGTTGCCTGTTGCCTTGAGCCTTGCTGGTCGTCCGTGGCACCGCACCACTGCAACGCTGGCCGGCGGTGTGCGACAAAGACGACCATTCGCACGCCGGATCAGGTATCGTTGCTTCCTGGCCCACAAGACATTATGCGAGTTGCCCATGACGTCCTCCGATGCCGTCTGGCTGATCACCGGTTGCTCGACCGGTTTCGGCCGCGAACTCTGCAGAGCGCTGCTGCGCCGCGGCTACCGCGTCGTCGTGACGGCACGCAACCCGGCGACTCTGGACGAATTTGCCTTGGCCGGGAACGCGCTGGTCGCCGCCCTGGACGTGACCGTACCGCGGCAGATCGCCGATGTCGTCCGGCAAGCCGATGAACGTTTCGGGCAGATCGATGTGCTGGTGAATAACGCCGGCTACGGCTATCTGTCCGCGGTCGAGGAAGGTGAGGACGAGGAAGTCCGTGCGATGTTCGAGACCAACGTCTTCGGCCTGGGCAACATGACGAAGGCCGTCCTCCCCGGGATGCGCGCCCGTCGTCGCGGCCACATCGTCAACATCTCGTCGGTGGGTGGGCTGATCGGTTTCCCGGGCATCGGCTACTACAACGCCAGCAAGTTTGCGGTTGAGGGCCTTTCCGAGGCCTTGGCGAAGGAAACCGCGGGGCTCGGCATCAAGGTGACGATCGTCGAGCCGGGGCCGTTCCGCACGGATTGGGCGGGCCGCTCATTGAAAACGCCGAAGAGCGCCATCGCCGACTATGCGCAATCGGCGGGCGCCCGCCGGGCCGCCATCCAGGGCTATAGCGGCAGCCAGCAGGGCGACCCGGTACGCGGCGCGGAGGCGATCATCCAAGCCGTCGAAGCGCCGCAGGCGCCGCTTCATCTGCTCCTCGGCCGGCCCGCGTTCGACCTGACCGCCGCCAAGCTGAAGGAGTTCTCGGCGGAGATGGAGACGTGGCGCGAAGTCTCTCTGGGTGCCGACTTTCCGGACGCGGGTTGACCGGCGATGCTCGGCAGCATCGGCCTCCGCGCACGGCATTAGCAAAGCATTGAACTTCTCGCCGAAGGGCCTGATTCCCAACCGCGCGCAGACGCTCGAGATACTGCGGCTGATGGGCAGGCATCGCCCCCTGCTGATGCTCCTTGGCGACGACGATGGCTATGGCACGCGTTGGCTGCTGGACGGCCAGGAGGTCCCGCCAGGAATCGCCAAGTACCTCATGCAGGCGGGTCTGGTTGCCGACGCGGGTGCCACCGGGTTCGGTGTGCGCAGGCTGGCGCTGACCGACTCCGGCAACCGCGTTCGCGAGAACGGCGAGACGTGGTGGACGAGCCTCGGCTTCATCGAACGTTTGAAAATCCGGATCCTCGGTTGATGAGGCGGGGCAATAGAAGATCCAGCGGCGTGCGCCGCCGCCGCCCGCGTTGCCCTGACGGTCCTGACGGCGCCTGCGGGTGCCAGGGTGCTGCCGCATCTGGTTGAGCCCGGCCCGAAGTCCCTGTCGCCCACCGGCGCGCCGAGGCGCGCAGGCAGCGATGCGAGCAGTGGCGTCGGTGACCGATCGGCGCCGCTGCCCATCCACCGCGTCAGAGGATGAAGTCGGAGATTCCCAGATCGGCGGTCTTCACACCGACCAGCAGAATCTCGTTACCCTCCCAACTGATCGATGCGTCATTGCCGATGGCTGCGATGTGCAGGTCCTTGAGTTTCGTAACACCGGCGTCGCGCAGATCGAGGCGGTCCACCCCATCCTGGAAGTCGGTGACGACGTCGCGACCCCACGCTTTGCCGAAGACGAAGGTGTCCGCGCCGCTGCCGCCGCTGATCCGGTCGTTGCCAGCGCGACCGTCGAGAATATCCGCCCCGTAACCGCCGAGCATGACATCGGCACCGGAGCTGCCGATGATCCTGTCCTTGCCGCCACCACCGTCGATGCTCACCTTGCCGATAAAGGTGGTGGCACTGAAATCGAGCAGGTTGTCGGCCCAGTCGCCGAGCAGCCGCACCGGCCCGCCGGCGCCGGAGGCATCGACGGTCTCGACGCCGTTCTTCGGCGCGAACGCCGTCAGGCCGATATCGACCTTGCCACCGTAGGCGACGATGCGGTCCTTGCCGGCGCCGCCGTCGTAGCTGTCGTAGCCCTCGAAGCCGTTGCCGCTATTGCCGGTGACGCGAAACGTGTCGTCGCCACTGCCGCCGAATAGCTGGTCGGTACCCGTGCCGCCGTGCAGCACGTCGTTGCCATTGCCGCCCGACAGAACCTGGTCACCCCAACTGCCACCGTCGATGTTGTCGTCGCCGGCACTGCCGATGATCGTGTCCTTGCCGCCGCCACCGTCGATGCTCACCTTGCCGACAAAGGTGGTGGCACTGAAGTCGAGCAGGTTGTCGGTCCAGTCGCCGAGCAGCCGCACCGGGCCGCCGGCGCCGGAGGCATCGATGGTCTCGACGCCGTTCTTCGGCGCGAACGCCGTCAGGCCGATATCGACCTTGCCGCCGTAGGCGACGATGCGGTCCTTGCCGGCGCCGCCGTCGTAGCTGTCGTAGCCCTCGAAGCCGTTGCCGCTGTTGCCGGTGACGCGAAACGTGTCGTCGCCGCCTCCTCCCGCCAGCTGGTCGGTACCCGTGCCGCCGTGCAGCACATCGTTGCCACTGCCGCCCGACAGAATCTGGTCACCCCAACTGCCGCCGTCGATGTTGTCGTCGCCGGCACTGCCGATGATCGTGTCCTTGCCGCCACCCCCGTCGATGCTCACCTTGCCGACAAAGGTGGTGGCACTGAAGTCGAGGAGGTTGTCGCTCCAGTCGCCGAGCAGGCGCACCGGGCCGCCGGCGCCGGTGGCATCGATGGTCTCGACGCCGTTCTTCGGCGCGAACGCCGTCAGGCCGATATCGACCTTGCCACCGTAGGCGACGATGCGGTCCTTGCCGGCGCCGCCGTCGTAGCTGTCGTAGCCCTCGAAGCCGTTGCCGCTGTTGCCGGTGACACGGAAAGTGGTAACTTCTCAATAAGCCCGGGCACGGCCTCTGACTGACTCTGGGATGCTTGCTTGCAGTTGGTGCTGGACACAGCGCGCGAAGCGTGGTTCAATCCGCAGGCATGAGCACGGAGACCCCTCAAAAGCTTCCCGGCATCCCTGATATCCCTGTCTACGAGAGGACGCCGGCGGTGTTGCGGCTGCTGGAACTCTGTCATCGGCAGCAGGAAGAGCTTCAGGCGCTGCGCGATGAGGTTGCGCGACTCAAGGGTCAGAAGCCGAAACCGGTGATCAGGCCTTCTGCACTGGAAGGCGGGCGAACCGGGACAAAGAAGGTGCGCCGGCCGAAACCCCGAGGCAAGCGCAGCAAGACGGCAGGGCTTGACATCCACGAGTCGGTCAGGGTGCAGCCGGCAAAGACCATTCCGCCGAACAGTCGCTTCAAGGGCTACCAGGATTTCGTCGTACAGGAGCTCCGGATGGGGGTGCACAACACCCGGTATCGGCTGGAGCGCTGGGTCACCCCGGAGGGCGTGAGCTTGATCGGCCAGTTGCCTGTCGAGATCGGTGGTGTGCACTTCGGCCCGCAGCTACGCGCCTTCATCCTGTACCAGTACCACCATGCGCATGTGACGC
>AATN01000159.1_pt1 | contig 17274 bp, 15 predicted proteins | sample 270648 | NCBI WGS metagenome assembly AATN01 (sample SAMN02954269, study PRJNA17659) | bioreactor sludge metagenome | biome: terrestrial; feature: bioreactor; material: sludge; isolation source: Enhanced Biological Phosphorus Removal (EBPR) bioreactor sludge | place: Australia: Brisbane, Queensland
AAGCCGGTAGTTGCTCAGGGAATAATCGTATCGGTAAAACCGCTTATGAACCGGGTAGTGGTAGCACCATTATGTCCTATGCAGGGATTTGCTCACCCGACAATCTCCAAGCACATAGTGATCCCATGTTCCACTCTGGCTCGATCAATCAGATCACTAGCTACACGCAAAGCAGTACGGGGGCGACTTGTGCAGATAGCACGAGCTTAAGCAATACCAATCCTATGGTGAATGCAGGGCAAGATTATACGATTCCAGCCCGTACCCCGTTTACCCTCACGGGCAGTGCGACTGATGGCAATAGCGATCCTTTAAGCTACTCTTGGGAGCAAATTGATTTAGGCACAGCCTCCAAAGTCGATATTGATACCGGTGATAATGCTTTAGTACGCGCACAGTTACCTAGTAGTTCAGCTAGCCGCACGATTCCGCGTTTAACGGATTTACTCTCCGGCAGCCATACCTATGGCGAAACCTTATCCAGTCAAACGCGGGCGCTGAATTTCCGCTTACAAGCTCGTGATGGTAAAGGTGGTATTGGTTCTGATGAAATGATTGTGCACGTGCAAGATATTGGCTCTGCGTTTGAAATCACTGCACCGAAGAATGTGAGCTTAAGCGCAGGTAGTGTATTAAATGTCACTTGGAATGTAGCGAAAACTGATCAAGCACCCATTAGCTGTGCCAATGTCGATATTGCGCTGAATATGAGCAGCACCACACCCAATGAAAACTTCCAGACCTTGCTTAGCAATACAGCCAATGACGGGGCTGCTAGTGTGACGCTGCCGAGTAGTTTGGGTACGAAAAATACCATTCGCGTAAAATGTAGTAATAATATTTTCTTTGCCTTATCAGATGCGAACCCAAGCTCAGCAGGTACTGGTGGCTCGGGTGGTGTTGATACTAGCGGGGGCGCGGGTTCCTTCCAGATTGAATTAGTGCTATTAGTCGGTTTTGGAGTTTTCTTCCGTCAACGCTTTGCCGCTCAAGGAGTAGGTGCATGAATTTGTTCAAATCTGCTTTAACAGTTTTAATTTTAACGAGTTTAGGTTTAGCAGTGGGAGCCTGTCGAGAAATGCCCAGTCATCAAGTGCCTCCGCAAACCACTTCTACAGAAGATGCGCAATTCGTCAAAAAGCTCAGTGAATTACAGACTAAAAACCCGAAACAAGATGCACAAGCTTCGATTGCACGAGGCGAGCGTTATTTTCTGTGTAATGCTGGGCGGAGTCGCACCGTACCCGGTTTAACGGCAGAGGTTTATGCGAATGTTCGTGAGCGTTGCCCGACCCAATGCTTAGAGGGCGTTACTGATGCTGTATACGGTGAAAACCACGCCAAATATCTAAGTGCTGCCTTAGCGTATTCGGCGCAGTGGAATCAAGTAATGGTCAATGCTTGCAACTAAGCAGCCGTCAGGGTTTGTACGCCAGTCGGTGTGCCTAGAATCAGCACATCGGCAGGGCGTAAAGCGAATAAACCATTCGTCACTACCCCCGGAATCTGATTAAGCTGACTTTCTAGCTGCCTAGCATCTGTAATCGCTAAACCATGGACATCAACAATCACATTGCCATTGTCAGTCATGCAATCGGGGCGCAATACCGGTTTGCCACCTAGTTTTACAAGCTCGCGCGAAACGAACTCCCGTGCCATCGGAATGACTTCAATGGGTAACGGGAATTTACCTAAGACCTCGACTAACTTTGTACCATCGGCAATACAAACGAATTTATCGCTCGCACCTGCTACGATCTTTTCGCGCGTTAAAGCCGCACCACCGCCTTTGATTAAATGCAATTGATGATTCGACTCATCCGCTCCATCGACATATAAAGCCAACTGTCCTGCTTCATTCAAGTCTAAGACACGAATCCCATGCTTTTGTAGGCGCTGCGCGCTGGCAACCGAACTGGCTACTGTCGCCTCCACTTTAGATTTCATTTGCGCTAATAAATCAATGAAGTGATTGGCGGTCGAACCGGTACCAATGCCAATAATCGACCCCGCTTCAACATACGCGAGGGCTGCTTCAGCAGCAGCTTTTTTCATCTCATCTTGAGTCATCATCTTATTTCACCTAATGCTTGCGTGGGGAGTTTGGCCTATACTACCTGACCCGCAACCGCTGCGACTACTGAGCATCATGAATACATCTGATAAATCCTTAATCGAACGCATCCTGACCGCCCGCGTGTATGACGTGGCGAAAGAAACTCCTTTGGATTTTGCCAAAAATCTTAGTCAGCGTTTGCAGAACCGAATTTTCCTGAAGCGCGAGGATTTGCAACCCGTATTTTCCTTCAAATTACGCGGTGCATTTAATCGGATGTTCCAACTCACGCCTGAAGAGCGTGCACGTGGTGTCGTTGCTGCGTCTGCAGGCAATCATGCGCAAGGTGTGGCCTTAGCCGGTAAAACCTTGGGGATTAAAACTACCATAGTCATGCCTAAAGTCACCCCAGATATTAAAATCAATGCCGTCAAATCTTTTGGCGGTGAGGCAGTGATTTACGGCAATAACTTTGATGAAGCTTATGCGCACGCCCGCCATTTAGAGCAAGTTGAAGGTATGACTTTTGTGCATCCCTTTGATGATCTAGCTGTGATTGCTGGTCAAGGGACGATTGCAATGGAGCTATTGCGTCAACATCAAGATCCGATTGATGCAATTTTCATTTGTGTGGGTGGCGGTGGCTTAATTTCTGGGATTGGTAGTTATATCAAATACCTGTACCCTCATACTAAAATCATTGGGGTTGAGCATGAAGAAGCGCCTACCCTGCATGATTCTTTGCAAGCCGGTCAGCGTGTACAGCTCGCACAAGTCGGTACTTTTGCAGATGGTGCGGCGGTTAAATTAATCGGTGCGCAGACCTTTGCAATCGCACGCCAAGTGGTGGACGAAGTGATCCTCGTCAATACCGACGAAACTTGTGCCGCCATTAAAGATGTCTTTGAAGAAACGCGTACCTTATTAGAACCAGCCGGTGCTTTAGGGGTAGCTGGGATTAAGAAATATGTGGAAGCACAGGGTTGGGAAGGAAAAAATCTGATTGCTATCACGAGTGGAGCGAATATTAACTTCGACCGTTTACGCCATGTCGCGGAGCGTGCGGAATTAGGTGAAGGTCGGGAAGTATTACTCGCGGTCACTATTCCGGAAGAACCGGGCAGTTTCAAACAATTCTGTCGTGCGATTGGTAGCCGTTCGATTTCAGAATTCAACTATCGCTATTCTGACTCGACAGATGCCCAAGTGTTTGCAGGAGTAAAAATTGCTGCGGGTAAAGGTGAACGTGAAAAGCTCCTAGCCGAATTACGCGCCCAAAATTATTCTTTCGTGGATATGACTGATAATGAAGTCGCGAAAGTGCATTTACGCTATATGGTGGGTGGTCATGGGCAAGGCGTGAACAATGAGCTGATTTACCGCTTTATGTTCCCTGAGCGTCCGGGGGCTTTATTACACTTTTTAACCAGCATGAGCGCCGGTTGGAATATTAGTTTATTCCATTATCGCAATCATGGTTCGGATTTCGGTCGAGTCTTAGTGGGGATTCAAGTACCCCCTGAAGAGCGTGCGGATTTTAATCAAACCCTAGAACAGCTTGGTTATGAATATTGGGATGAGACAGATAACCCGGCTTATCAGCGGTTTTTGGGTTAAGGCTAGATAACTTAACTAATAGTTAGCCTGCTATAAGGTTATTGCAGGCTTAAACTGATCAGTTTTCTACAGATAAATCGATACCTCATTGAAATCCCTAGTTCTTGCTTGTCCTTTAGGCTGAGTTTTTTAGCTTCACTTGTTACTACCTAAGCCAACAGCAAACACAGTAATCCCGCTAGAAAATAATAAGTTCCATATTGAAACGACAAGGGTTTCTTAAAACTCTCAGGGAAAAATTGCTCTAGCATCGGAAAAAGATAGCGAGCTGTGCCGATAATAAGGGCGGTTACTCCTGCTAAGAGTAGTAATACACCGGCTACACCTAATAGATCTTTCATATTTGTCTTTACAGTCGTGAGTTAATTTGCTCAATAAGCTTGCACGTCTAGTTGGCATCGGTCAAATTAAGCAGCAGGTCTAGAGCAAGACGCGGTGATGCAAGGCCATACCAGCTTGTTCTAACCCTGATCGCGTTGGGCTAACTGCCAACCGGTCAAATAGCAAAACGACCCCACATCCTACTTTAAGTAGTGCGGTGTAGGGTCACTTCAATGAGGAGTGTCTGGATGGCTGTAGAGCAACAAAGGCTAATAATGGAAATCTGGGAAAAAACTCAAGTTGCTTGGGCTTGGATATGGACAAATATTCAAAGCCTAGAAGCTTTAGCTGCTTTACTTGTTATTTTCGGTATCTGGTTTAAATTTTTCAGGAAAAAAACCGAACTTCAGCCTTTACCCAACCATCAGCCTACACACTCAGAGCCTCCCTCGACAGACTCACAACGCTCTCCTACTGATTTAGAGGAGCTGTATTAACAAAGTCTTGATGAAACCAGCCAATTGCTGCGCCTAAACCTGGTTGAGCAAAGTTTGGGTAAGCGTGCGAATGAGCAACGGATTAGCTTAGCGGCGGTTTATCAAGATCAACGTATTCGCTTAGCCACTGAACCCGAACATGAGCGCGAAGGACGATGGCAAGAGGAATCCTTACCCTTAATGCAAGCCTTAGCCAAGCTTCCCAGTAAGCGTATGGTGCTGCTGGGCAAATTAGGCTCAGGTAAAACCAGCTTTGTAAACTATCTTACCCATCGAGTGATTCAAAGCCGCACGCAAACTTCAGAGGATTTACCCGCCTCTTTAGCCAATCGCCCGATTGTACGTCTATTATTGCGTGAGGTAGGCTCGCATTTGCAGGAGTCCACTTCCAGTGCAGGTTTAATCTGGCAAGAAATACGCTCTGGCGTGCAACAGCAACTTGAAAACCATCTGCAAAAACAAGCTGAACCGCCATTAGTAGAACCTGAATTCAATGCCTTCTGGACTCAGTTTCGGCAAACCTTCACCCGTCGCCAAGGTATTTTATTATTAGATGGCTGGGATGAGGTCAGTCGTGCGGATGCGATACACTGTTTACGTAACGCAGTAAACGCCTTTGTCCATAACACCGCTCATTAAGACATTCTTGTCATTGTCACTAGCCGCCCTTCGGCTTATGAACGTGAGGAACAACGCTTAGCTACTTTTTGGCAGGCGGAAATTGAACCGATGAATGTGGCTCAAATTGAGGCATTTATCCAGCATTGGTATCGACTGATTGAGAATCGTGACCCTAAACAAGCGGCACAACGGGCTGAACGCTTAGTCCAAACTATTTTTGAGAATGCTGCTCTTAAAGAGTGGCGCGATCTTCAAGAAATGGCTGAACGCCCTTTATTGCTAACTTTATTAATTGGCTTGGATTCGGCGGGAAAAAGCTTAAATAACTCTCGCCCCAAAGTTTATAGTGAAATTGTTGACTTGCTTTTGCAACGCTGGCAGGAGAATTTAAAAGAAACCTTACCCGCCTTAAGCCCTGAATTGCAGTCTGGCATGCGATTATTGGCAAAACTGCCCGATGCTTTACTCAAAGCCTTACAAAAAGCGGCTTATGAAACCTATGAGATCTTGGAAAATAGAAAAGCAAGCAAAAATAAAGAAGTAAGCAGCGGTTTAGAATTTCCTGCTTCGGTGGTGTTAGGGAGCTTGAGTGTGCCTTGCGAAGGGGGAGAGAAAGAGCGGCATGTGTTAGCGTTTTTACAAGAGCGCAGCACGCTTCTGATGGCAGGTAGCCAGCCCGATAAATTGCAGTTTGCCCATAAGTCGATTCATGAATACCTTGCCGCACGGTATTTGCTCAATGATGCAGATTGGGAAGAAAAAATCACCCAGCACCTCTTACAAAATCCAAGCTGGTGGCGTGAAGTGTTTTTATTTATGGCCAAGGATCAGGCTGATACCCGTTATGGCAGTGCAGTGACCTTTTTATATAACGTTTTACTAGGCCAATATCAGCGGGAGGCTTTAGCACAACAATGGTTATTGATCTTAGCCGCTGAAGCAGCTTTGGAAATGGATTTGGCGCACCAACATGATAAGCGGAGCCACGAGAATTTATATCACTTCTTGCAAACTGAGTTAGTCGCCGTATTACGCAGCCAAGAACTTAGCATAGTAGAGCGTGCCGAAGCAGGGCGTTTATTGGGTGAGTTGGGCGACCCGCGTCAAGGTGTAACGATCATCAAGGAGGGCGCTTTTGAAGGCTTGCCGGAGATTGATTGGGTCACTATTCCTGCGGGTCAATTGCGCATGGGCAGTGAAGAAGAAGATCAAGAGGCTTCTGGGAATGAAAAACCTGCACATACGGTTTCTCTGCCTACTTTTCAAATCAGTCGCTACCCTATCACCAATGCCCAATATACCTGCTTTATTGAGGCGGGCGGGTATCAGCAAGAACGCTATTGGCAGCTAACACGCCGAGGCTTGGAGTGGTGGCAACAAGCCAAGGTGCAAGCGCCTAAGTATTGGGATCGTCATCAATGGAATAATCCTAATCATCCGGTCGTGGGGGTGTCATGGTATGAAGCGCTCGCCTATTGCCAATGGTTAAATGAAACCCCTCTGTATCAAGGCAAACATATTCGCCTACCCCAAGAAGATGAATGGGAATATGCCGCCCGTGGGGAAGCTGGCTGGTGCTATGCTTGGGGTCATGAGCCGAATCCTCATTTGGGTAATTATGCTGCGACGGGTCTAAACCAAACCTCTAGCGTCGGTTTATTTCCAGCAGGCAAGGCATTTCAAGCAGCAGATGGCAGCGGCGTGCATGATCTATCTGGTAATGTTTGGGAATGGACCACTAGCCAATGGGGAGCACCTTATGAGCTGGAGTTTACCTATGATAAATGGACGGAGCAGCAAGCTATCCGTAATTATTTAGATACTAAACAAGAGGTTCATCGCATCGTTCGCGGTGGTTCTTGGAACTATCCCACTGAGTATCTGCGGTGTGCGGTTCGTGACGGGGATCGTCCTTCTTTTCGAAGCTACGTTCTGGGGTTTCGAGTCTGTGCCTTCTCCCTGGCTGCTGATTGCTGAATTCTGTTTTCTGAATACTGCTTTCTGTTATCCTGCTTGCTGACCACGGTGGCAATTAAGTTCCCCCCCTGCCGCGTAGCGGCTAAAATTTTTTTAGAGCGGATAGATGCCTAACTCTTGGGATAAAGAATCATCTGCGTACAACGAAATAATACCATCGTCTTACCCGTTTCTTTTTGAGTAATGACAGCATCCCAAACTTGGGTCGTGCGCCCCCGATGGGTCGGTTTAGCGATGCACTCAACCATGCCTGAACGTGTAGTGCTTAGATGATTGGTTTTCAGCTCGACCGTTGTAAAGCCGCTAGCACCCTCCGGTAAATGCGCAATACAGCCTAAACCCGCTGCATAATCCGCTAAGGTGACTAAACTGCCTGCATGCAGAAAACCATTGGGTGCTAGTAAATGTGGGGCTGCATCCATCTCTGCGATCACTTCACCCTCTTGCAAGCGCGTAAAAACGATCCCTAAATGCCCCGTGAGTGTACCTGCCGCCAAACTATTGTAGTAATCAAGATCAAAGTTAGTCTGCATTGTTAGCCCCTGTATAAAACTCCGGCCATTGCCGTTTTACGACCTCTCCATCACTCGCCAAAGCGATACAGGTATCTAAAATGCCCAGCTTCTTGCGCGTGAAATTTTTATCCTCGCGCTTGCGTTGAGCCGCACGTTCCTCTAAAGCGGTATGCATAGTCTGATAGGCCGTATTTGCAATTGGTGTGAGTAAATCAATCAGATGAGTACAAGAAACCTCGGTACTAATGCGCTCACGCACTTCTTTCAGCCAGCCCTTGCCCATACGTAAACCAATTAAACGCGGCATAACTTGAGCGGCTTGGAAACAAATCGGAAAAGGCGTTTCATCAGAGATAGCCAGCGCATCGTGAATCAGAAAATCCAAATCAAGGGTTAAACGCACACGCATATTGTGCACATTTTCACCCGCACGAATCAGGCCACCACGATGCTCAGGATCATAACTGCAATCATACGAACGTTGATCAGTGAGATGTGCTTCGATATCCCAAAGGCCATCCTCGCGCTTAAAACCTTCACATTGAATGCTTCGATGATGTAATTTCGTGCGTTTTACATTACTCGCTAAGGCCATCCACCCTCACCTGTTCGACTCATTTCATCGCTGCGACTGCTTGAGCGCCTGCCTACGCTCATCATTGTGTCGCATTAATTGATAGGTTAAATATAACTTGGCAGGGATCGACAAAAATAAACCACCCGCAATTAAACCCGCAATCAGTGCAATACCATGTACACCCTGTTTAGTCACCCAATCGGAAAACACTACTAAGCCCACGCCCGTAAGCACTAAACTTACCCCAACTAGCATCAAGCCATACATCAAGCGTGCTAAAACCTTTTCATTCATGCGATTAACCTCTCTACACTGAATACTCTAGTATCAGCACAGAACCGTTTTAAACGCATTGATTCCCCGCAAGCGGGCAAGATTAAGCTTACAATAAACCCCGCCCCAGTTTAGAAGCTGGCAGCCGCCCCAAATACTTTGAAATAAACCGCCCCGCTTCCAGCAATTTAGGTAAATCCACCCCCGTTTCAATGCCTAATCCATTGAGCATATAAAGCACATCTTCGGTTGCGACATTGCCACTCGCCCCCTTTGCATATGGGCAACCACCTAAACCTGACACCGAACTATCAATCACCGAAACACCCAACTGCATGACTGCAAATAGATTCGCCAAACCTTGCCCATAGGTATCGTGGAAATGCGCGGCGAGCTTTTCAATCGGGACATATTGCGCCACCGCTTCAATCATGCGTTGTGCTTTTAGAGGCGTACCTACCCCAATCGTGTCACCGAGTGAAATTTCATAGCAGCCCATTTGATAAAGCGTCTTGGCTACCTCGGCCACTTTTGCAACTGATACTTCACCTTCATACGGGCAACCAAGCACACATGAAACATAACCACGCACCCTAATATCGTGTGCCTTGGCTTGCTCCATTACGACTTGAAAACGCTCTAAACTTTCAGCAATGCTGCAATTAATATTTTTCTGTGTGAACGCTTCTGAGGCTGCGGCGAATATAGCAATTTCCTTCACACCTGCTGCAAGTGCACCCTCCATACCTTTGGCATTAGGCACGAGCATAGGATAATTGACGCCTACACGCTGTTGGATTCCGGTATACACCTCAGCACTACCCGCCATTTGTGGAACCCATTTTGGGGAAACAAAACTGCCCACTTCCACGACGGATAAACCCGCGTCCACCAGCTTTTCGACTAGAGCCATTTTGACTTCAATAGGGACAGGCATAGGCTCATTTTGTAAGCCATCACGCGGCCCTACTTCGACGATTTTAACGTGTTTTGGTAAAGTCATATGCTACTCCAAACTCAATAGGGTATCGCCGTCTTTGACCTGATCGCCGACTTGGAAATAGATTTCCTGAACTGTGCCATCTTTGGGGGCAGCAATCGTATGCTCCATTTTCATCGCTACCATAATCATGAGCGCATCGCCTGCTTTGACCTGATCACCGACTTTCACCATGACATCTAGTACTGAACCCGCCATCGGTGCAGTGAGACCACCACCATGTACACCTTGATCATCTATTTCATGCACTGGATCATGTAAGTTTAAGTGCCAAACTTTACCATTCCAAAAGACTAACCACGTACTGCCAGATTGAATGACTTTGATACGGAAGGTTTTTTGACCTAATACGATTTGCCACTCATCGCCCTGAATAAGCTTACCGGTTAACTGCTTTTCACCCGTAGCAAGCTTTAAGTAGTAAGTATCGTTGCATTGCATACCTTGAATTGGATAAAGCACCTCACCTAGTTGAAACTCAAAGGTATCAAAACTGGTTTGATTCATACGCCAAGCATCTGCTAGCGCCCAAGGCGAATAAGGATCTAAGGTTTGACTTTGTGCCCTGGATGCTAGTGCTTGAGTATGATCTAACTCACACCATACAGCGGCGGCAAATACTTCATCGGGCGGAGTACTCGGCTCTGGGAATAACTCAGCCATATGCTGTTCAATAAATCCGGTGTGCACCTCACCCGCTGCAAAATCAGGACTACGTGCTAAATTGCCCAAAAACTCTAAATTAGTATGTAAACCGCCAATGTAATAATCACCCAAAGCAGTTTGTAAACGTTGCAGCGCTTGAGTACGATCTTGCCCCCACACAATCAATTTAGCGATCATGGGGTCATAAAACATACTGACTTCATCGCCCTGTCGAATACCCGTATCAATACGCACATAATCATTGGTTTGGGGTGCAATCAGTACTTGAACCGAGCCTGTAGACGGTAAAAAATCACGCTCTGGTGTTTCCGCATACACCCGCGCTTCAAAGGCATGACCATTGATCTTTAATTGCTCTTGGCTCAAGGGTAATGGTTCACCATTCGCCACCCGCAATTGCCACTCCACCAAATCCTGCCCTGAAATCATTTCAGTGACGGGGTGCTCGACTTGTAGACGCGTATTCATTTCCATAAAGAAGAATTCGCCACTTTGATCGAGTAAAAACTCTACCGTCCCTGCTCCCACATAGCCAATTGCTTTTGCGGCATTAATGGCGGCTTGTCCCATAGCATGACGCAATTCAGGCGTCATATGTGGTGCGGGAGCTTCTTCAATTACCTTTTGATGGCGACGCTGCACCGAGCAATCGCGCTCAAACACATGCACCACATTGCCCAATGTATCGGCAAACACTTGCAATTCCACATGACGCGGCTTTTGCAAATAACGCTCAATCAGCACAGCATCATTACCAAACGAGGAAATCGCCTCACGCTTAGCCGAGGCTAAGGCTGCATCAAATTCGTCAAACGCTTTGACCACACGCATACCCTTACCACCACCACCTGCGCTGGCCTTGATAAGTTGTGGATAGCCGATTTTTTGCGATTGTTCGCGTAGTAAATCAATGGATTGATCTTCACCATGATAACCGGGGACTAGCGGAACATTCGCCTCAGTCATTAAGCGTTTAGATTCACTTTTTAAGCCCATTGCAATAATGGCTTGCGTGGGTGGACCAATGAATACGACTCCAGCCGCTTTACACGCCTCAGCAAACCCTGCATTTTCGGATAAGAATCCATACCCCGGATGTATAGCTTGTGCTCCGGTAAGTTGGGCAATTGCTAAAATCTTTTCACCGCGTAAATAGCTTTCAGACGCAGGCGCTTCGCCTATCCAATAAGCTTCATCACAGGCTTTGACGTGTTCGGCTTTCGCGTCAGCAGTCGAGTAAACTGCAACGGTTTTAATCCCTAAACGTCTTGCAGTACGGGCCACACGGCAGGCAATTTCGCCACGATTAGCAATCAGGATTTTGGTGAACATGGTTACTTCTCCTTACATCCTAAAGATGCCAAACGTGGTGTCTTCAATCGGGGCATTGAGTGCAGTGGATAAGCCTAATGCGAGTACTCGGCGCGTGTCTTTAGGATCAATAATGCCATCATCCCACAACCGCGCACTGGCATAGTAGGGATGACCTTGCGTCTCGTATTGCTCACGGACGGGGCGTTCAAATTCGGCTTGTTCCTCTACGCTCCAGCTTTTGCCTTGCGCCTCTAATGCATCGCCACGTACTTGGCTCAGTACTTTGGCAGCTTGCTCCCCGCCCATCACGGAAATGCGTGCATTTGGCCACATCCACAAAAACCGCGCACCATACGCACGTCCACACATGGCATAGTTACCTGCGCCGAAACTGCCACCAATAATCACCGTGAATTTAGGTACTTTGGCACACGCGACCGCTGTAACCATTTTTGCTCCATCTTTGGCAATGCCGCCGTGTTCCGCCTTTTTACCCACCATAAATCCGGTAATATTTTGCAAGAACACTAAGGGGATTTTGCGCTGGGCACACAGCTCGACAAAGTGCGCCCCTTTCACCGCCGACTCGGAAAATAAAATGCCATTATTCGCCACAATCCCCACTGGATAGCCATGAATATGAGCAAAGCCACAAACTAAGGTTGTGCCATAAAGCTTTTTAAACTCATCAAACTCACTACCATCGACAATCCGCGCAATCACTTCACGAATATCAAAGGGTTTACGCGCATCTTTGGGGATAATGCCGTACAGTTCCTCAGTCGAGTACAAAGGATTTTGAGGTTGCTTGAGGGCGATATTGGGATTCTTAACTCGATTGAGACTAGCCACTACATCGCGTGCCATCGCTAGAGCGTGAGTATCGTTTAAAGCATAGTGATCGGTCACACCGGAAATACGCGAATGGGTATCCGCCCCCCCTAATTCTTCCGCACTGACCACCTCACCCGTTGCGGCACGAACTAACGGAGGTCCCCCTAAAAAGATCGTACCCTGCTCTTTCACAATAATGCTTTGATCACACATGGCAGGCACATAAGCGCCCCCTGCGGTACACGACCCCATCACGACAGCAATCTGCGGAATACCTAACGCCGACATATTCGCTTGATTATAAAAAATGCGCCCGAAGTGCTCACGATCTGGAAACACCTCATCCTGTAGCGGCAGAAACGCGCCACCGGAATCGACCAAATAAATACACGGCAAACGATTTTCTAATGCGATGGCTTGAGCGCGTAAATGCTTCTTTACGGTTAAAGGAAAATAAGTCCCGCCTTTTACGGTCGCATCATTGGCGACAATCATGCACTCTTGACCACTCACGCGCCCAATGCCTGCAATAATGCCCGCCGCAGGTACTTCATTGTTATACAAACCATAGGCGGCAAATTGGGAAATCTCTAAAAAGGGTGAGCCTTTATCGAGGAGTACTTGAATGCGTTCACGCGGTAATAATTTGCCGCGCTCTAAATGCTTTTGCCGTGCTTTTTCACCGCCTCCTAAACTGATTTGTGCAACCTTGGCGTATAAATCATCCAGTTGTGTCTGCATATGGGCTGCATTAGCGCGGAATTCTTCAGAACGCGCATTGACTGTGGTGTTGAGTACTGGCATTTACCATCCTCCGGTTGCAAGCCATTGATCGACTTGAGTTAAGCGGTCATTTCCCCAAAATTTTTCGCCATCGACAATGACAAAAGGCGAGCCAAATACACCCTTATCCAATGAGTCCTGAACGGCTTGCTTGAGCTTATTTTTAATGGCATCGGTTTGAATCGCGGCTAGCATCTCATCGGCATTAAAACCTACTTGAGTAGTAAGCTCCGCCACGACGTTTAGATCGAATAGATCACGCCCTTCAGCGAATGCGGCTTTATAAAAGGCTTTGGCTAAGGTTTTAGCTGTTTCGCTATCGATTGAATTAGCCCAATAAAATGCACGCGCTGCCGCCAAAGTCGCCCCCGGAAAAGTAGGTGGCATAATAAATGGCACACCTTCTAAACGCGCAGTACGTTTAAAATCATGGGCTGAGTATTCACCTACCAAGGGAATTTCTAATAAAGGCTTAGAGCCAACCGCTTTAAAGGCTGGCCCTAATAAAATCGGATGCCAATTGACAGTACGCCCATGCCGTGCAGCTATTGCATCAATCTTGTAGCTGGCAAAATAGCCATAGGGCGAATAAAAATCGAAGTAGAACTCTAGTGGAGCACTCATTTACGCCTCCATGATTTGACGCGCAATCACCATGCGCTGAATATCACTAGTACCCTCATAAATCTGTGCCACCCGTACATCACGATAAATACGCTCCACCGGAAAATCGCTTAAGTAACCATAGCCCCCAAGAGTTTGAATCGCATCGGAACAGACTTTTTCAGCCATTTCGGAGGCAAAGAGTTTGCCCATGCAGGCTTCTTTTAAACAGGGTTGACCTGCATCGCGCAGCGTTGCCGCATGAAGTACCAAAAGCCGAGCCGCTTCAATTTGAGTCGCCATATTCGCTAAACGAAAGGCAACGGCTTGATGTTCAATAATGGGTTTACCAAAGCTAATACGCTCTTGTGCATAAACGAGTGCCGCTTCATACGCAGCGCGTCCCATGCCAATACATTGCGCAGCAATACCAATGCGTCCCCCTTCGAGATTGCTTAGAGCGATTTTGTAACCTTCGCCTTCTTTGCCTAAAAGGTGACTGGTAGGTATGCGGCAATTATCAAAAAAGATAGAGGCGGTATCGGAGGCATGTTGCCCCATTTTCTTTTCAATACCTGCGACTTTGTATCCGGCATTATCAGTCGGTACGACAAAGGCACTAATACCTTTTTTACCTGCATTGGGATCGGTAACAGCAAATACGATAGCAACTTGGGCATTTTGACCGGAGGTAATGAATTGCTTACTGCCATTAATGACATACTCATCCCCTGCACGTACTGCACGGGTTTTGAGCGATGAAGCATCAGAACCTGCTTGCGGCTCGGTCAAACAAAAGCAGCCCAGCATTTGACCGGAGGCTAAAGGCTTAAGATATGTTTCTTTGAGGTAATCACTACCATAATTCAGAATCGGACCGCACACGACTGAGTTTTGTACACTGAGAATCGTAGAGGTTGCACCATCGCCTGCGGCAATTTCTTCAATCGCTAGGGCTAAGGACACATACCCCACATTCGAGCCACCCCAGTCTTCAGGAACAACCATACCGTATAAGCCTAACTCGCCCAGTTCCCGCAGCGCTTGGGCAGGAAAGGTCTTATTACGATCCCATTCGGCAGCATGAGGCGTGACATTATCGCGCACATAGTTACGCACCATATCCCGAATTAATACTTGCTCTTCGGTCAATATCATTTGGAATGTCCTAGCATTTAAACCCCTACCTAGCCCTCCCCTTATCAAGGGAGGGAATCAAGAGGAGCGTTATTATCTTTTACTCCTCCCCTGACAAGGGGAGGCTGGAAGGGGTTTCTTCAAACCAACTCCACCGCCATAGCCGTAGCTTCGCCCCCACCAATACACAATGAGGCAACACCGCGTTTTAAACCGCGTTGTTTTAAAGCTGAGAGTAATGTCACTAAAATCCGTGCCCCTGATGCGCCAATTGGATGACCTAGCGCACAAGCACCACCATGCACGTTGACTTTATCGTGAGGAATATTCAGCTCTTTCATCGCCGCCATGGTAATCACGGCAAAGGCTTCATTGATCTCAAATAAGTCAACATCGGCTACTATCCAATGCAGCTGATCGAGTAGCTTTTGCATGGCGTACACTGGCGCAGTAGTAAAGAGCGCTGGCTTTTGCGCGTGAGTACTATGCCCTTTAATGACGGCTAAAGGTTTTAAACCCCGTTTTGCAGCTTCGGATTGACGCATTAATACTAAAGCGGCAGCACCATCGGAAATAGAGCTTGAATTAGCGGCTGTTACCGTACCATCTTTACGAAACGCGGGTTTTAAGCTGGGGATTTTATCAATCGCGGCTTTGTGTGGTTGCTCATCGGTGTCGATGTGCACTTCACCTTTACGTGATTTCACGGTGACAGGCACAATCTCATCTTTGAAAGCACCTGTTTCAATCGCCGTTTTAGCACGGGTGAGTGAGGCAATCGCAAATTCATCTTGAGCGGCGCGGGTGAAGCTAAACATATCAGCGCACTCCTCGGCATAGGTCCCCATCAGACGCCCTTTATCATAGGCATCCTCCAAACCATCGAGGAACATATGATCTTTGACCTCACCGTGCCCCATACGCAAGCCAGCGCGTGCTTTGGGCAACAGGTAAGGCGCATTCGTCATCGACTCCATACCCCCCGCCACCATGACTTGATTCACCCCTGCTAGCAATAAATCATGAGCAAGCATCGTAGCCTTCATACCGGAACCACACATTTTGTTCACGGTGGTACAGCCTGCACTTAAGGGTAAATTAGCACCTAAGGCGGCTTGACGTGCTGGGGCTTGCCCTTGTCCTGCGGGTAATACACAGCCCATAATGACTTCTTGTACATCTTCAGCACTAATGCCAGCCCGCTCGACCGCGCCTTTAATCGCTACAGCCCCTAATTCACCCGCCGTGAGATTAGCAAAATCGCCTTGAAACCCACCCATAGGGGTACGTACTGCACTGACAATAACAATCGGATCACTCATTTCAGTACACCCTATTTGGTTTCATTAAACAGTTCGCGCCCAATCAGCATACGGCGAATTTCTGACGTACCTGCGCCAATTTCATACAGCTTGGCATCACGTAATAAGCGCCCTGTTGGGTACTCATTCATATAGCCATTGCCGCCTAAGATTTGAATCGCATCCAGCGCCATTTGAGTAGCTTTTTCAGCAGAATAGAGAATAGCTCCCGCTGCATCTTTGCGCGTGGTTTCGCCACGATCACACGCATTACCTACCGCATAAACATAGGCTTTACAGGCGTTTAGAGTGGTGTACATATCCGCCATTTTGCCCTGAATCAATTGGAACTCACCAATGCTTTGCCCAAACTGTTTACGCTCATGAATATACGGAACCACTATATCCATACACGCTTGCATAATGCCTAATGGACCACCCGATAACACGGCACGCTCATAATCCAAGCCACTCATTAACACGGCAGCGCCACGCCCGACTTGACCGAGTACATTTTCTTCAGGTACTTCCACATCTTCAAAGACCAGCTCGCCTGTATTCGAGCCACGCATACCGAGTTTGTCGAGCTTTTGCGCTACTTTAAAACCAAAGCTTTTCTCGACGATAAAAGTGGTCATACCTTTAGAACCCGCTTGCGGGTCAGTCTTGGCATAAACCACAATCACATCCGCATCAGGGCCATTGGTAATCCACATTTTGGTGCCATTGAGAATGTACTTGTCGCCCTTTTTCTCGGCACGCATGCGCATACTCACCACATCCGAACCCGCATTCGGCTCAGACATAGCTAAAGCACCAATATGTTCACCACTGATGAGCTTGGGTAAGTACTTACGCTTTTGGGCATCTGTGCCATTACGATTGATTTGATTCACGCACAGGTTGGAGTGCGCACCGTAACTTAAACCAATGGAGGCGGAGGCACGGCTGATTTCTTCCATAGCAATCATGTGCGCCAAATAGCCCATACCACTACCGCCGTACTCTTCAGGGACGGTAATCCCTAATAACCCCATTTCGCCCAATTTCGGCCAAAGTTGATTAGGAAATTCATTGGAACGGTCGGTTTCAGCAGCAAGAGGGGCGATTTCTTGGGCAGCGAAACTACGCACTGCTTCACGTAGCATATCGACCGTTTCGCCTAAAGCAAAATTCAGACTC
>AATN01000160.1_pt1 | contig 17274 bp, 15 predicted proteins | sample 270648 | NCBI WGS metagenome assembly AATN01 (sample SAMN02954269, study PRJNA17659) | bioreactor sludge metagenome | biome: terrestrial; feature: bioreactor; material: sludge; isolation source: Enhanced Biological Phosphorus Removal (EBPR) bioreactor sludge | place: Australia: Brisbane, Queensland
CGCTGGGCAAACTGCTGGCCGCGCTGGAAGCCGACCTCCTGCTCAAGGCAGAAAGGACGATCACGCCCAAACTGCTCGACCGCGCGCTGCTCTGGCTGCACGAGCAGGAGATCATCCGGCTGAACAAGGGACTTGCCGTCTTCCGGCCGGCCATGACGATTCGCCTGGAGCCCGACTGGAAGCGGAAGTTCATGCCCGGGGATTTCGCGCCGCTGCAGCTCCACTACGACGAACAGGTGGTGCAGATTCACGTCATGGCCGAGTACGTGCAACGCGGGCTCGAGGCCATGGCCGAGGCGCTGCACCTGACGATGGACTACTTCAGCCTGCAACGCGACGAATTCATGCGCCGCTGGCTGCCCGATCGCGACAAGGAACTGACGCGCCAGACGACGCCGCAATCGTGGCATGACATCGTCGAGGTCCTGAACAACCGGCAACAGCGCGAGATCGTCGCCGACGAGCGGGAAAGCACCAACGTCCTCGTCCTGGCCGGCCCCGGCTCCGGCAAGACGCGGGTGTTGGTGCATCGCATCGCCTACCTGATCCGCGTCCGCCGCGAGAATCCGCACGGCATCCTGGCCCTCGCCTACAACCGGCACGCCGCGGTACAGATTCGCCAGCGCCTCGGCGAATTGATCGGCGACGATTCCCGCGGCGTTGCCGTGCTCACCCTGCACGCGCTGGCCATGCGCCTGGTCGGTGCCAGTCTGGCAACGCAGACCGGGGGAGCGGATGGCGACCTGTTCAAGGAGATCATCGAACAGGCGGTGAACCTCCTCAAGGGCAAGGACCTGCCGCCCGAGGAGGCGGACCAGCAACGCGAGCGCCTGCTGGCGGGCTTCCGCTGGATTCTCGTTGACGAATATCAGGATATCGCGCCCGAACAATACGAACTGATTTCAGCGCTGGCCGGCCGCACCCGGCCGGATGAGAACGGCCGCATCAACCTCTTCGCCGTCGGCGACGACGACCAGAACATCTACGCCTTCAATGGCGCCTCGGTCGCGTTCATCCGTCGCTTCGAGGCCGACTATGCCGCCAGGCCGTCCTTCCTGACCGACAACTATCGCTCGACGGCCAACATCATCGAAGCCGCCAACCGGCTGATCGCCCCGGCGGCGAACCGCATGAAGCAGGCGCACCCGAGCCACATCGATGCGGCGCGCAAGGGCCAGGCCGCCCGGCGGCGAATGGGGCGCCATCGACCCGGTCGGCCAGGGGCGCGTGCAGATCCTGCCGGCCGGCAACGACGACCGGACCCAGGCCCTTGCCGTGATCACCGAATTCGAGCGCATGGCAAATCTGGCGCCGGCGTGGGACTGGGCGCGCTGCGCCATCATGGCCCGCAACTGGCGGTCACTCGACCCTGTGCGCAGCTATTGCGAACTGCAGGATATCCCGGTGCAGCAGGCCGATGAAGACCGCAGCGGCTTCTGGACTCTGCGCGAAACGCAGGCGATGATCGGCTGGTTGCGAACGCGCGACAGTGCGCTGATCGACCTGCCAACGATCCGGCAGTGGCTGGCACTGCAGCCCGAGGGTCGGCCTGACGCCCATTGGTGGAGCTATCTGCGCGAGGCGGTGGCCGAGTATGCACTCGATGCCGGCGACGGCGAACTACCGCTCGATCACTTCCTCGACTGGCTGGCCGAGTGGGGGCGGGAGGCGCGCCGTCGGCAGACCGGCCTGCTGCTGCTGACCGCGCACCGGGCCAAGGGTCTCGAATTCGATCACGTCGCGGTCCTCGATGGCGACTGGCTACGAAGCGGCGCCAACGAGGATGCGGACGCCACGCGCCGCCTGTACTACGTGGCCATGACGCGTGCGCGCAAGACGCTGGCGCTGGCGCGCTTCGATCGCGGCCAGGCCTGGCTCGACGCGCTGGCGGGAGGGCCGGCGGACTCGTCGTCCCACTCGTCGTCCCACTCCTTGTTCGACTCGCCGGCCTTCCTGCGTCGCCACGCGACGCCGCTGCCAGCGCCGCCGCCCGAACTGGCGCGTCGCCATCGGCGACTCGGCTGGCGACAGATCGACCTCGACTTTGCCGCACGCCATCCCCCCGGCCACGCCATTCACCGGGCACTTGCCGCACTGGCGGTGGGCAGCCGGATCGCGCTTCGCCAAACAGCGGCCGGGACCTGGCGACTGTGCGATGCGCAAGGGGTCGACGTCGGCGCCCTGTCGCAGCAATTCGAACCGGAAAACAACATGCACTGCATCGAAGCCCGCGTCGCCGCCATCCACGTGCGCCGGCCCAGGGACGTGGCGGAGCCATACAAGTCGCGAATCAACGCGCAGTGTCAATCCTGGGAGATGCTGGTTCCCGAACTGGTGTACGCGCCGGGTGCTTGACGCTCCCACCACGCGGAGAGGCTCGTCGTAGGCCCTGCGTTGCGAAAATCGCAGCCCCGCAGTTTGCCGTCGATGGCCAGGTTGAACATGGCAAGGTCGCGGACGGCATGGGCATTCTGAAGGTAGATTCGAATGGCCCAGATGTCCTTCGGCTTGAGGGGTGGCTTCTGACCGACGAGCTTTCCATTGTTCCAGGCTTCGCGTTTGTGGATGGTTTCCATCACAGACTCCTTGGTTGTTGATCGGAGAATGATTGTTCTGCGAATCGCGACGGGGTGTTGGCAATGTCCCGTATTGGGACTAAACTTCGTCCCATGCGCATCATTGCCGTCAGCCACCTGCGAACTTTCTGGGAAAACAATCTGGATGCCGAGCAGCCTTTGAAATCCTGGGTTGATGAGGTGAAAATGGCGACATGGTGCCAGCCGGCGGATATCAAGAATCAATGCCGGAGCGCCAGCGTTCTGAAGAACCGCCGGGTTGTCTTCAATATCAAGGGCAATGACTATCGTCTGGTGGTCTCAGTGGCATACCGCTACCAGGCCGTCTACGTGAAGTTTGTCGGTACGCATGGCGAATACGATGCGATTGATGCCGAAACCGTTGCGATGGAGCACTGACATGGAAATTCGTCCGATTCACACCAACGCCGACTACAAGGCCGCATTACAGGAGGTGTCGGCATGTTTCGACAACGAACCAGACCCCGACACACCTGAAGGGGATCGATTCGACGTGTTGCTGACCCTGATTGAGGCGTATGAGGCCAAGAATTTCCCCATCGACTTGCCCGATCCGGTCGAGGCTATCAAGTTCCGTATGGAGCAAGGCGGACTGACACCGAAGGACTTGGTGCCGGCCATTGGCCGCCTGAACCGGGTTTACGAAGTCCTCGCCCGCAAGCGCCCATTGACTCTCAACATGATCTGGCGGCTGCACGAGAAATTCGGCATTCCTGCTGAAAGCCTGATTCGCCCGAGCAAGTTGTCAGCCGCAGCCTGAGTCGTGGCCTCAATGCCTGCTGGCTACGGGACGCGCGCCCTGCTAATGAGCGCTGCCCTGATCCCCGACCCTTCTGCCGCGCACGGAAGACGAGAGAATGGTGAGTCGCTGGCGCGACCGGGCACTGGCTGCACTCACCGTAGGCACCCGGATCGCGCTTCGCCAAACATCGGCCGGCGCCTGGCGACTGTGCGATGCGCAAGGGGTCGACGTCGGCGCGCTATCGCAGCACCTCGAACCGGAATCCCACATGCACGGCATCGAAGCCCGCGTCGCCGCCATCCATGTGCGCCGACCGCGGGACGTGGCGGAGGCATACCAGTCCCGGATCAACGCGCAATGCGACCTGGGAGATGCTGGTTCCCGAGCTGGTGTATGCGCCGGGTAGCCGACGAAGCTTCACTTCAGCGGCAGGCGCGGTAGCCGACCGGCCCGGGCACCCGGCTAGGACGCTTCCTTGACCTCGGGAACCTTCCAGCTGCCATCGAGGATCGACGGCGCCTGTTCCTTCGGCCAGTACAGACGCATCATCAGGATAAAGTCACCCGTGGGTGCCGGCAGCCAGTTCGATTCCTTGCTCTTGCCCGGCGATTCGTTCTGGAGGTAAAGATCGACCGATCCGTCCGCGTTCGCCTTGAGCTTGTTGCGCTGGCTCAAGGTGTAGCGATTCAGTTTGTTGTCGACAAAGAAGTAGTCCGCGTCGTACATCGTCAGTGACCAGAAGCCGTTCACGGGCGGCAGTTGGCCCTTTTCGAAGCGCAGGACGTACTTTTTCTCGCCGTTGTACTTGGCGGCAACGTCCGGTCCCGTGGAAGTCGGATACACGGCATCTTCCGGCCGGTTGGCGCCGAGGCCGATCGCGGTGACGAGCGCACGCTGCAGGTAATTCGTGCCGTACAGGCCCGTCTTCGTCGTGAACAGCCAGCCGTTTTCGAGCTTCATGTCGCCCGCCACGATGCCCGCCTTCATCCAGTCCATGATCAGGTCCTGAGCCGGCTTGGGCGCCCCGGCAAGGCCCTTGGCCACGGCGGGATCGAGCTTGGCGACGTCGAAATCCTGCCCCGGAACGATGCCGATCTTGGACAGCTTGGCCAGCATCGGGGCATCGTCAGCGGCCGCCGGATTGGTCTTGAGCAGTTCCGCGAAGAGCTTGAAGTACGCGGTGGCATCGAGCGCATTGACCTGCTCGCGCACGGCGGTCTTCATGTCCATGGCCGGATCGACCGTGCCGGGGGGCGGCGAGTAGGGCTTCCCGTAGGCAGACAAAGGCACGACCGAGATCTTGTCCTGCAATGTGTGAACCGCCTTGTAGTCCTCGGGGGTACCGGTGCTGTAGATGCGCCCGAGAATCCAGACCAGACCCGTCGGTGCCTTGTACTCGGTCACGCCAGCGGGCAATTCGCCCGACCAGCCCGGACCGGTGATGGCGTAGGTCTGCGCCTTCGTGCCCGTCGTCCGCTTGCCCGGCACCTGGAACACGTTGGTCCAGCCGTCGAGCATCGGGAAAAGGAAGTAGCGGTCCTTCATGTCCGGGAGGCTCAGGATCCAGGGTTCCTTGGACACGTCGATCCAGGTGGTCGTGTAGAGCGTGTCGGCGTTCGGCGCCGTGACATCGCGGTACGAGGCGTCGGGATAGCTGCGCATCCGGACGAAGTGCCCCATCGGAGCCCGGGAGCCTTGCGGTGCTTCCACGTTGGTCATGATGCGGCGCGTCATTTCCATCGTAACCAGCGGATAGGCGTAGACGTAGCTCTCGATGGCAATCACCCGTGCTTCGGCTTCCTTCGCCGCCGCTTCGACCGCCTTCGCTTCTGCCTCAAGCTTTGCTTTGGCTTCCGCAGCAACACGGTCGACCTGGGGTTCCACCTGTTTGCCGCATGCACCGAGCAGGACAAGGGAAAGCACGGTCAGCCCGATCGAGACACGCCTGAGCCGCTGGCTGGTGGGTTGTTCATTCATTGAGGAATACCTCCTTGTTGGACTTGGAAGCGCAAAGCTATCACGACAGGAGATGACGCCGCTACTGGTTGCGATCGTCGTGCCAGCGATCGCTCGCTTCCGAGGAAATCCCGGCGAGCGGGGCCCGCGCGTGTCTCAACTTCTGGGGGGTTATCTGCCCACCTTCCTTGCCTCAGCCAGTCGGTCATAGACTTGGCTACCCAGCCATTTCGAGACGAGATCTTGCATCTCCGGCTTGCCCATGTAATCGGAGAACAGGTCCTCGTTGAGTTCCATCCGCTCGATGAACAGGGACTCGAGCACCTGCCGGAACACCAGCTGGAACTTGTCGAGGGAGTTGACCTCTGCCGCCTTCTGCAGTGATTCGTTCAGGCTCGCCGCTTCAGCGATCTGATCGAAGAACAACTGGTCCGCTTCGTTCAACTCGCCGCCGAAGCGCTGATTGATGATATCGATCAGGCGAGACAGCGAAACGTGCTCTTCGCGTACCATGCCCGACCCCACCTCGCGCGGACCGTCCAGCGGTTTGGCATAGCCCTCGTCGAGGCTGATCGAGCCTTCACTGATCTTCTGCAAGCGATAGTAGTCGAGCTCGACCTCCTCGTCGAACTGGTAACCCGGCCCGCTCTTGCGCTTGGGCAGCTTCAACGCGAGGTGCCGCAGGTACGTGAACAGCTTCTCCAGATCGCTGTCCTGGTAGGGGATCACCTGGCTCAGAAAGCTGTAAAGATTGCGGAAGGCCTGCAACTTGCCACGCCACAGCTCGGCTTCCTCTTCTTCCGTGTTCTGCAACTGCACGAAGCGCGCGACCGCCTGATCGATGATCGCGTTCATCGTCTTGTGGTCGGCGGGGCTCTGGCGGCGTTTCGGGGCGAAGAACACGCGCGCCAGTTCGGCCACTTCCGTCTGGAGGTAGATCCCCGAGGCATCGAGCTCGGCTTTGACCTCGTACAGCTTGTCGGGATCGACCTGCTCGCCCATCACGGAGCCTTCGTAGTATTGACGGAAAGCCTTCTGGATCTCGCCGGGCTCATTGACGAAATCGAGCACGAAAGTGTCGTCCTTGAGCGGATGGGTACGATTCAAGCGCGACAGCGTCTGCACGGCCTGAATGCCCGCCAGGCGCTTGTCCACATACATCGTGTGCAGCAGCGGCTGATCGAAGCCGGTCTGGTACTTCTCGGCCACCAACAGCACGCGGAAGTCCGGCTTGGCGAAGGCGTCGGGCAGTTCCTTCTCCTTGAGGCCGCCATTCATCTCGACCTCCGTGTACGACTTCTCCGGGATCTTGTCGTCTTCCACCGTACCGGAGAACGCCACCAGGCTCTTGATCGGGTAGCCCTTTTCCTGGATGTAGCGGTCGAACTCCTGCTTGTAGCGCACCGCCTCCAGCCGCGAGCCGGTCACCACCATCGCCTTGGCATGCCCGCCGATCTTGTGCCGGGTAAAGTGCTGAAAGTGCTCGACCATTACCTCGCTCTTCTGGCCGATGTTGTGTGGGTGCAGGCGCATGAAGCGGGCCAACGCCTTTGCGGCCTTCTTGCGCTCGACGTTTGGGTCGTCCTCAGCCTTCTTGATCAGCTTGTAGTACGTCTTGTAGGTGACGTAATTCTTCAGCACGTCCTCGATGAAGCCTTCCTCGATCGCCTGGCGCATGGTGTAGCGGTGGAAGGGTTGGCCATTGCGGCCGAAGATCGCCAGCGTCTTGTGTTTGGGGGTCGCGGTGAAGGCGAAAAAGCTCATGTTCGGCTGATGGCCCCGCTTGGCCATGGAGCGGAACAGGCGCTCGAGTTCGCGCTCGCCCTCCTCCTCGGCCATTTCCCACGCCTTGCGGCGCAGCTCCGCGCCGCCCAGCACACCCTTGAGCTCCGTCGCCGTTTCGCCCGATTGCGAGCTGTGCGCCTCATCGATGATCACCGCGTACTTGCGCGCGGGCAGATGGCTCTTGCCGCCTTCGCCGCGCTCCTCGCTCAGCTTGGCCAGCTGCCCGGACACGAACGGAAATTTCTGCAACGTGGTGATGATGATCGGCACGCCGGCTTCCAGCGCCTCGGCGAGCTGGCGCGAATCCTCGTCGATCTTCTGCACCACGCCCTGGCGGTGGTCGAACTGGTAAATGGTGTTCTGCAACTGACGATCCAACACCACCCGGTCGGTGATGACCACCACGCTGTCGAACACCCGCTCATCGCGTTCGTTGTGCAGGCTGGACAGGCGGTGCGCCAGCCAGGCAATCGTATTGCTCTTGCCACTGCCTGCCGAGTGCTCAACCAGATAGTTATGTCCCACACCTTCACTGGCAGCGGCGGTCACCACCTGGCGCACCGCCTGCAACTGGTGATAGCGCGGGAAGATCAGGCTTTCCTTGCGAATCTTCTTGCCGTCGTCCGTCGTCTTCTCTTTCACATCGAGATGCAGAAAGCGGGCGAGCAGGTCGAGCAAGCTGTCGCGTTGCAGGACATCTTCCCACACGTACGCCGTCTTGTAGTTACGCGCATCGAAGTCAGGCGGGTTGCCGGCTCCGCCCTCCATGCCTTGGTTGAAGGGCAGAAAGTGAGTAGATGAACCGGCCAGACGCGTGGCCATGTGAGCCTCTTCGGTATCCACAGCGAAATGCACCAGCGTGCGTTTGGTGAACACAAAGATCGGTTCACGGGGGTCACGGTCGTTGCGGTACTGGTGGATGGCATTCGCCGCCGTCTGTCCGCTCAAGGGGTTCTTGAGCTCCAGTGTCACCACCGGGAGGCCGTTGACCGACAACACCACATCCAGCGACTTTTCTGACTTGGGGCTGAAGTGCAGTTGTCGGGTGAGCCCCAGCCGATTGGCCTGATAGCGCGCCTCCAGATCAGGGTTCAGGCCGTGCGCTGGGCGAAAGAAGGCAACCCGCAAGGTCTTGCCGAAACACTTGAAACCGTGACGCAGCGTGGCCAGCGTGCCGTGGGTGTCCAGCCACTTGCACAGCGATTCCAGCACCCGCGTGCCGGTCTGCTCGCCGTGCAACGCCGCCAGCTTCTCCCACACCTTGGTTTGGGTGGCACGGATGAAGTCCAGCGCTGCATCGGGGAAGATCGCCCGCTCGCGGTCGAAGCCCGTGCCATCGAGCGGCGTATAGCCCTCGCCAAGCAGGACCGACTCGATGGCGGTTTCAAAAGCGGCTTCGCTGGTGCGCTTCATGCTGGGTTCCGTGGTCGGTGGGGGTCCAGAAGGGTCAAGGCACCACCGCAGTCAGCGCGCCCTTGCCGGCGCGACGGGCGCATCTTCACCCCGCAGCACCGGCTTGCCGTTCTCCCAGGTGACGGCGTACTGACCCAGACGCCGCTTCTTCTCCAGAACATTCGCAACGGACTTCCGCAGCGCGTCCAGTTGCTTCTGGCCCTCCGGGGACGGGGTCGTGATTTGCTTGGCGTTCATCGTTCGGCCCTCTCAAGCAATAGTTGATTGTAGTCAGCGCGCAGGACGGTACGCTGGTCTCCGCACTGCTCGAAGACCAGCTCCGGATTTTCACCATCGTTCATGAAGCAGATGCAGCGGTCGACGCGGTGACTGAAGTCGTTCAGCAGGTGGCGCAGGCTGCGCGGGAAGCGCCGCTCGATATCCGCCTCCGGGATGGCGTGCCCACCGTGGGCCACCCGCTCGGCGACGCGCAGCTTTGACATCTCGGCGCTGGGCAGCGCCAGATAGATCAGGTCCACCCGCCAGCCGTCGCGGCGCAGCCGGTCGACCGTTCGCAGATAGGTGCGTCCAGCCAGAGTGGTTTCGAACGCGAAGTTGTCACCAGCCACGATCCGGGCTTCCAGCTCCCGCAGGAAGATGCGGCTGGCGGCCAGCAACTCCCGCTCCGGGGCGAGCGGCGCAAGTCCTGCGGCGATCAGGTCGGCGTTGATGAAGTGCGCGCAGCCCGCCACCGTCGGCAGGTACTCCAGCGCAAAGGTGGTCTTGCCCGCGCCGTTGGGGCCGGCGATGATCCAGCAGGTGCGGGTCATCCGGTCATTTCCTCCAGCGGGATCTGGCCGGTGACGGCGGCGGTGATCAGCGCGGCGCGGCGTTCCTTGCGAGCACAAGCAAACTGCGTCGTCTTGCCGAAGCCCTTGAAGCCGTGACGTGGCGTGGCCAGCGTGCCATTAACAACCAGCCACTTGCGCAGCCATTCCAGAATCCGCGCGTCGGTCGGCTCGCCGTGCAGCAATTCCAGTTTCTTCGACACCTCGGGCTGCGTCGTGCGGATGAATGCCAAGGCCTCGTCCGGGAAGATTGCCCGCTCGCGGTCGAAGCCCCGTGCCTCGACCCGCGTGTATCCCTCGCCGAGCAAGACCACCTCGATGGCGGCTTCAAAGGCGCCGTCGGAGACTTGCTTCACCCGCCGCCTCCTGCCGCAACGCGAACCTTGCTGAGAACTCGCTCTCGCACTTCCGTGTAGATGTCAATACCGATCGCTGTGTCGACTTCGAGAGTCACTGCCAACGCGTAAGGTACTGCACCCGAGAGCACCTTGGCGTCCTCGCGGCAGCTCACGCGGACGACCACTTCGTCTCCGTCCACGAATGCGGCGGCCTTCTCGCCCTCGAAGACCTCGTGCTGGACTGTGCCTCGCTGGACGGCCTGCCAATCCGCACCCCGTCGCTCGAGGTGTTTGTTGCTCCCGACCGACAACTTCGACTGGGGAGACGCGAACCAGAGGTGTGCGCGCCGCCACCGGTGGTTGAGCGGGTGGATGGGCGTCATCCACGCGAGAGTGACTACGAGTCGACGCCATCCACGCTTGCCGCTGAGTGACGGTGGGAGAGGGAACCGATGCTCTGCTCCGGCCTCTGCGGCGAGTGTTCCGCCAGCGAGTGCTGTGACCCGCGCCTTGGTACACTCGCGCACCGCATCGAGGTCAACACGCCCGAAGCCCAACAGGCGCGTGAGGGACTCGGCGAGCTTGTTGCCGTTGGTCGGGGTCCTGAAGAGCGCCTGATAGGCGTCGCCGGCTTCGCCCCAGCGGGCTCCATGCACGAGGAGCGCCTTGAGCCACACGGCGTAGGCAATCTGGTCGAGTGCCTGTCCGCCCTCAGTCTCCCGGAGCTCAGCCAACACCGGCACGAGGAGCGCCGCTCCCCGTGACATGAGCGCCGTCGCATTGCTCGTCCCGCGATTGGGCACCGTCGCGCTCACGTCGCCCGCTGTCGGGCCTGGCGTGGCGACGAGCTGGCCTGGACCGTAGGCGACGCGGGGCAGCGTCAACTCCGTGCTTGTGTTCAGCAGTGGCTTCACGAGCGCGGCTCGTCCTCCGGGCGCGAGGACGTCCGGCTTGACCGAGCGCTTATAGCCTTGGCCCTGGGCGTTGACGGGACTTGGGAACCCTAGCTTGGCCGGGTCAATCCAGTTCGGCCGGAGCGTGGTCGAGTCGCCGTCCTCATGAACCGCGCCAACCGTGAGCGCGTTCATCCCCTCGGCGGGGGATAGCAGGCGTCGGTGGCGCGTGTCCGCTGCGACGGCCTTCACGACGAGATCATGCAGATCTTCGGTGGGCATGGCCGCTAGCTCCGACCACGGGCGTCCCAACGCGATGGGCCTGCCGTGATTCCCAGCACTCACCAGAAAGAGCACGCTGTACTTCCACGACAGCCAGTCCAGCAACCGGGCCAGCGGGCTCATTGTCCCGTCGAAGGGGCGGTCTGCGATCCCGATGGACAGGTTGATCACCGCCACGTCCGGCGCCGTCGCAGGCTCGCCGCCGTCGCCCTCGAACATCCGGCGCACGGCTCGATGGATGAGGTCGACAATCAGCAGCCCCTCCCGTACGCGCTCCTCTGCCGGGAGGTCGTCCCGCCCTGGTTGCGAAAACGGCTGCATGATCGGACGGACGTATAGCGGTTGCGGGATCGGCTCACCGGGCGAGTGCAGATCGCCCCATATGATGAGCGACGCCATGGCGGTGCCGTGAAGACGGAACCGCGCCTCGTAGTCGGCGCCGAAGTCATCGGGGTCGTCGACCGAGAGCCGGCCTGCGAGGGCCCGATGAGACTGCAGGGGCAATCCGTCCAGTAGGGCAACGACCGGCTGTGTCTGGGGATCAGGAGGCGGCTCGTCGGGAAGGTGTGCGAACTGTGACACCTGGTCGACCGTGATACGCCCGGCCATCTGGCCAGACGCCCGAAAGAACTGGATCTGTTCTGCCTGCACGAGCGCAACTGCACCTCGACGATCTGCATCAAGCAGGTCTTGGACAGCTGTGATCGGAAGGCGAACCGCGAGTGTGTGATAGTGGATATCGGCAATCACGGCCTCCGATGCCACCTCACCCCCGAGTTCCTGAACCATCGCGCGGACGTGGGAAACGGCAGCGGCACGTTGCTGCGCATCAGAGCGAAACCACAGCTCGATCTCGCAAGGGAGCTTCTCGCGCTCCCACTCCAGACGGCCGCGCCAATCATCGAGTACACCAGTCTCTTCGAGTCGGTCGCGCACGGACCAGGGACGGATGTCGCGCAGCAGGGCGAACACATCACGCCACTTCGTGAGACCTCGCTGGAAGTCTTCGCCGTGCTGCCAAGTGCTCCAGAGGTTGAGAAGCTGGCGAAACGCGTGCTGGTTGGCGAACATCAGGTACACGCGTCCGCGGTACTGTTCGTGCGCCCCCTTCTTCTCCACGAAGAAGTCGTCGTCGGGTGGGATGTCGTCCACGTCGTACTCAGCAAGGAACTCCAGCCCCTCGATCTTCGAGGCAGCGTTCAAGAAGTCATCCAACGTTCCCGCGGTCTCGAGCACGAGAACGTCCTCGGGCACGAGCCCCACGGCAGTCGTCTGCATGGTCAACCGCTTCGCCTCGAAGGCCGCTTCGAGCTCATCAAGGCGCGGGCCCAGACGCTGCTGCTGTCGGGTCTGTGCCAGAGGGGCTGGGCCCCCACCCCCACCACCCTTCTTCGCGCGTGCGGCAGTGGTCGGCTCAGGCAAGATGAGAAGTGGCCGCTCAGCCATCGTCTTCCTCCGTTGACGCGGGCATTTCAACAGCGCGGTTCACCCACTGCTTCAGTCGGTCAGCGACGATGCCTCGTACATCCGCACCGGGCATTGTTAATACGTAACGGCGTTGCACGTCCTGTGCAAACTGCTCGAGCTCAGCGAAACTCAGCCCATCGAGTCTTCTGGCGAGATGATCATGCGAATAGCCGAGCGGAAGTCCGCTTCGGTTCTCGAACATCTGTAGCCACGCCGCACGCTGCCCCCTGCCCGGCGCAGGCAAGTCGAGACGGAGCTGAAAACGGCGCCACACAGCGCGATCTAGGAGCTCGCTATGGTTCGTCGCTGTGACAACAACGACATGCGACGGCAGTTGATCGACCTGGAGTAGGAGCGAGCTGACAACGCGCTTGATCTCACCGGTCTCGTGCACATCTCCGCGCTCCTTGCCAATGACGTCGAATTCATCGAAGAAGAGCACACAGCGCTGCGTTCTCGCCTGAGCAAAGAGCTTCGCAAGCCGCACTGCGGTCTCGCCGAGGTAGCTGCCGATGATGCTCTCGTAACGCACCACGAGCATCGGACTACCGAGCTCCTGTGCGAGTGCCTCCGCAAGCGACGTCTTTCCGTTGCCCGGAGGGCCCACGAGGAGGACGCGGTTGCGCGGTTCGAGGTTGTGTGCTCGCAGTAGGTCCACACGATTGTGCTCCTCCACAAGCTCTAAGCACGCCTGTTGAACGAGCGCTGGCAGCAACAAGTCGACAAACCCCCGCCGGGGCCGAACCTCGTGATAGAGCCTCGTCTCGCCGTTCGGAACGACAGCAGTCGCGCGCGTGGGACGTACCGGCTTGCCGTTGAGGTTAAGGTGCTCCGCAAGGCGGTCGGCGAGGATGTTGTGCTGCTTCGAGCGCTCCTCCGTGATTAGGGCTTCCAGGGCCTTGCGGAAGAGCTCCTGATCGCCTTCGGCACCCGCCCTCACTATTTCTATAAGCAGATCAGCGCGTGCCATGGTGCCCTCTCTCATTCATATTCGTGCCTTCCACGTCGATCTGGCCAGTGACGGTGGCGGTGATTAGCGCGGCGCGGCGTTCCGATAGCAGAGACAAAGAAGAAGAGACTTCCCGCATCATTGACTGAAACCGCTCTACGGCGAGCTGAAGATAATCCACTATCTCAGTCTGCTCGGAGATCGGAGGCAATGGCGTCAGCCAATCCAAAACGTGGACTTGAGAAACCTTGACCATCGAACCACTCGAGCCTCTTGCGTCACGACGAATCTGAACGCGAGCGGCCTCTGTAGTTAGTAGATAGGTCAGATACTCGGGGATAATTCTCCCTTCTTGAACCCGAAGCCTGTAGATGAGGTCAGGGAGTAACAGGTTTGGCTCATCGGCTGGGACACATGCGACATCAGCCACGAGTTCCGGCGTATTGCCGCGAGTTATAAGTACATCACCCTTGCGGAGTGCGAAAGCCTGTTCATCCTCACCAGCTTCACGAAGCGCCTTATTCTCTTCTCGCTTGAATCGACCTTTGGAAATAGCGCTTAACTTCAAGACGCCGAGCTCGCCTGCGCCCGCTGGTGTATTGGCAGCGATCGGCGAAGTGCCTTGATCCAACGCAGCAGCAACGAACTTGATACGGATAATCTCCCAATGCGCCGGAATCTCGCCCAGCCATTCCTGGCTGGAGGGTTTGAGCAGGGCATTGGGGTCGAGGCCGCGGGTGACGACGCGACTGATGAGGGCGGCGCGCTTTTCTTCCAGCAGCGCCAGCATGCGTTGCTTCTCGGCAATCAGCCCGTCGATTCGGGCGGTCTCACGGTCGAGGTAGTTGGCGATGAAGCACTGAGATTCACCGGATGGCAAGTGAAGGCGTAGCTCACGAAACTTCTCAACTGTGAAGTGAGCAATCGTGGCGCGATTGCATAGGACTTCAAACCACCCAGCTTCAGATGCCTGCTTCAGGCAGTAGTTGAGATAACGCACATCGTTTGCGTCGCTTGCCCGAACCCTATGAAGTGCGTTCTGGAAAATGCAAAAAGGTGGAGGGTCGTTCAATACCAAAGCCCCTCTGCCTACTTCGCCCCCCTCACACACCATCAAGTCGCCGACATGAAGGTTCAATTGCGCGATATCTGCAGGACTCGCCCACATGCAGGGCAGATCCTCGAAGCTCAGGCCATGCCATTGAACATGCATGGACTTGATGTACGGCGCTTCGATATCGGCTTCAGATGCGGGTTGCGGTTGAAGCATTTTCCCAAGCGCCGTATTAAACTTGTGCTTGACTTGTACCACAGGCCAGCCTGGCTTCTCACAGGGCTGCCAAGGAACGGTGGAGGTGGAGGCAAGTGCGCTCACTCCGTTACTTCCCGCAGCAACTCCAGAGTCCGCTGCTCCACGCCGGTCAATTCCGCATCGATCTCGTGCCGATTGACCCGCGGCATTGCCGCAATGTTCGATCGCATCATGGCCGCTCCTCCACAACGCGATACGCCTGTTCCGGGTCGTTGGGCACCTCGGGCCGGGTCATGCGGATGCGGCCGGCACGCAACAGCGGTCGCAGATAATTCTGTCGAACGGTTTCGACGTTGCGGGCCAGCAGCAATGCCAGTTCTTCGGCACGGCAGTCCCGGTGCTGACAGAGTGCGACGACCAGATCGCGCACTTCCTCGGGCGGACGGCGCTGGCCGATGGCGCCCACCTGGGCGGCCAGTTCGCCAGACAACTCGTTGAGCAACGCACGCCGCGCAGGGTCGGCCAATGGGTCGGGGTTACTAGACAAGCCCAGGGGGTTACTAGATAAGCCGCCGGGGTTACTAGATAAGCCGCCGGGGTTACTAGATAAGCCGCCAGGGTTACTGGACAAGCTGTCATCGTCACCCAGCATCTTGCCGGTGGGCTGGTACCAAGTGGCCGAACCACGCCCCTTCTGTTGGAGCAGACCAGCGTCGCGCAACCTTTTCAGCGACTGGCTGGCGGTCAGGGTGTCAACCTTGTTGGTGTCGCGCCAGGTGGCGTTGTCGATGGCGCCGACTTCGCGGGCGACGACGAGCGCGCGGGCCTCGGCCGCGGACAGGTGAAGATTCTTGAAGCGCGCCAGCCACGCCAGATCGTCCGGGCCCAGAAAGTGATGAAAGAACAGGCGAACGACGAACTGATCCTGCCCGCGGTCGGATTCGAACAGCGGTGGCGCCAGCCCGGCCTTCTCGCACATCTCGCGCATGACGCGCACGCCACTGCCCTTGGTTTCCGCAAAGCGGGTGTCGTAGAGCGCGGCGGCGAGCTTGGGGTTGCGCGGCTGCGACCCGGGTTCGCCCAGATGATCGGGCGATTTGAGCGAAAAACCCGGGTTGCGGATTTCCAGACGATTGCTGTAGCGGATGATCTGCACCGGCGCATGGCTGCGATAGCTGCGGTGCATCAGCGCATTGACGACGGCTTCGCGGATCACGCGTTGCGGCACGATGGGGCTGTCCTTGCGCTGCAGGTCGCCTTCGGCGAGGCCGAACGCTTTGGGCAGGTCGTCGAGGATCGCGGCCTGCACGCGGCGAATGAGCCGGAACAAGGGGTCGCGCAGTTCCAGGCTGTCGAAGCGCCGCTCGGGGTCGGGCACCCACTCGCGGCCGGGAACGCGGATGTAGTCGACGCGCGTCATCGGGAAGGTGCGGCGCAAGGCGACCGGCTTGCCGAACAGGACCAGCCCGGCGACGGTGGGCTGCCAGTTTCCGTCCGCCTTGAGCCGCACGCAGCCGAGCGCCTGCAGCAGATCTTCATCACCCCAGCGCAGTTCTTCGGCATCGGGGTTGGCGTCGCGGCGGGATTGACGGTAGTCGGCGAGGGCTTCGGGGGAGAAGTCGTCGATCCTGCCGTCCAGCACCGGACCGGCATCGAAACTCTCGTGCTGTCGCCCCTGGTAGAGAGCAATCAGGTCGTCATCGGTGCAGTGTTGATCGGTGCTGCCGATGCGCCGAAAGGCACCGCGCGGCAAGCCCTGCGCCTTGAGATAAAGCGGCTTGTCCTGTGGCGCAGCCTCGGGCACAAATACGGCGATCACCGCCTTGCCGTCGAGCACCTCGGCCTGGATGTCGAGCCGCAGCGGGCGGTTGAACATGCTCGCAGCCTGGCTGGCGAGATCAGCGCTGATCTTGTCGGGGTGGTCGAGTCCCTGGATCTCATAGGCGGGGAACAGGGCCAGTTCTTCGCGCGTCACGCCGAGCAGCAGCCAGCCGCCTCCGAGTCCCGGCTCGTTGGCAAAAGCGCAGACGGTTTCGAGCAGCGACTTGCCGATCTCGTCGGCGCGCTTGGCCTCGATGCGCTCGGTCTCGTCCAGCAGGTTGAGATGTTCGAGCAGTTCCTGCGAGGTCACTGCGTTACCTCGCTGAGCAGGCAGAGGATGCGCTTTTCCACTTCGGCCAGTTCGGCATCGATCTCGTGCAACGGGCGCGGCGGCTGGTACTGGAAGAACACGCGGTTGAAGTTGATCTCGTAGCCCACCTTGCCGATACCGCCGTCCTGCTCATCCAATGTTTCGCGGTCGATCCAGGCGTCGGCCACGTAGGGGCGCACCTCGCGCAGCACGTAGCTGACGATGTCCTCTTTCAGCGGGACGCTCTCGGTATCCTTGAGCGCCGGGTCGGGTTCGTACTCGATGCAGACGCCCTCAGCCCCAGCCCCTCGCGCGCGGGGAGAGGGAAGTTTATGGAGGCCCAGCAGGGCGTAGAGCTCATCCTTCGTGATGTCGGCGGGCAGGGTCTGGCCGGGGAACAGAGCGGCGCGGTCCAGTGGCTCGACCTTGTGGTGCTTGGCGATGACGGGCGCGGCGTCGGGGGCCACCGTCGTGAAGCAGTCGCGGAAGATCTTCTTCTGCGCCGTGCCCTTGGCGCCCTTTGCCCAACCCTCGACGTCGTCGGGCAAGGTCCTGAACACCTGCTGAATGGTGTCCCAGGCCTGGTTCCAGTCCAGCAGAGGTTGGTTGCCGAGCTCGTCCTGCACGGCCTGCAGGGCATCG
>AATN01000163.1_pt1 | contig 16951 bp, 22 predicted proteins | sample 270648 | NCBI WGS metagenome assembly AATN01 (sample SAMN02954269, study PRJNA17659) | bioreactor sludge metagenome | biome: terrestrial; feature: bioreactor; material: sludge; isolation source: Enhanced Biological Phosphorus Removal (EBPR) bioreactor sludge | place: Australia: Brisbane, Queensland
TAATCGAGATTATTTGGTCCACGCTCGCGCGATCGGTCGTTTACTGGTAACATCCGGTTAAGTCGAACAAAAACGACTCGCAGGCGGACGAAGCACCAAGGCAGCCGAAGTCCGATCACCTGCTATCTAGCTCATGGGAATAAGCGCCCTCGACACACTGTCGAAAAAGACACGGACAGCCGGCCAACTGCAAGACCTTGAAATCTCGCAAATAACCTTGCGACTTTCGGGGGGTTTTTTTCGTCATCCTGAAAGTTCGCGCCACTAGGGACTTTCAGAATGACCGACCAGCAAACCAACTATCTCATTCGCAAAGAAGCCGCCGAGTACGTCACTCGTAAGGGCCTTCGACTCGCAGCAACCACACTAGGTAAACTCGCCTGCGTTGGGGGGGGTCCGACATACCAAAAGTTCGGCCGAACTCCGGTCTATCTTGCTGAAGACCTGGACGCCTGGATACTTTCCCGGCTGAGCGGCCCCATGTCGTCTTCATCTAAGGAGGCAGCATGACCGCATCCTTCCTTCTTGCCTTAATCCTCGTCGGTTGGTTCGCTGGTGGTATTGCCCGCGCCTACTGGCTTGACCTTCATATCCCCTTCTCTGAGGAAATCTGACCATGAAAGCATCGATCTTTGATGACTGTTCGCTTTCAAGCATGGCTAAACGGGCTCTCGCCGATTTGGACCGCTTTGACTCCTGGCGATCTGGACCGCCTGAGAAACCGGAGAACGTCTCTGTCGAATTCGAGACACCCCAAATTGTTCGCTTGTCCAAGGAAGCTTCGCCTCACCAAAATGCAAGCCGAGCCTGGAAGCGGCTTTGCGATCTGGGTCTTTTGAAAGGCCGGTCTTTCACACCCCCGAATAAACTGCCCCGTGCCATCCGGGATGCTGTCGATTTGGTGGCTATCTGCGGTGAGTATCTGGGCGTGGACCTCACTATCCCCGAAGCAGAGCTAGCCTTAAAACTTGACTGGGTAAGGGAGCCGACCACTGAGCATGAGCGGCAATGGCTGGCTAATTGCGAGGCATCCTGCCAAAAAGAAAACCGCTCAGAGGACGATCTGAGCGGCTGAAGGTGTCTTCATCGGGGACCACGAAATTGTAACCCGATACCACCTAATAGTCAAGAGAATCAACAGTTTGTCGAGAAAGCCCGACGTTGTTTTCGCAGAGCGATCGGGCTCCGACAGGGGGCTGGGCGAGTCCGTAAGGACTCGCGAAACCCTGGAACCACTCCGGCCTGAGTGGTTCCCCTCGCAACGATCGAGGACGCTAAGCAAAAGCCTGCGCCCACAGGGCAAACGCGAAATCCTCATCGGGATCTTCACAAAATGACAATTGCATCATCACAACGCCAGTCCGACATTCTGGCAACTGCACTGCTGTACGCCAAGCACCTACCCGGGAGATTGTTTCCAATTCCTGCGGGAGTGAAAGAACCCCGCCTCAAGGACTGGCCTAATGCTGCATCAAAGGATGTGGACCAGATCGCAGAATGGTTCAAGCGTCCTTCAAATGTCGGGTTCATCCCTAATCGCCCGTACTTCGTCCTGGACCTGGATCGAAAGAAGGGTAAGGACGGGTTTAAGAGTATCACCGAACTTGAAGCACAACACGGCAAGCTGCCGGAAACTCTGACCACCACCACGCCGAACCATGGGGAGCATCGCTATTTTCGTGGGCCAGACCTTCCTTATAAGACTTGCGATGCTGTTGGTGGCCTGTCGGGCGTCGACATTCGCGCGCCACAGCGTCATGACGGAAGCGGCGCCGGCTGTGTCGTTATACCCCCTAGCCAAACGCCGGAAGGAGTCTATGCGTGGAAGAACTGGCCGGACATCAACCAGCCACCGCACATTGCCGAGGCGCCCCGCTGGCTGGTTGAATTGGCGGCTGGTGGCGACCCTCGCAAGCGGTTGGCCGACGAGGACGACACCGACGAGGACGACACCGACGAGGACGACACCGACGAGGACATTGACCCCGACCTTATCAAGCACCTGGCCAGTGCCTTGAAGCACTTGGACGCCGACGGCGACTATAATTCCTGGATTGCCATCGGCATGGCACTCAAGACGTTGGACGATGATGCCGCTGGCCTAAAGCTCTGGTTGGAATGGTCTGCAACCTCGCCCAAGTTCAACGAAAGGGAAGCGCGCGAGAAGTGGCGTGGATTCGAGCCGAAGAAGACCCACTACCGCACGGTGTTCACTCTCGCGCAGTGTGCAGGGTGGCGCAACCCTGGCCGAAAGTCTGGGAAGCGCAAGGAATCTGCCGAGATTGCCGAGTTCAACAAGCGCCATGCTGTAGTCATCACCGGGGGATCTGTGTGCATTCTGCGCGAGGGCCTTAGTGAATTCGGTGGCAGCTCTGTTCATTTCATGGCCAAGCAGGCGTTCAGCACCTTTTACGAGAATCGCTTTATCAACGTGGAAAGGGTCACGGCAGACGACGAGATTCAGACCAAGCGCATGCCCTTGGCCAAAGCGTGGTTAACGCACCCAGAACGGCGGACGCACGAGGGCGTGACCTGTGCGCCTTCCGGAATCGTTCCGACAGGCTATTACAACTTGTGGCGCGGATATGCGGTCAAGCCCTTGCCCTTGGGCGTTGCTGCATCGGCCTTGGCCTGCAAGCGTTTCCTGCATCACCTGAAGAAGAACCTATGCAGGAACAATAAGGTGCACTTCCGTTATTTGCTGGCTTGGCTGGCGGACATGGTCCAGGACCCGATGCGCAAGAAAGGCGTGGCCCTGGTCCTGCGAGGGAAGAAAGGCACGGGCAAGAGCACTCTTGCCGATGCACCGCGCGCCCTGCTCGGCGGGCATGCCTTCAAGGCGTCCAAGTCTGAGCACATCGTAGGGCGGTTCTCTGCGCACCTGGCCGACAAGCTGCTGCTGGTTGCGGAAGAAAGCTTCTTTGCGGGAAGCCATGCGGACATCGGCACCTTGAAGGATCTGATCACGTCCAACACCGTGACCATCGAGGCCAAGTTCGTTGGTGCATTTGAAATGCGTTCGTGCCATCGGGTTTGCATGCTCACAAACTCAGAATGGGCCGTGCCAGCCACGGAAGACGAAAGGCGTTTCTTTGTTCTCGACGTGGGGGAAGATCACATTCAGGATTGGGACTATTTCGCTGCCATTGATCGCGAACTGCAAGGCGGGGGCTTGCGCGCGCTGCTGACCCTGCTGCAGAAGCTCGACATCAGTAAGGTGAACTTGCGCAAAGTGCCACAAACAGCGGGTTTGGACGCGCAAAAGGTCCTAAGCCTGGAACAGCATGACCGATTCATCCTGGATTGCTTGACGGGTGGCGAACTTTGTGGGGAAGTCTGGACCGATACTGAGGCGTCCGGGGGGATGGGGCCTTTGCGAAGTGAGGTTTACGACGCGTATGTCGCCTATGCTCGCGCGTCGTACGTCCGTCCGATCGCTGCCAATCGTTTTGGCCCACACTTCGTCAACCGCACAGGTGCCGCTCAGTATCAGCCGGGTTCTTCTGATCGGCGCCGACGCTACATTCTGCCTGATCCAGATGAGGCCCTTGCCCGTATGCGAGCGCAACTTGGCATCAGACAAGACAGTGAGTAATGGTTCAAGAAGACCGCCGCAAGGCGGTCTTCTTTGCCCGCACACATCGACGTGTGCAGAGCGCCTTTTCTGAATCGACCTGTGCGGCTGAAACCCTGCCGTTACTGGCTTGTAGCCGATCCGCACACATGCACACATTGCACACGTGTTTTCGTCCGAACCCGACATCTTTTTTTTTTGATGTGCCGTGGCTCGCTATGCAGTAGCGGAGACAGAGTCTTTTTAGACGGTTTTCGCCTGTGACCGGTTCTAGATCGGCGCCGGGCTCTGAATGGCGAGCAGCCCCTGACATCTAGTGTTTCAGCCGCACATATCTCAGCAAGCGACCTGTGCCCGGTCTGTCCTAAAAACCTGAAAAAACTGACTTTTTTACATCATAAGGGAACGACACTAAAAGATTCCCTATAGACAAAAAAAAGTCAGTTTTTTCAGGTTTTCAAGAATGCAGCGCCAAGACAAAACAACCATAAAGAAAAAAGGGGCCTAGCCCCCTTTACTTGGTCCTAGACCACGTCAATTGACGTGCACCCCTTCAACCACCGGCAACCGAACCATCAAGGCTTTCCGTCCGCTATCTGCTTCTCAGTGGTCGCTGTTCACATCTCACTCATCACCGTTAGCAGTTTCGCCCGACACCGCTGAACCGCTATCAGCTTCTCATCGCACACTGCAAGAAGCGCTGCCCGCTTCTCAACTGGAGCCTTCAGCATCTTGCGTGTCGCTGTACTCATCTCGCGCAGCACTACCCCCGCCTCTTTGGTTGCCTCTTTGAGCGTATCAGCTTTCGTCATGTGAATTTCCCTTCTGTGTACTGTTGACGGTGCCAATCGAAATAACGTTGAACCTCCGATTGAACGCTTGCGGCACCCGCCCCCCTTCTTCCCGTAGTTGAAGCGCTTCCTTACGCGCCATCAAAGACTCTTCCCGTGCCATCAGCTTCTCCTGCCTAACAAGCAAGCGCCGCTGTTTGTCCTGCAGAAACTTCAGATTGATCGCCAGCACCTTGAGAAGTGCGACCAACTCACCATCAAACACTCTGCCCGCCAAGCGGGGATCTGCACTCGCCATGTGAAACTCCATTCTGATCGTTGTGGAAGGAGGTTTGATTTCACCACAGCCGCCAACGCTGCGCAACTAAAAGGAAAATCTTGACAGTGTGCATGGTGCAGTGCGCAGGACATTTCTCGTGTCTTATATACGAGTACCTTGTCACTATTATCGCTTGTGTGTGGGTAAAAGTAGGTGAAAAACTGGCCCCGCGGAAATAACCGTGCCAGACGTGTCTCTAGTTACACTAACCCGCTGATCTAGAACGCGAAAAGAAATACGCTTTATTTTCAAGATCGCTTGCTTTCTGATTATCTTAGTGATAACCTGCGGCTATTAGAAAAGACACAACGATAGCATGCATCTATACGGACACACCTGGAGGCAGATTCGCTATAAGCGCCTAGTTAAGCACCCGCTTTGCAAACTCTGTGCAGATCGGGGCGTCGTGACCGCTGCCACGGTCGTGGATCACATAACCCCGCACAGAGGCGACAAGGCCCTGTTCTTTGATTCCAATAATCTGCAGTCGCTTTGCGAGCATTGCCATAACTCGATCAAGCAACAGCAAGAGAAGTCCGGGATTCTTCGGGGATGCGATGCTGAAGGCAACCCCCTCGACGCTATGCACCCTTGGTTCAGAAGATCCGATGAATAACCCATTGACCCCTGAAGACGTTCGCCGAATCTTCGACTACGAAGACGGGCGTCTGATCTGGCGTGAAGATCGGGGGCCACGCGCAAGAGCGGGGCAAGTTGCCGGTCATCTTCGTGACGGCAGAGGAATGCCCACACATGTGATGACCGTGAATGCAGCGAAGACGACCCGGGCGCGCCTGGTTTGGGCGTGGCACAAAGGGCAATGGCCCAAACGCTTGCTAACACATATGAACGGCAACACGACAGACGATCACATGGAAAACCTTTCAGACTCGGCACCGCTGGAAAGGCAACACTGATGAGCGAGAACATGCCGACCGCATATGCAAAAAGCTTGCAGAACCCCCGCCAAGGCAGCTACAGGAGCGCTGACGAGGCGCACGAGGCATACAAGGCAGCGCACCTTGACCACTTCGGCAGCGCCTCGCCATGGGCCACGGGGGGCGCTTCAATGTCAAACGCGAACGATTCCTATTCAGCGCCCACGGAGTCTTTTTTTAGAGAGAATCGCGACACTGCCGGGGCTACCTTATGAGAACCCTCGCAAACAGTAACCGGTTCGCCGTCGAAGTCGCAAAAAGCCTGACAACTCCACTGCCCGAACCGCAGCAAGAGTTACCGGAAGGTGCCTTGAAGTATTGGCCGGCTATCATCACAGCCAAACGCCGCACCGCGTGGACTGACCTGGACCTGGCCCTTGCCGAGAACCTGGCCCTTGACCTAGCCACGATTGACGAACTCACAGCCTCCCTTGCTCGCGACGGGCACGTTATCACCGACAAAGCCGGGCGCCTGTACGCAAACCCCGCCGCACCGCTGCTTGACCGAACGATACGACGCGCCACGCACTCAGCCCGTGCCTTGCAAGTCGATTCCAATAGCACCAGCGGCAAGGGAGAGGTCCAACGAAACAAGAACGAAACCGCGCGCGAAATCGCACAGAAAATCGCTGATGTCCCGGACCTGATCGCGAGAGTTCAGCAATGACGCGTGGTGAACGAGTCACCGCCTTCATTGAGCGGTACTGCCTTGTCCCTGAAGGCGCCCTGGTCGGTTCGCCTATCAGGCTCGAACCGTTCCAACTCGATTTCATCAAGGCCATTTACGACAACCCGACCAGCACAAAAAAAGCGCTACTGACCATTGCCCGGAAGAACGGCAAGACCGCCCTTATCGCGTGCCTCGTGCTTGTGCACCTGATCGGCCCGGAAGCTAAGCAGAACAGCCAGATCATCTCCGGTGCCATGAGCCGGGAACAAGCCAGTATCGTATTCAATCTCGTCGCCAAAATGGTCCGGTTGAATCCTGAACTCGCCGACCTTGTCCGTGTCGTTGATTCCCGGAAAGAACTGTACGGCCTGCCCGTGGGCGTGCAGTACAAGGCGCTTGCTGCAGAAGGCAAAACCGCACATGGTTTGTCCCCCGTGCTCGCCATCCTGGACGAAATTGGCCAAGTCCAAGGACCCCGTTCCCCGTTCGTGGACGCCATCACCACGAGTCAAGGTGCACACGAAGACCCGCTTCTGATCGCTATCAGCACACAAGCCGCCGACCCGGCTGACCTGTTTTCCATCTGGCTTGACGATGCTGCCGAGTCTGCCGACCCTCGCATTGTGTCGCACGTCTACACAGCCCCGATGGACGCGGAATTGAACGACCCGGAAGCCTGGAAGGCGGCTAACCCTGCACTTGGCATTTTCAGAAGTCAAGCCGACGTTGAACAACAAGCCCTTGAAGCGATGCGGATGCCGAGCGCTGAAGCCACCTTCAGAAACCTCGTCCTGAATCAACGCGTAGCCCTGACAAGCCCGTTTATGTCTCGGTCCGTTTGGGAAGCGTGCGGCGAGCCTGCTGATTATCTCGACGGTCTTGAAGTATTCGGGGGCTTGGACCTGTCCGCACGCACCGACCTTACCGCCTTCGTGCTCATCGGTCGGGACTCGCAAGGAATCTGGCACGTGCACCCGCATTTCTGGACACCCGCAAAGGGGTTGTCTGAACGCGCGCACCGAGACAGACAGCCCTATGACTTGTGGCGCGATCAAGGCTATTTGCGCACCACACCCCGCGCCAGTGTCGACTATGAAGTCGTGGCCCGAGACATTGCCGAAATCGTGGACGGGCTCGACGTGCGGGGCATCGCCTATGACCGTTGGCGGATTGACTTGATGCGCACCGAGTTTGCCAAGGTCGGAATAGACGCCCCGTTGATCGAGTGCGGGCAGGGGTTCAAGGATATGTCGCCCGCACTTGACAGCGCCGAGACAGAATTCTTGAACGAACGAGTACAACACGGTGGACACCCGATTCTAACTATGAACGCCGCAGGCGCCACCGTGACCCGTGACCCTGCAGGAAATCGGAAACTAGACAAGACCAAGGCAACTAGCCGAATCGACGGACTTGTCGCTATGTGCATGGCTTTCGGTTTGGCGAGCAAATCCCTTCAAGCCGTGAAAATTCCCACTTACCAGATGATGTTCATTTGACTATGCATAAAGCCTTCTCTCAGTTCACGATCAAGTCCTTTGACGAATCCGCAGGGATTATCAAGGGCATTGCCACGACGCCGACAACGGACAAGGTCGGGGACATTGTCGAACCGTTGGGCGTGCAATTCTCGCTGCCCTTGCCCCTGCACCACGAACACGACCGCAAGGACGTTGTTGGCGAAGTCATTGAAGCCACAGCAACAGCCGAAGGTATCGACTTTACCGCGCGCGTGGCCAAGGACGTAAGCGACCAGATTGCGGAAGTCTGGCGCCGAGTGAAAGGCGGACTCATCAAGTATGTGTCTGTCGGATTTCGACCAATCGCGTATGAACCCATTGCGGGGGGCATTCGCTATACAAAGTGGACTTGGGATAAACTGTCATTGACCACCATTCCAGCAAACCCGCAAGCCGCTATAACGGCAACGAAGGCAGTGAAAACCCCTCTTTTTATCCATATGGGAACTAAGCAAATGAGTATTGCAGAACAGATTCAACAGTTTGAACAGAAGAAGTCCGCCGCACAAAGCGGAATGGACGCCCTGATTTCCAAGGGTATAACCCTGGCAGGCGAGGACGAAGCCGCCTATCAGGCCCATGAATCGGAAATTGCCGAAATTGACAAGCACCTTGCCCGGCTGAAGAGTGCCGAGGCCCGGCAAGCGACCAAAGCAACCCCGGTAGGTATCTCGTCCGTTCAGGTTATCGACAACGCCCCGAAGGGCACTGAGTTCGTGCGGTACACGAAAGCCCTTGCTCTGTCTCGGGGCAATCCAATGATGGCTTTGGAAGTGGCCAAGGGCCTGAACTACGGGCCGCGCGTTGAAACCGTGCTGAAAGCGGCTGTTGCGGCAGGCACCACGACCAGCGCAGATTTCACCGCTTTGATTGATCCGGCGATGATGGCCAACGAGTTCATTGACTTGCTGCGCCCTAACTTGATCGTGTCGAAAATGCCGCAAGTTCGTAACGTGCCGATGAATATCAAGATGCCTCGCGCCACTACCGGCACAACTTCGGGATGGGTCGGAGAAGGCAAACCGGCACCGGTTACCAACGCGGCATTCTCGGATCTGACGATCGGTGAACATAAGCTGGGCGCTTTGGCTGTCTTTACCGAGGAGTTGCTTCGCCGCAGTGAACCTGCTGCGGAAGCCCTGGTCCGTGACGACCTGATTGCTACCATCACCACAGCCGTCGACGTTGCCTTCATTGATCAAAGCAACGCGGGTGTTTCGGGCGTCAAGCCAGCTTCGATTGCCAACGCAGCAACCACGGCAGCCACCGCAGGCACCACCGCTGCCCACGTGCGCACCGATGTCAAAGCGGCTTACCTGAATGCGGCAGGCGCCAATCAACCCCTCTCGTCCGCCGTCTGGATCATGCACCCGGCAACCGCCCTGGCCCTGTCCATGATGGTGAACGCTACTACCAGCCTGCGCGAGTTCCCCGGCGTTGACTTCGTCACGGGCGGGACGTTCGAGGGGCTACCGGTCATTGTGTCGACGAATGTCCCTGGCAGTGCTGGTGCTGGCTATGACGTTATCCTTGCCGTCCAAGGAGAGATCTTGCTGGCTGAGGGCGGTTTGAGCATTGACGCAAGCAAGGAAGCAAGTCTGGAAATGTCCGACGCACCGACCAACGACAGCAAAACGCCAACAGCCACCACGCTGGTATCGCTTTGGCAGACCAATTCGGTCGCCATCAAAGCGATTCGGGGCATTACCTGGGTTCGCCGTCGTCCGACTGCTGTTTATCGCATCAGCGCTTGCAAGTACGCCTAAGCAACAAATGGTGGCGGGGGGAAACCCGNCACCTTATGAAAGCTTGAAATGAGATTATTCGGTTTTGAACTGAGCATCAAGAAGGCAATGACCCCTGTTCATTCGGGGGGATGGTCTGGCCAATGGTCGGGCAACAACAATTCGTGGTTCCCCGTCATCAGCGAAGGAACCCCGGGCGCTTGGCAGCGTGGCGAAACCATCGAAGCAAGAACCGCCTTGGCACATTCCGCCGTCTTTGCATGTGTCTCGCTGATTGCTTCCGATATAGGAAAGCTCCCCGTCCGCTTTACAGAGCGGAAGGCAGGTTATTGGGCAACCCTTGAGCATGATTATGACCAACTCATCAGAAAACCAAACCCCTATCAAAACCGTAGCCAGTTCTTCAACGAGTGGATCAGTTCGAAGCTACTGTATGGTAACTGCTACGTGCTCAAGACTCGCAATAACAAGAACACCGTTACAGCCCTGCGAGTTCTCGACCCCAAAACAGTAACCCCTCTTGTCAGTGATGATGGAGCGGTATTCTATCGGCTGAAGTCTAACGCACTCGCCAGTATCGCAGCAGACGTAACCGTCCCCGCCCGTGAGATTATCCATGATCGTGGTTTTACCCCGTTTCACCCGCTGGTAGGGGTTAGTCCGCTGACGGCTGCAGGGCTTGCCGCAGAACAGGCCATAAGCATTCAGCAGGGCAGCAACAAGTTTTTCCAGAACGGCAGCCGCCCGGGGGGCATCCTGACAGCACCCGGAGTAATTAACCCAGATACAGCCGACCGCCTCAAGACGCATTGGCAGGACAATTTCACCGGGGATAAAGCCGGTAAGGTTGCTGTCCTTGGCGATGGCCTGCGCTACGAAGCACTGGCAGTGAGTGCCATTGACTCGCAACTGATCGAGCAATTGAACTACACAGCACAGGACGTATGCCGCGCCTTTCACGTCCCTGCATGGAAAATTGGAGCAGGACCCGCCGCACCCTATACGGGCGTCGAAGCAATGAACCTGGCCTATTACTCCGACTGTCTGCAAGCGCCGATCGAAAGCCTTGAACTGACCATGGATGAGGGCCTGAACCTGCCCCCAAACCAACGCACTGAACTTGACCTGGATCACCTTTGGCTCATGGATACCGTAACGAGGTATGCCGCTTACAGTAACGCTATTAGCGGGGGATGGATGGCCCCGAATGAGGCAAGACGCAAGGAATCGCTGCCCCCTGTTGCCGGGGGCGATACCTGCTATCTGCAGCAACAATACTTCAGTCTCGCCGAACTGAACGCACGTCAAACACAAGGACCGCAAGCATGATTCAGTTGACTGACGCCCGGCGCCACCTGCGGATTGATGGCGCGCAGGACGACGCCGAGATCGAGCAAAAGCTTGCCGTTGCCAATGAAATGGTTTTCGCCTATGTCGGACACCTGCGGGGCGATTACGCCGACACCGAGGCGCCGGCGGACTTGATCCTTGCCGACGACCGACGATTCCGGCATGAAGCGGCTTTGGACGCTGCCCGCTTGCTCATCCTGGGCGACCTGTGGCAGAACCGGGAATCCAGCCATGGCAACCCCCTAAGCCCGACTGTTGTGAATGTCTTGAACCTGTTCCGGGAACCCGGCTATGCGTAAAACCACCTTGGAAGCCGGGCGACTAAAGCACCGTGTCGTTATCGAGGCACCAACACGGACACAGAACCCGATGACAGGCGCAGTAACGACCACGTGGACCACCGTGGACACCGTCTTCGCCAGCATTGAACCGCTATCCGCCAAGGATTTCATTGCCGCCCAAATGCTCAAGAACCGCGTCGACACGAGGATTGTGATTCGCTATCGGTCGGGCCTGAATACCACCATGCGCTTGACCGGACCTGACGGGACGATCTACACCCCCGCCGGATTCCTGCACGACATCGACACGGGGCGCGAGTACCTGACCGTTCCCTGCATCGCGAACTGATATGCTGACCGTCAACAAAGCCGACCTTGAGGCATTGAATCAACGCCTCAAGGAACTGAGCACGAAAGCCGGCAAGACTGCTGTTCGCCAATCAGCACGCAAAGCGATGGCCCCGGTTCGTGCTCAAGTTCAAGCCAACGCCCCGGAAGACCTGACCGAACCGGACGCCGTCCGTATCAAGGCGTCCACGGCCCTGTTCACGAACTGGAAAGGCAACACCCTGTATGCCCGCGTTGGTATCAAGGGCGGGGGCAGGAAGAACCCGGATACGCCGTTCTATTTCCGGATGCACGAATTCGGCACGAAGTCACTCCCCGCCCGCCCTTTCATGGCCCCCGCCCTGGAAAGCAACGCACAAGACGTTCTCGACACCGTTGCCGAAGAACTGCGTAAGAGGATCTTCGGATGAATCTGTTTTCTCTCATCAAGGCAGACGCGACGTGTACGGGGCTCTTGGGCACGGACCCCACGAGGTTCTTTGAATTCGGCACCGCACCAACGCTTGAAACCGTGCCGTACGCCACGTGGCAAGAGATTCAAGGCACACCATTCAACGTCGTCGAAGGCGCGCCGAGCACCGACAGGGTCAAGGTCCAAATCGACGTTTGGGCGTCGTCGGCGTCAGAAGCCCGCACGGTAAGCCGGGCGGTTCGCCGTGCTATCGACACGTCCGGAACGATCAGCTTTTACTCGAACACCTGGGACGAGGATTCACGCCTCTACCGGACCATTCTGCACTATGTTTTTTCCAAGGAAATCTAAATGAACCTCGAACAACTACGCACCGCTGGGGGCTTCGTCGCCCTGGAACCCGTAAAGGTCCCGGTCACGTGGAAGGAACACACCTTTGACGTGTTTATCCGTCATCTGTCGTTTGGCGACGTGGAACGGCTGACCGCTGCCGAAAATTCGACCGTAGCCCTGATTGCGGCATCCGTCCTGCTGGGCGACGAACAAACGCCCTTGACGTTCGCCGACGCCGAACGCCTTGACGTGTCGTTGGCAACCAAGTTGCTCGAAGCGATCAACGGGGTGAACGCAGGCGCCGACCCAAAAAACTGACGCCCGCCGACGAGGTATGGCTAGAACTGGCCATGGCCTTGGGCGGGACCGTTCAGGAACTGAAGCAACGAATGACCTACCGGGAAGCCCTGCAATGGTTCTCCTATCGCGCGAAACACGGCGGAATAGGGCATTCACACATCGTTTACTTGTTGGGCTGTCTTGCGACCATGACCAACAACGCGGCAGGAGGCAAGGCGGAATTGCAAGACTTCCTGCCCGCCTTGCGCAAGGAAGTGACCGCTGATGAATTCATGAATTACATCAGCGCACAGTTTGGTTAGAACAAGAAGAACACGTATGAGCACTCGAAGTCTTGGCACGCTATCGCTGGACCTGATCGTTCAAACCGGGGGTTTTGAATCGGGCTTGGACAAGGCCGCACGGGTTGCCGACAACCAAACCCGGAAAATGGAAAGGCTCGCGCACGAACGGGCGAAGTCCATTGAGACAGCATTCAGTAACATGGCCAAGCACATCGCAGGACCCCTTGCCGCTGCACTTGGTGCTGATACCTTCGTGGGCATGGTCATGGGCCTGGCCGACGCTGGCGACCAGTTGCAGAAGCTTTCTACCAAGACAGGCATTGCCGTCGAAGAACTGAGCAAGCTCCAATATGCCGCGTCGTTGTCTGACCTTGGCACTGAGGACTTGGGCGTCGCTTTGGTCAAGCTGAATCGTGTCATGGGCGATGCGGCTGCAGGTTCCAAGACGGCTACGGAAGCCCTTGCACGGTTTGGCGTTGCTCCGGACGCTGGCCTATCCGCTATCGAAGTGCTTGGCAAGATGGCTGACCGTGTCAAGGCAACGGGCGACGAAACCGTGATTGCCAGCGGCTTGAATGATGTCTTCGGCAAATCGTTCGCGAACCTGATTCCGCTGCTGAAGGGGGGCGCCGATGGCATCAAGGACGCAGGTGTCAACACCGATTGAAAACTGACACAGTTTTTCCTTTGTCACCGATTGAAAACTGATACACCCCCAATGCTGCTTGATTGCGGTGGTGGGGCCTCCTGGAGGGCGGGCCGTAGGCCCAACCGGAAGGAGGCCCCACCACCGCGGCGGCGCCTACCCTCCAGCGATCGCCTTCCTGGACTGAACCATTCCCGTCTGCCGCTGACGTTTGAGCCGGTAGCTTTCCCCGGCGATCGGTACGATCTGTGCGTGGTGCAGCAAACGATCCAGCAATGCCGCCGTCAGCGTGGCATCCTGCGCAAAGGTGGCATCCCATTGGCCAAACGACAGGTTGCTGGTGACGATCAGGCTGCCCTTCTCGTAGCGCGCGGCAATCACCTGGAAAAAGAGGTTGGCCTGCTCGCGGCTCATCGGCAGATAGCCGATTTCGTCGATGATCAGCAGACGGTAAGCGGCGATCGCCCGGTGCATGACCGCTTTCAACTGGTTCTGTGCGTGCGCGGCCGAGAGGGTCAGCAAGAGATCGGCGGCGGTCGTGAAACGGGTCTTGATGCCGGCTTGCGCGGCGCGATAGCCCAGGGCGATCGCGAGATGGGTCTTGCCCACCCCGGAGGGGCCGACCAGGACGACGTTTTCGTTGCGCTCGACAAAGGCCAGACCGGCCAGTTCGTCGATCTGGCTCCTCTTGAGGCCGGCGGCGAAGGCGTAATCGAATTCCTCCAGCGTCTTGATCGCCGGGAATCCCGCCAGACGCGTCAACATGCTTTGCTTGCGCACCTGGCGTCCCGCGACTTCCGCTTTCAGCAGTGCTTCCAGAAAGTCGCTGTAGGCGCTTTCCTGCGCAGCGGCTTCCTGGGCGGCGCCGACGTAGTTCTGCGCCACGAACGGCAGGTTCAGACTGTCGCACAAGGCGAGCATTCGTTCGTACTGGAGGTTCATGGCTGCATCTTCGCAGCGGCCTGCAGTTGGGTCAGCAGTTGCGCGTAGACGGCGAGCGGATGCTGCTCCGGCGTGGGCAAGGCGATTCTCTCGGCAACCGTCGGGCGGACAGTGCACCCCTCGACCGGCGGCGGCGGGGCGTCCAGGGGACGAGCGGCGGCGATATCACCGCGCCATGGCGGGGGAGTGCCTTGCAGATGCGCCTGCTCTTCCTGCAGGCGTTGTGCGGGCTGTGCTTGCGTGCTGGCGTGGATACGCACGTTGGCCACTTCCTTGAGCCAGCGCCTGACCTCGGCATTGGCGGTCACGGCGTCCAGTGGCAGGCCGGCCTGCTTGAGCCGACTGATCAGGGGAACGTAGAAGGAGCGGCGCAGGTAGCCGTTGAAGCGCTCGACCTTGCCTTTGGTCCGGGCGCGATAGGGACGGCACAGGTTGATGACGAAGCCACAGTGCTTGGCGTAGTCGAGAAAGCCCGCGTGATAGCGGTGTTCGCCTGGGCCGTCGACGTCGCGTTCGAGAACAACGGTCTTCATGTTGTCGTAGAGCAGGCGCCGGGCCACGCCACCGAGCGCCTCAAAGGCATGCTGGTGGCAGTCGATCAGGGTACTGACTTTCATGTCGGTGACGAATTCGACGTAACTCGCCCGACTGTACCCAAGGGTCGCGCAGAAGGCGTACAGCGGATCAGCACCTTTACGAAACTCGACCCAGTCGATTTGCAACTGTTCGCCCGGTGCCGTTTCGAAACGCACCACCGGATCAGCAGCCCCCTGCGGCCGGATCGTACGCATGAAGGCGCGCAATTGGCTGACGCCGCCGGCGTAGCCCAGGGCCCTAATCTCCCTGAACAGAACGGTGGCCGGGATCCACTGCGGCTGCGCTGCAGCCTGTCGCTCGCACAGGTACGTTTCATGGGTCGAGAGTTTGGTGGCCCGCTTCTTCTGACGCTGGTAGCGCGGCTGTTTGCCCTGCGCCAAGTGGCTGCGAACCGTATTCACCGCGCAGCCCACTTCGGCTGCAATCTTGCGCAGACTGAATCCATGCTTCCTCAATACTTCAATTTCCACATACACCTCCTTCGTAATCATCGGCGCCCAAAAAAATCGCCGATCTTCTCAGTTCGGTGTATCAACTTTCAATCGTTGCGCTGTATCAATTTACTTCCGTTGCTGACAAGGCTTCCACTTTTCGTGCATTGGCTTTGATGGGGGCTACGGGCACTTGCCCTTGCTACTTCGGAAACGGGATGGCGATAGAAAGCGCTTCTTCGCTGAGGTGCATTCGGATCAAGCGGTCCATCTCCAAGATCCGGCACCCACCGTGGCCGAGCGACGTTCGTCAAAGGGTCGGGCGCCACGTCGGCTTCGGACCGCGGCAGAGCCTATGATAGGGACTGACCAGGCGGCCGTTCCGCCGGCATCAGCCGGACGCCGCTTGTTGTTTCGTGACGGCGAGAAGGGCCGGGGCCATGGCCGACTATCTGACCCAACGAATGTCAGCTACGTCGTTGGCAGGCCAGGCACGATCACATGGTGCTGGTCATGATCGCCACCATGTTTCTGGCCAAAGAGCGCATGGCCCTTCGCGATACGGCTGACTTGCTCTCCTGCCGCAACCTCGTAGAGATCATGCGCCACCGGTTGCCCACCAACATCACGGCTGACGAAGACCTCGCCATATCCATTACCGAGAGGCATCAGCGGCAGCGCCAGGCAATGCACTCGGCCTTTCGACGGCATGCCGGGATGCCTTCGGCATCAGACTGAAATGCAAACAAACAAGGTAGAACGAGACGAATTTGCAGTGCGCGAGGTGCATCACACGCAGCCGTCGTTCGTCGAAAAATTTTACAGATCACCGCCCGCCCCCCGTCAGAATCGCTCTGAAGGTAACTTCTCAAAAACCCCGGGCATGAGGATGGGTCTGGGTTGGTATCGGGGCGACGCGCTCACCCGCAGAGCACCCGTCTGAAGTGCGTGTCGAGCGGATAGACCCAGACGGCTTTGATAGGCAGCAGGGCTTGGTGGTGAACATCGAGCTTGCCGCGTCCGGTGGTCTGTCCGAGGCAGATCCAGTTGGCCGCTTGGTAGGCGGTGCCGCGAAAGCGCTCTTGCTCGACGAAGGTTTCGAGCAAGAGCGGCCGGTAACCGTATTGGATTGGCCAATCGGTGTTGATCTGGCGGGCAGCGCGAGCCAGGATGGATGAGGCCAGATTCTTGCATTCGATCCACGGCAGGATGAGGAATCGAGCATTGTTCACGACCCGGTGCAGGTTCTCCTGGCGTTGCGCAGGCGTCCAGCCGATGTAATGGTCGCGTGGCTGAGTCTTCCAGGCGGCAGCCCCGAAGCTGAGCAACGCGACGAGGCGTCCGCCGGCGCGAACGAAGTAGCGCAATTGGGCACCGGGCAGCGGTTGATAGCCGAGGTAGTGGTAGCGGTCGATGTACTCGTTGTGCAGCTGCGATTCGGCGCGATGCTGACCCGCTGCAGTTGCAGCG
>AATN01000164.1_pt1 | contig 16857 bp, 18 predicted proteins | sample 270648 | NCBI WGS metagenome assembly AATN01 (sample SAMN02954269, study PRJNA17659) | bioreactor sludge metagenome | biome: terrestrial; feature: bioreactor; material: sludge; isolation source: Enhanced Biological Phosphorus Removal (EBPR) bioreactor sludge | place: Australia: Brisbane, Queensland
GGTGGGTCAACTCGCGGGTGGTGGCGAGGGCGGCATCCAGATTGAAGAACGGTTCGTAATCCTGACGCAGCAAACGGTCGGCGCACACCTGCGGAAATTTTGCCAGCAAATCCAGCAGCGGATTGNCGGCAGTTTGCCCCAGCCCGCAATGCGAACGCCGTTTCACCACCTTCGCCAGCCGCGCCATTTCTTCACGGTCGTAAGCCGTACCATGCCCGGAGGCGATCTTGTCGAGGTATTTGCGCAACAACGGTGTCCCCACCCGACAAGGGGTGCAGAACCCGCAACTTTCGTGGGCAAAGAAATGGATGAAATTGCGCACCACCGCCAGCAAATCGCGCTGTGCGCCGTAGATCATGACCGAACCGCCGGTAGCGAGGTCTTCAAACGCCAGCTTGCGCCCGAACTCCTCCCGACTCACCAGTGTGCCGGAAGGGCCACCGACCTGCACGGCTTGCGCATCCTGCCCGCCACAGGCTTCCAGCAGGGTTTGCAGGCTGATACCGAACGGGAATTCGTAAATGCCGGGGGTGGCGCAATCGCCGCTGACGCTGAGGATTTTCGTGCCTGCGGATTGTTGCGTGCCGTGGTCGCGGAACCATTGCCCGCCATGCAGCGCAATATGGGTAGCTGCCAGCAGGGTTTCCACATTGTCCACCACTGTCGGTTGCCCCTGATAGCCGTGGGTGACGGGGAACGGTGGGCGTACCCGTGGCACACCGCGTTTCTGTTCCAGCGATTCCAGCAGGGCGGATTCTTCGCCGCAAATGTACGCACCCGCGCCCAGCACAAGGCTGATGTCGAAGTTGAAACCGGGCTGGTTGAGGATGTTGTCCCCCAACAGGTTCTGCGCCCGCATCCCGGCAAGGGTGGCTTCCAGCGACGGCACGAGGTAGCGGTATTCGCCGCGTAGGTACAGGAAACCGTGTTGCGCCTTGATCACGTAAGCGCATAACGCCATGCCTTCAAACACTTGTTGCGCGTAACGGGTCAGCAACAGCCGATCCTTGAACGTGCCGGGTTCGCCTTCGTCGGCATTGCACACCACGTAATGTTCGGGTGCTGCGGCATCGCGGCAGAATTGCCATTTCAGGCTGGTGTTGAACCCTGCCCCGCCCCGCCCGCGCAGACCAGATAGCTTGATGGCAGCCAGCAGCTTGTCCGCACCGTCCCGGATGGCAGCACGCAAACCATCACCTGCCTGCAAGCCAGCGTTGAGCAGCAAACCGGGGTGACGGATATTGTCGTGCACCACAAACCAGTCGGCAGGCCATGCGTCCAGCGGGGTAGCGGCATTCACCAGTGCAGCAAGCTGTGGCAATTGTTCCGCCGTCAGTCTGGCCAGGGTACGCCCGTTGACCAGTGCTGCCGCGCCCTGGTCACACATCCCCACGCACGAAGTCTGGTCAATGCTGACCATGCCATCCGCACGGGTCACACCGGGTTGCACATCCAGCAAGTCACACAACTGCTGCATCAGTGCCAGATCGCCGCAACTGGTGCAATTGCTGAACAGGATGTCGAAACGCCCACGTGGGCTGCGGTGGAAAAAACTGTAGAAATCGATCACTGCTTCCACCTGACTGATGGGTAGACCCAGTTCGGTGGCCAAGGGTGCAATCGTTTCAGCAGGAATGTAACGGTGATGCTCCTGCAACTGGTACAGGCGATGTAGTAAATGATCAGCAGTTGGCTGTTTTGCTAGAGAGGGTAGTGGGGCTAAGTGCATAATGTATTACAATTAATAACCTTTTTGGAAATCAATCAAATAGTCTAAGGTTTGACCTTGGTGAAAGTGCTGATAATTCTGCACAAAGATTTTTACCACATCTATTGGAAAGGAAACTGCAGCCTGATGCGGGGTGATATACACATTATCTAAAAACCACAAGGGGTCAGTTGCTGGTAAAGGTTCTTCCTCAAAGACATCCAAAACGGCAGCGCGCAATTGCTTAGTTTGTAAACTCTCCGTCAAAGCTGCTTGATCGACAACAGTGCCGCGTCCAACATTAATTAAAACCGTTTCAGATTTTAAGTGCGCTAAAGCAGCGGCATTGAATAAGTGATGGGTACGATCTGTAGCAGGCAAAGTAATGACTAAATAATCTAAATCCTGCAAAAAGGACGTTAGTTCTGGCAGAATGTAAAGCGCATCTACATTTGGTACGGCTGCAGGACTCAGTTTTAATCCTTTCACATACATTGAAAAATGCTTGGCAGTACTGGCAAGGTGCTGACCAATAGCGCCTAAACCAGCGATTCCAATACTTAAGCCAGCTAAACTTCGATAAGAGAAGGGCTGCCAAAGTTGCTGTGTTTGTTGTTGATAAGCACGCAGTAAACCCCGTTCCAAAGCCAAAATATAGCCAAATACATATTCACTTATTAAAGGGCCAAACACACCTTTGACATTGGTGAGCCAATAGTCACTGCGCAATTCAGGTTGGCATAAAGCATTCACCCCTGCAAAAGTCGATTGTACCCAAGCGAGTTTAGGTAAGCGTTCGAGCAGTGGAGCTAGTAGCGGCGGATCCGCTATGACTAGATTAATCTCGCTTAAGTTATCAGGTAAAACTTCAAGGTTGGTGGCCAGATGCATGTACAGATCAGGGAGGGCATAAGACGCAAGTAATCGCTTATAGGCGGCAGCTTCTGGACTTAAAATGAGTAGATGATTCATGTTTAAGTCTTATCTTTGAATTTAATAATGGGCACTTTGATTTGCCAATAAATAGCCGCTACTCTCAAGCTAAAAATGACCAACATGCCAATTACCATCGCTGCTGTTTCAGGAATATAGCTACGAACCAAAGTATAGGCGACTACCCCAATAATAGCTGCTAGGGCATACATTTCACTACGCATCACGAAAGGTGTCGTCGGGGTGAGTACATCGCGAATCATCCCTCCCGCTATGCCTGTGATCACGCCCATAATCACTGCTACTGGCTCAATTAATTGATAACTCAATGCCTTTTGCGCGCCTAAAATAGCAAAGAGAGCTAAGCCAGCAGCATCCGCAACATCGACCAGATAGAGTTTAGAGGGGGGGGTATAAAAATGCAGGGCAAGAATCGACAGAATAGTGGTCGGAATGATGATCTGAATGTAGCTAGGATCAACAGCCCAAAATACAGGGGTAGCCCCAATCAATAAGTCACGTAAAGTACCCCCACCCACTGCACTCACAAAGGCTAGGACGAGAGCACCAAAGAAATCCATCTGATAACGTGCTGCTTGCAGCACTCCACTGAAGGCTAAGGTAACAGTCGCAACGATTGTTAAAATTTGCTGAAAAAGCTCTAGATTCATGTGCGGTATTCTACGCGAAAATCTAGCTAAGCTGCAGAGTGGAGTGAGCAGTAAGGTCGATACTAAAACTTAAGCAGCACGTGGCAACTGATAATTATCATTCGCAGCTTTTTGCTTAAACTGGACTAAGACAGCACCAGTCGTGGGTTGTTGTAAACCGGTTTCGAGGATAAGCCAAGGATAAGCTCGCGTGCCTTGAGCTAATAACTCGCGTGAAACACCAATATCATCTAATTGGCTATCGTTCAGCTTGCTCAAGTTACGTAAGGTGCGATTTTTATGGAAGTTTTCGATCATACTAGCGTAGATCATAGCTAAGGCTTTCATTTTATTTCTCTAGGTGTGTAATGTGTTTATGGTGTTAATCATTAATTTATGCGGATAAATTCTAGAAATAATGCTGCAATGCAACAAGCTAGTTTTTTTCATCTGCAGGCTTAGGAATTTTCACCTGAGGGCTTAATTAGTTATTTATAAAAGAGTGATTCAGCAATTGGTTAAAGCTGCTAGAAGGCTTATGCTACTGCGTTTAATGCAAGGATAGTTGGCATGCAAGATTATAATAAGGGCATTGCCTTAATGATTTTCACCACCTTTATTTTTGCTATTCAAGACACCACGACTAAACTGCTTGGTAATAGTATGCCAGTGTTGCAGTTTCTGGGGGTTCGCTATTTAGTCTTCTTTGGTTTTGCGGTTTGGTGGACAACTCGCAAGCGCTCCCTGCGTACAGTGGTCAAAGTCAAGAGTGTGCCTGTGCAGTTATTGCGCGGCGTGCTTTTGGGTTTAGAAAGCTTATTATTTGCTTGGGCGCTCACCCATATTGGTGTAGGGCAAATGCACAGTATTTTTGCCTGTTTTCCGTTGATGGTAACGGCCTTATCACCCTTATTTTTAGGGGAGAAGGTAGGTTTAATTCGTTGGTTGGGTATTTTTGTTGGCTTCCTCGGTACGCTAGTGATTATTGCACCCGGCTCAGTCTCGTTTACGATCTATAGCTGGGCTGCGGTCGCTTGTGCGGTACTCTTTGCCATCTATAGTTTATTAACCCGCTATGTAGCTAGCACCGATAGTGCCGAATCCTCGTTGTTTTATACCGGTTTAATGGCTGCAGTTGTCACTGCACCATTTTTACCCTTTTTTTGGGAGCCGATTAGCTTTAGTGAAGGCTTAAAAGTCGCAGCGCTGTGTTTACTCAGCATTTTGAGCCATTACTCGATGATTCAGGCTTTGAAGTATACTCCCGCTGTTGTATTGCAACCTTTTAACTATTTCGTTTTACCTTGGGTGTTACTGCTTGGCTTTTTAGTGTTTGGGGAAGGAGTCTCCTTCAATCAACTCTTAGGCGTATGCTTAGTGGTCGGCAGTGGCTTATTTATCGTTTATTATCAGCGCCGTTTGAACGCCTAAAGGATAGAGTATGCAGTTAAAGATTCGCAAAGCCGTTTTAGCAGATACAGCCGTTATTGCTGAGTTTAATCAAAAAATGGCTTTGGAAACTGAGCACAAAGAGCTGATTCCAGAGCTGATTTTAGCAGGGGTAAATAGCTTGCTAAATAATCCAGCCTATGGTTTTTATTTAGTGGCTGAGTTTGAGGGGCAGGTTGTCGGTTCTTTAATGATCACTACCGAATGGAGCGATTGGCGGAATAGCGTGTTTTGGTGGATACAAAGTGTCTATGTGCGAGTGGAAGCGCGTCGTCAAGGAGTTTATCGCAAGCTTTATGCGGCCGTTAAAGCTTTAGCGGCTGAACAAGGCAATGTGTGTGGTTTCCGTTTGTATGTGGAGAAAGATAATCACCAGGCTCAAAACACTTATCGTGAATTGGGTATGCAAATCACAGACTATCTGATTTATGAAGAAATGCAGGCAGGGATTTGTTACTTAAAAGAGCAGGCTGTTTAAGCCTGCTCGGCTTGCGGTTTTTAAGCGTGTGCTTAAACGGTTGTTGGTTTGATGGTGATGCGTTGTGCAAAATTCGCCATCACAACACCATAGAATGGAATAAACAGTAATAAGTTCACTACTACTTTGATGGCATAATCGACCGCAGCTATTTCTGGCCAATTGGCTGCCATGAAGGCATCACTACTTTGATAGAAAGAACACTGAAAAAACTGCGGTATCTAAAAAACCGCCAATCACATTCGAAGCAGTCGGTGCAATCCACCATTGTGACAAGCTACGTAAACGATTAGATACATACACATCTAAACACTGCCCAAGCGTATAAGCTAAGAAACTCGCAAAGGCAATTCGGGCTACAAAGCTATCAAATTGGTTTAAAGCTGCCAAGCCACCCGTTTGCAACACTGAAAACAGATAAGAAATCAATAGGGCAGGTAGCATGGCGGTATAGATGATTTTGCGCGCTAAACTAGAGCCAAAAATCCGTACTGTTAAATCCGTTGCTAGAAAAATAAAGGGAAAAGTAATCGCCCCCCAAGTGGTGTGAACACCAAAAATTTCAACGGGGATTTGTACGAGATAATTGCTAAGCGCAATGATGAATAAGTGAAAAGAAACTAGCACTAACCCAGTGACTCGCAAGTGAGCCGGAGGCAATAAACTCATAATTTTGACCTTTTTGTCGTTGGGGGCGAGGGAACCCAAGTTAATCAAATGCACAAACGTGCGCGATTATACGCCGAGTTTTTCAAGGAACTCAATGTTTAACTAGAATGCTGTTAGCTAGGCGACTGCTGCGTGAAAGCATAGAATCAAAGCTTTAATGAGTGTAAGGCAAGTCATGACAATTCTGTGGGTAAATACAGTTATTTCTATTTTAGGTATTCTCTTTGGTATTTTTTTAGCTAGTGGCAGTATCATAAGTATTGCGAATATGCCCGTATCATGGACGGGTGCTTTGTTAGTCGCGGCGATTTTAGTGCCTGTGATGTTTTTAGTATCAGGTTTGGGCGCGTGGGGAGTGTATGTTTTTGATCATCTGGAGTGGATTAACTATTTAATCGGCTTACCGTGGGTCTATTTGCTGTTATTTGTGGCAGCGATGCTGATGACTTTCAAATTAATCTAAAGCTAGAGCTGCGCTTAAGTGCAACTCCAAGCTTTAAGTATCTAAGAGGCTAAACCTTCTGCTTTTAAAGCGGCATGTACACCGGGGCGTGTAGCCATCCGCTTTTGGAAAGCGGCCAAATGTGGCCAAGCGGCTAAATCTAATTTACTCACCCGTAACCAACGTGTCACTGTGAATAAATAGCCGTCTGCTACTGAAAAGTCCTCACCAAGCAGGTAATTTTTATCGGCTAAATGCTGATTCACATAAGCATAACGCTCTTCTAAATTCGCTTTAGCTACTCCTTGCCAGTCTGCACTACCATGATGGAAAAAAGGCACAAAGGATTTATGCAGTTCAGTACCGATATAAGTGAGCCAAGCTTGTAGCTCGTAACGTGCCATAGTGCCATTTGCGGGCGCTAAGTTTTTCTCCGGCGCTTGATCCGCAATGTATTGCACAATCGCGGGCCCTTCAGTCAACAGTTCGCCGGAATCCAATAATAAAGCGGGTACATAGCCTTTAGGATTGATCTCGGGGAAGTTCACACCCGCTTCGGTGAGTTTGGTTTTTAAATTCACTTTCTCGACTTCAAAGCTTAAGCCCGATTCTTGTAGCGCAATATGCGGGGATAAGGAACAGGCACCGGGGGAAATAAAGAGTTTCAAAGTTGCCTCCTATATTAATAATATGTTAGGCACAAACCATAAGCGAAGTGTAAGTAGATTGCTAATTATCTTTGTTGCAGGTCGAGTACTTAAGCGTGCCTACGATGTTGTTGTCCCCAATACACACCTGCCAAAATCAGGCACACTCCCAAGAGTTGCATACCTAAAGAAAATAATGAACCGTTGTGATTACTAATCAAAACACCCACAAGCATCTGCCCACTAATCACCAACAACGCCGTTTTTGTTATGCCTAAGCGTGGAATCACATAGCTATTAATCGCTACAAAAAACGTCCCTAGTACACCCCCTAGGTAAACATACCAAGGTACTTTAGCGGCTTGATCCCAGACAAAGCCACTGCTTAAGAGTAAAACTAAAGTGAGAAAAGCAAAACCGACGATATGATTCCAATAAGAGGCTTTAAACGCTCCTAAAGACATGCCCACTTGCCCATTCGCTGCTCGATTAAGACTAATTAAGAGGCCAGATAATAAAGCTAAGCAGATTCCTAACAACATAATTAAGCTCGAAAGAAAATAATCAACAAGCTGCCACTAACAATCAGCAAAATGCTAATGAGATCATGACGCGTGAGCGCGTGCTTAGTCAGACCCAAGCAACCCAAGTGATCGGCTAATAGGCTGAAGCTAATTTGCCCAACTAGGCTTAAAGCAATCGTTCCTGCCAAACCGAGTGGGCTATTTACCGCCATCGTTGCTGTGACGACTACCATCGCTCCTGCAATGCCACCCGCATAAGCCCAAGTCGGTACTGTCTTGGCTGTTTGAGCGGGTGGAAACCAATGTGCTAAGCTGAAGAGAAACAGAATCGAAACTAGGGTTCCAAGCGCATGCGCTGCCCATGAAGCAAAGAGGGGAGTGCTGGCTTTGGCTAATTGGCTGTTGAAGTTAATCATTGTCACCAATAGCACCTCTGCAGCTAAGCTTAGTAATAGATCAGCAGAACGTGGCATTCCAGCTTCCTTATCTAGAAAGACGGTAGAGTACTAAGATTTAACGAGAAGTAGATAGCTTCATTTTGGTATTTACAAGTACCCAAGTGCCTAATAAAGCAGCAAAACTTAAGGCATACAGTAAAGCAGTACCCAAACTCCAAGCAAACCCTACACAAACACCTAAGGCAAACAGAATTGCAGGTCGGTACTTACGCTCGACTAACCGCCAAGCCGCTAGCATTGAGGCAATATACACTAAGATAAATATCCCATTTGCCCAGAGGATTAAAGCTTCAAAGTTTTCACCTAAGCTATAACTGAGGATTAAGCCCAAGCTTGCCACAATTATAACAAGCGCTAACGCAAGCTTAGGTACGCGATGCTCATTCAAAGCCTGCAAAGCGGTTGGCAAAACACCCGCTTGGCTTAAAGACCAAGCCAAGCGTGCAAAGCTTGCCATATACACATTCACCGTCGCTAAACCACTGGCTACCCCTAAAATCCCGATTACCCAGCGCCCGCTTTCACTATGCAATAAGGTTTCATAAGCGCCAACCATAGCCAAAGGAGCATTGGCATCGAGGCTACTGATGAAAGTACAGCTCAGATAAATAAAGCCTACTAGGATCGTACCGCCCAAAACCGCTGGCACGAAATCCTTTCTAGGCTGTTTGAATTCGGCCGATAAATGGGTAACGGCTTCAATCCCTAAAAAGCTCCATAAAGCTAAGCTCATCGCTTGCAACACACCGCTACTAGTACCTTTGGGTAATGCTGTTTTAGCTAAGGGTGTTTGCCAAACGAAGACAAGGATCAGGCTGATTAGCACCGTGACAATCGCCAAAGTTAAACCTAATTGTATCCGCCCTGATAACTGCATACCCTGCCAATTTAAAGCGAATAATAAGGCAAAAGCCAAAAGCTGCCCAACTAAGGCTTGGAAGGGTGTAAGGGTGATGAGTGGCTTTAAAAATTCAAAAGTAATCATTAAAGCCGCCGGTGCACCCACAGGTACGATGCATAAAAATAACAGGCCAAGCATTTGCCCATAGGTTTTGCCAAATGCTTGCTGGACAAAAAACGCAGGGCCAGCAGCGTTAGGAAACTGCTTGCCTAATTCTGCAAAGACTAAAGCCAAAGGTAAAATGGCGAGTGTCAATAATAACCAAGCCCCAGTTGCCCAGCTACCGGCTAGATTCAAAGTCAGTTGCGGTAAAATAAAGACACCCGTGCCTAATAAGGTAGTGCTCACTAAGCCGATTCCTTGCCAGCGTGTAATCGTCGGATTTAAGCTTGTCATCCCGATAGCCTTCTAGAAAAAAACTTAGTCTAAGTGAGTTCTAACTTGCAAACTGTCGGCTATGGCCGTGATTCTGGTTTTTTTAAGCCTTAAATACGCCCAATTGCTCGCCTTTTAATCTTTAAAGTGTGTCTGTATGGATGATTTTGATCGGAAAATTTTGCAAGCCTTACAACAAAATGCACGCCAGAGTGTTTCTAATATTGCTACCCAAGTTAATCTGTCACGTTCTGCCGTTTCAGAACGCATTAAGCGCTTAGAGGAAACTGGGGAAATTCAGGGCTATCAAGTCATTTTGCGCCAACCCGAGCAGCAACAGATTCCTGTTTGGTTTGAAGTGCGCCACACAGGATTCTGTGTGGAGCTTGCTGGTCAGGTCATGGCACTGGCAGGAGTGCGCGAGTGTTATGGAATTAGTGGCGATTTAGATATGTTGATTAAAGCTGAAGCTGGGTCTTTAGCGAAGGTTGAGCAACTACGCGAAAAAATTGATGCCATTCCAGCGGTGAAGCAAGTAGTTACGCACATCGTATTGCGGGAGTGGAGAATTTAATTACTTTATGACATCTTATTTAGAAACAGGAGCCGTGCCTCTATACCTTAGGGAAATAGCTAAGGTTTGTTCATACTAGCCTAAAGCTTTAAACTACCATGCATGATCAAGGTTTTGTGTGGATGGTTAGCATGTCTTTATTTTTTATTGACCGACCGATATTTGCTTGGGTTATCGCTATTATAGTGATGTTAGCAGGCCTGCTCTCCATACCGAATCTGCCGATTGCGCAATATCCTGATATTGCCCCGCCCACGATTTCTGTGTCTGCGTCTTACCCCGGTGCTTCTGCAAAGACGGTCGAAGATTCGGTCACGCAAATTATTGAACAGAAAATGACAGGTTTAGATGGTCTGCAATATATCACGTCCACCAGTAGCTCCTCAGGTAGCGCGCGGGTAGATTTGAGCTTTTCTGCTGATACCGACCCTGATCTGGCTCAAGTTGAAGTGCAAAATAAACTCCAGTTAGCGCTTCCACAATTGCCGGCTGCAGTACAACAGCAAGGTACAAGAGTCAGTAAAAGTTCAAGCGGTTTCTTACAGATTATTGGTTTTATCTCTGAAGATGGCAGCATGAGCCAAACGGATATTGCTGACTATATTGCGACTAATATTCAAGACCCCATTAGTCGAGTGGACGGGGTCGGCAGTACGCAAATTTTCGGCTCGCCTTATGCAATGCGGATTTGGCTCGATCCGCTAAAAATGAGTATGTATAAAATCACCACGACTGAGGTGAAAAATGCCATTCAGGCACAAAATACCCAAGTCTCAGCGGGACAACTAGGCGGTACACCAGCAGTACCAAATCAACCGATGAATGTGACTGTGACTGCGCAGTCGGTCTTACAAACACCCGAGCAATTTAATGCTATTACAGTGAAGGCAAATGCTACAGGGGGGGTAGTGCGCCTAGCGGATATTGCACGGGTGGAGTTAGGAAGCGAAAGCTATGATGTGGTATCACGGATTGGTGGCAAGCCTTCAGGTGGTTTATCCGTCACCTTGGCTAGTGGTGCCAATGCTCTAACGACTGCTGAGGCGGTTAAAGATAAACTCAAAGAGTTAGAGGCTTATTTCCCCAAAGGTCTGACGGCGATTATTACTTATGATGCTTCGCCCTTTATTAAAATCTCGATTGAAGGTGTGCTGATGACTTTAGCTGAGGCGATGCTCTTAGTTTTTATCGTCATGTTCGTGTTTTTACAAAGTTTCCGCGCGACTTTAATTCCAGCGATTACCGTACCGATTGTTTTATTGGGTACGTTGGCTATTTTGAATGTGTTCGGCTATTCGATTAATACCCTCACCATGTTTGCAATGGTCTTAGCGATTGGCTTGTTGGTGGACGATGCGATTGTAGTGGTGGAGAACGTCGAGCGCCTCATGCATGACGAAGGCTTATCTCCAAGGGAAGCTACACGCAAATCTATGCGGCAAATTACCGGTGCTTTGATTGGCATTGCCCTAGTACTAGCAGCCGTGTTTGTGCCCATGGCTTTCTTTGGTGGTTCAACTGGGGTGATCTATCGACAGTTTTCGATTACTTTGGTTTCAGCAATTACGCTGTCGGTGGGGGTTGCGTTGATTTTGACGCCCGCTTTATGCGCCAGCCTTTTAAAAGCCAGTGATGCCAAAGATAAAAAAGGTTGGGCGGGTTGGTTTAATCGGGGATTTAACCGCTCCAGTAAACGCTATCAAGCGATGGTCGGTGGGATGCTCAATAAACCCATGCGTTATGTACTAATTTATTTTTTAATTATTGGGTTAATGAGCTATCTATTTGTACGTTTACCGACTTCTTTCCTACCCGATGAAGATCAAGGTACTTTATTTGTCCAAGTGCGCTTACCACCCGGTGCGACTCAAGAAAGCACTTTAAAAGTGGTAAGTAAGGTTGAGAAATACTTCTTAGAGAATGAAAAAGAGGTTCTCAAAGCGGTGATGGCAGTGGGTGGGGTTGGCACGGCAGGGAATGCGCAAAATGTAGCGCGTCTATTCGTGCGTTTAGTCGATTGGGATCAGCGTAAACATCCCGATCAGACTGCACAAGCCATTGCTAAGCGTGCTTCTGGCAAATTGCGCAGCATTCAAGAAGCTCGGGTAGTGGTGAATGCGCCTCCTGCCGTGCGTGGTTTAGGGAATTCCGCAGGTTTCTCGGTAGAGATTCAAGATCGGGCTGGTTTAGGCCATGAGGCTTTGATGAAAGCACGCGATGATTTTATCAAAGCCGCTTCGCAAGATCCGCGTTTAACGGCAGTGCGGGCGAATGGCATGGATGACAGTAGCCAATATCAAGTGGATATTGATGTACTCCAAGCGAGCGCAATGGGTATTTCCATTAGTACGATTAACGATACGCTGTCAACGGCTTGGGGTGGCTCGTATGTGAGCAATTTTATTGATCGTGGGCGGATCAAAAAGGTTTATCTGCAAGGTGAAGCTACAAGCCGAATGATGCCAGAAGATTTAGATCGTTGGTTTGTGAAAAATACAGCAGGCGATATGGTGCCTTTTTCTAGTTTTTCTAAAGGCAGTTGGACTAAAGGGCCACCTTTGTTAGAGCGTTTTAATGGGATTAGTGCAGTGGAAGTGACTGGCGCACCAGCAGAGGGTGTAAGTTCCGGCACAGCGATGCAGATTGTCGCAGATTTAGTGGGTAAATTGCCAGAAGGCATCGGCTATGAGTGGACTGGCTTGTCCTATCAGGAGGCTAAATCGGGCGCGCAGGCTCCTCTACTTTATGCTTTATCCGTATTAGTAGTGTTTTTAGCACTCGCAGCTTTATACGAAAGCTGGTCGATTCCTTTTGCAGTCATTTTAGTGGTTCCGCTGGGGATATTAGGCGCTGTATTAGCGACGGATCTTCGTGGTTTAAACAATGATGTGTATTTCCAAGTCGGTTTACTCACGACGATAGGTTTGGCGGCTAAAAATGCGATTATGATTGTGGAGTTTGCGCGTAATCTACTGACTCAAGGCTATGCTTTAATTCCTGCTACATTAGAGGCGGTACGGATTCGCCTGCGTCCTATTCTCATGACTTCTTTCGCCTTTATTTTAGGGGTACTGCCTTTGGTGTTGAGTACTGGGGCGGGAGCTGGCAGTCGGCATGCGGTTGGTACGGGCGTTTTAGGTGGAATGATTGCCGCTACGATTTTAGGGATCTTTTTTGCGCCGTTATTCTTTTTGGTAGTAAAGAAAATCTTCCCTGAAAAGATTAAAGAGGAAACACCACAAAGAGTAATTCAAACCGAAGTGAGCGTCTAAACTCATGCAAAGCTTCGTAGTAAAACGGCATTGGCATTCGGTTTGCTACTCAGTACACTGCTGCGCTGATTGAATAGGAGTAGCAGTTTTGGAAGCTTTTTTAATTTCAACTGGGATTGTCGCGCTAGCCGAAATGGGTGATAAAACCCAGCTTTTATCTTTAGTATTGGCAGCTAGGTTTCGTAAACCTTTACCGATTATTTTAGGTATTTTAGTCGCTACTTTGCTCAATCATGCTCTCGCTGGCGCAGTAGGTACTTGGTTGACCTCAGTCTTAGGCCCGAATGCTTTACGTTGGATTTTGGGTATTGGCTTTTTAGTCATGGCCATATGGATGCTGATTCCGGATAAATTGGATGAAGATGATGCGAATGTCAAAGTCTCGCGCTTTGGCGTGTTTGTGACCACCTTGATTGCTTTCTTTTTTGCTGAGATGGGTGACAAAACTCAGGTAGCTACTGTGGCTTTAGCTGCGCAATATCAAGCTTTAGTCGCAGTCGTAGCGGGGACGACTTTAGGGATGATGCTGGCGAATGTACCTGCGGTCTTTATTGGGGATAAGTTAGCGCACAAATTGCCGCTCAAATTGATTCATGGGATTGCTGCCGCTATTTTTGCGGTTTTAGGGGGACTTGCCTTAATAGGAGTCGGCATGTGAAGCCCGCCTTTGTCTTGCGGCGGAATAATTTTCGCGATAATAGTTTATTGTTGGATTTGCTCACGCAAGACGAAGGGCGCATGAGTGTGGTTGCGCGTTATTCTAAAAAGCAGGCAGCGCGCATTAAAGGTATGTTAGAGCCATTTCGCTTGTTGGATGCAACTTGGGTCGGACGTGGTGAGGTGTTTACTCTGACGCAAACCGAAGAAAAAGGCCGTTATCGTTTACAGCACGGTGCTTTAGTACAAGGTTTTTATCTAAACGAGTTGTTCTTGCGTGCTTTTCAAGCTCATGAGCCGATTCCTGAGCTATTTCAACGCTATCGAGAAGCCTTGTATCTTCTCCAATCCGGTGAAAATCTACCGTCTGTCATGCTCTTAGAGCTAGAGTTATTAGAGGCTTGTGGTTACAGCCTTAATCTTTGGCACGATGATCAAGCGGGAGGGGAGTTGCGCGAGGAGCTAAATTATCGTTTTCGTCCTGAATTTGGCTTAGCGATTGCAGATCAAGTTTTAGCTGAGCCGAATGACACCTTGATTTCCGGCAGTTTATTATTAGCTTTACGTGCGCCCGAACAGATGACCCTGAGCGCTTGGCGTGAGCTTAGGGTGGTTTTAGATCGACTCTGGCGAGTACACCTCAAAGGTAAGACCTTATATGCTCGTCAACTTATCGCTGAGTTAAGCTAATGTGCATTGTTGGGGTTGGTACCGATATTGTCGAGATTGCGCGAATTAAACGCTTATTAGAGCGGAATTCGGAGCGTTTTGTTGAGCGTATTTTGCACCCGCATGAAATGAGCGCATTGAAGACCAGTAGCAATCCAGCCGCTTGGTTAGCTAAACGTTTTGCCACTAAAGAAGCAGTGGCAAAAGCCTTAGGTACAGGGATTGGTAAGGATGCCAGTTTTTTTGAAATCGAAACTACTCACAGTGATTTAGGCAAGCCGCAAGTGCATTTGCATGGTACTGCTTTAGCGAAGGCGGAGCGCTTAGGGGTAACAGAGATCCAAGTTTCGCTAGCGGATGAGCGCGAATATGCGGTCGCTTTCGTGATTTTAATAGGATAAACAGCATGTATTACCCAACGATTGAAGACTTTATTGGCAAAACACCACTCGTGCGTTTACAGCGTTTGCCCGGTAATACCAGTAATACCCTTTTGGCTAAATTAGAGGGCAATAATCCTGCCGGTTCAGTCAAAGATCGGCCTGCTTTAAATATGATCCGTCAAGCCGAATTGCGTGGTGAAATTCAAGCAGGCGATACACTGATTGAAGCGACTAGCGGTAATACGGGGATTGCACTGGCGATGGTAGCGGCGATTAAGGGTTATAAAATGATCCTGATTATGCCGGATAATTTAAGTATGGAACGGCGTGCTTCGATGAAAGCTTATGGGGCTGAGCTACTCTTGGTGAGTAAAGAACAAGGTGGAATGGAGGGGGCGCGGGATTTGGCTTTGCAATTAGAGCGCGAGGGTAAGGGTAAGGTTCTCAATCAGTTCGCAAATGCTGACAATCCAGCAGCGCATATTCTAAGTACTGGGCCAGAAATTTGGCAGGATACCCAAGGCCAGATTACGCATTTTGTGAGCGCGATGGGTACGACAGGAACCATTATGGGGACAAGTACTTATTTAAAATCACAAAATCCGAGTATTCAAATTGTTGGAGTGCGCCCGGCCACGCAGCAAGATGCAATTCCGGGGATTCGGCGTTGGTCACCTGAGTATTTGCCAGAAATTTTTGAGGCTCAACGTGTTGATCTGGAAATGGACGTGACGCAGTTAGAAGCTGAGTCGATGATGCGGCGCTTAGCTGCAGAAGAGGGAATTTTTTGTGGTGTCTCTTCGGGTGGTGCAATGGTTGCAGCTTTACGTTTATCTCAAGAACTAGAGAACGCTACGATTGTCACGATTATTTGTGACCGTGGGGATCGCTATATTTCGACGGGTGTGTTTCCGGCTTAAATTGATGGTATCACTCTGCTACTTCCAGCCAATCTGGCATTTTTTTAGTAAGCAGTCTATGCTCAGGATCAGATCAACTTCTTTGGTCGTCGTATGACTAAGAAGTCAAACATGCATATACCTATAAGCCAAAAACTCAAGTCGGCAGGGGTGGTTAACTGATCCTATCCACGAATAGTGGACACCGCGAAAAACGAGTATTCTCAGCAAATAAGGTAAACAATGAGTCCGAAGCAAGCCGGCAAAAAAGCCAGCCACTCGTCACAGTGACGAATTCAAACAGGAAGCTCTAAGGCTGGCAGCCGGTCAATGAGTAGCTTTTGCGGCAGCCCAATTGGGTCTGCATGAATCGCAGTTCTACCCGTGGTTTAAACAAGCGGAGCACAATAAAACCGTCAGTACACGCGAACCGCACAAGCTGCAGAGCTAGACCTCCTGAAACGGGAGCTGGCCGAGGCGCAAGAGAAGTTGACAATCGCAAAAAAGGCAGCCACCTTCTTCGACAAACAGCTCAAGTGAAGTACGGGTTTATGAAATAGCATCAGGATCAGTGTTCCATCGTGGCACAATGTCGGTACTTCGGTGCTTCCCGCAGTGGTTATTATGCCTCACTAAACCTTAGCTCTAAAATAGGTTGAACAACAACGCCCACGGGCACAGGAATAACAGCAGCCTAACATCAAAACCACCGCCAGAAGCCTGCAACGTCAGGGACTGGTCGTCAAAGCAGCTAAAAAGTTCAAGGTGACGACCAACAGCAAACATACCTTGTCGGTAGCGCCAACTTGCTGGAACAGGACTTCCAAGTAGAACAACCCAACCAGACATGGGTCAGTGACATTACCTACCTGTGGACAGCAAAAGGCTGGCTTGATCTGGCGGTGGTGATTGATCTGTTTTACCGTTAGGTGCTTGGCTGGTCTATGTCAGAACGGATGACCGCCCAATTGGTCTACGATGCCCTGCAAATGGCTGTGTTCCGGTGCAAACAGTTCACAGACATGATCTGTCACAGTGATTAGCCCGTATTGTTCCCATGACTACCAGCGTGAAGCGTCACGACCTGCTGTGCAGCATGAGCACCAAAGGCAATTGCTACGATAATACCTGTGCGGGAAAGCTTCTTTCATTCCCTGAAGTCGAGACCG
>AATN01000166.1_pt1 | contig 16843 bp, 18 predicted proteins | sample 270648 | NCBI WGS metagenome assembly AATN01 (sample SAMN02954269, study PRJNA17659) | bioreactor sludge metagenome | biome: terrestrial; feature: bioreactor; material: sludge; isolation source: Enhanced Biological Phosphorus Removal (EBPR) bioreactor sludge | place: Australia: Brisbane, Queensland
CACTCCTGCAGGTGCTCAAGCAAGAGCGGCTGCGTCACATGCGCATGGTGGTACTGGTACAGGATGAAGGCGCGTAGCTGCGGGCCGAAGTGCACACCACCGATCTCGACAGGCAACTGGCCGATCAAGCTCACGCCCTCCGGGGTGACCCAGCGCTCCAGCCGATACCGGGTGTTGTGCACCCCCATCCGGAGCTCCTGTACGACGAAATCCTGGTAGCCCTTGAAGCGACTGTTCGGCGGAATGGTCTTTGCCGGCTGCACCATGACCGACTCGTGGATGTCAAGCCCTGCCGTCTTGCTGCGCTTGCCTCGGGGTTTCGGCCGGCGCACCTTCTTTGTCCCGGTTCGCCCGCCTTCCAGTGCAGAAGGCCTGATCACCGGTTTCGGCTTCTGACCCTTGAGTCGCGCAACCTCATCGCGCAGCGCCTGAAGCTCTTCCTGCTGCCGATGACAGAGTTCCAGCAGCCGCAACACCGCCGGCGTCCTCTCGTCGACAGGGATATCAGGGATGCCGGGAAGCTTTTGAGGGGTCTCCGTGCTCATGCCTGCGGATTGAACCACGCTTCGCGCGCTGTGTCCAGCACCAACTGCAAGCAAGCATCCCAGAGTCAGTCAGAGGCCGTGCCCGGGCTTATTGAGAAGTTACCCCTCGGGTCGCGCAAACAATTGATAGTGCTCACGATCTGCAAAAAGCACGTGGTCTGGCGCGGATTTTGCTTTCGCCCGCCAGGTGTTCCGTTCGGGTTTCGGCATGGAGAACGTCCGCCGTCTGGCCCAGCCTCTGCCGCTGCCTGATGGAGCAGGATGCTTAACGCATTTCCAGGGAATCGTTAATAAGGAAAAAGAAACATGAGCAAGAGAGTAGCGCGCGCCTTGCGCAATGTCGCCATGGCGGTTGGCATCTTCGCCGCAGGCACGGCAAATGCGGTCTTCATCACGGATTTCGGTGTCGACACCGAAACCAGGCACTACGCGATCGGCAGCGGCAGTACGGTCAGTTACACGCCGGGATTTTTTGGGGGAACTCCCGGAACCTACGCGGTATCCGGGAAGTTCGACGCCGAGCTTTCACACTACTGGTGGAAGTATTTCCAGGATGGCGACCCGACAGGCAGCCTCGGTACGTTCGTGTCCGAGTCGAAGTGGCTCCGCTTCATTAAGCCCGTAGTCGTGGTTAGCAGCACGCCAATTCCGCCACCTGACTTTGAATTCCCGACCTATTCCGTCGAGGTCATCGGCGATGCACTCCGTGGTGACAATCACCCGTGTACCAACCCATTCCCCCCGGATACTTTTTGTAGCGGAAGCGTACTCTCACTTGCTTCCCTCACTGGTCGCATCAGCCTCGGTGACATCGCCGTGAGCGGATTTCAGCCGACCGGGTTTCTTGGTTTCGAGGGTTTCTCCTACAACATCAACGCCGCTGTCGTCCCCTCGGCCGTACCGCTGCCGACGACCACGTCCTTGCTGATGCTTGGCGTAGGCTTGCTGGGATGGTCTGTGCGGAGACGGAAAGCGCTCTGACCGGCGCGACCGCCAGCCACTGCCCGGGGGCACGCCTCTTTCGGCGCGGCTGGCGGTGCCGGGGGGCTAGTCGCCGCAGAAAGGGTTGCTGCGCCGCTCGGCGCCGAAGGTCGACATTGGTCCATGGCCCGGAATGAAGGCGACGTCGTTGCCGAGTGGCCATAGACGATGCCGAATCGACGAAATCAGGGTGTCGAAGTCGCCCTTCGGAAAGTCAGTGCGGCCGATCGATCCCTGGAACAACACGTCGCCGACCACCGCCAGCCGCCCGCGCTTGTCGAAGAAGACGACGTGGCCGGGCGTATGGCCAGGGCAGTGCAGGACATCCATTTCAACGTTGCCGAAGCTCACGCTGTCTCCTTGCTCGAGCCAGCGGTCCGGAGTGAAGGCGCGCACGTTCGGGAAGCCGAACATCTTGCTCTGCGCCGGCATGCCGTCGATCCAGAACTTGTCTTCGCACTGCGGTCCTTCGATGGGCAGCGATAGGCGTGTCGCCAGCTCGGCGACAGCGCCAGCGTGATCGATATGCCCGTGCGTGACCAGGATCTTCTCGAGTTCGACCCCGTTTGCCTCGACCGCGCGCAGGATGCGCGCTACGTCTCCGCCTGGGTCGACCACGGCGCCGCGTTTGGTTTGCTCGCACCACAGCAGACTGCAGTTCTGTTCGAAAGGAGTGACCGGGATGATCTGGTATTTCATGGTTGGCGCTTGGGCGGGGAGCGATTGACGAGAGGCCAAAGTATAGCAGAGCGGTGCCCGACACTGCCGCCGGCTGCGGGCGCCACGCCAGACCGGGACTTGGCGCCACGCCGAATCCTGCACCGTGGCCGACGCCGATTCGCTGACCGGCATTGCACCTGCCGGCGCTGGCCGAACTGCTGGCCAGAGACGGGCGGGTGCAACTGCTCGACGTGACTGGCGCAAAGCCGCAAGGCGACGACGCCGACTTCAATCGACGGGTAACGCCTTGCGGACGGTGCCGTCGCTGCCTGTCGGTGCTCTCATGCTGTTTCAGCGCACTCGCCACGGGGGTCTGGTTTCCGTTATCGAGAGTGTCGCGAACAGCCATGAAACGCGGCTCACTTCAAAGCCGACAGCGGCGCGCCGAAGTTGATGTGAAACGCCTGCCCGTCGATCACCAGCGCCGGAACGGACTGGACGCCGAGGCTTTCCGCTTCGCTGACGCGGCCCGCGGCCTCTCCCAGGTGAACCACCTCGACCCGGTAGCGCGTGGGATCCAGCGCCTGGAGAAACTGTTGTTCGGCGGCGACGCAGACCGGGCAGCCGGCGTGGAAGAAGATGGCTTGACTTGTCGCTTGGCTCATGGCGTGCTCCTGTGGCGTGAATGAAAGGTACTACATGTATCGAGTCGATACATGTAGTACTCTAGCGCCCGCCTGGCCGGCTTGTCAAGAGACGCGCCCTGACGATACATTATCGTCATGACCCCGACCGTGTTTGTCTTCGAACGCCTGGCCGCGCTGATTCACCAGCTGGTTCGCGACGACGCTGCCCGGCACGGACTGCTGCCGGTACACATGCAGGTTCTTGGCTATCTGGCGCAGGCCAATCGTTACAGCGACCTGTCGATAGCCGTTGCCGACTACCTTGGCATCACGCGCGGGACCGTCTCGCAGACGCTGGCGGTTCTCGAACGCAAGGGTCTGATCACCCGGACGCCGGATGACCGCCACGGCAAGCGAATCCACCTGACGCTGAGCGCTGCCGGCGAGGCGGTGCTGAACGCCAGTTGGTCGCAGCGGCTCGACCAAGCGCTGGCTACCGCCGGTGGCGACGCGCAGGCATTTGGTAACGACCTGCGTGGCGTGCTCAGCGCCTTGCAGCGACTCAACGGCAAGCAGGCTTTCGGGCAGTGCCGGCAATGCGCGCACTTTCTCGGCGACGAGGGCGACTACCGCTGCGGGCTGACTGGCGAGGCCCTGGCCGTCGAGCAGACGATCAAGATCTGTCGCGAGTGGACCTCTCCGGATACCCGGATGAGCGCTGCCGGCAGACTCTCGACCCACCGCTGAGACCGATGAGGCAAGCCGGAGTCCGCCGCGGCGCGCGCCGGCATGCTCTGCTGGCCGGTGCTCTGGCGTTCGGTGTCGCCCTCGCTGTTGCCGCCCAGGGCACGCCACCGGTCCAGGTCGACGTGGCGCTCGACGGCGAGACCTATGTGGTCCGCGCCTCGGCCGAGCTTGCGGTGGATCAGCGAGTGGTGTGGGAGACCCTGACCGACTATGAGCGCCTGCGCGAGTTCGTCCCCGGAGTCACCCGTGCGCGCGTCCTCGCTCGGGCGGGCAACGAGCTGACGATCGAGCAGGTCGGCGTCTTCTCGGTGTTCTTTGTCGATCTGCCGGTGCAGGTTCGCCTGGCCGTCCAGCACACACCCTACAGCCTTGTCGTAGCGCGCATGGCACCCGGTCCCGTGGATACCGGCGGGTCGACGCTGCGCAGCTTCACAGGTCGCTACGGGCTGACACCGATCCGCGTTCTCCACCGTTCCGGCGTGCGCCTTGACTACGACGCCCGCTTCGAGCTGGCACAGCCGCTGCCACCGCTGGTGGGCTCGCTGTTCGGGGTCGGTGCCGTGCGACGGACGATGCGCGAGCAGTTCGAGGCGATGCTGCGCGAGATCGAGCGGCGACACGCCTACCTGGCCGAGCGTGGGGGATGATGCACCTTCTCCTCCTGGCGCTGGCAAGTCTGACGCTGGCCGGCTGTGCCGCCCTCGACCCGTATGCGCAGGCGCCGGTCGCGCAACGTCTGCAGCGAGACGATGCGCTCGGTGACTGTGCGCGCCTGTTCCGGGCGAACGACGCGCTGATCGATGCGGCGGGGACGCGTGATGCGCTGGCGCCGCGCGTTGCGGGCTTTCCCTACCTGCGCGTCGACCGTGCCCTGGCGACGTTGGCCGACGCGGCCGACGCCGGGCCGTCGCTTGCCCGGCAATGGTATGCAGCGCTGGCCTTGCTCGACGACGACTCCCGGCGCATCGAGCTGCGCAACGCCGGCAGCGACGATGTCGCCGTCGTCGCGCCGCTCGCTGTCTGCCGACGTTTGCTTGCGCGTGCCGATCAGGAGGAGGCGGCTTCACTGCGTGAGGCCGCGCAGGTTCCCGACGACTACTCGAGCGCGATGCGCGCCTGGGGCCTCTATCCGCTGACGCGGCATGCCTTCGCCGCCGGCATCCGGCGCTGGCAGCGTGAAACCGTGGACGAGTTCACCGCGTACGGCGATGACGATCCGGCCCGTCATCGACGGCAACGCTACATCGTCGGCGGCCCGCAGAACATGGTGCCGACGCTGCGGCAGTTGCCGGAACTCGGTCTGCCGGTAGTCTCGCCGAGCGCGCTGGCAAGCCTCGTCGCCCGTCACGCGCCGACCCTGGAGATCGAGACCGCGGGTGACGATGATCGTCCTGGCGCGCTCGTCTGGCGGCGTGAGCCGCGGCGGCTGCAGGTTGGCGTCGACGTTAACGAACCGGTGCTGTATGTCCGCACGGGCCTTACCCGGCTCGGTGGGCGCTGGCTGCTGCAGCTCACCTACGCTGTCTGGTTCGCCGCCCGGCCACGTCAGCAGGCGATGGACCTTCTCGCCGGTCGGCTCGACGGCCTGCTTTGGCGCGTCACGCTGGACGCGGACGGCACGGCGCTGGTCTACGACACGATTCATCCCTGCGGCTGTTATCATTTGTTCCTGCCGACCGAGCGAGTGCGCGCGCGCCCGCAAGTGAAGGGTATCGAGGAAGGTCTCTTCGTCGTCCAGACGCTTCGCTCACCGGCCGCCAACGAACGGGTCGTCCTCAGGCTCGCTGCCGCTACGCACTACCTGCAGCGCGCGGAAACCGAGATGGAGGGCAACGACGACGACAAGGCCATCGTCCTCTCGTTGCGCGACGACGATCAGCTACGTTCGCTGCCGCTACCCGACGGTGGCACGCGCAGCGCTTTCGCGCCGGATGGCCTGATCGCCGGCAGCGAGCGGCTCGAACGTTTTTACTTCTGGCCGATGGGTATCGCCAGCGCTGGGCAGATGCGACAATGGGGGCGCCACGCGACGGCATTTGTCGGGCGGCGCCATTTCGACGATCCAACGCTCTTCGATCGCTACTTCGAGCATCCGCCGTGAGCCTCGCGCACGCCGCCACTTATCTGACTCCGCCATGAAGCTCCGGGTTGCCACCTACAACATCCACAAGGGCGTCACCGGGATCCGGGGGCGACCGCGCATTCACGACGTGCGTCTGGCGCTGGAGGCGATCGATGCCGACATCGTCTTTCTGCAGGAGGTACAGGATCGCAACGAGCGCCTGGCCCACCACCCCGGGTATCCTTTCGGCACGCAACTCGATTTTCTGGCCAGTGGCGCCTACGCGCATCGTGCCTACGGCATGAACGCCGTCTATCCGCACGGCCACCACGGCAACGCGATCCTCTCGCGTCACCGGATCACCGAATCCGCCAATCACGACATCTCGGATCACGCGCTCGAGAAACGCGGTCTGCTGCACGCGGTCACGCGCCTTGGCCGCGGCCGCGGCCGTGAGGTGCACCTGATCTGCGTACACCTCGGCCTGATCAAGCGCAGTCGCGTCCGCCAGGCGACCTTCCTCGCCGATTTCGTGCAGCGCGAGGTGCCGGCCAGCGCACCGCTGATCATCGCCGGGGATTTCAACGACTGGCAGCAACGCGTCGATGGACTGTTGCGCGACCGCCTTGGCGTGCAGGAGGTCGCCGTTGCCGCGACTTCGCCGCCGCCGGAAGGCGGCCTGCTCGACCGCTTGCTGTCGTGGCGGCCGGCGAGCGACGCGCAGTCCGGGGTGTCGCGCACCTTCCCGAGTTTCGCCCCCTGGTTGACGCTCGACCGCATCTACGTGCGCGGCTTCCGGGTCCTCGATATGCAGGTACCGCAGGGGCTGGCCTGGGCGCGTTGTTCCGACCATGCTCCTTTGATTGCCGAACTCGAACTGGATGCCGTGCGGCCGCGCCTGCGCGGCGCGGCCAGGGCGCCGGAAGAGTTGGCCGTCAAGATGCCAGCACCCGAGTGATCGCCGGTTGGCGGGCCGTCGGCTGCCAGCAGGCCTTGGCCGACGCCGTGTATGACGACGGTGCATGCTGCTGGCGAGATGTCTGCAGTACGGGGCTGGAGACTCCGAGCGCTGGGCCGGCCGGCCGAGGGCAGAGCAAGTAACCATCGGCTATAATGGGTCTTATGGTACTTTGGGTCGGGAGTTGTCAGCCGATCCTGCTGTCAGGTGTTGCCGGTGCCGGCTTCCGTGGCCGTGCCCGTGAGCGAGACCGCAGCTCTTCTTGGGAGAACATCATGAGCACGAAGACGACTTCCGCAACGGCAGTTGGCGTGGCGCAAGGGAACCCTGCCGGTCGCATTCGGGTGACGGCCGTGCAGGCGACAGGCAGCGGCAAGCAGAAGGTTGGACTGGCGCTTCAGGGGGGCTCGTTTCTCGCGGGGGCGATTGCGACGGGCGTGGTGGCCGGCCTGCTCGAGAAACGTGCCTTCGAGAATCACGACATCACCGCATTTTCCGGCACCTCCGCGGGCGCGCTCGCCGCCGCCGTGTGCTGGCGGCATGCGCTGGCCGCTGACGACGGGACGATGCAGGAGCGAATGAGCAAGGCCCACGGCACGCTCGTCAAACAATGGCTTCACAATGCGAACGGGATGATCCCGAACCAGGCGACGGGCGACTTCATGAAGATGGTCGACCACCTGTGGTCGTCGAATCCGATCTATTTCTGGTGGAAGGACAACGTTAGCGTGAAGTGGCTGCACGGCGAGTTCGAAGCGTGGGTCGATGCCTACGTCAAGCCCGAGGAGAGCATCCGCCTGCTCTTCGCACACTATGTGCAGCCGGCCGATCCACAGGCAGCTCTCGATCTGGATGCGGCGCAGGCTGCTTTCCGGGCGGACCAAGGGCGGCCGCATCTGGTCGTTGGCGCCACGCGCGTGGTCGACAGCGAGAACGTGCACATCACCGATGAGGACTTCTTCGACGAGCTGATCAAGGCGCTGAAGTATCACGGGAACGATCGCGAGGCGGCAATCCGGGCGGCAGCGGACTACATGCGTCAGGGGATCATGGCGTCCGGCTCGATCGACTTCATGAACGGCATGACGACCGTCGAGCGCGGTCGCCATGCGGGGACCTACCTCGACGGCGCCTGGTCCGAGAACCCACCGCTCGAAGGCCTGCTGGATGCGAGGGTCAACCAGATCTGGATGGTCGAGGTGTTTCCGAAGGAGTGCCCCGCTATTCCGGTCAGCTTTGCCGAACGCGAGGATCGGCGCGAGGAACTGTGGCAGAACGCGGTCGTCGAGCAGCAGGTGGATTTCATGAAGAAGGTAAACCTGTGGGTCGAGAGCGGTATGCTCAGGTCGTCCGACCAGGATCTGGAGAACCTCCGGGTTGATTTGCGCCAGCGGCTGCAGGACCTGACCTCCACCGCCAGCAAACGCTTGCTGGCGGCGTTCAGTGAGAGCGACGACGATTGGGATGAGTGCATTGACGCGCGGACAGGCAGCGTGGACGTGGAAGCACTCGTTGAACGGATCGTCCGGCCGTACCGGCACATCGGATGGGGTACCATCAAGCTGCCATCGGAGATGCAAGGTCTCACCGCCGGCGCGCGCATTGTCAATGATCGGAACTTCCTGCTCGGCAAGATGGAGATGGGGCGCCAGATGGCCCTGAACTTTCTCGCGTAGGGGCTTGCGCGGAAAGCCTCGCCGTGGTGAGGCGGGCAGTAGTGACCGGGCGACCATTTGCGACCATTTGGAGCGGCTTGGCCACCACCGTGGCGTGTGCTACCCGGTCGGCTTCGCCGAAGGCGTGGCGTCCTTTCCGCACCGCCCCGCAGCGCTTTATAATCGTAGCGAGCGAAACACCGTAGCGCCGGATGGTCCGTCGGGCCGTCCGGCTGTTTTTTCACGTGGCGCCAGCGCCGCGCCATCTGCGAGTCCCTGCTGTTGATCGCTGATCCCGTTGCGCGCACGCGCTTCGTCGGCCTTGCCTGTATCGTCGCTTCGGCGACGGGCTTCGGCGCGATGCCGATCTTCGCCAAGCTGGCCTACGCCGCAGGTGTCGACCTGCCAAGCATGCTCTTCCTGCGTTTCGCGCTGGCCGGCCTGACGATGGCCGCAGTGATGCAGTGGCGCCGGTTGCGATGGCCACGTGGCGGCAATCTGCTGGCCCTGATGGCGATGGGCGGGGTGGGTTATCTGGGGCAGTCGTTCTGCTATTTCGCAGCGCTGCAGCACGCCACAGCCGGCCTCACCGCACTGCTCCTCTACCTGTACCCGGCGATCGTCACCGTCCTCTCGGCCCTCATGGCGCGCGGCCGACTGTCGCTCTTGCGTATCCTTGCCGTAGCGGCCGCACTGCTCGGTACTGGTCTGGCCGTCGGCGGCAGCCTGGCCGGCAGCCCCATCGGCATTCTCCTCGGCGTCGGCGCGGCACTTATCTACTCGGTCTACATACTGGTCGGCGAGCGCGTGACGCCGGCAGCCGGGGCGATCCCGTCGGCGACCGTGATCATGCTGTCGGCGGCGCTCGGCTACGGGCTGATTGTTCTCTGGCGGGGGCCGGCTTTTCCGACGTCACCGGCAGCTTGGGCAGCGGTTGGCGGCATTGTCGTGTTGTCGACGGTGGTGGCGATGATCACCTTTTTTGCCGGCATGGCGCGCCTGGGGGCTGCCGACGCGGCGACGCTGTCAACGCTCGAGCCGGTAGTCACCGTCGTCCTCGCGGCGACCTTTCTGGCCGAGGCAGTCGGTGGCTGGCAGATTGCCGGCGGCGCCATCATCCTCGCCGCCGTCGTCGTTCTGGCGCGTGCAGGGGAGTCTACGAAAGCGCCGGGGTGACGGCCGCGGCGGTGGCGGCGAGGAAGGTCAGCAGATTCCTGACCACCGCCTGCGCTTGCTCGTTCATCATCGCGTGCCCGCAAGCGGCGATCTCGAGGCGTTGGACCTGCGGCAGCGCCGACTGCAGTGGCGACAAATTGCGGCGCGGCGTCATGCGGTCGCGGCGGGCGACCAGCAGCAGTGTTGGGCAGGCGACCCGGGCGGCCGCCGCCAGGCCGTTCTGGTAGCCGTTGCAGGCGGCGAGGTCGATTGCCAACACGCCCGGCGGGCTGCGGCGCATGATCGCCAGCGTCACCCCGGGTCCCCAGATGCCGTGGCCACCGCCGCCGGCTAGCTGGAACGGTGCCGTCAGCGAGTACTCGGTCATCAATCGGTAGACGTGGTCGGGGTCGCTTTCGGAGCGGCTGAGCAGGGAATCGGCAACCGGCATCGGGGCGGCGGCGCCAAGCAGCGCCAGCCGACCGACGCGCGCGCGATGCCGTGCCGCGCATTCGAGGGCGACCAACGAGCCCATCGAGTGGCCGACCAGGATGGCCTGCGCCACGTCGGCGGCGTCGAGCAGCGCCGGTAGCCATTCGGCGAGGGCTTCGATGCTGCGCAGCGGCGGTCCGTTCGAGAGGCCGTGGCCGGGAAGGTCGGGGGCGAGTACGGCACAGCCGGCGGCGGTCAGGCCGCCGGCGACTGTCCGCCAGGCATCACAGTCGTTGGCGGCGCCGTGGATGAGGACGAGCGGTGGCCAGAGCGCTGCGCCGGGATTGAACGAGCGTCCGCCGGTGGCGATGTGACAGCGCCTCCCCGCTACGCTGAGCTCCATGCGTGGTTTCCGGCTGCTCGGTACGGCGACGCGCTGGCACTCAGGCGAGAACGTCGGGCGTCAGTAGGTGCTCGAGGTGCGTGATGCGATCCTTGAGCAGCAGCTTGCGCTTCTTCAGGCGGCGGACGAGGAGATCGTCGGGGGGCGGACTGACGAGCAGATGATCGATCACCAGATCGAGGTCACGATGCTCGATGTGAAGCTCATGCAGCATGGCGCGGGTTTCGGTGATCTGTTCTTCGGTGAGCATGGTTGCGGATGTCCGTAGGATGGTGATTCGGCTAGCCGACCAGAGCTCGCAGGCCCCACAAGGCGAGCATGCCGAGGACCACGGTCAGCCAGGTGCTGCGCGTTCGCCAGGCAACGACGGTTGCCAGTGCGGCGGCGGCGACGCGCGGCAGTTCAGGACCTATGGTAGGCGCGCCACCAACAAAAAACAACGGTGGCGCGATGATTGCCGCCATCACCGCCGGTGGCACATAGCGCAGGGCCTGCCGCAGCCACTCAGGCAGGTCGAGGTGCGCCAGCAGGGCAAGCGGGGCAAAGCGGATGAGGAAGGTGGCGATGCCGATACCGACGATCATCGACCAGACGAACACGTCGCTGCCCGCCGCGTCGGCGACGCTCACGCTCTTTTCCCGAGGCGGTCGGCGGCCAGGCCGGCACCGACGCCGATCAACGCTGCGGCAATCAGATTGAGCCTCAGCGGCAGCACCAGCAGTACCGAGGCGGTGCCCCCGACGACTGCGGCGAGAGCCATCGCGCGATCGGCGAGCAGGGGTACGAGCATGGCGATGAAGGTCAGCGGTACGATGAAGTCGAGCGACCAGTTCGCCGGTACGAGGCTGCCAAGCAGGACGCCGACAATCGTCGCGATTTGCCAGCACAGCCACGTGGCTCCGGCCAGCCCGAAATAGAACCAGTGCAGATTCCGCCGGTCTGTCGTCTGGGCGCAGCGCACGACGGTCAGCGCATACGCCTGGTCGGTCAGCAGGTAGGCGATGAGCACCTGCCGGCGGCGGTCGAGCGTGCCGAAATGCGGCGCCAGCGAGGCGCCGTACATCAGGAAACGCAGGTTGATGATCGTCGCGGTCGCCAGGATCACCAGGAGCGGCGCACCGCCGGCATAGAGCTGCGTCGCGGCGATCTGCGCCGAGCCGGCGAAGATCACCCAGCTCATCGCCAGCGCCTGTGCGGATGTCATGCCGGCAGTGCTGGCGGCAGCGCCGCAAACCATGCCAAAGGGAAGGATACTCATGCTCAGCGGAGCGAAGGCGCGGAGGCCGGCAATAAACTCGACGCGCGTGCTCGGGACTTGCGGCATGGGGCGCTTTTGCGAATAGAATAGAGGATGGAATTGTAACCTTGAGACACCGCCGGAAGGAGGCAGATGGTTTATCACATTATCGTTTCGTTTGGGCGGGAGCGGCAGTACGAGTTCAAGTTCTCCCATACCGAACTTGCTGCAGGTTCTCCCGAAGAGGCGCGCCGCTGGTTTGACAAGGAATTCGCCGACCTCGAATGCGAGCCCAGCAATCCGATGGGCAAGGTCCTGATCATCGACAAGATCCTCAATGTCGCCCGCTATGGCGGCGAGCAGCGCTTCATCGAAGGCAAGGACTGGGCGGCGCGCTTTGCTCGCTATACGGCGCTCGCCCTGGGGCGCGACACGGTCCGTATTGACGTCGCCGCCTTCAATATCGGCTATTGACGGTTTGGTAGTGCGCATTGCGGCGTGGGTCTGACGGCCCGCGCCGCTTCTTTTTTCCCCGTCGGTACGGGCAATTGCCCGGCAGGCCTGGCCCGAGCGGGAGGCCGCCAGGGCCATCATCGGCCGGAGAATGACTACCGATGAACAAGGAATTCAGCACACCAGGGGCGGGCGACGACGATCAGGACGAGAGTTCCGATCCGGCATTCCGGCTACCGCCGGGAACCCGCAACTACATCACGCCGGGCGGACACGCGCGGATCAGGGGCGAACTCGAACACCTGCTGCGCGTCGAGCGGCCGCAGGTCGTCGGCGTCGTCCAGTGGGCGGCGTCGAACGGCGACCGCTCCGAGAACGCCGACTACATCTACGGCAAACGGCGGCTGCGCGAGATCGACAGGCGAATTCGCTTCCTGACCAGACGTCTCGATCTCGCCGAAATCGTCGACCCGGCGAGGCGGGAGAACACCGAGCAGGTGTTCTTCGGCGCCACCGTGACGATCTGCGACGAGCAGGGGCTGGAAAACACCTATCAGATTGTCGGCGTCGACGAGACCGACTCGGCGCGCGGGCACATCAGCTGGGTGTCGCCCCTGGCGCGCGCGCTGCTCAAGGCGCGCGAGGGCGATACGGTACGTTTCCATAGCCCGCTTGGCTGGCGTCAGGTCGAAGTCGTCGCCGTCGACTACCGGCGCATCGAGGAATAAGCCCGACGGGGCTTGAAAAAGGCCCGAACATCCCCATTTCAGGCCCACTGTGCGCTGAGCACACTGTCACCCGGATGCATTCGCTTTCGATCAACGCTTTTCATGGAGTTTTCAATGGGCGCCCAAAAGGAGACACTTGGTTTTCAGGCAGAAGTCAAACAACTGCTGAACCTGATGATCCACTCGCTGTACAGCAACAAGGAGATCTTTCTCCGCGAACTGATTTCCAATGCTTCCGACGCCTGTGATCGGCTTCGCTTCGAGGCCTTGAACAACGCTGCGCTCTACGGCGAGGATGCCGAGCTGAAGATCCGCGTCGCCTTCGACAGGGAGGCGCGGACGCTGAGCATCACCGACAACGGTATCGGGCTGTCGCGCGACGAGGCCGTGGAGCACCTCGGAACGATCGCCAAGTCGGGCACGCGCGAGTTCTTCTCGGCGCTGACCGGCGATCAGGCCAAGGACGCACACCTCATCGGGCAGTTCGGGGTCGGCTTCTATTCCTCGTACATCGTCGCCGACAAGGTGACCGTGATCTCGCGGCGTGCCGGCCTCGAAGCCAACCAGGCGATCCGCTGGGAGTCGGCGGGCGAGGGTGAATTCACGATCGAGATGATCGAACGTGCGCAGCGGGGCACCGAAGTGATCCTGCACCTGCGCGAAGGTGAAGACGAGTTCCTGTCGAGCTGGAAGCTGCGCCAGACGATTCGCAAGTACTCCGACCATATCACGCTGCCGATCGTGATGAAGAAGGAGGAGTGGAGCGAGGAGAAGAAGGAACAGGTGGTCACCGATGAAGACGAGACGGTCAATCAGGCGTCGGCGCTGTGGACGCGTCCCAAGTCCGAGATCAGTGAAGAGCAGTACAACGAGTTCTACAAGCACGTCGCGCACGATTTCGAGGACCCGCTGACGCACGTCCATGCGCGTGTCGAAGGGAAGCAGGAGTACATCCAGCTCCTCTACGTGCCGGCGAAGGCGCCCTTCGACCTCTTCGAACGTACGGCGCGTCACGGCATCAAGCTCTACGTGCGGCGGGTGTTCATCATGGACGATGCCGAACAGCTGATGCCGCTGTACCTGCGCTTCGTGCGCGGTGTGGTGGATTCCAGCGACCTGCCGCTCAACGTCTCGCGTGAAATTCTCCAGCAGTCGCGCGATATCGAGACGATTCGTGGTGGCTGCGTGAAGAAAGTGCTCGGCATGCTCGAAGCGCTCGCGGATAGCGACGATCTTGCCGAGAAGGAGAAGTACACGAAGTTCTGGAAGGAATTCGGTCGCGTCCTCAAGGAAGGCGTCGGCGAGGATCTTGCCAACAAGGACCGGATCGCCAAATTGCTGCGCTTCGCCTCGACCCATGCCGATACGCCCGAGGAGAGCGTCTCGCTGGCCGACTACGTCGGGCGCATGAAGGAGGGACAGGAGAAGATCTACTACGTCACCGCGGAAACCTTCACCGCCGCCAGGAACAGCCCGCACCTCGAAATCTTCCGCAAGAAGGGCATCGAAGTGCTGCTGCTCTCCGATCGTGTCGACGAGTGGGTGTCGGGGCATCTGACCGAGTTCGACGGCAAGCACCTGCAGTCGGTGGCCAAGGGCGGACTCGACCTCGGCAAGCTCGAGGACGCGGCCGAAAAGGAGGAAGCGGAGAAGGCCGCCGACGAGTACAAGGAACTGCTCGACAAGGTGAAGGCGACGCTCGGCGACAAGGTGAAGGACGTTCGCGTCACGCATCGCCTGACCGACTCGCCGTCCTGCATTGTCGCCGACGAGTTCGACATTGGCGGCAACCTGCAGAGAATCCTCAAGGCTGCCGGCCAGCAGGCGCCGGCGAGCAAGCCGATTCTCGAGATCAACCCCAAGCACCCGGCGGTGCAGCGTCTCAAGTTCGAAGAAACGCGCTTCGACGACTGGGCCAACCTGCTGCTCGAGCAGGCGACGCTGGCCGAAGGCGGCTCGCTCGACGATCCGGCGGGCTTCGTCAAGCGCATCAACGACCTGATGCTCGCTCTCTCGCTGGGTAGCGGTCGCTGATGCGCGATGGCAGGCCGGAGCTGCTTTTCGGTCTGCCGCCGATTCTCGATGCCGGCGTCAGAACGCTGATTCTCGGCAGCTTCCCGTCGCCGGCATCACTCGCCGGGCAACACTACTATGCGCACCGCCAGAACCAGTTCTGGCGTGTGCTCGGTCTTCTGCTCGGCGAACCGCTGCCCGAACTCGACTACCTCGACAAGCAACGCTGCCTGCTGGCGCATCGCATCGGCGTGTGGGATGTCTATCGCCAGTGTCGGCGACAAGGTGCGCTCGACGCGGCCATCCAGTCACCCGAGACCAACGATTTTGCAGGCCTGGCGCACGCCGCGCCGCAACTCGGACGTGTCTGCTTCAATGGCCGGACGGCCGGCAAGTTTACCCCCTGGTTCGCGCAACGAGGCTACACAACAGCCGTCCTGCCATCGACCAGCCCGGCTTATACGCTCGCCTTCGCCAGCAAGCTTGCGCTCTGGCGGGCCGGATTGGGCGTCCAGGGCGGTGACTGATACCGCCCGTGGCGGGGGTAGGAGCAGCCCGCGGCTGACCGCGACGGCTGCCCCGACCCGCCGAATCACTTGCCGGGTGCGAGGGCGTCACGCAGGCACTGGCGATGCTCCGGCCCACTCTTGTCCTTGCACAGTTCGCGCGCTTTCTGGTGTTGTGCGCAACGCGCCGGGTCGACCGACTTGCTGCAGTCGACCGGCGGCATCTTCTCCTGCACGCAGCGCTTGAACGCGGGCCCCACCTGGTCCTGGCACGCTGCGTACGCCTGCTTGCGCAGCTCACACTGCTGCGGGTTGCTCGCCTGACTGCAGTCCGTCTTCTGCGCCTGCGCGTGCATGCACTGCCGACGCTCCGCGCCGCGCTTGCCGCGGCAGGCCTCGAGGACCTTCTGGTGGGCTTCCTGGCGCGCCTTGCACTGCTCCGGGTTGGTCGCCGCGGTGCAGTCGGTCGCCGCACGCATCCCCGGGCCCGCGCCGCCACCAGCCGCCATACCGGCCCCCGCACCCATCCCCGGGCCAGGCTGTGCCATGGCCGGCAGGGCAAGCAGAGCGGCAGCGACGGAAGCGATGATCAATGAACTTCTGTGCATGGGGGTCTCCTGTAGCGCGGATGAGGGAGCCGCCACCCATCGTGCGGAGGTGACGACTGCGTAGCGGGACGCGTATCATACCTCGTCCCGTCGGCGGCGTTGAAGCGCGCACGCCTTGTTCCGTAGAGTCCCTGATCCTCGTTCTGGAAGACCGCAGATGCCCGAAGCCGTGGTCAACATCGTTCACGAACATCGCCTGACCTTGCCGGAGGTTCTCGGCTGGCTGGTCGACGACCATCTGGTGAGCGCCGACGATGCCGACATCCTGCTCAAGGAGAGTCGTCTGAAGCGCCTGAGTGGCCATCCGCTGACGACTATCGCCGAGCAGCAATGGAAGTCGCTGCAGGAACCTCACCGGCCCCTGACGCTCGACGACCTGGGGGAATGGCTGGCGGCAAGGATCGGACTCGACTACCTGCACATCGACCCGCTGAAGGTGGACTTCACGGCCGTCACCGATGTGATGTCGAGCGCCTACGCGACCCGCTTCGGCATTCTGGCGATCCAGGTGACGGCGCGCGAGGTCGTCGTGGCGACCACACAGCCGTATCTGCGGGACTGGGAGAAGGAAATCAAGCCGATCCTCAAGAAGGAGATTCGTCGGGTGATGGCCAACCCGGTCGATGTCGCCCGCTATCTGGTCGAATTCTACAACCTCGCACGCTCGGTCAAGAAAGCGGCCCAGCTCGGCGGTGCGAGCGGCAACCTCTCCTCATTCGAGCAACTGGTCGAACTCGGGCGCACCAATCGGCAGTTCGACGCCAACGACCAGCACATCGTCAACATCGTCGACTGGCTCTGGCAGTACGCTTTCGAGCAGCGCGCCAGCGACATCCATATCGAGCCGCGGCGCGATCTGGGCATCGTACGTTTCCGGATCGACGGCGTCCTGCATCAGGTGTACCAGATTCCGATGAGCGTCATGGCGGCGATGGTCAGCCGCATCAAGATCCTCGGCCGCATGGACGTGGTCGAGAAGCGGCGACCACAGGATCGCCGCATCAAGACGCGTACGGCCGACGGCCAGGAGGCCGAACTGCGCCTGTCGACCCTGCCCACTGCCTTCGGGGAGAA
>AATN01000167.1_pt1 | contig 16837 bp, 12 predicted proteins | sample 270648 | NCBI WGS metagenome assembly AATN01 (sample SAMN02954269, study PRJNA17659) | bioreactor sludge metagenome | biome: terrestrial; feature: bioreactor; material: sludge; isolation source: Enhanced Biological Phosphorus Removal (EBPR) bioreactor sludge | place: Australia: Brisbane, Queensland
TCCCATACCTTCTAAAATCAGGCGTAAGCCTTTACGGTTACTCAGTGAATCATCTACTACCAAAATGGTCGAGGCGGTTTGGCTAACTTCGACTACTTTAACTTCATTTGGTGCTTGGAGATGAATTTTACCCTCTTCAAGATCACGCACTAAACGAATCATGTCTAATACAGGCGCCACGATACCATTCGCCAGAATACAAGCACCTTGTACACCCGGTAAATAATTCAACCAAGGCGCTAAGCTCTTGATCACAATATCACGTGAGGGTAAGACTTCGTTCGCATACAAGGCATGTACACCGGTTTCGCTGCGAATAATCAACATTGTATGCGCTTGCTGAATGTTTACAGGCGGCGCAGGCCAATGCAGGAGTTGCGCGAGTGGCTCGACTGGCAATTGATAGCGATTGGTATGAATTCGCCAAGTGCCATTGTCAGCAATGCTTTCATTTGCAGCGACGTATAAGACTTGCTCGATACTATCGGCAGGTACTGCCACCCAGTTTTCACCAGCGCGCACTACCAGCGCATGGGTAGAAATCAAAGTCTGTGGCATATCGAGTACCACTTTAGTACCAACACCCGCTTGAGTGCTTAAATTGACTGTACCACGTAGTTTCTCGACGGCTGCTTGCACCACATCCATACCGACACCGCGCCCGGATACCTCACTCACCTCATCACGCGTACTAAAACCTGGTTGCAGGACTAAACGTAATAAAGCGTCTTCACTCAGCTCTGCATCGGCATGAATTAGGCCACGCTCAAGCCCACGCGCTCGAATCTTCTCAAGCTCCATGCCTGCACCATCATCTTCTAAACTCAGGGCAATATGATTACCTCGTTGGGTAAAGTTCAGCATGATTTTGCCAGTCTCTGCTTTGCCCGCCGCTACCCGCTCTTCAGGCAACTCAATGCCGTGATCGACTGCATTGCGTAAGAGATGCAATAAAGGATCAGTGACCCCTTTGAGAATATCCGCGTCCACTTGCAAATGCTGACCATGAATTTCAATTTCAGCTTTTTTCCCAGTTTTCCGACAAGTCTCGCGCACAATCCGTTGTAAGCGCGGTACTAAAGAACTCACGGGAGTGAGGCGCATCGCTAACACCGCATCACTCAATTGCCGCTGTACGCGCTGCTGCTGATACAGTTCATCCGTCAAGCGCCGAATCATTTGCTGCAAGTTTTGCACTAATTCATGGCTATCTGCAGCAGCCTCCATGAGTAGATTATTAGCACTGACTAAATCGCTATAAGACTCTAACTCTAAACTATCTAAAGTTTGTCCATCTTTCCGAGTAGTTTTTGCACCTTTGGCTTGCCGTTGCGCTTGAGACTCAATAGCCGTTTCTAGCTCGTCTAAACGTTGGCGGATTTGCTCATCATGCTGATAAAGCTGTTTACCCATGCGGCTCGATTGCTGCAATAACTCAGCGGATTGACTGCTAGACGTAATTAACTCACCTGCTAGTCGGAGTAAGCGTGCTACTTTCTCTTCATTGACGACCATTGAGCCAGCTAGTTGTAGAGTCGCTGGAACTGAAGGCAGTTCCTCGTCTTCCTCCACTAACTCAGTTGCAACCGTTTCAGTCTGAGACTCAGTGAGAAAGCTTGGCAAGCTAGCCATCGGTACAAGAGTGGGTAGCTCGTCTTCTACACCCTCCTCTTCAGCTATTTGCGCTAAACGTGTTTGCCAAACACTTAAATCGCTGTCGAGCTGTGCATACTCATCCGGTAAGCCTGAGCCGGCTTTGAGATGCTCCAATAAAGCTTCTAAGCAGTCGGCAGAAGCAGTTAAAGTATCGCCTAAGCCTTCTGGCAGGGTTTGTAAAGCGCTGGCATCCAACAGGTCTTCAAGCTTGTGAGTAAAGTTTGCAATCGGTTCCACGCCCACCACACCGCTTGAACCTTTAATAGTATGCACTAAACGGGAGGCTTGCCGTTGCTGTTCGCGATGACTACGACCTTCTGCGACTAAACGAATTAAGCGCGCTGCTTCAGTAATATGCCCCGGAGTTTCTGCTAAATAAGCAGTTAATAACTCGGGGTGGACATCGGCAGCAAAGGTTAACTCAGCAGGGGCACTCGGCTCTATTTCAAGCTCACTTTGCTCTGCTTGTCCACTCGCACGCAAATTCAATAAGAACTGCTGCAATAGCTGTGCATCCAAAGGCTCTGGCCAGTTAGCATCCATGAGTTCGGCCATAAGCATGGGTAAATGGCTAAGCTCATCCGGTTCACGTAGCACCAGGGCAGTCATTTCTAACCACCCAAAATACTTACCTTCAGCTAAAAGTTCAGGTGCAACACTTGTCGTTAACGAGCGGCTAGCCCAATTGACGACTGCTAATACATCCTGCCAACCATACATCTCGGTTGTCATACCTAAGCGTTCATATTCAGCACCGACTTGTTCAAGCTGCATTACAGTCTCTAGGCTGGGATCCAGCATAGACAACTGTAGGGCTACTTCTTCTAGCTCTTCTGCAAACGCTAAACGGTCTAGATCAAGCTGATTATCCATCAAGGCCTCCTAATTCTAGAAGCTTTAGGCTTCCAGCTTGAATACATTGACGGATTTAACTAAACGCTGACCGGCTTCCGCCATGCTACTGGTTAAGCTAGTCAGAGATAACAACTCTTTACCTGTTGACTGCGTAGCCTCGACGATGCGCTCGGCACGCGTTTGCAGTTCTTGGCTAATTTGTACCTGCTCTGCTGAATCGGCAGCAATCTTTTCAACCGATTGCACCAGTTCGTTGGTCGCATCCAAGCTACTTTGCATTTGTGCGGCAGCTTGCTCAGCCAATGTAGAACCATCCACAACTTCAGAAATAGTTTGATCCATCGTCGCAATTGTTGTATTTGCTTCCTGCTGAATATTCCGCACGAGCGCACCGATTTGGTCGGTGGACTCACGAGAACTTTCTGCTAAGTGTTGAATCTCTTCGGCGATAACCGAGAAACCCCGCCCTGCCTCACCCGCTGCAGTGGCTTGCATACTCGCATTTAAAGCCAGCACGGTAGTACGCTCGGAGATATTACTAATAATGTCGATGATGCGGGATATTTCTTGCGAACGTTCACCTAAGCGTTTTAAGCGTTTACCAGTTTCTTGCACGGTCTCGCGAATCCCAGAAATGCTTGTGAGGGTACGAGCTACCGATGCTTGTGCCTCCCGTGTTGCTCTTGAAGTTGTGTCAGCAACTTGATTAGCTTGTTGCGCAGAGGCAGCAATCGAATCTAGGCGGCCTAAGATATTACCTAATTGCTCAGCGGTTTCCTCTGCCTCCGACCGTTCTAACAGAGCAAGTTGATTCACTGAAAGCGCATGTTGGTTTACTTCTTGTGAGCTGTGATCCACCGCTATAGCGATTTCACGTACTTGCTTAAGAACGTCAGCGGTATCTTCTGCCAGTTGATTAATCGCATCAGCCAAAGGTCCAGTTGCATCTTCAGTCACTTTAGCGCGCACCGTTAAGTTACGCTCACTTAGGTCAGCAACAGCTTCAAGTAGGGTAAATACAGATTCGTTGAGTTGCTGGTGTTCAGCATTAATTTTGCGTTGAGTGGTAATCCGATCTTCTACCATGCCATCAAAAGCTTCACCCAACTCTGCCAACTCACTGCGCCCACCTAACTCTACCCGTGCATTTAAGTCACCCGCAGCAATCTCACGAATCGTGCTATTCAAACGCCCCAACTGACCACCAATTGAGCGATAGATTAAATAACCTAGAACAGCAGCAATTAACATCCCGAGTAGGATCATAATGGTCGCAATCAATAGAAACCGGCGGGCATCCGCTGTAGCCTTATCCGACAAAGCATAAGATTGTTTAATATCACTATCGACTTGCGCATTGATTTGCTCGCGGAAGCCTTGTGTTTCAGTCATTAGATCATTCTGCACATACAGCTCAAGTTGAGTACGATCTTGACCCTCCAGTAAACGCGTACTATGTTTGATAGACGCCAATAACTTATCCATTTGCTCTTGCACACGGCTAAATTCTTTGCGTGTTGCTTCGTCATCCAGCTTATCCACACTTTTCAAGGCTCTATAACGAGGCATACTGACCTCAACGAATTCTTTCTCAGCAGCCTTTAATTCTTTTAAACCGTCTTCCCAAGTTTTAGTGCCTAACACAACCTCCTGCAATAGTTGCACATGGTTATCTTGAGTACCGCGCACTAATCTGTTACCTGTATCAATTAGAGCAATATGATTGCTGAGATCGCTTAAGACAGCCTGGTTTTTGTTTAACACAAAGATGGCTCCCATCCCTAGCAATAACAACAAAAGCAACGGAATTAAAACTAACAAAAAAATCCGCTGTGCTACTGGCATATTGCCTAGCCAGCCTACTCTCTGCTTGTTATTCGTCAGATCACTCATTTGCTCCATCCTTTCCAAGTTGCGCTATCTACCGGCGCCCATTTATTATTGACTAGTGCTGTCGTGATGACTAAATCAGAACCCTGATTATCATTACTAAAATCCAGCGGCAAACCACCTAAATCGAACTGTTGACCCCGCAAAGCTGCTACTACATTTTCACGGCTCAAGTCTTTACCGGCTGCAACCACATCGTCCAACGCTTTAAGCAGCATGCGACCAACGATATAACCCTCTAAAGATACATAACCTAAGTTATCACCCAAGGCTGCTTTTGCATCCTTCACAATCGGTAAACTACTCTCAAGTGCAGGCACTACTTGAGTCATCACGACCCTATCCTTTACCCCAAACTTAGCTAGTTGCTGAAGCAAGTTATCTGCACCGGTGAACGATACAGCACTATAAACCCAAGGTTCTTGCTTACTTTGAGCATAACTGATGAAACGGGCAACTGATTCGTAAGAACCTACTGTTACTACAAACTTGCACGGTTTGCCTTGTTTAGCCTCCCAAGCTTTAATGGAGTCATAGGCTGAACGGACTATCAAACTATTACGTTTATAAAAACCAACAGGCCCTAGTCCATTGCGGGCAGCATCCTCGCCCTGTTGTTGGAAAATTTTATCTAAGGCTTCAGAAATATAATCCACACCTTGCTTATCGGTTAAAACATCTTTCAGCCCCTTCAAACCGGCTAAACCATAAGCATCATCTTGCACATAAGCGCAAATAGCATCAGAGCTGTAACCGTTTTTGAAAGCCTCATCAACAACCGCTTTAACTTCCTGACCATAGCTAGCACGGTAATTAATTACCCCCTCTTGGTTAGCACGTAATAAATCAGCCCCCGTAAAAAAACCGATAGCAGGGATTTTTTTCTCAGCTAACAAAGGCAAAATCGCTGCTGCAGTTGGTGTACCTACGTTACCAACAAACGCAAAAACATCTTGGCTTAATAACTTATTGACTGCCTCCACCGCTTTAGCGGGGCTATAATTGTCGTTTTCACTTAAAAGCTTGATTTGCTTAGTGCCAACCTGCTTATCTCTTAAAGCTGCCTCTAAGCCGTTGAGCATGCCTAGGCCCAAGCCTTTGGACTGACCTTGCAAATCTAAGGAAGTCGCTAAACGAATTTCATTCGGATTAGCAGTGTCAGCTTGCGCTAAGCAAGGCAGCACACCAAGCGCTATCCAAGCTAATTGCCGCAAGATAAATTGTTTATTGTTCATATGGCTGCCTCTTTAAACAGTGGCTGTGGTTCCACTGGGCTTGGTTTTACTTAGTAATCTCAATAAGCGTCCATGATCTGCTGCTAACAGCAGCGTATTGTCGTGATTCCAAACGGTTTGAATCCAACCCGGCATCCCCGGAAGTCTCCCAATCTGTTCCTTAGTCTCAGGCACATTAATTTGTTTAGGAAGCTCATCACAACTGACTACAACCGGAGCAAAAACCTCATGTTGCAGCCATAATAAGTATTGCTTTTTAGGCCTTTGCTGCTTAAAGAAAACCTTATGCATATCAATGACAGGGCAGAGATCACCACGTACATTAGACAGGCCTGCACACCAATCAGGTGCATAAGGCACAGGATAAACAGTATCGAGGGTAAGCACCTCAGAATGCATGCCTGTCTCTAACAAAATGCGATAGTCACCGACTTTATACGAGAACGCAGCTTGAGCCATCGCTTACTCCTTAACCCTAATTTAGTTATTCCCAACAGTCGTTTGCACTCGGTAACAACTGTCTTGGTAGATTTTTCTTAATTTTTTGATTCAACTACTTTTCACAAAGTGGTTAACTGCGACAAAATAGTTTCAGGCGTATAAGGCTTAGTCACATAGTGATTTGCCCCTAATTTTTTTGCCCATTGCATATCCACTAGATTGGATTTACTAGACACCATGATAATCGGCGTTTCTGCAGTAGCTGGATGCCTGCGTAGATGGCGGCAGGTTTGATAGCCATCGCCATCCTCCATGATAATATCGAGAAAAATAACATCGGGATTATGAGCTTCCGCTAGCATTCTAGCTTCGTTACCTGAGGTGGCCAGAATCACCTGATAACCAGCATTCTGCAAAATGCGACTTAAATGAAGACGCTCAGTCTGGGAATCATCCGCGATCAAAATGGTTTTTATGGCAGGCATAGGGTTCTACCTAAATGAATAGATTTTTGGAATAAAAACAGAAAAGAACAAACGTTTAGCTCTACAGGCTTGTCAGATACATACAATATGCTTGACAGCAACAGGCACTTTAGTTGCATTAAAGTTCGTCCTATCTCGTTTTACACTCAACTCAAACCATGCAGAACCTTATAGATGGGGAGCTACAAGGCCTAAACAGTTGTTTTTGAGCTATTATTATGGACTGTTTAGCAAAAAAGTCTGCCTGTATAGCTGACAAAATTTTGCTTGTTAACTATACATCAAACTGATAATAGTCAATATTTCAGCAAATGCAACTTATAAAGATGAGTGACACTAGCCTTTAAAGATACTGTATTTTTATTTCAAGCGGCCAGTAGTAGCTTTAATTAGGCGTTTTTGTTCAAATCTCGCCATAAATTACGTGCCATCCATACTAAGAGAGCTACTGCCCCAATCAGAACACCCCACAGCATATAGGGCAGCCATTGCCTATAGGAAACTGTCTGCTCCAAGGGTTTCAAGACCCGCTCAGCACTAACCTCAACACTAGTTAGACCAAAGCGTTTCGCTACCGAGGCATCCGTATCATCAAAAGGTAGAGGCACTGCTTCAACACGCTCCCGACTTCCATACACTAAGCGAAAAGGGCCTTTACCTTGTGCGATGAATCTGATTTCCAAAGGTTGCCAAGCAAACTCAACCACGGCTTTACTCGCAGGCAAAGGCTTGGGCTGAGTAAAAGTCCAACGCCACTCCATCGATTGATTACTATACCAAGCATAAGGACTCGGCAAACCTTGGCTGGGGGCACGCAACTCGCCTAGCTCCGAACTTAAACGATAATCCAAGAAACTCACAGCACTATCATACTTTGCATTAGCGCCATAGCGCTCATCCGGATAACGACTTTCTAACTGCCCTGTGTATACATCACCGGGCTGATCTAAACGCATCCGCCAATATTTCACGGGTAGGGAGGGAGGCATTTGATAGGTAAATTGTTGCGGATCAGCCGTACTGTTTAAGCTCACCGCTTGCCATGCAATTTGCTGCATCGATTGCTCAGGTGCTAAGCCAGTCACACTCTGTAAAGCACTAAGCAGCGGTGCAAAATCATTATCGCCCGATAAGCGCAGGAAACGTGCCCTGACGGTTTGGTTGAATTCGAGACTCTGATTTTCAACCAATACATTTTGCTCTTTTAAAATATAAGGTAGACGCTTAGTACTCACCGACTGCCAAGTTTGCAAATCATCGCTGCTTTCTACTTTGAGGTTTTTTGGTAACCATTGGCTTAACTTTTGGCTATCCCAAGTGAGCTTGAGGCTTTGCAAGTTAAAGAGTTGCCCCTCAAGCTCCGAATTTTGAATAATTAAATAGAGTCGATCAGTGAGTGCAAGCTGTTCCAGCTTAGGTTTATTCGTCGTCGGCTCTAATTGCAGCAGCACACCGACTTGGGTCGGATCGTCACCCCGGAAAAAATTTAACGCGCGTTCTTCTGGTTGTAGTTGCAAGTCACCCATCGGACTCACCCGTGAAGGTAGCACTTGATTATCCGCATTCCTCACTTGCAAATCTGCTTGATTCGCTTGTAATAAATTCGCTAATACAAACCCAGGCAACTCAGCACGCTGATAAGTCCCCTTCGCTTCGGTCAAAGCTGCTTCATAATGAAACTCAGGCTCAGCCGCTACGCTCAACAAGGGTAAACAAACTAAGCCCAGTATTAAGCTTTTTAAACACTTATTTAACATGAATAGTCTCCTGATGGGCGGGAGGCAAAGGCGCTAAATAGCCGATAAACAGCAATAAGACACCCACACCGATAAACGAAATAATGCGCTCAACCGTATCGGAGGAAGCAAAATCAATCAGGAATAATTTCAAGACCACCGCCGTTAATAGCACGGCTCCTGCAGTCCATAACACCCGCTTACCTGTGCGATTACCCCGCCAAGTCAGCAACAAACCAGAAATACCCCAGACTAGAGCCAGTGTAGTTTGCGTAATCGGGTTAATGAGTAAATCAGGAAATTCCCAAGCCAAACCATACCAATGATGTAAGGCGCGCAAGATCGTTACATTGAGCCATGCGAAGCCAATGAAAATTAGGCTATAAGGCAGCAGCATTGAGTTTTGTAAGCGTCCTAACTGCTGCCAATGCTTAACTAAACTGACTAGCACTAAAACCATCCATAAAGTAAGCAGATCTAAAGGATTGAGGACAGGTAACCAAGGTAAAGGATCGACACTTCCAGCATGAACTAAGCTCGTTAAAAACCACCAAGCCACTAGACCAAATAGGGGCAAAGCGACGCTGTAGAATAAACTAGTTTGTGATTTAAACGGCCAAATGGGCGCTTTTAAAATTAGTCCAATCATGCCCAAGGCAATGATGGGTAAAGCCGCTACACTCCAAGCACTTTGCCAAGTGAAATAGTCACCAAGTAAAACTTGCACCTGATTAGTCAGTAAGATCACTAACACCCACAAGCTAAAACTATGCGCTATCTTCAGCCAAATTGGAAACCAAGCCTGACGCTCTAGACGGCTTAATAAACTGTACCAAACCCCGAAAAACACTAGCCAAACTACAAATTCATAGTGTGCGAAAATAGGGGTTTGCTTAGCTAAACTAATAAACAACGCCAACAGCATTAACAACATCGGCAAGGGTAAGACCCAACTAAGTAAAGACCAATACTGCCGGGTGGTGAGCCACAATAAACCACAGACCACCGTGGCATACAGCAAATGCCAGTGCAAAGCGTAATCAAACTCACCCCAAATCACTTGGATTTCAAAGCTAATGAAATGCATCACTAAGGCACTCATTAACAGACTAATCGCCAAACCCATTTCAAAATTACGTTTGCCAATAAACTCATTCGACAACAAGCGACTCGACACTAGCATTGCCAAAGCAATCAAACTGCTCGCGACGAAAAAGCCATTGGTGAAAGGTTCAACGGAAGCGGTATCCCAGAAAACCGGATAGCTATGCCAAACACTCCCAAAGCTACCGACTAACAACACGAGGCTTAAAAACTGTAACATCACTGCCACTAAGCGCTGCACAAACTGCTGCTGATGAATCCCCAACCAGACAATTCCCGCGCCCTCAATCGCCCAAGCAGCAGTGGTAATTGCTGCATTTTGCGCGGCAAAGGGAATGGTTAAACTGGCAAAAATAACAGCTAACACTAGGAAAGTTTCAGCGAGTAATTTCTGCTCCTGTCCATAACGCTTCCAGATGATAAAGGCTAAACCTAGGTAAAAGAGGCTTAACACCAAGGTACTAACGGCTAAACCATAAGTCGTCAGAAAGGTACTAGGAATACTGTCCGCAGCAAACGGTACGAACAGAGACGCTTGCAGACAGAAGCCAATAATCGGCGTACCAAATACGAGGCTACCATCCACTTTATCCTTGAAATTAAAGGGGCGACGGGTCGCAAACAGAATGGCAATCGCGACATAAAATAAGAAGAACAGAATTAAGAAGCCTTCGCTTGGCCAAAAATCTTCCGGGCGATAACTAAACCAGCCCCAAACGCCTGCAATTACAAAGGTAAAGACAAAGCCAACTAGATTCAGTAAGCGCCATGACTTAAACCAAGCAATAGCAAAAATACCCGCATTCAGGAGTGCGTAGAAACTAAATAAGCCAAGGTAATTATTGCTGCCACTAGAGCTTAATAGCGGTGCGAGAAAGCCACCTATGGTCGCAAACACCGCTAGGGGTAAACTATTTTGCAAAACGGCTAAAGCCGTTGCCGCTACTACAGAGATCAGCAAGAAAGCAAACGCTGCGTAAGAGGGAATTAAATGATACAGGCTATAGGCAGCAAACACCGTCAAATAGAGTAGCCCTATCCCTCCAGCCTGCAAGATCAGTCCATACGCCCCCGCCCGCTCCCGTAATTTCCAACCCAAGCCTAATAGCACTAAAGCACCGCTGGCAGCCCCCAGCAAACGCAGCTCAACCGGCACGAGATTACGCTGAATCGAATAGCGCAGCAGGAAAACAACACCGATAAAAAGAATCACCACCCCTAAACGTACAAAGGGATTACCGCCCAACAACCAATCTTTAGCTTTGGTAAGCAAGGAAAAGCTCGGCTGTTTGGGTTCTTCTGTGGTATCAGTGGGAGTTTGCTTAGATTCTGCTAGATAACTAGGCTCAGTATTTACTATGGTTTCAGTTGCAACTGCTTCTTGAGGAGAAGCTATCGGTTCTGGCTCGTATAAAGCGGGTTCACTAGCCACAGGCTCAGCTTGTGCTGGAGTATGGTGTTTAATCTGCGTTTCTAGCTGGTGAATACGCAAACTTAAGCTATATACCCAACCAAACAGAAAGCCCAAAGCACCACCGATAAACGGGGAATTCCCTATAAAAGCGGCGAGAAAGGCACCGATGATGAGAAGAAAAATACTGAAAACCATAGTACTAACCTATCAATAGTTTCAGCCAGTATATGCAAGGCCACTGCAGCTAGCTCAGTGCTAGAAGATAAGTGGCAAGCGATACACCAAACAGTAGCGTAAAATGCTACTTTCCCACGAAAGATTACCAGTTGCTTACCTTCAGTAGGGGCTTAATGCCTTTAGCTCAGGCTTCAGGTAGGCTATGGCCTAACTCAACTCGCTCATGAAGCTTATGAACCTTTGGAAATTAATTGTCACCCTGTTTTTAAATTTTATGCTGTTTAGTTTTCAACCCGCTGCAGCGCTGATGCCGCCTAGTAAAACGACGATTTTAGTCTTCGGTGATAGCCTCAGTGCGGCTTATGGCATTCCAGTGGAAAAAGGTTGGGTTCATCTGTTACAAGAAAAACTAGGGGAAAACTTCCATGTCGCTAATGCCAGTATTAGCGGTGAAACCACCAGTGGCGGCTTAAGTCGTTTAATGGCCTCCATCAGTGCGATTAAGCCACATTATTTGCTGCTAGAGTTGGGTGCTAATGATGGTCTACAAGGTAAACCCATCAAAGAAACACAAGCTAATCTCGAGCAAATGATTAAGCTCGCCACTCAAGAGTCCGTGAAAGTGATTCTGATTGGTATCCATCTTCCCCCCAATTATGGAGCGAGTTACACCGAACAATTTGATCAGGTCTACGAAGATTTAGCGGAGCAATATAAGCTGCCTTTTATTCCTTTTTTATTAGAAGGGGGTTGCCACTGATTTTAATTTAATGCAAGCGGATGGCCTACACCCCACGGCTGAAGCCCAACCGAAAATTCTCGAGCATCTTTGGACAACTTTAGAACCCGTATTGGTGGACGTGGTAAAACAGCGATGAAGTCTGCTCAAAGCATCTTAGCCTGCTTAGCAGTGAGCTTAATGACAGGTTGTGGCGATAATTTAGGATCACAAACCGGTTCTTATAAAAAGCTCCCTAAAGGTGTCAATCTCAGTGAGACGAATACTTTATTAGCCACAGCTAAAATCGTACATATTGCGGATGGTGATACCCTCACAGTGCTTGGGCCTGATAAAAAGACTTATAAAATTCGCCTACAAGGTATTGATGCACCTGAGAAAAACCAGCCGTTTGGACGAGCTTGTAAGGAAGCACTTACCCGCCTGACTGATCAACAAATCGCCGAAGTAGAGGCTTTTAAGCAGGATCGGTATGGCCGTATCGTGGCAGAAGTGCGCGTAAATGGTAAAGATTTAGCCTTAGAGCAAATTAAAGCCGGTTGCGGCTGGCATTATAAAGCCTATGCACAAGAACAAACAGCCGGTGAACAAAAGTCTTATGCTCAAGCAGAAAAACAAGCGCGTGCTGCTGAGCGTGGTTTATGGCAAGATGCCAAACCGATTGCGCCTTGGGATTTCCGTAAACAACAGCGCCATTAACCTGCCTCAACTCCAGTGAGAACTACTTGTGCTCAGTTACCGTCATGCCTTTCACGCTGGCAATCATGCCGATGTCTTAAAACACTCTACTTTAAGTTTAGTGCTGGCCAGCTTTAAGCAAAAAGATAAGCCTTTTGTTTACTTAGATACGCATGCCGGCGGCGGAATTTATGATTTAGAGAGTGACTGGGCACGCAAAACTCGTGAATCAAATAGCGGTATTCAGCGCCTCTGGCATGAACCAGCTAAATGGCCTGAACTCAGTGCTTATTTTCAAATTCTCCAGCAATTAAATACCCAACAAGCAGGGCAACAATTTTACCCCGGCTCGCCTGAAGTGGCGCGTCAGCTCTTACGTCCCCAAGACCGACTGATTTTAATGGAATTACATCCACAAGAAATTGAAGTCTTACGTGGGAATTTGGCTAAAGATAGTCGGGTGCATATCCATCATCGGGATGGCTTAGAAGGTCTAAGCGCTCTCACTCCCCCTACGCCACGCCGTGGTTTAGTGCTGATTGATCCCGCCTATGAGCGCCAAGAAGACTATCAGCAGGTGGTTCAAGCGGTAAAAAAGGCTTATACGCGCTGGCCAACCGGTAGCTATTTGCTTTGGTATCCGTTGCTCGCTAAAGCACGTGATCGTAGCTTGCGCTTATTACATGATTTAAAAGAAAAAAGCAGCTTTAGTAGTTTATTAGTCGCGGAACTAAGTGTTGAAGCTCAACATCCCGACTTAGGCATGCATGGCTCAGGCTTAGCGATGATTAACCCGCCTTGGCAATTAGCGCAGCAGTTAGAAACCTTATTGCCACGCCTCACCCAAACGCTGCAATTAGATAATAAGGGACAATGGCGCGTGGAATGGCTGATTAAAGCGGCTTGAATGCAAAACAGGTTTCAGGCGGCTTGCACCGACTCAACTTGTACAGTTTCCCCGTCACTGACGACTACCCAAGCTTGTAGCTGCTGTAGCTTAGCTATTTCTGGTAATTTTAAATAATGACGCACTTGCTCACGCCCCTCTTGCAGCTTGAGATTTAAGCCGTGCTCACCGGCTGATTTTTTACTGTATTTGAGTTCTATTAGATGCTGATATTTCACTGCATAGGGACTACGCTCTAAGAGCAAAATATCTGGATATTTTCGATTCATTTCCCGCTCACTTTGGATGAAATACACCGGAAATTGATAGAGCAAGGTCAGCATTAAAGTTTTTAAATGCTGCTCGTCCATTTTTAGCGAATCACGATTGGATAAAAGTTGTAGCGCCGTTTGCACTTCACTGGCTAGTGGAGCTAATTCCCCTTTTAAAGCTAAAGCTTGAATCGCTAATTCCAAAGGACGCCTTGAGAATTTAATTTGATTACGCTGCTCTAATTCCACCTTAAAATATTGAAAATACAGCTCACGAATCACTTGATTCGGAATAGCAAATATCTGTCCGGTTAAAGTCTCGCCTTGCAAACTGACAAAGCCCATATAAGCCAGCAAGCTAACGAAATCATCCCGCTCTAAACCTTTTTCCAAATCAAACTTGCGCTGTTGTTGGGCTTCGACCTGCCCGTGCTGAATTAATTCAGCTAAAACTTGATAATTCGCTTCCCGATTGCCGATATGGAATAAGGCCATAATCTTGCCATAATCCGAGGCAATATTTTCATCGAGCATCTGTTTGGGGTAACGGCAAGTTCCCCGTCTAAACTGATCAATAAAATACAAGAGCATGTCGGAGTTAAACATGCTTTCAGTCGCATCTACATTAAACCAATAACCATCATACCAATGTGCTACATCCGTCAACAGTTGGTTGGCATCCAAGGCACATGGCTCAACTAAAGCTTGCAGTAATACTTGGGCTTCCTGATGCGTGAAACCAATTGCTTCATTAAAACTAGCGTGTAAAGAAATATTCTTCACTACATTAAACCCGCTCGTGAGGCTATCCAACATCACCGGGGTTACACCCGTAATAAATAAGCGATCTAAAGCCCCACGCTGGGTTGCCGCTTTCAAGGTTTCATAGAAGCTGCGTACAAAACCCCCTTTGCCAACGATACTTTGAAAATGCGTTAGATTATCGGCCAGAATCGTATTAGCGAAATGATCGTATTCATCAATTAACAGTAGGAGTTTGTTACCACGGACTTGGGTAAAAAATGCCTCCATTTTTTCATGCGGCAGCTCACACTGCTGCACTTGCTGAATAGCAGTCCGTGGATAAGCGTAATCCTCCAGAAAGCGCTCTAAAGCCAACTGAATTTTAGTGGTAAACGCGCGGTAAATATCCTCAGCACTGGTGGTTGCAATCCCACTGAATTCTATAAACAAGACTTGATAGCTATTCTGCAAAGCGGTGGGTTGCTGTCCAATCGCTAACTGCCCAAAGAGCGCCTGAAACTCCCCTGCATACCGCTGATCGTAGTAATACTCCAGCATGGAAATAAACAGACTTTTGCCAAAGCGCCGTGGCCGTAGCAACAGCAAATAATTCCCCTGCTCCTCTAGGCGCGGGATATACGCGGTCTTATCCACATAGGTATAACCCTCACTGATGACTTTTTTGAAATTGCTTAAACCGTAGGGGATTTTGAGTTTCATCGTAGTGTTTGAGCGGTTGGGAATGAACTGAGTTTAGCATGAAAGCAGCAGCATACCTCTTTTCCATGCCAGCGCTTAAGTTCTCTTAGCACCTCCCCTGACAAGGGGAGGCAGGGAGGGGTTAGCTTTCGTCGTAGTCCCGCCTTTAACTAGCAGGCTCTCCAACCTTTGAAGATGCCTCTATCGACGATCTTTCAGTCGTAGTCCCGCCTTTAACTAGCAGGCTCTCCAACTTAACCGTGTCGCTGAAGCGGGGCATCCTGATCCGTCGTAGTCCCGCCTTTAACTAGCAGGCTCTCCAACCCCGTTCTTTTGTAAAATTATTTCACGATCAAACACTTGCAAACTCAATTTTTCTATATCAAAAGAGATAGATCGACTTAGCATTTTTGGCACTCTTCTTGCTTTTGAAAATTAAACTCCGCTACAACTCCAAACTGCGATACCGTTGCTCTAGCTCCTCACGCAACAAACGGTTTAAATCCGCGTAAATCTGCTTCAGTTTCTCCGCTTGTTCTGGCTGCTGAATCGCGGTCAAACCATCAGCCCTTGGTGTGGTTGCTGCTGGATGCGAAAAATAAAACCCTGCAGCCACCGCCCTATAAGCATACAACAAATCACGAACCTGATTGGAAATAAACAAGCCGGCATGTTGCGCATAAAATACCTCACCCAACTCATGCAGCATAAACCGTTCTAAATTCGCATAATGATAAAAATACTGGGTCTCCCCGCCCTCTCGATTATTTTTCTGCCAATGAATAATCGCCTTAGCACTTTTCTTCTCACTCATATAGGCCATCAAGGCCCAAACCGCTTCCAATGCGCTAATCTCGCGCCGCAAACGGTCGGTACGAATGCTGGTGTTATGCACCTGCCGAGCTTGCAGAGTGGCAAAGCGATACGCCAACCACGCCGCTACCAACAAGCCCAGAAACCCCAAGATGCCCACCGTTAAATCGGTGATCTCACCCGCTTCAAACTTCAAACCCCATAATTCCATGACGATTAATCCTTGACATTAACCCGCAAATACTTAAACCAAGCGCGACTCAAACGCTCCAATTCGGCATATAAGCGCTGTGCGACTTTACGATGATTCGCTGGATTATCAGGCACTGGCTCACACTGCACTGCCGCCACGATCCTTGGAAACTCCGTGGCGAGCGGATATTGATTGTGTGCAAAGGCATTACGAATCAAACGAAACTGATTGAAGGCGGCTAACTCAAACCCCAACTGTTGAGGAGCTGCTTGCTGCTGAGCCTGATACAAGGCAAATAATAAATCACCATGTCGCCCTGCCCCAAATTCAGAATAGGCTTGCACTTGCGCTAAACTTCGCACGGGAATCACCCCCAAAGTTTGGCTAATGGCCTGCTCCAACTGATGAACAAGCTGCATCAGCTTCACGCGGGTACGCCGATAACTGGCTAATTCAGCACGAATTTCCTCATGATGTAACTCTGTTTCTCCCACTGCATAATACCCACCTGCTTCCACTAATAAACGCACTAGCCGCCGATCTCGTACCAACAAGGTCAAACCACCCCAATCCCTTACCTTACAAGCCGGATGCACCAAAGCACGCTGCACATAAACGCTACTCGCTGACGGCTTTTTAGGTAAGGGAATAGCGACAACTTGGCGCAGTGGTGTATTTAACAAAGTATGTTCCAAAGTTTGCAAAGACCAATCCGGTGGAGTAGCCGCTTGCGCTAAGGTCAACTGAGCAAAGTCTTGCCGTGCATATAGATACACTATGCGATCTTGCGCGATGCGATGTCGAATGCTTAATTCATCCT
>AATN01000168.1_pt1 | contig 16834 bp, 17 predicted proteins | sample 270648 | NCBI WGS metagenome assembly AATN01 (sample SAMN02954269, study PRJNA17659) | bioreactor sludge metagenome | biome: terrestrial; feature: bioreactor; material: sludge; isolation source: Enhanced Biological Phosphorus Removal (EBPR) bioreactor sludge | place: Australia: Brisbane, Queensland
GTCGTCAAAGGGGTTGCCGCTACGGGACTGTTCGACCTGCTCGCGCGAGAACAGCGTGAACGACAGGCCGAACTTCTCGGACATTTCGTCCTGCCACTGCTCGACCAGACTGCCGGGCGCAACGATGAGCACCCGCTGCGCGTCAGCCCGCATCAGCAGTTCACGGATGAACAGGCCGGCCATGATGGTCTTTCCGGCGCCGGGGTCGTCCGCCAGCACGTAGCGCAGGGGCTGGCGCGGCAGCATGGACTCGTAGACTGCCGTGATCTGGTGTGGCAGCGGCTCCACGTTTGACGTATGCACCGCCATCATCGGATCGAACAGGTGGGCCAGGTTGATCCGGTAGGCCTCGGCGGCGAGCTTGAATTCCTCGCCGGACGCATCGAAGGCCCACGGGCGACCGGCTTCGGCCAACGACAGCTTGGCTTCGTCGGTGCGGAACAGCATCCGCTCGCGCAGGGTGCCGTCGGCGGTCTTGTAGTAGACAGTGAGTGCGTTGTCACCGACCGGCTCGGTCGTGACGATGCGAACTACCTGCCCGGGCTCCAGCCCCGAGACGGCCGCGTTCTTCTGGATCTGTTCGAGCTTCAGCACGGTGCGCCCCCTTGTTCTTGTTCCTTGCCCGCCCTCAGGGCTTGCGCCGGTTGTAGGGCGACTGGTTGGTCGGCTTCAGGGAGATGTTCTCCGCGCTCGCCTTCTGTGCGACGGCATCGGGCGTGCGTTGCATTTTCAAGCCGATGACGCGGGTCGGAGTGTTCTCTTTCGCCAGTTGCTTAAGCTGGGCGACATCCTGCGGAGTCCAGTGCTTGCCGTGGTTGCCAGGGGTCTTTGCCATGATGAGCCTCCTTATCTGCCGAGAACGGGAAGGGAACGTGCGGTGAGCAAATCAGCTGCGAGGTGAAGCAGGTACGCCGAGCCAACGAGCAAGGCCGCGATGCGCAGCAGTTCCTGCCCATTGGTATCCGGCTTCCAGCGATAGGCTCGATGCAGGCCGTAGCTGACCAAGCCGGCGAAGGCGACGCTATGGAAGAACTGCCGGTGATGCGGGTGGATGGCGGGTTCGATGGCATCAGGCAGGCTAGCCAGCAACGCGGAGGCGGTTCCGCCAACAAGGGGATTTGCAATTCCCTTTTGCTGATCCTCGGGCCGAGATGCGAGATAACTTGCAGTCGCTGCGAAGTCGATGAGGCGATGGGCAGTTCCACATGGCATGTTCATCTCCTTAACTAGCAGTGGATCGCGTGGGTGCCACGTACCCCGGTGCAAGACTGAGATTGGCCACATCAACGAGTGACAAGTGATTGCGAAGCCAAAGGTGGTACTCGGCGCCCTTGAGGCTATGGTTTTCGGTGCAGTCCACGTTCCATTGGCGGAGCAAGTAGCCCGCTAGCGCGGCGCGAACGCGAGTGCGTAAGACGCCGCCTTCCATGCCATAGTCGGCCTCGATTGTGTCGGGGTGCTGCACGTTCGCCGGATGCGGCACCAGTTCAAGCTCAACGATGCGGCTCCACTGGATGTCCTGATCCGGCATCTCGTGTTCTTCGGGCTGGCCGGACACCACCCGGGCATCGGCAATTCGCGTGAGGACGAAATCACGGAATTCCCCGCTGCGCCGGTCGAACGCCCGAACATGCCAACGCAACCCGTTATCAGCGAGCGCAAACGGAACGATCTCCCGCGTGGTTAGGCCGCTGGACAGCGCACGATAGGCGATCTCGACAACGCCCTTCCGGTGGATAGCGCGCGTCAGCACCGACAGCGTTTGGAGATCGGGCCTGTTCAAGAGCGCAGGCCCTTCCCAGGGAACCAGGGGTTTGATCCGCAGCGGCTCGCCATCCCCAAAACCCTGCGACAACCAGGTAAGCACGCGCTCGACTGGAAAGTCGAATGCGGGGCGGAACCACTCGCCTCGGACGTAAAGCTTGCCCTTCGAGTCGTAGTCAATGTTCCGGGGAGCGACTTCCTTATAGAGCGCGATGTCCCGGGTGGCTGCCGCCACCTGAATGCCAAATCGGCTCACCAGGTCTTGCCGGCGGATCTCCCCTATGAAGCGCAGGCGCAATTCGATGAAGGCAAGCCGGTCACGCTGGGATTGGGTCAGGTCTGCGAGCTGTTCGTTGGACACTTGCCGTTTCATCAGATTGTTACAGGTTGCGCAAGGATATACAGTGCATTATGATCCGTCAATCCGTCGCATTACAGCATCCAATGTTAATCATCATGATGAGTACAGCGAATATGGTCCAGGAAAGGGCAACCCCACCCCTGGCCTGCTGCGCGCGGCCCGACGTTGATGGGTTGGCGGCAAGGTCATCACTGCGACTCTCGGCGCTAACACTCAAAGCGATCTCCGCACGAAGGCGTAGCGTTTAGTCATGTTCACTTCCGGGCACGCGCAGTTCTTCCGTCCGCTGACACTCAAGAAGCGCCGGCTCATCGCCGCCTGCATTCGTGCCTTCTACCAGCGGCTTTACGGGTCTCACGCCGACTACCGCTCAATCCTCGGGCGAGAGGAACTGCGCGACTTGTTCGTGCAGACGATCCAGACGGACGGTGCTCGAACCGAGCCGGATGACGATGCAGGCGAAGAGGGATTTGCGCCCGCCGACCTGGCCGACGACCAGAAGATGGCGAGCGCCTTCATCCGCCAACTCGTGGCCGACGGCTGGCTGGAAACCGCCGAAGACCGTGTGCGTCTGGTGACGGCCTACCGCTTCACCCGCACCGGCAAGATTTTCGCCCAAGCCCTGACCCTGGCCGACCGCCCTCGCGAGCGAACCCGTCAGCGCAACATGCGTTCGTGCAAAAACGCCCTCGGCGCCTTCATCGAACGCCGCGATGTGGAAGATCTACTGGATGCCTACGAGTACGCCGATCGGGTGATCACCGATCTGTCAGAGGACATCGAGCTGTTTTATGAGCTGGCTCGCAAGATCCTTCTGGACGCTCATGCTCAGGGCAACTGGGATTCCTTCGTCGAGTTCGTGGAACGTCGCTTCCGGGACGAGTTCTCTCCCCGTCTGGTCTATGACAACGCCGAGCGTCATCGCCTGGACATCGCCGCCCTGATCGATCGGCTGCATGAGCTGACGGCCGCCGAGATTCAGGCCATCGACGCCGAGCTGACCCTCCACGCGCCATGGGCGGCGCAGGCCGCCCCCAGCGGCGGCGTGCTGGGCTGGCTCTTGGAGCGGATCGAGGACATGGTGACCGCGGCCTGCCGGACAAAGCAGCCGGAGCTATTCCGGGCCATGGAAAGCTACATCCGCCGCCACGTGGTATTGCTGTCCCAGAGCCTCTTCATGGATGCAAATGGGGCCAACGCCGCCCTTTCCAGTCTGATCCGTTCCATCGGCGGGATGCCGCGGGAAGAGCAGACTGCCTGGCTGGAAACCCAGGGTGCAGCGCTGTCGCCCGTTGCCGTGGCGCTATATGACCCAGCGACGATTCGGATGAAGACCGCCGCGGAACGCACCCGGGCCCAGACCATCAGCATCGTACCCGAGATCACGCGTGAGGAGCGCCTGAGACAATTCCTGCGGCAGGCCGAGGAGCGTGCCTTCTCGTTGTCGCAGCATGACGTCGTGAACTATCTCCTCGGCCGCATGAACGGGAAGGATCAGCTTCGCTTGTCGGAACTGCCGGTGGAGGACGCCATCCAGGCCCTGTCGCTGCTGCGTGCGGTCGAGGCGGCCCGAAGCAGCGAAAGCCTGGAGGTGGAGCGGCGGGAGGGCGAACCGCTGGAGAACCCGATTATGTCGGGTACGGACTACGCGATCAGGAAGAGGCATGTCGGCCATGGATGAAACCTCTATTGGACAACTGGTCGGCGCCGAGTTGAAGGCGCGCGGGGTGCGGCCCGAGTCTTTCCGGCAGATCGCCGGACGTCTGCTGGGACTCTCCATCCTGCACCGGGAGGACAGTGCAATCGAGCGGCAGCTTTACGACGATGCCGTCCGTATTGAAGGCCTGCTCAACGATTACTTCGAGGCGGCAGGGTTTCGTCTCTTCCATGAGCGGCACCAGAACTACTTCCGGCTCTACCCGCCCGGCGCCCGCGCCCCTGGTCTGCCCGACGAGGACGATGCAGTCGTGGTTGAGGCTGTACGGGCCAGGCTATCCGCCGATTTCGTCGCGACCTGCCTCGCCCTGCGGCTGCTTTATAACGAAGGCCTGCGGCAGGGTTCGATCAACGAGCGCAATGAGGCGCTGGTGACCGTGGAACACCTGAACGCCACCCTGGCCGCGCACATGCGTCGCTCGCTGCCGCCGAAGACTGCTCGAGAAAAGCTCTTCGCCGACTTGAAGCGGGCGCGACTAATCGACTATCGGGCCGACCCCCAGGTAGAAGACGCCGATGCCCTCATCGCTGTTCGGGGAACGGTCCTGCAGTTCGTCGCGGATTCCGCCGTCGACGCCCTGCTCTCGCAGGCACAGAAGCCGGCACCAGCACCAATGCCCGAGGAGACAGGCGATGAAGCTTGAGAAGCTTATCCTCATCAACTGGGGTTTCGTGGTTTCCAGCGAATATCCCTTCGGCAATGCCACGCTGCTGTCTGGATCCACCGGGGTGGGCAAATCCTCTTTTCAGGATGCGATCCAGTTGATCATGACCGGCGGCAAGCAGCACATCAACGTGTTCAACTCCGCCCAGGATGAAGTGGGCGCAGGCGGGCGTGCCGGCGGCAAGGTGAGGCGCACCCTGGCCACCTACGCGATCGGCATGCGGGATAACCTGTGTGCTCGACCGTTTGGCTCCCACACCTATGTCGCTGCCGTTTTCTCACCTGAGCCCGACGAAGTGGCAGAAGCGTTTACCGCTGTGGTCGCTGTGGAAGCGGAGGTTTCCGGCAGCCGGGAACAGGGCCGTAATGCCGAGGTAAGCCGCAAACAGTACCTCGTCCTGCCAGGAAGCCGGTTGTCCGAGGCGGATTTCATCGCCTCGCGAAAAGGCGCTTCCATCGTTGCGGTGCCGGTAGAAGAGATCTACGTACGCCTGCGTCAGCGCTATCCGAAGGTGCTGTTCTTCGAGAACAGCATCGAGGATTACCTGTGCAAGCTCTATGCGGAATTCCGCGGTGGAGGCAAGACTCTGGTCGGTCCGCGCGAGGCGGAGGCTGCTGCCCGTGCCTTCGTCCAGTCCATTGCCCGAAAGACCGTCGGTTCGGTGGACGAGCTGATCCGCGAGCAGGTCTTGGCGGAGCCCGACTTTTCCGAGCAGATCGGGCATATCGCGTCGCTCATGCAGAACGTGCAGCGTCTGCGCAAGATCGCCACGGATTTGCAGGCTTCCCAGCAGCGACTTGAAAAACTCAAGGAGCATGCCGATGCTTTCCTCGCCGCATTCGAGGAAGCCCTCGAAGCCGAGTTGGGCGAAGCTCTGCGCCGCAAATTCGATGTCGAGCGGAAGATCGAAGGGTTGCAGCAGACCAGGCGGCAAGCCCATGCCGATGCCGAGAGGGAAAAGGTGCTCGCGGAGCGGCACGGCAAGGCATTGGAGCGGGCCACGCATCTGCTCGCCGCTGCCCAAGGCCGGCTCAACGGCAACCCGGTGGCTCAGGAGCGCGCGCGGATCGACCACAGGATCGAGACTGAAAGGGACAACCGGTCAGGCATCGCAGCCGAACTGCTCGGCGCACTGCAAGGCGTGCGCAACGTCCTGAGTGAGTTGGCTGCCTTGGCCACACAGCCCAACCAGGAGGAGTCAGCTTACAAGGCGGCGGTTGATCGCCTTGTGCTGGACCTCGCCCGGATCGACATCGCCAATGCTCGGGCAGCAGTCAAGCAACTGGTGACACAGCTTGCCTCGGGGGTAGTCGAGCTTAGCCTTCTGCCGCGGGATCGGCTCGCCGATCTGGATGCCGAATTGGCGCCGTTGATGGAGCGAGTTCACGGCCCCGACGGCCTCTACGCATCGGTGACGCGAGAACAGGGCCGCCAGCAGGACAAGGCCCAAGCCCTGCAAGAGGAGATCGAGGGCCTTGCCAAGCGCCGACAAGGGCTGGAGGACGGAAGGATGGACGTGCCCGACGCCGTGGAGGCCGCCGTCACGTTCCTTGAATCGAAATACCCTGGCGCCCGACCGCGGGTGCTGTGCAATCTGGTCCAGCCCCGTGAGGGCTCGCGCTGGCAGAACGCTATCGAAGGGCTGCTGGGCGGCAACCGTTTCCTCATCCTGGTCGAGGCGGATTTCGAAGCGCGTGCTATTCGCGCTGTGCGCCACGAGCTGCGCGGCATCGCTGCATCGGTGGTGCAAGGGGAGCTGGCGAGGCAGCGCGCCGCAAATCAAGCGCTACCGGCCGATTCCATTCTCCATGAGCTCGTCATCGCAGACGAAACGGCAAGAGCCTACCTCATCGCAAGCTACGGCCGCTACGTCAAGGTCCGCGATGCGGAGGCTTTGCGTGGTGTGCCCCAGGGCCTGACGGTGGACGGCATGGCCTCGGGCGGCTTCAAGATGTTCACGTGCTGGATGGAGGATGGAGACTTGGCCTTCGGCGCCGAGGCGCGGCGCAAGCGGGCGGTAAGGCTCGGCCGGGAGATCGACGAGAAGACGCGTGAGATGGGCAGACTCAAGACGAAGGCTGCCGAGCTGGCGGGTTGGGGCGAGCGTTTGCGCAAGCTCAATTGCTCACCCATTGCGCCTCAGTTGGATGCCCTGGCCGAGACGCAGCGTCTCTTGAACAGCCTGGCCGCCGAGCGTGCAAGCCTTGACGACTCGGGTATCAAAACCCTGGAGCGGCGGCTGGCACGAGCGCAACGCCTTTTCGACGGGCACCTGGACCTCAAGGGCCGAGCGGAACGCGCAGCGGGCGAGGCAGCAGGCCGCGCCAAGGGCTTGGACGCAAGCATTGCCGAGGCCGAAGGCGAACTGGACCTGCGAGCAGACGGCATCAGACGCGTAAGGCTGCGCATGGTGGAACTGGTCCGCCTCAATCCGCGGTTCGCACCGACCCAACTGGAGCAGCGCGCTCAAGAGGCGGTGGCGGACCAGACAGCCGAACAGTTCGACGGGCGGCGTCGACAGCAGACCGGCTTGTACCGCGAACATCGCGAGGCGTTCGAACGGCAGATCGAGGAGCACAATCGGCTCGCCGCCTCCCTCGACGAAAGGGTGAGCTACCAGCCCCGGCATTCCTCGGAAGCGGAATACGAGTGGCAGGCGTATGGCGGTGTTCCGGAATCTCGTCGACAAATCGTGGCGATGCTCGATCGCCTCGAGCAGGTACGCATTCTGAACAATGCGCGCGAACTGCAGGACGCAGAGAAGAACTTCAACAACACTTTCAGCACTCACTTCGCCCTGGCCGTTCGCACTGCCGTGGAACAGGGCATTCAGCCGCTCAAGCGGCTGAACGAGAAACTCAAACGCCTTGCCTTCGGTGAGGACCGGTTCGAGATCGAATACGGTCAGATGGTCAAGGAGTACAAGAAATATTACGACCTGTTCCAGGAACTCAATCGGCTGGCCGAGACGCAGACGCCGGTGGATTTGTTCTCCGCGGCTGAAGGCGTGCTGTCCGGAGACGGTGCCGTAGCGCTGGACGAGATCAAGAACTTGCTCCTCGACCCCAACCGCGAGTATGCGCTGCGGCGCCTGAGGGACATCGCCGACTATCGCAGTTACCGCCACTACGACATCCGCAAATACTCGGAGGACGGGCGCGAAGCCTCCCTCGCCAAGATGGCAACCTTCTCCGGTGGCGAGCTCATGACTCCGGCCTACCTGGTGCGTGCGGCCGTATTGGCCCAGGCCTTCCGCCAGTTCGAGAAATCGGCCAGCCTCAGACTCATGATGATCGACGAGGCTTTTGACAAGATGGACGAAGCTCGTACAGCCGCCGTCATGCGTTATCTCAACGAGAACCTCGGCCTGCAGTTGATCGTCGCCATGCCATCCCGCGCTTCCGGCCCGTTGCTGGATCTGTTTACCTTCGAGCACCGTTTCTCCTTGATGAAGGTGGAAGGCTTGGCCGGAGAACTGGACAAAGTTACCGAGGTGGACAGCTCGGCGCTCAAGACCGACTACCTGCGCACGCTTTGGGCAAAACGCCGCGACGAAGTGAAACTGGAGGCAGAGCAGGAATTCCTGCTGCAGGAAGCGCGACAGCAGGTCGCCACCGGACTGCAGACATGAATGCCGAGTCGTTCGTTGGAGTCCGCGAGCCGGCACTGGCGGCCCTGCTCAATGCTCTGGTCGACCGCATCGAAGCAAGGCCCTTCGCAGAGCGGTCCCGGGATCTCGTCTTCCCGTTGAACCCGGACAACTGGCCAGAGTTCTTCGCCATCGACCACCCAAGGGAACGCGCCTTTGTCTGGCAGTCGCTGGAAACTGTCGTGGGACAACCGGGATTTGAGTTAAGACTCGACCAGCGAAAGAGTCGCCTCGATCTCGATATCTGGGAAAGGCATCCGAAGATCATCGTCTCGCCGGATGGTGAGGCCTTCCTTCGCGAAGCGACAAAGCGCTACCCGAGCATCACATCTCGCTGGACGGAGCAATGGCGACAAGCGGTATTGACCCGGTTCGGCGAAGGAGAGTTGGGAGGCCGACTACTCTCCCGACCCATCAGCATCATCCAACGCTCGGCCGACGAGGTATTAGAGCGGTTTGCGGCGCTTGCTGCTTTGTCCGACTCGGGTCTCATGCTGCACGAAGTGGCCAGCCGCCAGTTCTGGGGTCTGTCGAAGATCCTCAATGGCCAGCAGGAGGCCATCGCCCTATTGCTTGGGCAACCCATTTGCCCTTTCCCCGACAAGCCGGTGCAGCTGCTCGTTTCCGCTCTCACCGACGATGCCGATGCACCGATTCTGTTCGTCGAGAACGCCGCAACATTCGAGTCCCTGGCGTCAGGCCGCCTGGATGCGGCTCGCGACTTCATCCTCGTTTTCGCCTCAGGCTACAAGGCCAGCGCGCGGCGACTCCGCAGCCCGGGCGGCAGCTCCGTCTATTTTGCCCCGCGCGTCTTGACGAGCAATGTCGAACTGCCGGGAAAGTTCCTTGTGTGGCTGTACTCGGCCAGTACCGACCGAGCTATCCATTTCTGGGGAGATCTGGATTTTGCCGGCATGGATATCCTCAAGGAACTGCGCGTAGTGTTCCCTGAGGCGCAAGCTTGGAAGCCCGGCTACGACGCCCTCCTCGACCACCTGTACTTGGGTGAATCCCATGCACCCGATGAGGCGAAGAAATCCGGCCAGACCGATCCCGGGCAGACGGGCTGTCGCTATGCCGACGCAGTTCTCTTGCCAGCGCTGCGCCAGCATGAGCGGTTCGTGGATCAGGAGAGTCTGTAGCCAAGCAGATGGCTTATGACTTTTCCGATTTCGGGGGCTACGACAGTGCGCTGACGGCGAAAGCCCCCTGATAAGGCATTCATTCCGAGGAGACGCAACAGCTCCAACTGCCTACCCTTCGCTACGTACTCATATGAGACGTACCACGACGGATTCGAGGTAAGCAGCATGTTCACCGCCACGCCAACGACTGATCAAGACAACATCGCATCGCCCGCAGAGAAGAGCGAAGCTCACGATGTCATAGAGACGCGCTTGTGGCTCGAGGAACACGACTGGCTCTACCGCCTCCTGCGCAGCGAAGACAATGTGTCGCCGACATTCCGTCTACCCGATCTGATCAGCGCCTGCGTCTCGTTGGTCTTCGAGCATCACGATGCCCCTGCGCGTATCTTCCGGTTTCTCGGAACCGAGTTGGTTCTTCGTCAGCCCCAAACGCCGCGCCGCCGCGAATCGATGTGGCGGCCGCAGTACCAGTTGCTGCTGGCGCTGCAGCGCTCACCTGCCAATCGGCACCCCAACCCCAAGTTCCAACTCGACCAACTGACCACTGCCTGCGTCGCCCTGTGCCGGATAGAGGATGGCTCGGGAGCCGCCGTCCTGCGGCAGGCGCGCCGCAACATGGCCAAACGATCCCATCGCGGGCGGGAGGCACCGCCCGGCTGAGGCTTTCCTCGGCTCAACTGCTGTCCCTGATCGGCATCCCGACCCGCTCGCTCACCTCGCCCGGCTAAACGCCGGACCGACCCGAACCCGACCCTGACCGTCTGCGAACCGCCGACGGCCCAGACCTCGCTGCCCGCTTCCCGGCGGGTCGTTCCGGTTTCGATTGGAGAGGTGACTCATGCGTCGACTGCCGCGTCTTGCTGCCCTGGCTGCGTTTGCCGTCCTGGCGTTCGCGTCGACTGGGGCGCAGGCCTGTTGGGAGGAGGCTGCCCAGCGTTACGGCATCTCGGCCGACCTGCTCTATGCCATTGCCCGGGTCGAGTCGAACCTCAATCCCCGGGCGGTCAACCGCTCGCACCTCCAGCGCACCGGGTCCTACGACATCGGGCTCATGCAGATCAACAGCGGCCATCTGCGGACCCTGTCCCGTCACGGTATCCGCGAAGCCGATCTCTTCGTGCCCTGCACCAACATCCAGGTCGGCGCCTGGCTGCTGGCGGACAGCTTTGCGCGGCGAGGCGCGACGTGGGATGCCGTCGGCGCCTACAACGCGGCCTGCTCGCAACTAAAGGGCAAGGACTGCATCGAGGCCCGCACCAGATACGCCTGGCGGGTGTATCGCCAGTTGCCCGCGGGGCACGTGGCACGCCCGGGGATGCAGATGGTATCGACGGCGGCGACCCCCGCCCTGATGGCGGTGAGGGTCTCGCCATGACGGCCCGCTTTCCACATCGCGCCGGCTGGCTTGCGCTCGTTGGTTGCTGCACGGCCCTCGCATCATCGTGCAGCCTGTTCCGCACGCCGGTGCCGCCCCATTCCACAACCGGAAGGCATGCAGCGGCACCCATGCAGTTGGCTCAGCTCGACTTCGGCCGCGACGCCGTGTTCGCGCAGTGTGTCCCCCCGGCCTGCCCTACACGCACATCCAAGACGCTGGCCGGCGAAGCGCCCAGGCAGCCGATGGCCCCCGCCGCCTTACCTGCCCCGCCCGAACCCGTCGCGCCCGCCCCCGTGCAGCCCGCTCCTGCGACGACGGCGCAGTCCTCGCGCACGGTCATTGTGCAGTTCGCCCTGGGCAGCGCGAAGCTGAGCCGCGCCGCGCGTTCCCAGTTGAATGCGGCCATGGACGATCTGCTCCAAGTGCGCCGCATCACGATCATCGGCCGCACCGATAGCACGGGGCCGCTGGCATTCAACCAGGACCTCGCCCTGGCGCGAGCCCTCGCGGTTCGCGACCACCTTCGCAGGACACATCCGGCGCTGGCCGCGACGCTGACCCTGCGCGCCCGTGGCGCATGCTGCTTCATCGCCCCGAACGACACCCTGGCCGGCCGCGCTCAGAACCGCCGGGTCGAGGTGGTCTTCCAGATGAATGAGGAGGACCAGCCATGACGTCGTGCCGGTCGTTCGCCGATCTCGAACTCCTTCACCCGTCGAGCGCTCGCGCTCCCACCCGCCGGCGCCCCGACACGCCCACCCGTCTCCCCTACCCCCGTTCAACGCTCGATCCATTCCCGGAGGTTTTCATGAACACTGCAGTGCTCGTCGCTTCCCCCCGCGTTTCCCCGCGCAAGCCGATGACCGTCGCGATGCTGCTCGCGACGATCGTGCTCGGCCTCTGCGCCGCCTTCCCCGGCTACGCCCTGGACTTGGTCGCCTTCACCGGCATCACCGGCCCGCTCACCTCGGCCCTGACCCAGCTCGCCGATCTGGGGCCGGGGATCAAGGCGCTGGTCGGCTTCATCGGCTTCGTCGTCGCGCTGATTTCGCTGTCCGCGCTGCGCAACTTCGGTCCCGTGCTGTTCTACGTCGGCCTCGCCATCTTCGCCGCCGTCGGCCTCGTGATCGCCGGCGCGATCATGGGCGCGGTGATCTGACGCCGGCACCAGGACCCGGGAGACCGGCATGCGCACCGACACCTACATTCCTCGTCGCCTGGACGACCAGTGGAAGATCGGCTTCTGGGACGTCGACGTCGCCGCGCCGGTCCTCTTCATGTTCTTCGTCGGCTACCTGTCCGGCACGAAGATGTCCTTTGCCATCTGCCTAGCGACGGGCATCTTCCTCTCGCGCTGGATCTCACGGCTGAAGGCGGACAAGCACCCCGCCTACGCCATCCACTGGCTGTACTGGCATCTCCCCGCCAGTCCGGTGACCGCGATGCGAGCGACCCCGCCCTCGCACGTCCGCCGCATGGTCGGTTGAGCTCGGAGAAATCCCATGGACTTCGAACGGCTCAACGGCGACATCAAGGAGATGCGGCGCCGCAATCGGGGGCTCGGCCTGGCGGTCGGCGTGCTGGCTGCCGGCCAGATCCTCGCCCTGGTGGTGATCCTCAATCTGTTGGGAACGGTGCGCACGGTCGTCGTGCCGCCCGCCCTCAACCAGACCTTCTGGGTCACCCGCGACCAGGCCAGCCACGAATATCTCGAGCAGATGGGCAGCTTCATCGCCTGGCTGATCCTCGACGTGACGCCGGCATCGATCGACTGGAAGAAGGACGTCCTCCTGGGCTACGTGGAGCCCGAGCAGTACGGCGCACTGAAGACGCGGCAGGAAGTGGAGGCCGAGCGCCTGAAGCGCATCAACGCGGCCACCGTGTTCGCGCCCCAGCAACTCGTCCCCAGCGAGGCGGCGCAGAGCGTCGTCATCCGCGGCCGCCTGCGCACTCTGGTCAACGGCTTCGAGACCGCCAACGACCTCAAGGCCTACCGGGTCGAGTTCAGCTACGCCGGTGCGCGCATGCATTTGAAGAGTTTCAAGGAGATACCCAATGCCGGCAACTGAACCAACCCAAGCCCGATCCCCGCATCGCTTCGTCCTGGTGCCTCGGCACGGCTGGGCGATGAGCGCCGCCATCGCCGCAACGGCCGCCCTCGCCACCTTGACGGCTGTGCCCGCCCAAGCACTGCAGATCGTCGAGGCGAGCGACGGCGTGTCGATCGAAGCCATCGTGTCGATCAAGGCGCCGACCCGCATCCGCATCGACGGGGCGCCGATCACCGACGTGTTCGGCAACATCCATTCGAGTCATTGCGGCGCGGCGACGGCCCTTCCCGCCACGCCGGGCATGAGCAGCACAGCGCCTGGAGGCGGCGTCAGTTCGGCGATCAATCCGGCCGGCGAGGTCGTGCTCGAGTGCGACCGCGACAAGGGCGAAATCTACGTTCGCCCGGTCGGTGAATCCGTGAAACCGATCAACCTGTTCGTCTCCTCGGCGAGCACCACCTACACACTACTGCTGCGCCGCGCGGACACGCCCGCCGACACCATCGTCATCCGCGACAAGACGCCCAGGGCGTTGAAGCCAGCCACAGCCCAGGCCGGATCCGGGCCGTCACCCAACCCGGTCCGTGCCATGAAGGCGCTGCTGGTGGCAATGGCTTCGGACCGGGTGCCGCCCGACGTCCGGGTCGAAGAGACCCATCGCTCGGTTCCCCTGTGGACCGAAGCGCGCTTCTCGCTGGTACGCCAGTACGAAGGACGCGGCCTGATCGGCGAGAAGTACCTGCTGCAGAACGTCAGCAACGCCCCCATGGTGCTGGCCGAACCGGAGTTCGATCGCGAGGCCGGCGGCGTCGCCGGCGTCAGTATCGAGCAGCACAACCTGCGCCCCGGCGAGAGCACCAGCGTCTACGTGATCCGCCGAGGAGAGGCGCCATGACTACGCCGCAGCAGCCCTTCCAGTCACTGCTTGGCTTGCCGCAGCGCCTGTCGCAGCACGTGTTGCAGCATCTCTCCCCCCGGCAACGCCAATACACTATGCTCAGCGCTTTGTTGGCTGGCGGCGTCGGGCTGCTCTGGCTGATCTTCGCCTTCACCGGCAACAGTCCGAAGACCGGCGCCGCCCAAGCGTCCGCCGGGCAACCGAGTGCGGTCACCAACATCGGCGTGATGCCACCCGGCGGCCAGGTCAATCCGGTGGATCAGTGGGTCGGCACGGCCGGGCGCAAGCTCGCCCAGTACGAGAACGAACGTGAAGAGCAAGGACGGCTGAACAAGAACGCCCAAGCCTTCGAAGCGAAGACCATGCAGCGCTTCGCGGACCTGGAACAGCGGCTGACCTCGGCCCAGCAAGCGGCCGCCACCCTGCCGGCGCCCACCCCCGTCGCGCCTACGCCGACCGCCCTGCCGCCGGCGGCGAGCCTGCCCCCTGCCCCGCCGCCGCCCAAAGGGTCGCCCGCCGGCGCGATGCCCAGCGGCACCCCAGGCGACGCCTTGCTCTCGTCGCCGCTGGCGGCGCCGCAGCCCGCGATCACGCGCATCACCGTCGCGGACCGATCCCGTGCCGGCACCGGCGCGCCGATCGCGAACACCGGTGTCAATGCGGACCCGGCCTCGGGTGGCACGTCGCAGGCGCTTGCCCGGACCATCTCCACCTTCCTGCCGGTGAGTTTTACCCGCGGCACGCTGCTCGGCGGGCTGGATGCGCCAACCGGCGGCCAGTCCCAGTCCAATCCCCACCCGGTCCTGATCCGCCTTTCGGACAACTCGGTCCTGCCCAACCGCTTCCGCGCCGAATACCGCGAGTGCTTCGTGATCGCAGCCGGCTACGGCGACATCAGTTCCGAGCGCGCCTACCTGCGCACCGAGAGCCTGTCCTGCGTACGCGCCAACGGCGCCACGCTGGAAGTGAAGATCCAGGGCAGCGTCTATGGCGAGGACGGCAAGGTCGGCATGCGCGGACGCCTGGTCACCAAGCAGGGCCAAATGCTGGCCAATGCGCTACTGGCCGGCGTGGTCAGCGGCATCGGCCAAGGCCTGGCCACCTCGTCGACGGAATACAGCACCTCGGCGCTGGGCACGGTCGCCAGCGCCTCCGGTGCCGAGGCCTACCGCGCCGGTCTCGGCAGCGGCGTCGGCAAGGCGCTGGACCGGCTGGCCCAGTACTACATCAAGCTCGCCGAGAACACCTTCCCGGTCATCGAGGTGGATGCCGGCCGCGAAGTCGACGTGGTGATCACCAAGGGCGTGCGCATCGACGTCCCCATGACGGCGGGCGACCCGTCTTCCGCGCGCTTCGCCCATTCCCCGAATTTCCCCAACGCCCCCGAAACCCGCTATCTGGAGACCTCCGACGATGGCAACTACTGAACCCCTGAGCCGGCCCCGGCGCGTGCTCGTCGCGGCCTTGAGCGCGACACTGCTTGGTGCGTGCGTCTGCGCCGACGCCGCCACGCCGGACGAGAAGCGCCTGCTGGCGGTCTTGCAGAAAGGCCATCCGGGCACGCACTTCACCGAGGTCACCCGCTCGCCCATCGGCGGCCTCTATGAAGTCTGGATGAACGGCAACGTGGCCTACGTCTCGGCCAGCAACCCGCGCTACTTCCTCTTCGGCCGCCTGTTCGATACCGCGACCCTGCGCGACATCACCGGCCCGAAACTGGCCCGGGCCAACAGCGTGAATGGCGCGCACGGATTGGCCCCGGAAACCGTGCGCACGGCAGCGGCCCCCGTCCGCTTCGACCGACTGCCGCTCAGTGATGCGATCAAGACGGTCCGCGGCAATGGCCAGCGCAAGGTGGCCGTCTTCAGCGATCCCAACTGCCCCTACTGCAAGCAACTGGAGCCCGAACTGGCGGGCCTCGACAACGTCACGCTCTACACCTTCCTTGTCCCCTTCCAGGGCGAGGCCAGACCGATCGCCATCTGGTGCGCGGGGGATCGCGCAGCAGCCTGGCAGCGCCTGATGCTCCACGGCGACGCCAGTGCGCTCAACACCGGCGCCGCCTGCGACCACCCGATCGCCCGCAACCTGGCACTGGCCCGCCAACTCGGCGTCCAGGGCACGCCCACCCTGATCTGGGCGGACGGCAGCCGCACCGAGGGCTTCGTGGGACGCGCGGTGCTGGAAGCGCGGCTCGCGCAGATCGCTTCACCAACGACGCCGCAAGTCACCGCGGAGAAGCAGCCATGAAGACGCTCGTACTGCGCATCGGCGCCCTCGGCCTGCTGCTCCCCTTGGGCGCCTGCATGAACATGTCCGGACTGGGCGGCGACTCGAAGTACGCCTGCAAGGCTCCCGAGGGTGTGGCCTGCGACTCGGTGTCGGGTACCTACGCCAACGCCGTCCACAACAACCTGCCCAGCCAACGGGCCAAACGGTCGGCCGCCCTGCGAAAAGAGGCATCCGAAGCGAATCCGCCCGAATCGGCCCGGCCCGCCCCATCGTCCGTAGCCACCGGCGATGCCGACACGGCCGTCACGCCCACCCCCTTACGTTCCCAGGCCCGGCTGCTGCGCTTGTGGATCAAGCCCTGGGAAGACGCCGACGGCGATCTCTACGACCAGGGCTACGTCTATGTCCAGGTGGACAACGGCCAGTGGCTGATCGACCACGTGCAGCGCCAGATCCGCGACGCCTATGCGCCACTCAAGGCGCCACCCAAGTCAGCAACGGAAGCCACCGAGCCGAACGCTGCCACCAACGCGCCGGCCACGCCGATGTTGCCGCAACGGCCCCCGTTCGCCGGGCCCAATGCCAACCGTGCGCAGTGAGGTTGCCATGAACACACCTCACAGCCATCCCCCGCTCGGCCCCCATGGTGACCACCGGCAGACGCAGCGCTTCCCCTTCGCCCAGCCCGTGGATACGCCGGCCGAGCAGTTCGCCAACTGGCTGCCCTACTCCGCCTATCTCGCCCCCGAAAAGATCTTCGTCAATCGCGACAGCATGGGCGTCATGCTCGAGCTCATGCCGCAGTCGGGCGCCGACGAGCGCATGGCGGAAGTCCTGGTCTCGCTCTATGCCAACTGCCCGCCTGGCACCGGCATCCAGTTCCACCTGTTCGGCTCGCCCCAGGTGCGCACCCAGTTGCGCCACTACGCCAACCTGCGGGTCGAGGACGAGGATCAGTCGGAGCAGGCCAAG
>AATN01000169.1_pt1 | contig 16833 bp, 14 predicted proteins | sample 270648 | NCBI WGS metagenome assembly AATN01 (sample SAMN02954269, study PRJNA17659) | bioreactor sludge metagenome | biome: terrestrial; feature: bioreactor; material: sludge; isolation source: Enhanced Biological Phosphorus Removal (EBPR) bioreactor sludge | place: Australia: Brisbane, Queensland
GCTGGGCAGCAGCTACGCGACGCTGACCGAACGCGAGCGCGCGCTGCTCGCAACAATCAGCCAGAGCAGCGGCAAGCTCGGCGCCATGTTCATGGATACGCTGGCCAGCGTGCAGTTCCAGGACGTGACGCGGCAGCAGATCGAACAGGTGATCAGCGGCATCGAGCGCCTCGACACGCACGCCGACGCGCTGGCCGGAGTCATCGAACGCGGCATCGACGTCCGCCGCGAAGACGCCATCGAACCCCTCGCCAAGCAGATGCAGGAGGTGTTCTCGACCTACGTGATGGACCAGCAGCGCCATGCTCACCACCAGGCCATGGATACGGGCAGCGGCAACGGCAGCGGCAGAAGCAGCGCTGGCGGCAGTCGGCAATCCCTGCCGACGGCTGTCGAGGGAACGCCGGCGCCGCAGACGCCGCTCGGCGACATTCTCGTCGGCCAGAAGGTCGTGCACAAGGAGATCGTCGAGGCTGCCGCCAGCCGGCAGGCCGTGGTCAGCGAGAAGAAGGCCAACGAAGCGCGCATGATCCGCGTGCACGCCGACAAGCTCGACCAGTTGATCGATCTGGTCGGCGAACTGGTCATCGCCGGCGCCGGCGCCAACCTGCTGGCCCAGCGCAGCGGCCAGTCCGAGCTGAGCGAATCGACCTCGGTACTGCTGCGTCTGGTCGAGGACATCCGCGACTCGGCGCTGCAACTGCGCATGGTGCAGATCGGCGAAACCTTCAACCGCTTCAACCGGGTGGTGCGCGACAACGCGCGCGAGATGGGCAAGAGCATCGACCTGGTGATCACCGGCGCCGACACCGAACTCGACAAATCGGTGGTCGAGAAACTCGGCGATCCGCTGATGCATCTCGTACGCAACGCCATCGACCACGGCATCGAAGCGCCGGCACTGCGCGCCGAGCGCGGCAAACCCGAGAACGGCACCGTGCAGCTCAACGCCTACCACGACTCGGGCAGCATCATCATCGAAGTGATCGACGACGGCGGCGGCCTGCCGAAAGAGAAGATCCGCGCCAAGGCCATCGCCAAGGGGCTGATCGACGCGGCAGCGACGCTTTCCGACCACGAGATCATCAACCTGATCTTCGAAGCCGGTTTCTCGACCGCCGACCAGGTGACCAACATCTCCGGCCGCGGCGTCGGCATGGACGTCGTCCGCCGCAACATCCAGAGCCTGCGCGGCAGCGTCGAGGTGAGTACGGTCGAAGGCGAGGGATCGACCTTCACCGTCCGCCTGCCGCTGACGCTGGCGATCATCGACGGCTTCCTGACCGGCGTCGGCAAGGCCGCCTACGTCGTGCCGCTCGAATCGGTCGTCGAATGCATCGAACTCGCCGACGCGCCGGGCAGCCGCAACTACCTCAACCTGCGCGGCGAAGTCCTGCCCTTCGTCCGCCTGCGCGAGCTGTTCGAAATCGGTGGCGAGGTGCCCGGTCGCCAGAACGTGGTCATCGTCCAGTACGCCGGCAAGAAGGCTGGCCTGGTCGTCGATACGCTGCTCGGCGAATTCCAGACGGTGATCAAGCCGCTCGGCGTGCTTTTCAAGCACCTGCGCGGAATCGGCGGCTCGACCATCCTCGGCACCGGCGAGGTCGCACTGATCCTCGACGTGCCGGCGCTGGTCAGTCTCGTCGGCAGCAGCGAAGAGCGGCGACTGGCGCCGCCACGCCGCGAAGTCGCCGTCTCGCCCTGACGCGGCCGCCCGCCGTCGCCAGCAAGTTTCGCTTTTTCCACCCAAGACTGACTGCCACTCGTAAGGAAAAATAATGTTCAAGAACCTTCGCATCGGCGCCCGGCTCGGCCTGGGCTTCGGCCTCGTCCTCGTGCTCATGGCCGCCCTCGCGGCGACATCATACAACCGGCTTGACCATCTCAACGGCGAGGTGGAGACCATGATCAATGATCGCTTCCCGAAGACGGTCTGGGCCAACGAGGTGATCGCGCAGGTCAATGTCGTCGCGCGTGCAGCGCGCAACGCCATTCTGCTCAGCAAACCCGAGGACGTCCAGAAGGAGCTCAACCGGATTCCCGAAGCACGCAAGAGCGCGAGCGAGACGATCGCCAAGCTCGAAAAGTCGATCACTTCCGAAGCCGGCAAGAAGGTTCTCGGCAACATGATCGAAAAGCGGAAGACTTTCGGTGCGGAACTCGACCGATTCATCGAGATCGCCAAGTCGGGCAAGCGCGACGAGGCACTCGCGCAGTTGTTGGGCCCGTATCGCAAAGCTCAGGACGACTACCTGCGGGCGACTGACGCCTTGATCGACTTCCAGGTCGATCTGATGAAAAAGTCTGGCGAGGCGGCCGACAAGACGGCCGACCAGGCGCAGGCCATCGTCCTCGGCCTGGCGATTGCCGCCCTCCTCATCGGCGTCGGCTTCGCCTTCTGGGTAACGCGTTCGATCACGCGGCCGATCAGCGAGGCGGTAGGCGCGGCCAACGCGCTCGCCGAGGGCGACCTGTCGGTCAACATCAAGGTCGACAGCAAGGACGAGGTCGGCCAGTTGATGGCGGCGCTGCAGACGATGGTCGGCAAGCTCTCGCAGATCATCGGCGAGGTACGCACCGCCGCCGACAACCTCAGTAACGCCTCGGGCCAGGTCTCGGCGACCGCCCAGTCGCTGTCGCAGTCGTCCAGCGAGCAGGCGGCGTCGGTCGAGGAAAGCACCGCCAGCATGGAAGAGATGAGCGCCTCGATCGTCCAGAACACCGAGAACGCCCGCGTCACCGACGGCATGGCGTCGACCGCCGCCCGCCAGGCCGTCGAAGGCGGCGAAGCCGTCGGCCGCACCGTCGAGGCGATGAAGAGCATCGCCGAGAAGATCGGCATCATCGACGACATCGCCTACCAGACCAACCTGCTGGCGCTCAATGCCGCCATCGAGGCGGCGCGCGCCGGCGAACACGGCAAGGGTTTCGCCGTCGTCGCCGCCGAAGTCAGGAAGCTCGCCGAACGCAGCCAGGTCGCCGCGCAGGAAATCGGCAACGTCGCCAAGGACTCGGTGAAACTCGCCGAACGCGCCGGCTCGCTGCTCGGCGAGATGGTACCGTCGATCCGCAAGACCTCGGATCTAGTGCAGGAAATCGCTGCCGCCTCGCAGGAGCAGTCCTCGGGTGTCGGCCAGATCAACGGCGCCATGGGCCAACTCAACCAGGCGACGCAGCAGAACGCCTCGGCCTCCGAGGAACTCGCCGCCACCGCCGAGGAACTTGGCGGCCAGGCCGGCCAGTTGCAGGAACTGATGACCTTCTTCCAGCTCGCCGACGCCGGCCGCTCGCCCGCCGCCGCGAGAAGGACCGCCCCCGCCGCGCGCGCCCAGCGCACCGCCGCGCCGGCAGCGCGGCCGCTGGGCAGCGGGGCGGGTTGCCGCCGTGGCGCCTTCCGAACACGATTTCGAACGTTTCTGAGGAGCCCTCGATGACCCAGATCGCCCAGAACCGCCCGGCCGGCGGCCCCGTCAACGCGCTCGCCAGACAGGCGGCAGCCGCTCTCGAAGCCCGCCAGGCCGCCGCCGACGGCCCGCAGCAATACCTCACCTTCCTGCTCGGCGGCGAGATGTTTGCCGTCGCCATCCTCAACGTCAAGGAAATCATCGAGTACGGCAACCTCACCGAGATCCCGATGATGCCGCCCTTCATCCGCGGCGTCATCAACCTGCGCGGCAGCGTCGTACCGGTGATTGACCTCGCCGCCCGCTTCGGCGGCGCCGAAAGCCAGGTCGGCAAACGCTCGTGCATCGTCATCCTCGAGGTCAGCGAAGGCGACTTCCGCCACGACATCGGCATCATGGTCGATGCGGTCTCGGAAGTGATCGAGATCCCCGGCAGCGAGATCGAGCCGCCACCCTCCTTCGGCGCCCGCATCCGCGCCGACTTCATCCAGGGCATGGGCAAGGTCGCCGGCAGGTTCGTGATCATCCTCAACATCGTCAGGGTGCTGTCGGTCGACGAGATTGCGCTGCTCGCGCAGGTCGCCAGTGCCGAGGCGGGCAGCGGCGCGGCATGACGGCACGCGGCCAGTAGCGCGCCTGCACACGCATTTTTCGCCATCCGCTGTCGTCGCTCGAACGCAGCGCTCGCGCTGACCGGGCGACTGTCCGAACAAACTGGTGTGGCGAGCTTCAACAGGCCTTTGATCACTTGCAAGGAACTAGGGCAACCCTCTCGGAGAATGGATTCAATGCTCAAGAACCAAAGCATCGCCACGCGCATCTACGGCGTGGTACTGACACTCCTGGTGGCCATCTGTGTCGTCGCCTTCGTCGGTCTTGACCTGGCGGCGACGAGCAACCAGAGAGGCCGCCAGACCTATGAGCAGAGCATGAAGCCACTGCAGGCCATGGGCGAGATAGCGCAACTGATGTCGGAGAACCGCGCACAGATCATGCTCGCGCTGCAACACGACCCGGCCAGTCCGGCGTCCAGACTGCATGATCACCCGGTAAAGATGCATGCCGACACGCTCGCCGCCGACCGCGACAAGGTCACCGCCCTTTGGGACAGCTACAGTCGCACGATCGACGATCCGGAGGTAAGGAAGCTCGCCGACGCTTTTGCCGACGCACGCGGGCGGTATCTCAAGGAAGGCGTTCAGCCGGCCCTCGATATGATTCTCGCGGGCAACTACATCGAGGCCCAGGTGGCCTTGCTGAAGAAAATCAATCCGCTGTACAAGGAGGCCAAAGAGCATGGCGGCAAGCTCCAGGCGTTGCTGCAAAAAGCGGCGGCGGATCGCCTCGAAGCGAGCGAGGCTCGCTTCACCACCAGCCGCCAGGTGATCGTGATCGCGGTGGTGCTGCTGCTGGTCGTGGCAAGTGGCTTGGCTTTCTGGATCATCCGCTCGATCACCCAGGCGCTGGGCGAAGCAGTCAGCGCCGCCAACGCGCTTGCCGAGGGCGACCTGTCGGTCAACATCAAGGTCGACAGCAAGGACGAGGTCGGCCAGTTGATGGCGGCGCTGCAAACGATGGTCGGCAAGCTCGGGCAGATCATCGGCGAGGTACGCACCGCCGCCGACAATCTCTCCAACGCCTCGGGCCAGGTCTCGGCGACCGCCCAGTCGCTGTCGCAGTCGTCCAGCGAGCAGGCGGCGTCGGTCGAGGAAAGCACCGCCAGCATGGAAGAGATGAGCGCCTCGATCGTCCAGAACACCGAGAACGCCCGCGTCACCGACGGCATGGCGTCGACCGCCGCCCGCCAGGCCGTCGAAGGCGGCGAAGCCGTCGGCCGCACCGTCGAGGCGATGAAGAGCATCGCCGAGAAGATCGGCATCATCGACGACATCGCCTACCAGACCAACCTGCTGGCGCTCAATGCCGCCATCGAGGCGGCGCGCGCCGGCGAACACGGCAAGGGTTTCGCCGTCGTCGCCGCCGAAGTCAGGAAGCTCGCCGAACGCAGCCAGGTCGCCGCGCAGGAAATCGGCAACGTCGCCAAGGACTCGGTGAAACTCGCCGAACGCGCCGGCTCGCTGCTCGGCGAGATGGTACCGTCGATCCGCAAGACCTCGGATCTAGTGCAGGAAATCGCTGCCGCCTCGCAGGAGCAGTCCTCGGGTGTCGGCCAGATCAACGGCGCCATGGGCCAACTCAACCAGGCGACGCAGCAGAACGCCTCGGCCTCCGAGGAACTCGCCGCCACCGCCGAGGAACTCGGCGGCCAGGCCGGCCAGTTGCAGGAACTGATGACCTTCTTCCAGCTCGCCGACGCCGGCCGCTCGCCGGCCGCCGCGAGAAGGCCCGCCCCCGCCGCGCGCGCCACTCGCCCCGCGCGCGCTGCCGCGCCGGCAGCGCGTCCCCGGGCACCAGGGCGCGTTGCCGCCGTGGCGCCTTCCGAACATGATTTCGAACGTTTCTGAGCGACGGACGTCGATGACCCGGATCGGCGCTGCCGCCTTGGTCTGCCAACCGAAGTCACCGACCGTCTTCACCCGAGGGAGTCAGCATGCTTAGTTTTTTGAACCGATCGCTGCGTCTGCAAATCGCCGCCCTGGTCCTCGTCAGCACGGTGCTGCTGCTCGGCGGTTTCGGCTGGTTCGTTTCGTCTTACGTCGCCTCGATCAATCGGCAAGTCGAGACGCAAAAGCTGCACGAGACGAACAAGTTCATTCTGAACATGTTGGCGCAGACCGATGCGCTCCTGCGCGAACAGGCCGAGAGTTGGCTGAGCCAGTTGGCCGCCGCCCTTCCCGGCAGCTTCACCCTGAGCGAGTCCGCCGCCAGGACACCGGAACTGCGCGTCGCCGACAAGCTCCTCAACGGACGCACGGCCGAAGGTTGACGCGGTCGTCGCAGCAACACGCGGCGGCAGCGGCGTCGCGACGATTGTTGTTCGCGATGGGGATGACTTTCTGCGCATTTCGACTTCGCTGAAGAGCGACAAGGGGGCGCGCGCGACTGGCACCCGGCTCGGCAAGGACCATCCCGCTTACACCAGGTTAATCGCCGGACAGGACTTTATCGGCAAGGTGACATTGTTCGGTCGCCCCTACATGACGGCGTACCAGCCCGTGAAAGACGGTCAGGGGCGGGTCGTCGGTGTCCTCTTCGTCGGCATGAACATGACGGCCTCGCTCGATCAGGTCAAGAACACGATCCGCAAGATCAAGCTCGGCGACACCGGCTACGTGTACGTCCTCGACGCTCGACCGGGCGAAACGGCGGGAACGCTGGTGATCCATCCGGCGCAGGAAGGCAAGAACATCGCCGCGGCGACCGACAGCGACGGACGCCGCTTCATCCAGGAGATTCTCGACAAGCGCAACGGCGAGATCGTCTACCCGTGGATCAACAAGGAGGCCGGCGAAACGTCGCCACGCAACAAGATCGTCGTCTTCAAAGAATTCTCACGACTGGCAATGGATCGTCGGCGCGGGCGTCTATACCGACGAGTTGTTCAGCCTCGCCGACAAGGTTCGCAAGCTGATGATCGGCGCCACGCTGGTGCTCTCGCTCGCCTTGTCGGCTATCCTGCTGCTGCTGATCAATCGCCTCGTCGTGCAGCCGCTGCGCGTTGCCGCCGATGCCGCGCAGCGACTCTCCGAAGGCGACCTGCTGGTGGACATCGAAGCGCGCGGGAGCAACGAAGTCAGCCAACTGATGACGGCGATGCAGGCGATGGTCGGCAAGCTGCGCGAGATCATCGGCGATGTGCGCGCCGCTGCCGACAACCTGGGCAATGCCGCGGGGCAGGTCTCGGCGACCGCCCAGTCGCTGTCGCAGTCGGCGAGCGAACAGGCGGCCTCGGTCGAGGAAACGAACGCCAGCATGGAGGAGATGGGCGCGTCGATCGTGCAGAACACCGAGAACGCGCGCATCACCGACGGCATCGCCAGCCAGGCTGCGCGGGAAGCCGAGGAAGGCGGCACGGCGGTGGCGAGTACGGTCGAGGCGATGAAGAGCATCGCCGAGAAGATCGGCATCATCGACGACATCGCCTACCAGACCAACCTGCTGGCGCTCAACGCGGCCATCGAAGCGGCGCGCGCCGGCGAACACGGCAAGGGTTTCGCCGTCGTCGCCGCCGAAGTCAGAAAGCTCGCCGAGCGCAGCCAGGTCGCCGCGCAGGAGATCGGCAACGTTGCCAAAAACTCGGTCAAGCTCGCCGAGCGCGCCGGCTCGCTGCTCACGGCGATGCTGCCGTCGATCCGCAAGACTTCCGATCTCGTCCAGCAGATCGCTTCGGCGAGCCACCAGCAAAACTCGGGTGTCGGCCAGATCAACGGCGCCATGGGCCAGTTGAATCAGGCGACGCAGCAGAACGCCTCGGCCTCCGAGGAACTTGCCGCGACGGCCGAGGAGATGGGCGGCCAGGCGGCGCAATTGCAGGAGTTGATGACCTTCTTCCAGATCGAGGAAGACGGCCATCTGGCGTCTGCCCACCGGGCGGCGTGAGCTCCGCTGCAACGACGCCATCCCGACCTTTGCCAAGACCCTGAACATGGCCTCCGCCACTGCCTCCCGCGCCGACCGCGAAGCTCAACTCCTCGACGGCCTCGATGCTGCTTCGCCGTGGGCAGCGGTCTTCGAGAACGCCGGTCTGGCGGTCGCCGTCCTGAATGCGGACTTCGTCTTTCTGCGCGTCAATTCGCTCTATGCGGCAGCCAATGACCAAGCGCCGGGGTTTTTCCCCGGCCGCAACTACTTCGAGATCTTCCCGCAAGCCACTGTCGAGGCGATCTTTCGCCGGGTCCGCGACTCGGGAATCGCCCAGGCCGTTACGGGTCGGCCGGGCACCGCGGACCTCGGCGCGACCGGAGAGATCGGCGCGTGTTGCTGGTCGCTGACGCCGTTCGCGGACGATACGCCGACCCGCACGACGCGCTACCTGGTGCTGACGATTCCGCTTCTCGGGGGCGTGCCGGCGGCCGCGAACGCCGCCCACCCCGTGGCAGCCGACCGCGATCCGGCGGAGACCGCCCTGCACGCCGGCGAACGCCGCTTCCGCGGCCTGTTCGAGTCGCTGACGGCCGGCTTCGCGCTGCACGAGATAGTCCTCGACGCTGACGGCCAGGCCTGCGATTACCGCTTTCTCGAGGTCAACCCGGCGTTCGAGGCGATCACCGGCCTGACCCGCTCCGCGATCCTCGGGCGCTGCGCCCGCACACTTCTGCCGCCGCCCGACAGCCGCTGGCTCGCGCGCTACGCCGACGTGGCACTGACCGGCGACTGCGCGCAGTTCGACGATTTCAGCAACGACCTCGGCCGCCATTACCGGATCACCGTCTACTGCCCGGAACCCGGCCAGTTCGCCGTGCTCTACGACGACGTGACGACGATCACGCGGCCGGCGCCGGCTGGGCCAGTTGCCGAACCACTTGCCGAGCCAGTTGTTGAGCCGTCACCGGGGAGCGCCGCATGAGCAACCCGCGCGATCTCGAGCGCCTGGCGCGCAACATCAATCCCGGCGGCTGGGCCATCGAAACCGATCGGCCGATTGCCACCCTTCTCGGCTCGTGCGTCGCCGTCTGCCTGTGGGACCCGAAACTGAGGGTCGGCGGTCTGAACCATTTCATGCTGCCCAAGTTCGAGCGATCGGCCAACAAGGACCTCGACATGCTGCTCTGCGGCAACTACTGCATGGAAGCGCCGCCGAAGGCCTTGCCCGCGGCGCCCAGAAGAAGCGTCTGCAGGGCAAGGCCTTCGGCGGCGGCAACGTCGTCTCGTCGCTGACCGGCGTCAGCATCGGCCAGCGCAACGCCGAGTTCGCGCGCGAGTGGCTGGCGCGCGAGCAGATTGCCCTGCTGGCCTCGGACCTGATGGGCCCGTGGTCGCGCAAGGTGATTCTCGACCCGCAGACCGGCGAGGCCTTCTGCAAGCGCGGCCAGACCAACCAGAGCATCGCCGAGGCCGAAAGCGCTTACGAAAACACGCTCGTCGTCGCGCCGAAGAAGACCGACATCGAACTCTTCTGAGAGAACATGAACGATTCCGGATCCCCGATCACCGACCAGGAGTTCGCGCTCTTCCAGCGACTGATCTACCGGCTGGCCGGGATCAGCCTGTCGGACGCCAAGCGCATTCTGCTCGTCGGCCGGCTGGGCCGCCGTCTTGCGCACCACGGCTTTGCCACCTACACGCAGTACTACCGGCTGCTGGCCTCCGGCCAGGATCCCGACGAAGTCCAGCAGATGGTCGATCTGCTGACCACCAACGAAACCTACTTCTTCCGCGAACCGCAGCACTTCGACTTTCTGCGCAACTTGGTCGAGGAACAGCGTGGGCCGGGCACTTTCCGGATCTGGAGCGGCGCGAGTTCGAGCGGTGAAGAGGCCTACTCGATGGCCATGGTGCTTGCCGAGCATCGCGGCGCAGGAGCGTGGGAGGTTTTCGGCTCGGATATCAGCCTCACCGTTCTCGCCCGGGCGCAAGCCGGCGTCTATTCGCAGGAGCGGATCTCCGGCATTCCGCAAGCCTACCTGCGCAAGTACTGCCTCAAGGGGGTGCGCTCGCAGGAAGGCCGGCTGTTGATCGACAGCCGGCTCAAGCAGCACGTCAGCTTCGCGCAGGTCAACCTGACACTGCCGATCAGCGGCGTCGGCGACTTTGACGTCATTTTCCTGCGCAACGTGATGATCTACTTCGACGCGGAAACGAAGCGCAAGGTGATCGAGAACATGCTGCCCTGCCTGAAACCGGGCGGCTACTTCGTTGTCGGCCATTCGGAATCGCTGAATGGCATCACCGACCGGCTGACGGGACTGAAGCCGACGATCTACCAGAAACCCCGGTGAGCGCCGGGGAAAGGATTGAACGCTGCCATGGAACGTTATGAGATCCTCCGGAAGATCGCCGCCGAACTGGAGCGTGGCGAGGTGAGCTTCCCCACGCATGCGCTGGTCGCGATGAAGCTGCAGCGCGCCCTTGGCGATCCCGATTGCCAGGTGGACGAGGCGACTCGCCTGATCAAGGCCGAGCCCTTGCTGGCGGCGAGGGTCGTGGCGCTCGCCAACTCGACGGCCTTCGGCGCCTCCGGCCGGGCCATCACCGACGTCCGCAGCGCGGTACTGCGGCTGGGTTTTCGCTACCTGCGCTCGTTGGCGACTGCCGTCGTCACCCGCCAGCTGGCCGTGACCACATCGGCTGCCGACCGCCAACTGGCAGCGCGACTGTGGGAGCACACCGCGCACGTGGCGGCGCTGGCGCATGTCATCGCCCGCAAGGTGACGCATCTCGACCCGGAGACGGCGATGTTCGCCGGCATCGTCCACGAAGTCGGTGCCTTCTACCTGATTTCGCGCGCCGGCGAGTATCCGGGCCTGCTCGACGAGGATTTTTCGGCGTGGACGGAAACCGGCGAAGCCGATGTCGGGCGTGCCGTGCTCAAGGCGCTGTCTGTCCCGCAGGCGGTCATCGACGCGATCGAGGTGTGCTGGCAGGGCTTCCTGGCCATGCCGCCGACGTCGCTTGGCGATACGCTGCTGCTCGCCGACGAGCTGGCGCCCGTCGAAAGCCCGCTGCGCGACCTCGACGGCTGCCCGCGCGAAGGCATGGCGGCATCGATCGACATGCTGATCGGCGAGGAAACGCTGAGCGAAATCATGCAGGAGTCGGCCGAGGACGTGCAGTCGCTGACGGCGGCGCTGCGCCTGTGAGAACCGGCGCACGGCGCCGACGAGTACGAGTTCGCCGCGGCTCGCGGCTCGCATGCGCATGCCTGCGGTCATCTTTGCAATGTCCTCGTATGCGCGCCAAGGATGCTGGGAGCGTGGCGTATGTGTTAGCCTGCAGGGTACGCGATTCCCCGGAGAACCCCCATGCAGGCACGTGAATGGTCGATGAAGACACGCTTGGTCATCCTGTCGACCGTAGCGGTACTGGGCCTGGCAGTGCTCGGCTTCTACTCACTCGACTCGCTGCGCCGCAACATGCTGCAGGACCGCAAAGACAAGACGCAGGTACTGGTCGAGATCGCCGGCGGCGTCATCGCCCGCTTTCACGATCTCGCCAGGAGCGGCGCGCTGAGCGAGGACGAAGCCAGGAAGCACGCTGCCGAGACCTTGCGCCAGATGCGCTACAGCGGCGGCGAGTACTTCTTCATCCTCGATACGCAACACCACTTCGTGATGCACCCGGTCAAGCCGGAACTGGAAGGCAAGAGCGGCGCGGAGATGCGCGATCCGAGTGGCAAGCCGCTGATCCAGGAACTGGTGCGAACGGCTCTGGCCAGCGAGCGTGGCGGCGCCGTCGACTACGCTTTCGCCAAGCCCGGCAGCGACAAACCTGTCGCCAAGGTCAGCTACGCGGCCCAGTTCAAGCCCTGGGGCTGGGTTTACGGGACCGGCATCTACCTCGACGACGTCGACCAGGCGTTCCGCAGCCAGGCGATCAACTCGTCGTTGATCATCGCACTGGTCGTTGCGCTGCTCGCCGGCGTTTCCTTCGTGATCGGCCGCGGGGTGCTGCGCCAGCTTGGCGGCGAGCCGGCGGACGCCTCGGCGATCGCGCTGCGCATTGCCGCCGGCGATTTGAGCCAGGAGCTGCACGCCGACCGGCTCACCAGCGGTAGTCTGATGCAGTCGATCACGCAGATGCAGAACCGCCTGCGCGGACTGATCGCCGACATCGACCGGCTGGCCGGTGCGCTGGCCAGCCGCGCCAGCCAGATTTCCGTGGCCACCGAGGAAACCAGCCGCGCGGCCGAGGAGCAGGCCAACTCGACGTCGGCCACCGCCGCTTCGATCGAGGAACTGACGGTGAGCATCAACGAGGTGGCGCAGAACGCGCACGCCACCGGCGAGAACTCGAGCGCTGCCGCGACCAGCGCCGAGCAGGGGCGAGTGCTGGTCAGTGCTTCCGCCGACGAGATCGAGAAGATCTCGGCGATCGTCGCCCGCTCTTCGGAGCAGATCGGGCAACTGGCGACGCGTTCGCGGGATATCGGCGGCATCGCCAGCGTGATCAAGGAGATTGCCGAACAGACCAATCTGCTGGCCTTGAACGCAGCCATCGAGGCGGCGCGCGCCGGCGAACAGGGTCGGGGATTCGCCGTCGTCGCCGACGAAGTGCGCAAACTCGCCGAACGTACGAGCAAGGCCACCAACGAAATCGCCGCCATGGTCGTCAGCGTCCAGGCGGATACCGAAATGGCGGTCGAGGCGATGGCGGAGGCCGCCCCGCAAGTCACCCTGAGCCTCGACAAGGCACGTGCGGCGAGCAGCGTGCTCGCGGAGATCCACCGCCAGGCGCAGGAGTCGAGCGAGCGCGTGCATGAGGTGGCGATGGCTACCCGAGAGCAGGCCACCGTCGCCAACGACGTCGCGCGTCATGTCCAGCACATCGCGTCGATGACCGAGGAGACCACGGCGACGATGCGCGGCAACGCCGCCTCGGTGGTCGAACTCAAGCAACTCGCCAACCAGCTACGCGAAGCGGTGGCCTATTTTCGCGTCGCCTGAGTTCGCCGGGCCTCAGGCTCTGAGCGGCGTCAGGCTCTGAGCAACTCCTCGCGCTGGCCGAACCACCGCCGCAGGTGACGCCCGACACGTTCCGGATCGTTACGCAGCCACTGCACCGCCATCTGCTGCGCCAGTTCGACGAGGTCGGCATCGCTTTCGAGGTCGGCGTAGCGCAGCAGCGGCACGCCCGACTGGCGGCTGCCGATGAACTCGCCGGGGCCACGCAAGCGCAGATCCTGTCTGGCGATCTCGAAGCCGTCGGTGTGCTCGAAGATGATCTTCAGCCGCGCCCGTGCGGTCCGTGACAGCGGTTGCTGGTAGAGCAGCACGCAAACCGACTCCTCGGCGCCGCGACCGACTCGCCCACGCAACTGGTGAAGCTGCGACAGGCCGAAACGCTCGGCGTGCTCGATGACCATCAGGCTGGCGTTGGCCACGTCGACGCCGACTTCGATGACCGTCGTCGCCACCAGCACGTCGATCTCGCCGGCGACGAAAGCGGCCATCACGCTTGCTTTCTCGTCGCCCTTGAGGCGGCCGTGGACGAGACCGACGCGCAGATCGCTCAGTTCGACGGTGAGTGCAGCCCAGGTGTCGAGTGCCGCCTGCAGTTCGAGCTTCGCGGATTCCTCGACCAGCGGGCAGACCCAGTAGGCCTGGCGGCCGCCGGCGACGACGGCGCGTACCCCCGCAATGACTTCGGCCCGGCGCGTGTCCGAGAACAACCGGGTCTTCACCGGCGAGCGACCCGGCGGCAGTTCGTCGATCACCGAGACGTCGAGATCGGCGTAGTAGCTCATCGCCAGGGTACGCGGGATCGGCGTCGCCGACATCATCAATTGGTGCGGATTGACGCCCTTGCGTCGCAACTCGAGGCGCTGCACGACGCCGAAGCGATGCTGCTCGTCGACGATCGCCAAGCCGAGACGGGCGAAATCGATGCTTTCCTGGATCAGCGCGTGCGTGCCGACGACCAGTTGCGCGCTCGTCGCGACCTGTTGCCGCTTCGCCTGCCTGGCTTTGCCGCCGAGACTGCCGGCCAGCCAGCTTACCTCGATGCCGAGCGGCTCGAGCCAGGCGCGCAGCTTGCTGTAGTGCTGCTCGGCGAGGATCTCCGTCGGTGCCATGAAGGCCGCCTGATAGCCGGCCTCGATCGCCTGGCAGGCGGCCAGTGCGGCGACGATCGTCTTGCCGCAACCGACGTCGCCCTGCAGCAGCCGCTGCATCGGGTGCGCTTGCTCGAGATCGGTGGCGATCTCGGCGGCGACCCGCCGCTGGGCGCCGGTCAGGGCAAAGGGCAGCGCCGCCTGCAGCCGACGGGCGAGTTCGCCGGCTACGGCGAGCACCGGCGCGCCCTGACGCCGGCGCGCCAGCGAGAGGCGACGCAGCGCCAGTTGCTGCGCCAACAACTCGTCGAACTTGATTCGCCGCCAGGCCGGATGCGCGCGCGCCTGCAGCGCCGATTCGTCGACGGCCGGCGGCGGCGAGTGCAGAAACGCGACCGCCGCCGGCAACGATGGCAGCGCGTGCTGCTCGCGCCAGCTGTCTGCCAGCAGCTCGGCCAGATCGGCAGCCCGTAGCGCGCGCGCGATCAGGCGACGCAGGGTGCCCTGCGCCAGGCCGGCAGTGCTCGGGTAGACCGGCGTCAGCGACGGCGGCAGCGCGTCGACGTCGCTCTCGCCCCCGTTCTCGTCGTCGGACAGGAAACGGTAGCGCGGGTGCACCATCTCGCGGCCGAGGAAGCCGTCGCGTATCTCGCCGAAGATGCGCAGCCGGCGCCCGGCGTCGCGCGCTGCCTCCAGGCCGCTCTTCTGGCTGCCGTAGAAACTCAGGAAGCGCAGAAAGAGCGTGCTGCCTTCACCGCCGGCGTCACTGACGCGTGCGACAAGCTGACGTCGAGGCGCCTGCCGGAGCGCGACGTCGAGAACCACGGCTTCGACCTGCACCGGCCAGCCGACGGGCGCCTCGGCGATCGGCGTGACGCGCGTCTCGTCCTCGTAGCGCAGGGGAAGATGGAGGACGAGGTCGTCCGGCCGTTCGATACCGAGCTTGCGCAACCTGCTCCGGATCGCCGGCGGTGCGTCGATCTCGTCCACCGTCGGCATCAGCCGCCGACCACCATCACCGCGTCGGCCTCGACCAGCGCGTCGCGCGGCAGGCTCGCGACCCCGACCGCGGCGCGTGCCGGGAAGGGCTCGGAGAAGTAGCAGCCCATGACCTCGTTGACCGTCTTGAAATGCGCCAGGTCGGTAAGAAAGACATTGAGTTTGACGACATCCGCCAGGGAGCCGCCGGCGGCTTCCGCCACCGCCTTGAGGTTGTCGAAGACACGCACGATCTGGGCATCGATGCCCTCGGCGAGTTGCATGGTCGTCGGGTCGAGGCCGATCTGCCCGGAAAGATAGACGGTATCGCCCACCTTGACGGCCTGCGAATAGGTGCCGATTGCGGCGGGCGCCAAGGTGCTTGAAATGATCGTTCTGGCCATGGTGCTGTCCTCTACAATGGGATTGAAACGGGAGATAGTAAATGACGACCGCGATCATCGCCAACCTGGAAAAACTGCTCGGCGGCCCGCGCGACGGGGCCCTGCTGCGCTACTCACTCGGCAACGAGTATCTGAAGGCCGGCAACGCCGCCGTCGCCGCCAGTCATCTGCGGGCAGCGGTCGAGCGCGACGCCGGCTATTCGGCGGCCTGGAAGCTGCTCGGCAAAGCCCTCGCCGAGAGCGGCCAAAGCACTGAAGCGCTCGCCGCCTACGCGCAGGGAATCGTCGTCGCCGAAGCGAAGGGCGATATCCAGGCGGCCAAGGAGATGGCGGTTTTCGCGCGGCGGCTGCGCCGTCAGACGCCGGCCAACGGCGGCTGATCGATCAGGGCTTGCCGCCCGGACCCACCAGCGTCAGGGCGTCGAGCCCGAGTGCTTTCAGCTTGCGGCGCGCCGCCTCGGCTTCCGCACGACTGCGGAACGGCCCCACCCGCAAGCGCGTCTCGAGCGAGGCGGGAATACCTTCCTGCGCCAGCTTCGCCTGCACTTCCTCGGCCCGGGCGAGGTCCGGAAAGACGCTCGATTGCCAGGCATAACCGGTCGCCTGACGGGGCGCTGCCGGCGGCGCTTCGCCTGCCGCGGGAACGCCGCCGCCGGCGGGCGCCTTCGCCGACTCTGCCGCGGGCGGCGGCGGCACTGGCCTGGCGATGCCTTCGGAACGCGGCACCAGGGCGACGGCCGTTCGCGATCGGTCAAGCGGTGCAGCGGTCGCTTCCGGCTCCGCCGGCACCGGGACGGCCGCGGGTGCTTCGGCAGGTGCTTCGGCGGGTGCTTCGGCAGGTGCTGCGGCGGGCGTCAGCGCCTGCACCAGTTCCCGCTTTCTGACCGGAACGGGTTCGCTGAACTGGGGTGTCACCGGCTCATCGGGCGTGTTTACCGCGTCGAACACCGCCAGCGCCGCCAGCAAGGCCAGGATCATCAGCCCGGCAAGACCCATTCGCCAAAGCAACTGGCGCTTGAGGTCGGACGGGCCATTCTCGCCAGCGCCGGCAATGGGTGCTGGTGCCGGCTGTGCGAGCGGCGGCGGCGCCTTGCCTGTCTGTCGGGTTGCCATGACCTGCCCGCGCTTTCCTCTCAGATGCCTTCGTTGCGACTGCGTGCGAGCGCAACGACGAGGTCCGCCTCAGCCCGCGCAATGCCGCAGTGATGGGCGATGGTGGTCGCGTCGTGCCCCTGAACCGCCATCTGCATCGCGCCGTTGTACACCGGCGAGTTGGTCTCCAGCGCAGCGCCCTCCGTCTGCGCCAACTGGCGCCGAAAATCCTCGCGCGCCGCCAGGACTTCGCCGCGCAATTCGTCTACCTCGCACCGCAGTTGATAGACTTCCCGTTGCAGCGCATCAATCAGCACCTGCCCGGGAATCTCCGGCGGCGGCTCGT
>AATN01000170.1_pt1 | contig 16744 bp, 22 predicted proteins | sample 270648 | NCBI WGS metagenome assembly AATN01 (sample SAMN02954269, study PRJNA17659) | bioreactor sludge metagenome | biome: terrestrial; feature: bioreactor; material: sludge; isolation source: Enhanced Biological Phosphorus Removal (EBPR) bioreactor sludge | place: Australia: Brisbane, Queensland
ACCACGAATCGTTAGCGGTAAACCGGGTTCAATTTGCCCGCACATGAGGGCGCGGCGTAGCGTGTGATATACCCAGACATTGACCCCTTGCGTGGGTGTTTTTTCCAACGGGGTTAAGGACAAAAGTGGGGTAATTTTGGCGTTCATGATGCCCTGTGTCTAACAATGAAGATGTTATTATATGATCACAATCTTAGATATTTCCAGACGTAAGTATAAGCTATACTGCCTATTTATGTGGATAAATAACTAGATCGCTCTTGACCCTTGTAAAAATCGTGATCACAATTATAAGAATAATAAGTACGTTCCTTATGTGATACAGAGAATGGGTTATGGATCAGCTAAGCAATCATACACCGATGCCAGAATTAGATATTTTCATTACTGATCTCAATGGCAACCAACGGGGTAAACGTGTTCCAGCTAGCTCAGCTAACAAGTTCCTTGAAGAAGGCTTCAAAATGCCGCGCTCAGTTATGGGGCTAGATTTTTGGGGCGAAGATGTTGAGGGTACTAGTTGTGCATTCGAAGCAGGTTATAGTGATGGTTTATGCCAAATTGTTTCGCCTCAGCCTATGCCAATACCTTGGTTAGATCATGAGCATTATCAAATGATGGCGATGATGCGCCAATTGGACGGAAGCTATTTTGCTGCTGATCCGCGTCAGGTGTTAGAGTCTGTTTTACAACGTTATACTGCAAAAGGCTTAACTCCGGTGGTTGCCGCTGAGTTGGAGTTTTATTTATTCGACCGAGCTTCAGAGCAGGAAAATCGCCCCGTGCGTTCTGCCTTATTACCTAAAACTAGATTTACTCAACCTAATCCTTATGCTTTGCGGCATTTAGAGGGATTCCGCCCAATTTTGGAAGCTATTCGGTCAGCCTGTCAGCTTCAGGATATTCCGGCTGATTCGATTATTTCTGAGTTCGGTGAGGGGCAATTTGAAGTTAATCTTAATCATGTGAGCGATGCTTTATTGGCTGCTGATTATGCTGTGCTGTTTAAGCGCATTGTGCACAATGTGGCTCATAAATATGGGCATTTAGCGAGTTTCATGGCTAAACCTTATGGGGATGATATTGGTAGTGGCATGCATGTTCATTTCAGCATACTAGATCGGCAGGGTAAAAATATATTCTCAAATGGTACTGCAACCGGTAGTACAGCTTTGCTCCATGCGGTTGGTGGTGTTCTTAAAGCCATGCAAGGCTCGATGCTCATCTTTGCTCCCCATCTTAATTCTTGGCGGCGTTTGCGCCCCAGCAATTGTGCTCCGGTTGAAGCTAATTGGGGTTATGAGAATCGCACGGTATCAGTCCGCATTCCTGACAGTCCAGATGCAGCACGACGTATTGAGCATCGGGTAGCAGGTGCAGATGCAAATCCTTATTTGGTCATCGCAGCTATTTTAAGTGCTGCTTTATATGGAATGGAGCAGCATCTTGATCCGGGTGCTGCCAGTACGGGTAACACTTATACAAGCGCAACGGCTGCAAAGGCTTTACCTACTCAATGGTATGAAGCTATTGGTGCTTTGCGGACTAGTGCTTTAATGCGTGAATTACTAGGTGATGGTTTTGTGGACTTATTTACTGCGCTTAAACAGCAAGAGTTAGATAAATTTTCCAGTCGCATTACTGATGCAGAGTATGAAACTTATTTAGGTGTGGTATAAGTATAAGGATAGTCTGTGTTCGATATTCAGAACTACATTAGTTTTATTGCAGCCATCCTGGTCTTTCAGTTGATTCCGGGGCCGGGAACTTTAGCCATCTTAAATGCAACGGCGCGCAATGGAGTTAAAGCCGGCTTGGGAGCTGTGCTGGGTACTTTATTAGGTGACTTCTTGTATATGGTGGCAGCCGTTGCGGGTCTAGCCGCTATTATGCAGGCTAACCCGCTGCTTTTTAATAGCCTACAGTGGTTTGGTGCTGCTTATTTGTGTTGGATGGGTCTTCAACTTTTGCGCTCTTCGTTACAAAGCACACTAGTTAAACCCGAGCCGCAACAAAGTCCGAGGGTTTATTTTCGCCAAGCTTTAGCTGTTAGCCTCACTAATCCCAAAGTCATGCTGTTTTTTGTCGCTTTCTTTCCCTTATTTTTGCGCCCCGAAGCCTCATCCATGACCTTAGCGGTGATGATGTTGCACGTGACTTTGTTGAGTTTGGTTTATCAAGTGGGCTTAGTACTCATGGGTAATCAACTAGCACAGCGCTTAAAAGTTTTGCCCTTCGCGCGGAAACTAGCAACCCGCTTAGCAGGTTTTGCTTTAATTGGTTTTGGTGTAAAACTTGCCTTAAATAATCGCTAACACTTTCACAAGGATCGAGATCAAGGTATGCAGGATTCAATTTATCCGTCTGAACCCGAATACGGTGATCAGGCGTTTCGGCGCAAAGGTTTATTAGGGCAAGCCCCTGAGATGACTTATGGTGGCGCGTTGAGCTTCTTACGGCGTAGCTATAGTCGAGATTTAACGGGTGCTGATGTGGTTGTCAGTGGGATTCCCTATGATTCAGCGGTTACTTATCGTTCCGGTGCACGCTTAGGTCCGCGTGCGATTCGGGCAGCTTCGGTGCAGTTGGCTGAGTTAAAAGCGTTTCCCTTTGGTTTTCACCCTTTTGAGCATTTAGCAGTCTTGGATTATGGTGATTGCTTCTTAGATCCACATCATCCAGCAACGATTATTCCGAGTATTGAAGAGCATATCAGCCAGATCTTAGCCGCAGGTGCAAGTCCCTTGAGTTTTGGTGGGGATCATTTTGTGACTTATCCCATTTTGCGCGCCATCGCTAAACAGCATGGGCCAGTGGCTTTGCTGCATTTTGATGCACATTGTGATACTTGGGAGGATGATGGCTCGCGCTTTGATCATGGCAGCATGTTCTTACGGGCTAAGCGCGAAGGTTTAATTGATGTGGCGCATTCTGTACAAGTGGGTATTCGCACCTACAATGATTCTGATCATGGGTTTCGGATCTTGACCGCGCCTTGGGTACATCGGGAGGGGATTAAACGTACCGTTGAAGAAATCTATGAGCGTGTTGGCAAGCAAAAAGTCTATTTAAGCTTTGATATTGATTGCCTTGATCCTGTATTTGCTCCCGGTACTGGGACTCCTGTCGTGGGTGGTTTAAGTACCGCGCAAGCTCTAGGGATTGTGCGTTCTTTAGGGCAGCTTAATTTAATCGGGATGGATGTGGTTGAAGTCGCACCGGCTTATGATGTCGCTGAAGTGACGGCTTTAGCCGCCGCGACGCTAGCCCATGATTATTTATGTTTATTAGCAGAAAAAAAGGGCGCTGTGCGCGCTCCGACAGGTTTATTGTGAGACAGTCATGTTAATCGGTATTTTAGAAACAGGTCGTCCACCTGAAGAATTACAAAGTGCCTATGGCTCTTATGCAGATATGTTCAAACGCCTATTGGGTCATGCTGATAGCAGCTTTGAATTTAAAGTTTATCCCGTGTTGGATCATCAGCTTCCAACCAGTCCGCACGAATGTGCGGCTTGGTTAGTGACTGGCTCACGGCATGGGGTGTATGAAAATTTACCTTGGATGCTGCAACTACAGGACTTTATTCGCGCAGTTTGGCAGGCTGAAGTACCCATGATTGGTATTTGTTTTGGGCATCAAATTATTGCTACGGCTTTAGGTGGGCGCGTCGAAAAGTCTAGTAAAGGCTGGGGTGTGGGCTTACAAGAATACACAATACAAAAGCCGCAACACTGGATGGGTGAGCAAGCGACTATGACGTTTAATGCCATGCACCAAGATCAAGTGGTGGAGCTGCCGGCAAATGCGGAAGTATTTGCAAGTTCGGAGTTTTGTGAATATGCAGGCTTAGTTTACGGGGGACGGATTTTAACTTTTCAAGGTCATCCTGAATTCACCACGGATTTTGAAGAAAATCTCTTAAAATTGCGTCGTGGTAGTGTGATTCCTAACCTCGTAGCTGATCAAGCTTTAAATGGTTTAGAGCAAGGTGAATTAAAACCCGAATCCCAGAGTGGGCAATGGATGGCAAATTTTCTAAAGCGGGTTAGCTAGCGGGATTTGCACTTAGAGGCTTTTCAATTTGCTGAGTAACTGTTCACGGGCACTGGTATCCGTAATTTTAGTTAACCAATTGTGTGCTTGATCAGTTTCTCCCACCACTAAACAAGCAGAGGCTAATAAGGTCATCGCTTCTGCTTGCGGCAAAGCATCAGTAGGGATAGTTATTAAAATTTCTTCAGCCAGTTGGAGAAAATCTTGGGCTGCCTTGGTTTGGGAAAAGTGCTGGTGGTCTTTAATCATTTGCAACACAATCCCTAGTTTCTGCACTTGTCCTGATGTACCTCTTTGGTCATCCACCACGAATAACAAGCTATTCTCAGTTGTTTTTAAATCCTCAAGCGTAGGTTTAAGAGCGATATAAGCATTAGTATCTTGGCCTTGTAAGCGAAACATGAGACTAAAGCTGGCACTGACTAAAGGTTGCTGAATTGCAGGAGCGCGACTCATTAAGTGATTAAAAGTCCTCAGAATATCACTATCATTGCTATGATGATTTTTTTGAGTTTCATAGTTTGCCACATCCAGTAGGAGTAAAGCTGCAGCGTATTGATCCGTTAACTCATTCACAAAAGCAATCGCAAGTTCTGGTTTATTTAGCTCCAGCAAACGGTGTAACTTTTGCCGATCATGTTTGAATTGTTCGGGGCTGATTTTAGTCAGATAGGGATTAGGTGCATCTGTCTCTAATAAAGTTTTGAGTTTATTAATATCATCTTGTGTCAGTCTATTATGGCTAGCTGTAGTAACTGCTTCTTCGCGTGGCTTTACTGTCTGAGCTTTTTCAAAACTATTCTTAGCTAATTCGGTGTTTTTTTCAGTTCCTATGTTTCTTTGTAAAGCGGTAGAGATTAACACTTGTTGCTGATCAGCACCTAAAGTTTGGGTTTCTTTACGCTGGATAGTAGTAATGATCAAAATCCCTGTTAGTACCATAAGCATTACAGCCGTAACGCCGATCGCAATGTCTAAAGGGCGTTTTTTGCTTTCTAAACTAAGTTGTAGCCTTGCTTCGCGTCTTAATTGCTCCTCTTCACTAATACGAGCTCTTTCTAGTGCCTCCTGCATAAGTTTGTCTTGTTGGGATTTATAATCTCGATTTTCTTGGGTGATAATATCTTCGCGTTTCTGGCTACGTTGATATTTTTCCGCGACTAAATTGCAATTTTGACAAATATTCATGCCTGAGCGATTGCGCGGTTGTTGATGCTGGCAAGCAGGGCAGATGTGCAAGTCACTTACATTAGAAATAGATGAGTCGCTTTTTTCAACACTTAATTGCAAAGTGGGGCGTAAAGAGGTTTCAACCATCATTTCGCGGAAGCGCTTTTGGTAATATTCAGCTTCATCTTTACGGATATTTTCGAGAATGGCGGTTTTACTTTCGGGGAACAGCAGGCCTTCTGAAAGTTTATACTCGATATAAGGATCGCCTTCTTTATCAAGTAATATCAGCAGATCACGCACCAAACGATCGACTGGCTCAACCGAGGCGTGATGCTGAATGACAAGATCGTAGTGGCTATCCGGCATGAAAACCTAAACCTTATTATTATAATTTTTGAGTTTACTAATCGTGGCAATAATGGCGCTAAGTTAGCCGTTCGCTAGTTAGGTGTAAACTTTTTAGGAATAAGCGGACAAGTGATAGGCCGTTAACTATCCGAAGGTTTAGTGCTTGGATTTTTCGGTTCGGGAACTAAATCAATGCCGCCTTCATGCCAAGGATGACAGCGCGAAACGCGCTTTAAACCTAGCCAACTACCGCGTAGCGCGCCATGTTTTTGAATGGCTTCATGGGTGTAATGTGAGCAGCTCGGGTAATAGCGGCAGTTACTTCCTAGCAGAGGGCTAAGAAATAATTGATAGCCGCGAATCACACCGAGCAGAATAGGCTTCATGATGTGTATAAGGTCTTAGGATCAATTAAAGGCTCACTGTCTACGATCACTTGTTCGTCCTCTACTTTATAGAAAAAGCAATGGCGACGACCGGTATGGCAAGCAGGGCCTGTTTGGTCAACCAACAGTAAAATTGTGTCTAAATCGCAATCAAACCGGAGCTCTTTAAGTAACTGCACTTGCCCAGAGGATTCACCTTTGCGCCAAAAAGTTTGACGAGAACGCGACCAATAGCAAACATGTCTGGTTGTTAAGGTTTCTTCAATCGAAGCACGATTCATCCACGCCATCATGAGTATTTCGCCCGTGTCATGTTGCTGAGCAATCGCTGGAATTAAACCAACGTCATTGAATTTCACTTGCTCAAGCACGGCCACTAAGCTTTGCGTCTTGGTTGCCGTCATTAGATGATTTGTCCCGGTGCTTTACGTTGATAGCCATGGGCGGCTAGCCGTTGTAAATAGTCAGACCAATGTTGCTGCTGATTTTTGCCTAGATCGTACAGCAGTTTCCAATCATATAAGCCGCTATCATGATTATCGTCAAACACCAGTTTCACCGCATAATATCCGACCGGCTCAATGGCAGTGATATTCACATTTTCTTTGCCAATTTGCAGTTTTTCTTGGCCGGGACCATGTCCACGCACTTCAGCAGAGGGTGAATAGACCCGCAGGTACTCACAACTTAAGCTATGCGTTTCGCCATCAGGCCATTCAATAACCAGTTCGCGTGATTTTTGATTGAGCGTTAAATTTGTCGGGGTCATGCCTCACTCCTTAGAGGATATAACGGCTTAAATCTTCGTCTTTGACCAATTCGCCTAAAGTGGCATCGACATGTGCACCATCCACCACTTTGGCTCCATCACAATCAGGAGCGGCATACAGAACATCTTCCAATAAACGTTCCATCACGGTATGTAGGCGGCGCGCACCGATATTTTCAGTACGCTCATTTACTTCAAACGCAATTTGCGCAATCCGTTGAATCGCATCTTTGGTAAACTCCAACTTCACGCCTTCAGTGGCTAATAAGCCTTGATACTGCTCCGTTAAAGACGCACTAGGTTCGGTTAAGATGCGCTCGAAATCATTCGCTGTTAAAGCCTCCATCTCGACCCGAATTGGCAAGCGGCCTTGCAATTCTGGAATCAAATCGGAAGGTTTAGACACATGGAAAGCGCCAGAGGCAATAAACAAAACATGGTCAGTTTTGATCATGCCATATTTAGTATTGACCGTTGAACCTTCAATAAGAGGTAGCAAATCACGTTGTACGCCTTCGCGGGACACATCCGCACCACTGACTTGACCACTGCGGGCTATCTTGTCGATTTCATCTAAGAATACAATCCCAGTTTGCTCAACCGAATGCAAAGCCCGTTGTTTGAGTTCTTCCTCGTTCACCATTTTGTGTGCTTCTTCTTCAGTTAGCAGTTTAAGTGCATCCTTAATTTTTAGTTTACGACGGCGTTTTTTCTGGCTACCCATGTTTTGGAACATACTTTGCAGTTGGCTGGCCATTTCTTCCATGCCCGGCGGAGTCATAATTTCGACACCGATATTCGCCCCACTGAGTTCGACCTCAACTTCTTTATCGTCTAGTTCGCCTTCGCGCAGTTTTTTGCGGAATTTTTGGCGAGTGGCATTATTTTCTGGAGCTTCTTTTTTAGTCGCTTCGTCAGGGTCAATTTCCAGCCAAGCATTGATCGAAGAGCTAGTCGTTTCTTGTTTAGGACGCGGCAGCAAAATATCTAAAATTCGCTCCTCAGCAGCTTCTTGCGCCCGATAACGCACTTTATCTACCTCTTGTTCACGGAGCATTTTGACCGCGACATCGGCTAGATCACGAATGATGGAGTCGACTTCTTTCCCCACATAGCCCACTTCAGTAAATTTAGTGGCTTCAACTTTAATAAAAGGCGCATTTGCTAAACGTGCTAAGCGGCGGGCGATTTCAGTTTTACCTACACCGGTTGGGCCAATCATCAGAATATTTTTGGGTGTGACTTCATGACGCAACGGGTCTTGCATTTGCTGACGGCGCCAACGATTGCGTAAAGCAATCGCCACTGAGCGTTTGGCTTTATCCTGCCCAATGACATGCTTGTCGAGTTCTTGAACGATTTCGCGGGGTGTCATAGTGGACATGGGCTTAAAGCTCCTCAATAGTCAGATTATGATTACTATAAATACAAATATCGCCAGCGATATGTAGGCCTTTTTCGACAATTTCGCGGGCGCTTAAATCAGTGTTTTCCAGTAGCGCCCGCGCCGCCGATTGCGCAAAGGCTCCCCCTGAACCAATCGCGATTAAATCATTTTCTTGCTCAACCACATCACCATTACCCGTAATCAACAGGGAAGCGGTGTTGTCCGCGACGATTAAGAGTGCTTCTAAGCGACGTAACATCCGATCTGTGCGCCAATCTTTGGCTAGCTCTACGGCAGCACGAGTTAAATTGCCATTATGGGCCTGTAGTTTAGATTCAAAGCGTTCGAATAGGGTAAAAGCGTCTGCTGTACCACCTGCGAAGCCAGCCAATACTTTATCATTATAAAGCCGCCGCACTTTACGTGCATTGCCTTTCATAACGGTATTGCCTAGTGTGACCTGTCCATCACCACCGATCACGACTTTACCGTGACGGCGCACACTTAATATGGTGGTTCCTCTGTATTGCTCCAAAGCTTGCTCCGCAAATGTTCTAAATATTAAGTCTGGTCTATATGGGCACAATTGCTAAATTCAATAGTGTGCATACCATTTGCCCAAGTGTTTCATGGTGTTCCATGATGTGTCAAAAGTCCTTGTGAGCTGCCATTTTCAAGGGCTTTTGTGTCCCATAGTGTTCCAAGGTGTTCCACCGTATCCCACAAAATTGTGTAGGTTATTGTGTAGGTTTTCAGAACTCGAAAAAGAGACCTACACAAAATGACTAAAAAACTAAAGGATTCAATCGTTAAGAACGCTAAACCAAAAGCCGATGGAAAACCGGCTGATTACGCTGATGGGGGAGGGCTACGTTTGCATGTGACGACCTCCGGCAAGTATTGGCATTATCGCTATCGTTGGGAGGGAAAGTCTAAAGAGCTTTCGTTAGGAACTTACCCTAGCATCAGCTTAAAAGAAGCACGGGAATGCCACGAAGAGGCTAGAGACTTATTAGCGCGTGGGATTAATCCTAGTAGCTAGAAAGCAGAGCAAGCAGCCATGAATCAGCGCAGCTTTCAGGCTATTACCTTGGAGTGGATGGCTAGAAGTTTAGAAATGTGGTCAGAGGTTCATGCTAAAAACGTAAAACGAGCGTTTGAGAAAGATATTTTTCCAACGATTGGCGCTATGCAGATCAATGAAGTTAAACCCGCCGATATTATCCGCTTGGTTCAACGTGTAGAAGCGCGTGGAGCGGGTGATACTGCACGCAGGATCAAGCAATATATCAACCAAGTCTATAAATATGCTGTGACTTTGGAGCTAACTGAACGCAATCCAGCGGCTGATATTGATAACAACATCATCCTAAAACCACTGACTAGAAAACACTTTTCAACCCTGACTGATCCCATCAAGATTGGGCAGCTCTTGCGAGATATGGATACTTATCAAGGAACTTTAGTCGTGCGCTGTGCCTTGCAATTATCGGCCTTAGTCATGCTTAGACCGGGAGAACTAAGAGCTGCAGAATGGGCAGAAATAGACTTAGATCAAGCTCTATGGACGATTCCTATCAAACGCATGAAAGCACCTCAGCATATTAAAGAGGCTAATCAAAGCGTTCACCTTGTACCTTTATCTCGACAAGCGGTCGAGATATTCAGAAAGTTAAAACCCTATACGGGGCGCTTTAAGTATGTATTTCCCAGTATCCGACGTGCCAATCAGCCATTAAGCGACAATGGTGTAAGGACAGCGCTTAGGGCGATGGGCTATGACAATGAAATGATTACACCCCACGGATTTAGAGGGATGGCTTCTAGCTTGTTGAATCAATTAGGCTGGAATCCAGATGCAATAGAACGCCAGCTTGCCCATAAAGATACAAATCAAATTCGCGCCGCTTACAATCGCGCTGAGTATTTAGAAGAGCGCCGCGAGATGCTGCAAGCATGGGCGGATTACTTGGATACTTTAAGAGCAGGAGGACAAATATTAGCTTTTAGAAAAGCAAAGTAACCCTAAAACCTAATTCCTCTTAATTTCTTGCTCAATACTAAGGGGAATTAGCGAGATTTGCCTGTGCTACACTTCCCCCATACAACACCGCGCAGCGGAAAACCCCGATCAACCACAGCCACGGGTAGAGAGAGACCATGACCGATACACCGAAAAAAACGCTGACCTTGAATAAAAAACCGACTAGCACCCCACCGACCAACACCGTGAACCGGGGCGGCAAGCGCATCATCCGCCGTGAAGCGTTAAACCCTGCACCGGCAAAGCCAGCGCCCAACAAAGGCAAGCCCACGAATAAGAAGAAACCAGCGCGTAAACCCACCAAAAAGCCCACCATTGCCCCCAGTGAACTGAAAGCCAAGGAACTAAACGACCGCTTGAATGCCTTTCCCGTTTGGTTGAACTTCCAACCCTTAGCGATTGGGATAGATAAAGACTTGTTCAAACTGGTGAATGATGAACAGTTTCCCGGTGGTAGTAAGAAGGTGGTTCAGAAAGTGCTGAGAATGCACACCCACCACGGACGCTATTTAGCGGCACTGGTACGAGGTGGTGAGCGTTACCAATTGAATGGTGAAAGCAATGGGGTGGTGAGTGAGCCTGAACGTCAGTGGGCAGCGGAAAAGATCAAGGCTAGAGTGAGTCAATCAAGTTGACAGCGTGATCCGAATTATTTCAGCACGTAAAGCCACCCACCGAGAGAAAAGTGATTATGAAAGAGGAATATGATTTAAGCCAAGGCCAGCGAGGAGCTGTGATTGCAAATAATGGTAAGACCCGCATCACGATTTGGTTAGATGATGAAGTTTTAGAGTTGTTTCGCCAACGTGCAGAAGCCGAAGGTATTGGTTATCAAACCTTGGTTAATCAAACCTTGAGAGCAAGTTTAAGCCCACAACCTGTGATTGATGAGGCTATCTTACGGCGGATCATTCGTGAGGAAATGCAAGCGGGTAAGGTAGCGGCTTGAATGCCGCAGCAAACAGACTTGGTTAAATATGAGTTTGACCCTGCTAATCCCCCTGCTTTAACTGAGAAGCAGCAAGCAGAATTAGCCGCGTTGGCTGCCTTGCCTGATGAAGCTATCGACTATAGCGACCTTCCTGCTATGTCTGAACAGGATTGGCAAGGTGTTATTAGTCTACGTAAGGTCACGCGCCAAGAGAAACGACACTATGGGAATTAAACGCTATACACAGGAAGAAATAGAACAATTGCCTTCATTAACTGATCATGCGCGCTTGGAGGCTATGACCGATGAAGAAGTGATTGCAGCCGCAGAGTCTGACTCTGATAACCCACCCTTGACCGCTGAGCAACTCAGTCAAATGAAGCCCCTTCGGGAAGTTTTACCTTGGTTGGGTACTCGTGGTCGACCTGTCAAAGAACAAACTAAGGTTTCAGTCACCATTCGTTTACACCCCGAAGTATTAGAGTATTTTAAAGCGGGTGGCCAAGGTTGGCAGACGCGTTTGAATGAAGCCTTGCATGAATATATTAAGCAACACCCTAGCGAGGCGGCTTAGCGCTAAACCCTATAAGAAAATAAAGCGATGAATTTAGCGATTGATTTACCGGATGACGTGTTGGTTTTGGTCAACAATCTCCCGGATCAGCGTTCTTTTTTGATTAAGATTTTATAGATGTAATTGCTTCAAGGCCTGCATGAGCTGCGTTTGTTCAGCTCGGGTCATGCGGTCAATCGCTAAGAGCACTAGGTTTACAGGGGATTGATTGGGGGCAGTGACTTGAACATCAGTGATCTGCTTATTTTCTTCAAAGACCCGCAAACGCGCATGACAGCATTGGCAATCCCAATAACTGCGAAATAAGCTTTCAGTGATGCGTTCTTGAGCCTTTCTGACGACTTCTTTGCTTTTACAATCCGGGCAAACGATCTTAGCCAACTGCATACAGTTTCCTTATCAAAATGACCAAGGGTAGTATAAGTTTCTTTAGCAAGATTCTGATAGCTAACTTTGGTCTGTAACAAGGCTTATGAAGGAAGACAGCTATATCTCAAATGCGTTACTTTACGCCTAGATTTTCCGACCCTTTGGCTATCTGCTAGACTCAAGATAGGGCAGTAGGCTTTTATAGACCGTTTGGAGTTAAGACATTATGACTAGGCACTTTATTGAAAATATAAGAATACGCAACTTTAAGTGCTTTGATGATTTACAGGTTAAAGGTTTTGCACGGGTTAACTTATTTGGTGGAAAGAATAATGTAGGTAAAACCGCTTTACTAGAAGGTATAGAGTTATTGGTAGCATCACCAGAATCTTATCATCTAGTGTTTAAATACGTTGAAATTATAGAAAGAAGATATAAAGGTACAGAGTCAAGAGTAGATGTGGATATTTTGTTGAATTTATTTAAAAAAAGACAGAGTGCTATTCTAATAGGCTTCGATAGTCGTAATCTTATGATTACTTTAGGTTTCTCAAGAGAAGAGAAAAACTCATACCAAAATAGCTTATTTTCTGATAATGATTTTAATATCGATGAAAATAATTTCAATGGTATTTTTTTTAAAATATCTGATCATGAAAAAGAAAGCGAAACCTCTTTTTCCATAGAGCGGATTCTTAGTAGAAGTATGCCACTACTTTTGAAAGATAGGATTGCAGTTAATAAAATCCCTAATACTTATATAAAATCATCTAAACTAGATGAAAATGAAATAGCTGTATTATATGGTGGTCTCGTTGAGGCTGATAAAGAAAGTTACTTAAATGAATCACTTAATAAATTTGATAGCTCATTGTTATCGTTCAAAGCTATACCCACTGATAAAAAGGCAAGAGCAAAATTAAAAGTAGCAGGTAGAGATAGTTTAGTGTCTCTCTCAGAGATGGGGGATGGTATCTCACGCTATATCGCTATTTTATGTGCCATTTGGTCGGCGCAAAACGGTTTTTTATTTATCGATGAAATTGAGAATGGTATCCACTATACCAATTACCCCAAACTTTGGAACTTGATCTTCGATGCTAGTGAACAGGCTAATTGCCAAGTCTTTGCTACTTCGCACTCTAAAGAGTGTATTGAGGCTTTTAATCAGGTTCAGCAAGCACGTGAAGCGTTCAAAGACGCGGGTTGTTACTTTGAGCTGTTCAAAAGTATGAAAACGGGGCGGATCACAGCGGCAGCACGTGGTTCTGAGCAGCTTCAGTATGCTTTAGAGCATGGTGAGGAGATTCGTGGTGAGTAAGAATGTGCTGATTGTAGAAAGCCATAACGATAAATATTTTATTGAGCGACTATTAAATCATTTGAATATTCATCCTGTACCAGAGGTGGATAGTCCAATTTGTAGCATTAGTGATTACGAGTGTTTAGAGGGTTTATCTAAGACGAAGCTTATTCAAAGGCTCAATGAAGTTTTTATAAAAATTGAAAAGGATGGTATTAATAAAATCGGTATTCTTATCGATGCTGACCAAGTAGGAATAGAAGGCCGCTTAGCAATGGCTAACCAAGCTATTGCTGAAGCCGGGTTTAATGCTGTACTGCCTGCTGTCAGTCAGTGGATTAACTGCAATGAATATGATGTCGATTTATCTTGTTATGTACAAAACCTCAATGGTCACGGTGAATTAGAAACCGTGCTAAAAGCTATTGCTTCAAAAGATACCACGTATGCAGATTGTTTGAATACTTGGCGTGCGTGTTTGGATGAGTCAAATAAAAGTATTTCAGATAAAGATTTTGATAAATTTTGGATTAGTATTTATCAACGATATGATCACTGTTCTAAGCAAGAGCAAAATCAAGCAGCTCGCAAGTGTTGTTTAGAAGCTTCGTTGAATAAAGATATTTGGAATTTTGATCATCCCTGCTTGGATGGTTTAAAAGATTACCTACGATCTTTTGCTTGAGCTTATGCCTGAAGCAATATTGAACCAAAACCCTCCATTTTAGTGATCACTAAATTTTTCTAAGCTGCCTATATGGCAGTGAACTAGAGCTCATTCAGTTCAACCCATTGATTTCAGTTGATAAATAACCGCTGGGTTTTACCTCTTTTTTGGCGTTTTGCTAAGTCTTTAATTGGTAAAGAACGCTTTTAGCCCTTAAGTTGTAGAAATTAAGATTAGTTCACTACTGAAGTTATCGTATTTAAACCGCCTTTACGGTCTTTTGTGGATGAGCAACCGTAACCGTAGTAAAACCCCTCCTTAAGGCAAATACGGGGCATAGCGTTGATTTTTGAAGTTCCAAATCCAATGATTTTTCCAATAATCGCATAATTTACAAATCGTAAGTGTCTGCGAGAAAGAGTGCGAGCCGGGCGCTGTGGGGGCGAATTGAAAATTTTCAGGTTTTTTAAATCAATGACTTATATTTGATAGTTAAAGTAAATACTTGATCAATCTTAAAAAAACCTTGTCTGCAAAAACACGCGAATTGGTCACTGTGTCATCGAGGGGGTGTACAGAAGATGACCTAGCACAGCAAGCCTAGCAAGCTGCATGCTCAGGGCATGGAACAACGCTGAGGGTTTAGCTTAAGTAATTGATTCTTTGGGTCTAAAATGAAATCCAAGCAAACAGGGGGGAATTAGGGTCTAATACACTAGACAACTGTCAAAAAGTATGATTTATTTTTTTATGAACTCGTCGTGAGACGATAAGGAGATTCACTATGGCACAGTCCAAACCTACCACTAAACCCGATCCAACTGCCTTAAGCCATGCGGTAGATACCGCGATCTTTAATGCCCGTAGCCGTGCACTAGGGCCTGATTTGCATCCCGAAGACAAGATGACCTTAGATTCCATGAAGTTTGAGCTAGGGCAACGCTTGGATGAACTACAAACCGAGATCAATAAGATCAAGGCCTATGAAGCGTCCTTAGCGGCTAAGCATTATTCTTAAGGGGTTGAGGGATGGGAATCTTTAAACCCTTAAAGCCCTTGCAAATGGGTACGGAAGCGCCCTTGTTTGCAGGGGACTTAGCGACGATCTATGCCGAGCTATTGGTCTTAGTTGCTAAAAGTGGCCTGTTATTTAATCCGGCCAAGCAAAGCTTTAGCTTTCCTTCGGTGAGTCAACATCGTTATAAATTCAAGATCAATGCTTGCCTAGAACAGACACCAGCAGATACAGACAGCCACGCACAGCTCACGCAGGCAGTGCAACGTCTGATTAGCCTGTGTACGCAGTATGAAACCCAAATCCAAGACGAAGAAACCCAGTTAGCGGATTTGAACCAGCAAACTGCCACGTCAATGGAGCAGCAGGCCGAAGCCTTGGGTTCGGGGCAATTCTTGGAGCTGGAGCGCTTGGAGCAGGATGAATTGGAGCGTACCGAGTTAAGCCAGCAAATCCAAAAGCGCTTACAGCGGCGGCAAGCCTCTTTAGGGGTGATTCAACAGCATCGAGCGCTGGTGCAATGGATGCTGGATAGTTTTAATCAGCGCCAGCGTGAACAAGCTGAGCAGGTGGCTTTTAATGAGTTGTTTAGCGCCTTTGTGGCTTTAGCACCCGCAGTGAAGGCCTATGTCGAGCGCTGTTTAACTGAACAGTTACCCCTACGTTTAGATTATTTAAACCAGCAAGTTTGGCAGCTTATCCACCAACAGCAGCCGCGCTTTGAACGGAAGGGAAGCCAAATGCTAGAACACATGCGGCGCGTGCACGAAGCTGAACGGGCAGGCACGCTACCGGTGTATCAAAACCTGCTGGATTTTCGCTTGCCCTCGGTTACTAAGTCGGACACTTCAACCTTAGAGGAATTTGTCGGGGGAGCATCGTTGGATGAGTAATTTAGGATTGGAATCTGAATTAAACGCGGTGTGCCAATTTAGTTTTATTCAAGGTAAACGCAAGCTGTTTGTACCCCCGAAGGTTCAGCATTGCCAAGATGAATTAGATGAGGTTTGCGACTTTAGTTTTATAATGCTGACCAACGCGAAGTTAAAACGCAAGACAGCAAAGATTGAAGCTTTAAACAAACGTTTGGCCTCTCGCTTCATGAAGGCTTATCAACGAACCACGGAACAAAGCAAGGAGCAACCGATTACTGAACAAAGCAAGGAGCAACCGATTACTGAACAAAGCAAAGAGCAACCGATTACTGAACAAAGCAAAGAGCAACCGATTACTGAACAAAGCAAAGAACAACAGATTGAAGCTTTAAAAAAACGTTTGGCCGCTCAACGAACCACGTCGTGATGACGTTAAGGAGTTTTTATGAATACCTCATTCTTTCCACAAGGCCGTTCTCGCTTTTATAAAAAGCGCCGCTTGGCCGCTTATCTCAAGTTCTTAAAAGCGCGGGGTTTGCGCTTATCCAAACCGGTTCCATTTACCCAAGCGCTCAGCCGTGCCCAACGTGAGATCAGTGCGCGCACGCTCACCCTTAAACCTGAGCAGTATTTTCCATCGCTGGCTACACAGTGGGTGAGTTGGATTAAGCAACAGGTTCTTAAGCACTAAGCCTCCCAGCGTTTAAGTCTAGGTAAAAAAGCCCGAGGGTTGTATCGGGCTTGGCAGTACTTATGAAGGGAGGTAACGTGCAATGATCAGAGATGATCAACGGGAAAAGACCCGACCACTGGGCAAAGTAGTCGGGCAAAGACAACATCCAAAGAA
>AATN01000172.1_pt1 | contig 16680 bp, 17 predicted proteins | sample 270648 | NCBI WGS metagenome assembly AATN01 (sample SAMN02954269, study PRJNA17659) | bioreactor sludge metagenome | biome: terrestrial; feature: bioreactor; material: sludge; isolation source: Enhanced Biological Phosphorus Removal (EBPR) bioreactor sludge | place: Australia: Brisbane, Queensland
CGGCGATCCTTGTTGCCCTTGGCGTCGCGGATATGCACCCGCTCGCGCGCGCCGTCGATGTCGCCGACCGTCAGCCGTAAGCCTTCGCCAAGGCGCAGACCGAGGCTGTAGAGCGTGAAGAAGAAGACGCGGTAACTGAGCACCTGCGTCGCCAGAAAGATCCGCTCGGTCTCCTCGACCGTGACGATATCCGGCAAGCGCTGTGTGCGCGGCGGCTTGATCAGACCAGGTGCCACCCAGGGTTTCTTCAGCACGTGCTCGTAGTGGAACTTGAGCCCGTACAGATCGAGCTTGACCGAACTCCAGGAGTGCGTCTCGCGCAGATCGGTGAAGTAATCCACCAGGTCGACCTCGCTCAGATCGTCGATCTGATGATCGAAGTAGTCTCCTACCCGGCGGATGGCGCGCGAATACGCCTCGATCGTCTTCGGCTGCAAGCCCTTGAGCTTCAGGTGCTTCAGGTGCAGTTCGTAGTTCCGGTCAAAATCGCTGGCGGCGACAGCTGACATGTCTTTCATCTTGCGGTAACCTCGCATTCGTCATCAATATCCCTCGGCTGAGGGGCGAGGTCACATCTTGACTTCAGCACGACTACAGCGCCGCAGTTTCCTCCGCGTAGCGGCTTCGTCCAACATGCGCCTCCAGCCGACCGCTACGGTCGCTGCCGCTCCCTTCGCGGCGGCTGAGGCTTGGCGTTGGGCATTACTTAAGGAGGCCAATTGAATAGCTTTCACATCGCACAAGTCAATGTCGCCCGCGCAAAGGCAGATATGGAGTCGGAACTTATGCAGGGGTTTGTTTCACGTCTTGACGAAATAAACGCTCTCGCCGATTGTGCAGAAGGATTTGTATGGCGCCTCAAGGATGATGGCGGCAGTGCAACCTCCATCCGAGTATTTGACGATCCGCTGCTCTTGGTCAATATGAGTGTCTGGAAAAGCTTGGAGTGGTTAAAACAATACGTTTACAAATCCCTTCACGTGGAGTTGATTCGTGACCGAGAAGGTTGGTTCAACAAAATGGCGGAGGCTCACCAAGCTCTGTGGTGGGTTCCCGCTGGCCACATTCCAAGTGTTCAGGAAGCAAAGCAAAAGCTGGAGCACCTCCGAAAGCATGGACCCACTCAAGAAGCTTTTACCTTTGCCAAGGCTCACCCTATGCCATCACAGTTGAATTTGTGAAGCTTGTTTGCCCAACCCATCATTCCACCGGACCTTGCGCATAAAGCCGCGCAAGGCCACTGAATTTAAACGTTATGCAATAAGGAATCAGCATGGGGCTTCTTGACGGTTTTGAAAAACTTATCAACGAGCATGGCTCTGCGGTAATACTCAAAGAGCGTATTGCGCTTGCAAACGACAAGTATTCGGCGCTGGAGCAAAAGCTTTCTGAATGTGAGGCCGCAAAAGTAAAGCTTGCCTCGGAGAATGAGGCACTTCGTCTCGATCTTGAGAAGGCGACAGTTGAGATACAGAATCTCAGAAAACTTACCGAGCAGGTTCATGGTTCGCGCCTCGAAGAGGTAAAAGAAAAACTCCTGGTATTACTTTCACAGCGTGAAGAAACCACGGAGCAAGCAATACTCCAAGCTCTTAGTCTTAGTGGGCAATTAGCCAAATTTCACTTAAGCGATCTGAAGACAGCAAAGTTCATTCGCATCACTACCGTTATTTCCATGATGGGCGGCTCACCACCAACCACTTACGCACTCACCCAAGAAGGGCGTAGGTATTTGGTTACTCATGGCTTACTTGCATAACTTTGCGCCGCAGCGGACGCCCGCAAGCGGTCGCCGCTGAGATCCACGTTCGACGTCAATTCCATGGGCTCCAGCGCATTCGAAAAGAATGGCTATTTCGTAACCTCACCGTTGTTTGGTGAGAGCGAGTACCAAGCGCTTGAGGCCAACTTGGCTTCTGTCACCATTTCAATGGCAGGTAGCCGCTCGCTGCTTGAGGCAGAGTGGTGTGCTTCCCTTGCTCGTTCGCTTAAAACCCATTCATTACTTGCTAGCTTTTTCCCGCAAGAATTTGTGGTAGTTCAGTGCACGTTCTTCGAAAAGTCAGTTGATCGAAACTGGTTGGTTTCTCTTCATCAAGATTTGAGCATCCCAGTTTCTCAAAAATTAGATCATCCAGCCCTCTCGGGCTGGTCTGAAAAAGAAGGGGGCATTTTTGTGCAACCTCCTGCCGAGGTTCTGCAAAACTTCGTCGCTATACGCCTTCACGTTGACGAGTGCTCTTCCGCTGATGGGCCTCTCAAGGTGGTTCCGGGTTCACATCTGCATGGGCGTACCAACCAAGAACAAGCCACTGCTCTACGTGCCGCCAACGGCGAAGTTATCTGCCCCGTTACTCGGGGCGCAGCAATGCTTATGAGACCCTTGCTTCTTCACTCTTCATCCAAAGCTTCAGGCCAAAGCAAGCGTCGAGTTTTGCATTTTCTCTTTGCTCCGAAATCATTGCCCTTTGGGCTGCGGTGGCGCTATGCCGTCTAACATTCCGGTCACAGCCGCTACGGCCTTCGGCCTCCGCTGGACGCTGCGCGATAAAGCACCGCGCAGCGCCCTTTACCTAAAACGTTAGGGCTGGCGCAAATGTCGCTTGAGCGCTTTCAAACTTGGTTTCGTTTCGGGCATTGGCTGAATACCCCGCAGGGCATTGCTTTGTTATTGAGCATCCCAGTGTGCTGGTCAGTGGCAGCATTTCGCTTTGCAGTGCCGGATGTGGCAGAGGTTCGTGCTTTCTCTTCGCCGACATGGCTTTACGTCTTTTCCCCGTTTCTTGCCTTTATGGCATTTGTCAGAGTTAGCGCGCCATCGTTTGGCTCTTCATGGCCGGCAACGTTTTCTGTGTGTGTAATGTCGGGGTTTCCGTTTTATGTTTCCTACATCAGGCCCTAACCCGGCGCTCAACCTCGCTCCTTTCGATCGCTGGACGCTGCGCGATAAAGCCGCGCAGCGTCGGTTAGCTCTACGTTGGGGGTTTCGTGACTAAGCACGCCTTCAAGCCCGTTATCCTTGAGGAACCCAAAGACCGGAGGCTGAGGCCCCTATTCGTCGGCCGAATCCCTGACGCTCTCGATTCAGTCGCCGATCTTGCGGCATTATGGAGCAGCCACCCCACTCGTCCGCCGGGCTTGGCAACGCCGCCGCCCCTGTTCTTTCTGGCGAGCTCATTCTGTGAGCCTATAGCGCCCTACACTGCGGCTCATGACCCAACCCCATGAGCCCGTGCGATGAGTTTACATTTCCTCCTGAAAGCCAAAGCCCGTACCCTGTCTGTGGTTCAGGTCCTGGCGATGAGTGACGACGACGCGTTTACCCTGTTCCGCGAGGCGCGCTGGGGCGACGGGGAGGAAGTGGTCTGCCCGCACTGCGGCATGGCGCGCCAGCACTACTTTCGCCCGGCCCGCAAGATTTGGCGTTGTGCGGGCTGCCAGGAGGATTTCTCGGTCACGTCCGGAACGATTTTCGCCTTCCACAAGCTGCCGCTGCGCCTGTACCTGGCGGCCGTGATCCTGTTTACCAACGCCGTGAAGGGCATTTCCGCGCTGCAGGTGGGTCGCGACCTGGGCGTGTCCCACAAGACCGCCTACGTGCTGTTGCACAAGATCCGGGAGAGCCTGCTGGTGGGCCGGGAGGAATCCGCCCTGCAGGGCGAGATACACGTGGATGGCGCGTATGTCGGCGGGAAGGTCCGGCCGGAGAACAAGAAGGAAGACCGGGTGGACCGGCGCCTGGCGGAGAATCAAGACCCGGACAAGCGCTGCATCCTGGTGATGCGTCAGGCGCACACCGAGGCGGAGGTAGAGGCCGGCAACGCCGGGGCCAAAAGGACGCTGACCTTCATCGTCAAGAATGAGAACCAGGCCGACCTCGGCAAACTGGCGCCAGCCTACATCGCGCCAGGTGCGGTGATCTGTGCCGACGAAGCGGACGCCTACGACCGGCTCCCTGCCAAGTACGCGTTCGCCGGGTGATCACGGCAAAGGAGTACCGCGCCGATGACGGCACGACCAACACCTGGCGGAATCGTATTTCTCCCGCTTCCGCCGTTTCCACATCGGCCAGATCCACAAGGCGGCTCCGAAGTACCTCGACAACTACGCCAACGAGATAGCCTACCGGGAAGACACCCGGCGCTGGAGCAACGGCGACATCTTCCGGGACATCCTCGGCAAGTGCGCCCGTGCCCTGGTGAGTCGGGATTGGTGCGGGTACTGGCAGGGCAACCACCGACTGGGGGAAAGCCTGGTGGTGTGAAAGCGTCAGGCGACCGCCCAGGTGGCGCCGTGCCCGTCACGGCCGGCAGGGATCAGGGTGCCGGTACGCTCCAGGCGATGCACGACGCCAATGGCGTTCTTGCGCATCTGCTCGATCATGATGGTGGTCGGTTCCAGACCCCGGCGTGCCGTCAGCGCTTCGCCGATCTGGCGGCTGCTCAGCGCTGCGCCTTGGGCCTCGCGGAAGATGTCCAGGACCAGGCGCTGGCATTCCCCCGGGCGGAAGAAACGGTTCCGCATCCGGTGGGCCTTGACCCGGATCGTCCGCAGGTCGATCTCCGGGGAAAACAGCTTGAGGGTCGCGTCAAGGTGGGCCAGATCATCCGCCAGACGATCCATTTCCTTCTGATGATGCTCGATCAGCCCAGCCAGTTCGGCGCGCTTGCTGATCAGGGCCGTAACCACGTGGCTCTCCGCCATGAACAATGCTCCTGTTCGTTGAAAACAAGAGAATTTTCGCCGGGCTGAGCGTCAGCCGCTGGGGGTGGCTGCTCCATAATGCCGCAGAATCATCACAACTGGCGGAGAACGACCAGGAGCAAACGGTGGAGACTCTTTTCCCAAGTGGACGTCGACCTGGAGCGGTCAGGGCGTAAGCGTCCATCCGGCCGCGAATGTCGATTTTCTCTCCTGCATTCAGGCGACGTCCCAGCCGCAGATGGTTCCGCTGGCGTCAGCGCCTACGAGGGTGTGGTGCTCCGGATGCCAACACAAACCCGTCACTTCATCCTCGAGCACGGCGAAGCCTATCGGCTTCCCGTGCTTTCGCGGCTCCCAGAGCAGCACCGAGCTGTCCTGGCTGCCGCTCGCCAGTACTGCCCTGCGTGGGCTAAAGGCCAGGCGCGTGCACAGGCCTTGGTGGCCCTCGAGCTGCAGGGGCTGAGTGCCCTCGGGCCCTTTGCCACGGAACTCCCAAACCGTGACCGCGGCATCGCCCGAAGTCGCGAGGAGCTTCGACTCGCTGTCCCATGCCAGCGCCTTCGGCTTGAACGGGTAGCCACTCATCTGGGAGTCTTGGCCTGACTTCAATCGCCAGAAGTGCACCGAGCCGTCCTGGCTGCCGCAGGCGATGACGTTGGCGTCGGGGCTCCAGGCCAGCGAGATCAGCGAGCCCTTCCACGCCAGGTGGCGGCTCTTCGCTCCTGCGACGAAGGGCAGAATGTGTACGCCGCCGTAGCAGGTCGCCGCGAGGCCGCTACCGTCGGAGCGCCACGCAAGAGCGGTCACCGTGCTGGCGAGCGGCTCGGTCTCGACGATCCGCTCTCCGTCGGGCATCCACACACAGAGCTTCTTTCCCGAGGCCGTCGCGATTCGACCGCCTGCCGGAGCCCATGCGACGTGCTCTACCCAGGCGCTGCCACCTCCCGGTAGCTCGCGCACCAGAGAGCCCTCCGCCGACCAGACTCTCGCCACTTCGTCCTGCCCGCAGGTGGCGAAGCAGCGCCCGTCAGGCGAGATGCTGACATCGAGAACGCTTCCTGCGTGCGCTGCTGCGATCGCGAATCTCTCTTCGCCCGTCGTCAGATCGAAGCCAACCAGCCGCCCGTCGCCGAGGCCCGCGATGCAGACACCCCCGTCTCGCGCGATTTCGAGCGCCGATACGTAGTCGCCCATCGTGAGGCGAAACCTCGGCCGGAGTTCGGCCGTGCCGTGAGTGAAATCCCCGATTACGCCAGGCATCGCGCGAACCCCCGCGTGAGCTCGTCGCGATCGAGCTTCCGGCCGATGAAGACCAGATCACTAGCGCGCGGCTCGATACCCCATGGGCGATCCTCTCGCCCGTCGAAGAGCATGTGCACGCCCTGAAAGACAAAGCGGCTGGGCGAACCCTTGATGTTCAGGATGCCTTTCATGCGGAAGATGTCGGTTCCCTTATCTCGCAGCAACTGCGATACCCACTGGCTGAGGCGATCGCCGTCAAGCTCTCCCTCGAGGTGGATCCCGACCGAGGTCACCTGATCATCATGCGCGTGTCCGGCCACGAAGGTCTGCTCGCTGCTTGGCCGAACTGCGACGCCGCTGCCGAGCACCTGCAACTGGAATTCGGACGGCAAATGCTGCGTGTACAACCCGATACGCCCCCCACGCGGTGCGCGCAGCTCGAACCGCTTGGCGCCTGCGGAATCAAGTTTTAGCCGCACGGGCTCGGGCGCCCCGATCTCGATGCGTCCACCCGGCAAGGCCGAACGCGCCGCTTCAGACCAGATGCGCGCGGCGTGTTCAGAGTTACCCCGTGAACCGGCGTGCTCGCTGCCACCAAGGAAACTCGCAACCAGGTCCATTGTGGGGTCCGGGCCGTCTTCGAGTACGAGTTCGTACACGCCTTCCTCGACTTCGAAGGTGCCCGCCCATTCGAACGGATACTCCGGCTCGAGGAACGTTGGCTTGGCTGCCACTGCACGATCGAGATCGAACCCGCCGATGTCGAGAATCGCGGCGATCGGCACGCTCGCGTTCTGGGCGCGGAGCACCTTCGCCATCGAATTCATGTTCGTCACGCGCCGCTCCAGCGCCTCGAGCTCGTGCCCGCTCACGAGGTCCGTCTTGTTGAGGACAAGGACGTCGGCGAACGCAATCTGCTCCTTGCACTCGCTCGAGTCATCGAGGTGCAGGTGCACGTGCTTAGCGTCGACGAGGGTCACAATGCCGTCCAGCGAGAAGAGTTCGCGAAGGTCGTCGTCGACGAAGAACGTCTGCGCCACGGGACCTGGGTCGGCCATGCCCGTGGTTTCGACCAGAATGTGGTCGAACTTGTCCCGCCGCTTCATCAGGCTACCGAGGATGCGGATGAGGTCGCCTCGGACGGTGCAGCAGATGCACCCGTTGTTCATCTCGAATACCTCCTCGTCGGCGTTGATAACCAGCGCCTGATCGATTCCGATCTCCCCAAACTCGTTCTCGATGACAGCAATGCGTTTGCCATGGTTCTCGGAGAGGATTCGGTTCAGGAGCGTGGTCTTCCCTGAGCCAAGGAAACCGGTGAGGACGGTGACGGGGATCCTTTTCATGAGTGTTCTCCCTAAAGGTTAGGCGACACGTAAGGCAGCCGATGCAACTTCATTGCAGCACTGGATCAATGGCTGGGTCACCAGTCGGCATCCATCGCCAGCAGAACGCGCGGCGTCTCGCCCGGCGTAACGGCCGGCGAGCGATGAATGACACCCCGGCCGCCATTGCCCTGCCACAGGCTGCCCTTGAGCAGGGCCACGGCGAAAGGCGGAATCACCTCGATGCGGCTGCCTGGGCCCAGCAGGCCGGAGCTTTCGTCAGGCAGTCCCCTGGCCCCGGCCCCGAGACGGCCGCGATCGACCGCCGCGTCGTCCACCCATTCGGTCCCCGGACCGCGATAGGTGCACAGCAAGCGGATGCCGACGCGATCGACATGCAAACGCGGACACATCGCTTGGCCGACCACTTCAAGGCGGAGGCCGATGCTCCTTGCATCGAGCAGCTCGCCAAGCATTTCGGCAAGCAAGGTGAGATCGGCAGCCAGCGCGTCGCGGCCGGCACCCGCCGGCAGGCGGGCGAGATCCGGGGTCTTTCCTGGTGCCAGGATCTGGCGAAAACCTGATCCGAGATGGTCAGCATGGGTGTTCAGCCAGTCGGCGATGGCGCCATTGACCGGGCGCCACCACTGGGCGATCTGGATTCCCGGATCGTAGATGCGCGTCAGATCCAGCGCCTCTTCCGAGATGGCGGCGCAAGTCGTGGCGGTACGCGGTAGCGGGGCGTTCATCAGAAAACTCCTGTCAGTTACGGTCAACCCGGAGAATCAGCGCAGAAAGGAAAGCGCCCGGCCGCGGCAGTTGGGGCGCAATTTCCCGTCATGCCAGGCAATCTGGCCGGAAACGACCGTCGTCGCCACCCGGCTGCGGAAACGTCGGCCGACAAAGGGCGACCAGCCGCAGCGGGCGAGAACGGGGTCGTCCGGGAGATCCATGTCGCGGTCGCCGATCAACACCAGATCGGCCCAATGGCCTTCGCGCAGGTAGCCGCGGTCGACGATGCCGAACAAGTCGGCAACGCGGTGGCTTGTCTTGGCGACCAGCGTCGGCAGGTCGATGAGGCCGTCGTGCACCAGCCCCATCAAGCCGGGCAACGCGTGCTGGACAAGCGGTAGGCCAGACGGGGCCTGGAAATAGTTGCCGGCTTTCTCTTCCGCCGTATGCGGCGCGTGATCGGTGCCGATAACGTCCAGCCGGTTGCTGTTGAGCGCGGCGCGCAGGGCGTTGCGGTCGGCGACGGTCTTGACGGCCGGGTTGCATTTGAGGTGACTGCCGAGTCGCGTGTAGTCGCTGTCGTCGAACAAGAGGTGATGGACGCAGACCTCGGCGGTGATGTGCTTGTCGGCCAGCGGCTTGTCTTCGAAGAGTTCGAGTTCGCGGGCGGTGGAGATGTGCAGCACATGCAGGCGAGTGCCGTGCTTCTTGCCCAGCGACACGGCGAGCGACGAGGATCTGTAGCAGGCCTCGGCATCGCGGATCAGCGGGTGCGCCGAAAACGGCACGGCATCGGCATACGCTTCTCGCCATTTTTCCTCGTTGACCGCAATCGACGGGGTGTCCTCGCAATGCGTGAGCAGAATCGTCGGAGCACAGGAGAACAGGCGCTCCAGCACCGCTGGATCATCGACCAGCATGTTGCCGGTCGATGCGCCCATGAAGACCTTGATACCGGCGACTTCACGGGGGTCAAGGGCGGCCACGGCATCGAGGTTGTCGTTCGCGACACCAAAGTGAAAGGCGTAATTGGCCCGCGAATCGCAGGCGGCGATCGCCTTCTTTTCCGCCAGTGCCGCCATCGACAGGGTCGGCGGCATGGTATTCGGCATCTCCATGAAGCTGGTGATTCCGCCAGCGACGGCCGCCGCCGACTCTGTGGCGATACAGCCTTTGTGTGTCAACCCCGGCTCGCGGAAATGCACCTGATCGTCGAGCATGCCGGGCAATAGCCACTGCCCGGCGGCATCGATTTCGTCATCGGCGCAGGCGTCGATTGCCGGGGCGATCCTGGCAATCCGCCCATCGCGAACGAGGAGGTCGGCCGCGCGGATTTCACCTTCGTTGACCAGCCTGGCGTTGCGGATGAGCAGCCTGCTCATGCTCAGAACTCGTTCTGCAGGCGTTTGTAGCCCTGGACCAGTTCGTGATTGGTTCGAACCACATCCTCGGAAAACTCCGTGGCCTCGGCGCTGACGCGGGGAACGCTGGCGAGGTCGGTCTCCGGGCCGATACGCAGGGTGGATGAAACATAGAAGCCCGGCGGCAGGTCCTTGCCATCGACCACGGCGTTGTGTCGAACGACGCAGCCATCGCCGATACGGCAATTGAAAACGACGCTATTGAAGCCGATGAAGACGTTATTGCCGATGACGGTTGGGCCATGCACGATGGAACGGTGGGCAATCGAGGTGTGTTCGCCGATATCGACCAGGGCGCCGGACTTGGAGTGGATGACGACGCCGTCCTGGATATTGGAATGGGCGCGGATGCGGATCGGTTCGAGATCGCCGTCGGCATTGACCTCGTCGGCACGGATCACCGCGCAGGGGCCGACGAAGACGTTTTCCTCGATGATGACCTTGCCGCAGATGATGGCGGTCTGGTCGACGTAGGCGGATGCATCGATTTGCGGCAGGTCGCCACGGGGATTCTTGCGGATCATTGTCTACACTCCGTTGGGATGAAACGTTCGTTCGCCGCGTTTGAGCTTGTCGAACAGGTCGTGGTTGGGCCAGTCGTTGCGGATGGCTTCAGAAAATTCAACGTCTTCCAGATCGATCAGGCCCAGGCGCGGGCTGCAGGCATCTTCGCGGAAGCACTGGGCGTAGCCGGTTTCGGTCTCGTGGACGATGACCGAATGCAGGCGCACGTCGGCCTCGCCGTTACGCATTTCGGTCAGATCCAGCAGACGGTCGATCATTACGAAAAACAGCCGCGAGAGCTGCTCGGCGCTGGGCGAAACGGGAATCGGAATCCAGCGCTCGGAAAACCGCTGGCAGGCGGCGATGTAATCAGGATCGTCGCCCGACCACAGAGCGACGGCATGGTCAAAGGCGTCGATCAGCGCGCGCGGGCCGTCCTTCAACAGGCCGAAGTCATAAACCATCTGCCCATGATCGAGCGCAAGCGCTTCGAGCAGCAGCTCGACCTTGTAGGAATGGCCGTGCATCGAGTGCGAGCAGCGCCGCGTGCTGCAACCGCGCACGATGTGGGCGTTCTCGAACTTGAACAGTTTGCGGATCAGCATGCGTCATTGCCGCCGGGGGGCCGCGCTTCTTCGCGCAGGCGGGCGATGACGTCGGCCAGCGGCAGGCTGCCGAGATCCTCGCCTGCGCGTGCGCGCAGCGCGACCCGGCCTTCCGCTTTTTCCATGTCACCGACGACCAACAGGTACGGCACTTTCTGCAGCGAGTACTCGCGAATCTTGTAGCCGATTTTCTCGTTGCGCAGATCGACCGTAGCGCGGACGCCGACCCGCTTCAGCGCCTGCAAAACGCTTTTCGCGTAATCGCTCTGACCTTCGCTGATGTTGAGTACCACGGCCTGCTGCGGCGCCAGCCAGAGCGGAAAGAGGCCGCTGTAGTGCTCGATCAGGATGCCGGTAAAGCGCTCAAGCGAACCGAACAGCGCCCGGTGCAGCATCACGGGCCGTTCGCGTTCGCCCCGTTCGTTGATGTAACTGATATCGAAGCGCTCCGGCAGGTTGAGATCGACCTGCAGCGTGCCGCATTGCCAGTCGCGGCCGATCGCGTCGCGCAGTACGAATTCAAGCTTGGGCCCGTAGAAGGCGCCTTCGCCGGGGTTGATCCGGCATTCGATACCCATCCGGTCGAGCGCCCCGGAGAGCGCACCTTCAAGCTGGTCCCAGGTTTCGTCGCTGCCGATGCGGTTGGCCGGTCGGGTCGACAGCTTGACGGCGACATCGTCGAAGCCGAAATCACGATAGATGGCGAAGACCAGTGCGATGGTGCTGGCACATTCGTCCTGCATCTGGGCAGCGGTGCAGAAGATATGGGCGTCGTCCTGGGTGAAATGGCGTACGCGCAGCAGGCCGTGGAGGGAGCCCGAGGGCTCGTAGCGATGGACCTTGCCGAATTCGGCCATGCGCAAGGGGAGGTCGCGGTAGCTTTTCAGCCTTTGGGCAAACAAGGAGACGGCGCCGGGGCAGTTCATCGGTTTGAGGGCGAAGACGCGCTCGTCCTCGGTTGTCGTCGTGAACATCGCCTCGCGGTAGTTGAACCAGTGGCCGGAGGTTTCCCACAGGCCGCGATCCATCACGTCGGGCGTATTGACCTCGACGTAATCGGCGCGCTCCTGGCGTGTGCGCATGTAGCCGATCAGTTGCTGGAACAGCGCCCAGCCCTTGGGGTGCCAGAACACGGACCCGGGTGCGCAGTCGTCGAAATGGAACAGGTCGAGCTGGGCGCCGAGCTTGCGGTGGTCGCGCTTACCGGCTTCTTCGAGGCGGGTCAGGTAGGCCTTGAGGGCCTTGGCATCCGGCCAGCAGGTGCCGTAGATGCGCTGCAGCATGGCGTTCCTGGCATCGCCCCGCCAATAGGCGCCTGCCACCTTGGTCAGCTTGAAGGCTTGAAGCCTGCCCGTGCTCGGTACGTGCGGGCCGCGACAAAGGTCTGCAAAGTCGCCCTGGGCGTAGAGCGACAGGGTTTCGCCCTCGGGAATGGCGCGGATCAGTTCCGCCTTGTAGGACTCGCCCAATTGCTCGAAATACGCGACTGCCTGGTCACGCGGCAGTTCGCGCCGGCCGAGCGGCAGGTCAGCGGCGGCGAGTTCCTGCATGCGGGCTTCGATCTCTACCAGGTCGTCGGGCGTAAAGGGGCGCTCGAAGGCGAAGTCGTAGAAAAAGCCGTCTTCGATAACCGGACCGATGGTGACCTGGGCGCTCGGGTAAAGCTGCTTGACGGCCATGGCCAGCAAATGCGCGCAAGAATGGCGCAGTATTTCCAGGCCTTCCGGATCGCGTGCAGTGATCAGGCTGAGCGAGGCATCCCGGTCGAGAATGAAAGCGGTGTCGACCAGCCGGCCAGCGACACGGCCGGCCAGCGCCGCCCTGGCCAGACCAGGACCGATATCGGTGGCCAACTGGGCGACGCTGAGCGGATGCGGGTAATTCCGTTGGCTACCGTCGGGAAGCGTGATGATGGGCATGGATGGGTTTCTCTTGCAGCGTGATCAGGGGTGATGCGTGTCGCTGGCATGCGCTGGCGGCACGGGGTCGACACCGCCAGGGTGCCAGGGATGGCAGCGACCAATGCGCCGCAGGGCCAGCCAGCCGCCGCGACGCAAGCCGTGCATTTGCAGGGCTTCCTGGGCGTAATGGGAACAGGATGGGTAAAAGCGGCAACGCGGGCCGAGCAGCGGGCTGATGAACCACTGATAGCCGCGAATCATCAGCAGGATGGCACGGGTCAGCAGGCGTTTCATGCCGCGGCCTGTGCGTGCAGGCGATGCCAGCTCGTACCCGTCGCGCTGTCCTCGATGCCGATGCCCAGGGTCAGCAATTCCTGGCGCAGCTCATCGGCACGGGCAAAATCACGGCGAGCACGGGCTACGCGGCGAGCGGCGATCAGTTGTTCGATGGTTTCGGTCGCTGGGCAGTTGTCCTGCGCCCTCGCCTGCTGGCGCCAAGTGGCCGGATTCTGTTGCAACAGGCCGAGCAAGTCGGCAGCATCGCGTAGCGTGGCAAGGAGGCGAGATTGTTCTGCCGGATCCGTACATTTGCGCAGTGCCGTGGCGGCTTCATGCAAGCAGCCGAGGGCCAGGGGCGTGTTCAGGTCGTCGGCCAGCGCGGCTTCGACTGCTTCGGCGCGCACGCCTTCGGGCGCTGGATCTGGCGCGGCAAAAGGCTGCAAGCTGCCGTACAAGCGGTCGAGGGCCGCCCGCGCCTGATCGAGCGCACTCAGCGAGAAGTCAAGTGGCTTGCGGTATTGGCCGGCGAGCAGCGCGTAACGGATGACCTCACCGGGGTAGTACTGCAGCAGGTCGCGTACGGTGCGGAAATTGCCAAGGGATTTCGACATTTTTTCGCCGTCGACCGTGACATAGCCGTTGTGCAGCCAGTAACGGCAATACTGCCCGCCATTGGCCCCTTCACCCTGGGCAATTTCGTTTTCATGGTGGGGAAAGATCAGGTCCTGGCCGCCGCCGTGGATGTCGATCGACGGGCCGAGGTGGGTGTGGATCATCGCCGTGCATTCCATGTGCCAGCCGGGGCGTCCAAAACCCCAGGGGCTGTGCCAGCCGGGTTGTGCTGCGGTCGATGGCTTCCAGAGCACGAAATCGGCCGGGTCGCGCTTGTAGGGTGCGACTTCGACCCGCGCCCCGGCAATCATGTCGTCGCGCTGACGACCCGAGAGCTTGCCGTAGTCGGGCAGCGACGGCACATGAAACAGGACGTGGCCCTCCGCGACATAGGCATGGCTACGCTCGATCAGGCGCTCGATCAGCGCAATCATCTGCGGAATGTGGCCGGTCGCCCAGGGTTCGATGGTCGGTGGCAAGGCATTCAACTGCGTCATGTCTTCGCGATAGGCCGTGGCGTAACGCTCGGCCAGGATGCGGATGGGCTCGCCGTTGGCGGCTGCGGCGGCATTGATCTTGTCGTCCACGTCGGTGATGTTGCGGGCGTAAATCACCTGCGGGTAATGCCGCGACAGTAGGCGGTAGAGCACGTCGAAAACGACTACCGGGCGCGCGTTGCCAATGTGCGCGTAGTTGTAGACGGTGGGGCCGCAGACGTACATCGTGACGCGCTGAGGGTCGGCCGGCATGAATACATCTTTCTGCCGAGTGAGCGTGTTGTGCAGACGGATGCTCATTTCATCCGCCCTTCGGCAACCAGCGCTTCGCGGCGCCCGCCGTCGAGCACGCCGCAGAACATGGCGAAGGCCTTTTCGATCAACAACTGGTCGAGACCGCGTACGATGAAGACGAGGCGGCTCTTCCGGTCGTTATAGGGCGCTTCGGTCGGCCAGTCGTCGAGCCTGGCGTAGGGGTAGTTGGTGTGCTGGACGCACTGGACGACGCGCGGCTTGTCGTCGCCGATCACATTGAGCAGGCCCTTGATGCGCAGGATGCGATCGCCCATGCCCTGCAGCAGCAGGCTCACCGCGTCGACGAAACAGACCCATAGCAGGGGCTGGTCGAAAGTCAGCGCGAAGCTGTAAACCTCGGCATCGTGGCGGTCCACATCGTGATGATGGTGATGATGGCCATGCGCCTTGAGTCGTTCCTCGCGGACTTTTTCCTCGGCCAGCCAGCCGGCGACATCGGGCGTCTTGCTGCCCGGATCATAGAGGCCACAGCCGGTAAGCGAAGCCAGCGCGACTTCGCCGCGACGCACGAAAATCTGCGGCGCGGCCGGGTTGATCCGGCGCAAGGTCTGGCTGATCGCCTCGATGGCGGGGCCATCGGCCAGATCGCACTTGCTGAGCAGCAAGCGGTCGGCCATTGCCACCTGCTTGACTGCCTCGGGGTGCTGCGCCAGTTGCCCGGCCGCATGCGTCGCATCAACCACGGTCACCACACCATCAATACGGAAGCGCTCGGCAATGAAGAAATCCTCCATCAGCGTGGAGATCACCGGCGCCGGGTCGGCCAGGCCGGTGGTCTCGATCACCACGCGGTTGACCGGCACGATCCTGCGCTGCAGGCTCTTCATGAATAACTCGGTCAGGCTGCGCGTCAGATCACCGCGTACCGTGCAGCAGATGCAGCCAGAGTCGAGCAGGATCAGGTCTTCATCGATCTTGGTGACCAGATGGTGGTCGACGGCAACACTGCCGAACTCGTTGATCAGCACCGCCGCTTTGGTCATTTCCGGCTGACCGAGCAGGTGATTGAGCAGCGTTGTCTTGCCGGCGCCGAGAAAACCGGTGAGCAGGGTGACTGGGATACGGCGGTCGGTGTCTGTTTCACTCATGGCTTGCTCGTTCACTATGACTATTTGCCGCGTGCCCGAATCTGGCTGCGGATCGTGGAGAAATCGACACTGCCGTCCATTTCCTGGGAAAAGGCGGCGAGGTTGTAGCCCATGGGTGTTCGGCTGTAAGCCGCCAGCAGGCGCCGTCGTTCGATCTGCCGAGGATCAGCCATACTGGCGCTTTTTGGCCTCATGGCGCTCCTGCGCCTCCAGACACAGGCTGGCCGTTGGCCGGGCGAGCAGGCGGGCTATGCCGATCGGCTCGCCGCTTTCCTCGCACCAACCATAGCTGCGGTCCTCAATGCGGTGCAGTGCCTGGGCGATCTTCTTGAGCAGCCTTCTTTCGCGGTCACGCACCCGCAGTTCCAGCGTGTGTTCTTCCTCGGCGCTGGCCCGGTCGGTCGGGTCCGGGGCGGCTTCGGTTTCCTGCAGGTGCTGGGTTGTCGCATTGGCTGCGCTACGCAAGGCACTCTCCTCGGCCAGAAGGCGCTGCCTGAAGCTCGCCAACTGAGCTTCAGACATGTACTCGGATTCCGGTGCCGCCAGCAATTCGGCATCACTGAGCAGTTCGATCGTCTTGCTCACGACTCAGTCCTCCTCCACTTCATCGACCGACCATTGCGGAAACGGGTCTTCATACCGAACCCAGGCTTCGGGGCCAGCCACCAGCTCGGTGTCGCTCAGCAAACAGGCGTCGAAAGCGTGGCGTAGCGCCGATTCGTCCATCTCGACACCGATCATGACCAATTCCTGCTGGGCATCGCCATAGGGCTCAAGCCAGCGATCCAGGATGATCCGGCGGCCTTCCTCATCCTGCGGCCAGTCCGTCTCGGGAACGGCAACCCACCACAGACCACCTACTTCGTGCCGGGTCACCGGACCGGCTTGCGACCAGCTGCCGACCAGACCGGGGCGCGTAGCCAGCCAGAAATAACCTTTCGAACGAATGACGCCCGGCCATTCCTGGTTGATCCACTCATGGAAGCGCGCCGGATGGAACGGCCGGCGGGCGCGATAAACGAAACTGGAAATCCCGTACTCCGCGGTTTCCGGGATGTGCTCGCCGCGTAGTTCCTGCAGCCAGCCAGGGGCTTGTGCCGCCCGTTCGAAATCGAATCGGCCGGTGTTGAGAATGCGTTCGAGCGGCATCTGGCCGAAACAGGCTTGGACTATGTCGGCTCGCGGATTCAGTGTCCGCAGAATGGCTTCGAGGCGGGCAAGGTCCTCCGCTGGCAGGAGGTCGATCTTGTTGAGTACGATGACGTCACAGAATTCAACCTGCTCGACCAGCAGATTGACCACCGTACGCTCATCACCTTCACCCAGGCTCTCACCCCGGTCGGCGATGTAGTCCTGCGAGCTGTAGTCGTTCAGGAAGTTGAAGCCATCCACCACGGTGACCATGGTATCCAGCCGCGAGATGTCCGAAAGACTGGTGCCGTCCTCGTCGCGAAA